>JAESGL010000676.1_pt1 | contig 10665 bp, 9 predicted proteins | sample 9269711 | NCBI WGS metagenome assembly JAESGL01 (sample SAMN14515918, study PRJNA621676) | algae metagenome | isolation source: Kastovskya adunca ATA6-11-RM4 and co-occurring heterotrophs from soil and... | place: Chile: Atacama Desert | collected 2011-06-27
TTCCCGGGATCGAGCTGGCGCAAATCGACGCTAATATTCTCGAAAACCGCTCCTGCGACGGGGTGGAGAAACTCCGGCGCTTCGGCCTCAGGACGCAGCATGCCCGGAGCCTCTCCGCGCGGATCCCCGGCGATCGCCCGGCCGGCATCGAGTGCCGAACCGCCCCTTCAGCCGCCTGATTGCACACGATGTTATGCAGTGGCCTGCAAAGCAAGCCGTGCACGGCGGCGCGGAGTGGCTGATTTCTCTGGTAAGGAGCAAGTCATCAGGGGGAACTGGTACGCCCAAGGGGAATCGAACCCCTGTTTGCGCCGTGAGAGGGCGCCTTCTGATCGGTCATATCACCTCCGGCTAGCTCTTAGGAGCTTTTAGAAACAATGGCTTAAAGTCAACGACTATGCCTTTAGCTAGGCCTAGCTAAGCCCGGATTGCGCCCGTATATTAGCCCCATACTAGCCAACCTGCCGATGTGAAAGGGTGTATGTCATGGCGAGAACAGTACGCGATGCAAAGCTGGAAACGCGGGCGGCGCGCGCGCGGCTGCCGACACAAGATAAGCCGCACTACCGCACCCTTGTCCCCGGCCAGCTTCACCTCGGCTATCGTAAGCGCCGGGCTGATGCCCCCGGCACCTGGACTTTGCGCCGCTACGTCGGCCGGCCGGGGGACGTTGGCAGCCCCTACAAGAGTGAAACACTCGGCCTTGCCGACGATTATCAGGACGCGGACGGCGCAACGGTTCTGTCGTATGCGGATGCTCAGAAATTAGCACACGAGTGCGCGCGGCAGGCCTGCAAGCAGCCCGATCCCGCACCTACGGTCGCGAGCGCGATAGAGGACTATCTCCGCTTCCTCCGCACGGAACGGAAGACTGCGAGCGACGCAGAACGGCGGGCAAACGTCCTGATCCTGCCGGCCCTCGGGAGCAGGCCGATTGACAAGCTCACCACCGTTGAGTTGGTGCGGTGGCGAGACGGTTTGGCTGCGGCTCCTGCCCGCCTTCGAACGCGACCAGGAGAGGAGCAGCGGTTTCAGGCGCCGGCCGACCATCCGGACGCCCGCCGCGCTCGTCGCGCAACTGCCAACCGAACCGTCACGATCCTGAAGGCGGCGCTGAATCGCGCATTCAGGCACGGTCGAGTCGCCGACGACACGGCCTGGCGGCGGCTGGAGCCGTTCTCACGAGTTGACGCGGCACGGCAGGAATTCTTGTCGGTCGAGGAGGCGCAGCGTTTGCTGCATACATCAGACGCGGCGTCGGGCTTCCGCAGCCTAGTACACGGAGCACTTCTCACCGGCTGCCGGTACGGCGAACTCTGCGCTCTGCGCGTGGCTGACTTCGCCTTCGGCCGCATCGTCATACGGGAATCGAAGAGTGGCAGGCCGCGCGACGTGCGCCTAACAGACGAAGGCCGGGACTTCTTCCGCCAGCTGACATTAGGCAGGCCCGCAGAGGAACGCATGTTCCTGCGCGGCGACGGCGAGGCGTGGGGCCCGTCGCACCAGTCTCGACCGATGTTGCGGGCCTGCCAGGCTGCTCGCATACCGCCAGTCGGCTTCCACCAGCTGCGCCATACTTGGGCCAGCCTCGCCGTCATGAATGAGACGCCGCTGATGGTGGTAGCGGGGAACCTTGGCCACGCTGACACACGTATGGTGGAGCGGCACTATGGCCACCTAACGGAGGACTACATTGACGAGGCAATCCGTCGGGGCGCTCCTCGGTTCGGTGCCGTCGCTCCGAACAACGTCGCGCCGCTAAAGGATCAGGCCCGATGAGCCGGCCGAGCGACTGGCCGGACTGGGACGACAGCGACAGGACGTTGATAGCATGGATCGAGGGGAATGATGCCTTGCTGAACTCTGCGACATACAGGCCGTTGGGCGAGGAATCCCAGCCGCGATCCCCTTTTGATAAAGAATTAGTATCTTTCGATATAAAAATGATGGAATATTCGAAATTGGAGGAAAATACATGCAGAAGGGTAGAGTTTCAGAAAGGAATTTTTGCTTTTTTACGTCCGGGAGAGCAGAATGCTCTTCTTCTTACCTTAGCAGATTTCAACGAAAGAGACCGCAGGCCGCTATCCGAGATCCTTAGAAATAATCCTTCTTCTGGTCTTCTTGAGATTCTTGCCGACGCATTAGAAAATAATCTTCTTTGCGCACCTCGATCGCGTCATTCTACAGAACATGATGCAATTCTCAAGTTAAGGCGCGATACGCTGCTCGTAGGGCTCCGCCTGCTATTTCCTGGCAAAGCTAAAAAGGAGAAAAAGACGCTGACCACTCGGGCGAATAGGATGGCGGGCATCTCGCTCGATTTGTCTCAGGAGGAAGTCGAGAAGCGTATCAAACGTCCCCGCCGTGCAGAGCAAGACGCGGCTCGACAAAGGACCAGAGACCGCCGGTCGGGGCCGAGTCTTGATGACCTACGCTTGCGCGTAATGATGGCTATTGTCGAAGAATAACGGCATTAGACTAGGTAGTAAAAAACCACCAACAGGGCGGCAGCTCACGACCCATAAGCTACCTGCGGGGCAAGGTGCGTGCCTGCCGAAAGTAGACGTTCATTCAGGCGATGCTGTGCGGCTGGCGCTCGGCCGTTTTCCGACAAGCCGCTTTACAGGCGGGCGCTAGCATAAGCGGACAACGACATTGCCTGCTTAGCGCGCGGCACCATTGTGGCAGGTCACTGCATCCCTAGATGCATCGGCACACCGAGGAGCCGAAATGTCCCTGCCCGATATTGATTTCCATGAGATACGCCTGCACGGCAACCAGGCCGACGCCTTCGAGGAGCTGTGCTGCCAGCTCGCTTCGGACGAGGCATCGCCCGACCGGGTGCGGTTCGATCGCAAAGGACGCGGAGGCGATGCCGGCGTCGAATGTTTCGAGACGCTCGCGGACGGTTCAGAGGTCGGCTGGCAGGTCAAGTTCTACTGGGACATCGACTCGATGCTGCGCTCGCTCGGCAAGTCGCTCGTCACGGCGCTGGTCAAGCATCCAAAAATGCGAAAGTTCATCGCCTGCTTCCCCTTCGACCTTGCCGACGCTCGCAAGTACGGCACGACAACTGCGCTGGAAAAATGGGACGCCTGGCGCGCCGAGCAGATCGCGCAGGCCGGCAAAACCGGGCGGACGATCGAGATCGATCGCTGGGATGCGCACGCCCTGCGGCAGCGGCTGACCGGCAGCAATCCGCGTGCCGCGGGGCGCGTCGCCTTCTGGTTCGATCGGCAGCTTTTCACCCTTAAATGGTTCGAGGAGAAGTTCGCGCGCGCCAAGGCCGCGCTTGGCGAGCGCTACGATCCGGAAGGCCATATCGACCTACCGGCCGGCCGCGCGCTCGGAGCCGTCACCGGCGATCCCGCCTTTTATGCGGAACTCGAACAGCTCGGCGATGCGGTTCGCCGCGCCGCTGACGAGGCATTCCCGATAGTTGGGACACCGGCCGCGGGCGCGTGTGACGCTGCCGCGACAGCGCTGCATGCCAGCGCGCAGTCCCGGATCATCCCGGCAGCGGCGCTCTGCGATGCAGTGCGTGCCGCGGCCGATGAGGCGTTTGCACTGCATGACGAACTGGATGCCGCCAATGGCGGCAGGGACCCCAGTGCGGCGATGGTCGCGGTTTCGGACCTGGCGGCACTGCTTCGCAGCATCCTGACCGAGCTTCGCTGGCCGCACTGGGCGCTGCTCAACCGGCGGTCGCTGCTCGTCCTCGGCGCCGCCGGCAGCGGCAAGTCGCACCTTCTCGCGGATGCCTGCGCGCATCAGCTCGCAGCGGGCCGCCCGGCGTTAATGATCTTAGGCGGCACGCTTGCCGACGACGAGCCCTGGAGTCAGATACTCAAGGGGCTCGACCTTCCCCGCCATCTCGAGGTCGGCCAATTTCTGGGTGCGCTGAATGCCGCGGGCGAAGCGGCGGGGGTGCGCGCCCTCATCGCGGTCGACGCGCTTAACGAGAAGAACGGACAGGCGATCTGGCCCGAGCGGCTGGCGGGCCTGCTCCACGACATCGAGCAGTTTCCCCACATTGCCGTCGTCCTATCGTGCCGCACCACTTATCTGGAGCTGGTAATTCCCGACACGCTCGACGCGGAAAAGCTGCCGCGGATCGAGCATCGCGGCTTTTCGATCGGGGAGGTGCGCGCTTATCTCCGGCAGCGCGGGATGACCTTGCCGGAGACGCCGCTCCAGGCTGCTGAATTCCGTATCCCCTTGTTCCTACGCCTTTATTGCGACGCGCTCGATTTCGAGGGCGAGACGCTGCTGGCACGGGGGCTCGGTGGCGTCACGGACATCTTCCGCGCTTATACCGACGCGGTGGTGCGCCGCGTGCAGCGCCAGCTGAAGGTTCCGCCCGGCCGCAGTCCTGCCGCGCAGGCACTCGCTGGTCTGGTGCGCGAGATGGCTGATACCGGCCGCGCGGACATCCGGCTCGACCGCGCCGAGGCGATCGTCCGCGCTGTCCATCCCGGCCGATCGGCCGATGAGGATTTGCTCTTCCAGCTCGAGAACGAAGGGATGCTCGCGGTCGATCCAACGTTCACCACCTCGGGTGAGATGGTCCAGGCGGTACGGTTCACCTTCGAGCGGATGGGCGACCATGCGGTCGCGGCGAACTTGCTCGCGCGCAGCGGCGGCGGCGCCGCCGGACTCTGTGCCGCCGGAACGCCCTTGCATGCGGCGCTCGACGCAGACGACAGCTGGATCGTGCCTGGCCTGCTCGAAGCGCTGGCGGTTCAGCTGCCCGAGGGCTCCGGGATCGAGCTGCCCGACCTCCCGGGCTTGCCTGCCATTCTCGCGCCAGACCACGCGTTCGTACAAAGCCTCCAGGCGCGACGGCTCGAGGCGGTCACCGCGCGGACGTGGCAGCTGGTCGATGCGGTCGGCGGTGATTCCCTCCGCTATGACACGTTGATCGCGCTCGCCACCGAACCGGGTCACCCCTACAATGTGCGGCATCTCGACGCCGAACTTCGCGCGCTGCCGATGGGCGGGCGCGATGCGCGATGGACGATCCACCTTGCCCGATCGCCCGACGCGGCCTTCCATCTGATCGACTGGATCCGCGTGGCAGATCCCACCGGCATTGCGCCCGAACGCGCGCAGCTCGCCGCGATGCAGCTCGCCTGGTTTCTCACTGCGACGCGCCGAGCATTGCGCGACAAGGCGACCAAGGCTCTGGTCGTGCTGTTCGCCGACCGCGCCTCGCTGGCGATGCAGGCTTGGCGGGCCTTCGTCGGGCTTGACGACCTCTATGTTGTTGAACGGCTGGCCGCCGCGCTGTTCGGCGCGGCGATGCAGGGGCGCTGGAGCATGGAGGAGCTACGCGCCGTCGCCGAGCTCCTGCACGAGGGCCTGTTCGCCGGCGGCAGGCCTCCCGCCAATAAGCTGCTCCGCGACCATGCCTCGGGCCTGATCGGCTATGCCGCCGCGCGGGGCGCGCTGTCGGCCGGATTCGACTTGGCGTTGACTAGGCCGCCTTTCTCGAGCGCCTGGCCGATTGAGAAAATTTCCGAGGAGCAGATGGCGGCATTCTCGGTGCCTTATGGCGAGGGCGACGAGCGCATTCACGACTCGATCGTCCGCTCGCTAAAGGACGGCGACTTTGGGCGCTATGTCCTGGATCCGGTGGCTCGCCGCTTCAGCCCGGCGCCACGCGGCGCTGACCCGCTGCCCACCGCAGACGACCTGAGCCGCCAATGGCTTGCCGAGTTCACGGCCGACGCGAGCGAGGCGGAGCTTGACGCCTATGCAACGCTTCAGGCCGCAGTCGCCGCGATCAAGGGCGGGCGGAGCGAATTGGTCCTTGCGGACCGGCGCGCAGACCTCCGCGCGGTGAAGCGCTCCTTTTGCGACGCCATCGGTCCCGAACGGTTCGAGGACTGGCGTGCGCGCGCCGAGAGCTGGCGCGACGAAGGCATGTACCAAAAGTTCGCTTCACACGGACCTGCCGGGTTCAATTTGGCTTGGGCACGCCGCTGGGTGGCGTGGCGCGCGCACGACCTCGGCTGGTCCGAGGCGCTGCACCATAAATTCGACCGGCGCATTGGCACCGGCCGCAATAGCCACGAGGTCGAGCGGATCGGCAAGAAGTACCAATGGCTCGCGACCTATGAGCTCGTGGCGCGGATGGAGGACAATCTCGCGGTGTTGCCCCGCGAGGAGGAGGAGGGACCGAGCCGGCTGCGCGACATCGACCCATCGATGCTGCGCGAGCGCACCGAGGACGACGGCTGGCGCCCGCCGCGGGACGCGAGCTTCTGGGCGCCCTATCGTCCGACCATCGAGACAGCGACGCCCGGTGAGGCGCTGGCCTGGCTGAATTCGGACGCGGCGATGCTCGACGGCGCAGAGCATATCGAGGTCGTCGACCATAACGGCCGCCAATGGCTCGTGCTCACCGGGTTCGAGATATGGGAGCAGGATAGCAACCAGGTGCGCCCGGAATCTTGGCGCAGGATCGGCTGCACGATCGTCCGCGCCGCCGATCTTGAGCAGCTGCTCGCCCGCCTCAAGGGCATTCATATGACCGGGCATCATGACATGCCGGTCGGCGGTGCCGGAGGCTTTCGTACGCATCTGGGGGAGCATCCCTGGGCCTGGCCCGACCGCAGCGACCATGGCTGGATCGAGTGGCGGCCCAATAGCGGCGAGTGGGACGCGCCTGCATTGTCCGTACGGCCGCCCACCGCCGAATATAAAGCGGAGAGCATCGGCTACGACTATTCGATCACGCAGAACATCACCCTCAACCTGCCTGCCGGCTGGCTGATTGACGCGCTCGGCCTGCGCCTCTCCGACGGTCGGTCGATCGAATACCGCAACGCGGGAGGCGAAGTGATGTTCATGGATCCGTCGGTGCACCGAGCCGGACGAAGCGCGGCCTTAGTCGATCGCGCTGCGTTCCTTGACATGCTCGCGCGCGAAGAGCTCGTCGCGATTTGGGCGGTGGCGGGGGAGAAGAGCGTCTTCGGCGAGCTTCACAGCGACGGTTTCGGCGGCCGCCGCGCCTTCACACGACTGTTCCATTCAGATGCCGGCGCGCTTCAGGGACTTCCGCGGTTCGAGACCTTCGAGAAGCCTTCCCGCCGCCAGCGCGCGATCCTCCTCGGGGAGGATGCTGAGGGTTTGGTAGACGACGAGGAAGATGCCGATGTCGAAATATGACCGCGATTGACGCCGCGCCAACTACGCGGCGGGTAGCCGTCGCGGTTAGAACTGCTTCGGCACAGGCAGGTCGGTGCCGACATATTCGAAATAGATCAGCACAGCGCGGCCGCGGTCGTCGACGCCGGGCACCGCCTTCACGCGGTCACTTTCAAAGCCGGCATGGAGCACTTCCGCCTCGGTCATCGCCAGATTGGCCATCAAGTGCATCACGCTGCGGCGCCCCTCGTCGCCCGCGCCGAGTTTCTCTTCCTTGAGATAAGCTTCAAGAGCTTTGCGGCGGGCGTGGTGGGCCAGCCAGTAGCGGCCATAGGCGAGAGTGGCGACGATCGCTGTGAGGATCGCTGCCCAGTCGGAGAGTATTCCCAACAGTTCCTTATCCATCCGCCTATCCTCTGTCGGCCATCATCGGGTCAGCTTTACGTCCTGAGTATTTAGCAATTCGCCCTAGATACTCTTCGAAAGTCTCACGCGCAGACCGCAGTCAACTCCCATGGGCTTCGGACTTCCTGACGGCCGTGGCACGATGCGGCAAGTCTGCATAGGCGCCCAAAATGCCGCTTCCGACTGTATGATTTGCGAGGCGAATGGCGGGTTTCGGGATCACCAAGCTATAGCTGAACGGCCGACATCGGGGCGCGTGGCTGCCGACTCAAAGCCGGCCAAGGAACGTCCGCTTCCTCAGTCCACCGCTCTTAAGCGGCCGTTTTGGTTTCCACCCAGTAGAGCCATCCGCTTCCCATCACGTAACAGACAGGGCGGACTCGATTGGTAATCTTCGCTACCAAAATGCCGAAAATAGGAGCGGGGCCGACCCCGCCCCTATAAGCGCGCGCTTGTAGCAGCTAGCCTTAGAGCGTCAACGTAATAGGGGACGTCAAAGCAATGGGCGACATTAATAGCAATAAAATGGCATTTTCCGTCCGGCAATTTTGTGCCCGCAACGGTATATCTACGCCGACCTACTACAAGTTACGGGCAAGCAAGCGTGGTCCAAGGGAGATGCGCTTCGGCTCCGTTGTCCGTATCTCCATCGAGGCGGAGGCGGACTGGCGACGGGCGCGCGAGTACCCTGATATGGAAGAGCGGGCAAGAATCGAGCAGCAGCGACGCAAGCTAAAGCAGAGATCGTCGAACGCGGTCAAGAACACCGTGCACGTTGCCTCTGCGGCTGGGAGGTGAACATGACATCCGTCAGCAAAAACCCCGCGCGGAGCAGGCGCGGGGTTCAAGATAAATTGGCGAATATGAGTCTTGCGGATAAAATCAAGTATATTCTCCGCAATCCCTGGACGATACCACTCCCGAGCGTTTCTTACGAAGACCACTTCGCCGAGTGGGAAAAGTCTCGCCGCAAAGTATGGAGACGCCGCTGTCTGCAGGGAGGTGAGGCATGAACGCGCACGATGCTGCGCTGCCAACGCACGCCGTCTACGTCGCTCAGCTATACGAGCTGTTTGCAGGTGCCCAGACTCATCACGGGACATACGACCACGCACGTATTCGATCGGTGGACCCCGGCGAGAAGGTCGAGGTTAAGCAGGCCGGCATCCAAACGATCCACAAACCGCCGACACCTGAATTGTGGGGCCTTCACCTCGCGGGGTATTGTCCGCTGGGAGTTTGTCCTCTGACCGCAGACGACAGCTGCGTGTGGGGCTGCATCGATGTCGATGACTATGAGCTGTCCCATGCCGAACTGGTGAGTCAGATCGAGCAGCGGGGGCTTCCGCTCGTCGTCTGCCGCTCGAAGTCTGGCGGGGCGCACCTCTACCTCTTCGTGTCAGAGCCCATGCCCGCTGCAGATATGCTCTCAGCGTTAGGCGGCATGCGCGAGCAACTCGACCTCCGAAAGGTAGACATCTTCCCCGCCCGGCCATCAGGCGGAGCGGAGAACCGAAGCGGTTGGGTGAACATGCCCTACTTCGGCGGCGACGAGTCTGAGCGCTACGCGTTCAAACGAGGCGGCCTTGCAATGACAGTGGCGGAGTTTCTGAAAGTCGCCCAGGGCAAGCGGGTGACGTCAAGCGATGTCGCCGTGCTTCGCACGTCTTCGGCGAAGAGCTACGCACCTCAACCGGGCCGGCTGGGCGGCCGGCGGCTTACACAGGCGGAACGCAAGCTTTCCGAGCTTTGCCAGCAGATCGAGAAAGCCCCCGCCGGGGAGGCGGACAAGCTACTCAATAAGGCTGTTTTTGAGATGGGGGGCTGGCATCGAGAGACCAGTATCGAGCGCGAGACGGTGGAAGCCGAACTTCGTTCCGCATGGCGCAAGAGGAGAAAATCCCCGTCAGATTTCGCCGTCGTCTGGCCACACGCTTTCGATGACGGCGTGCAGAGATACGAGTTCCGAGCCGAGAGGGATGACAGATTTCCGGTCTTCGAGAAGCTTGTGCGCGTGCTAGGCGGCGACGAAACCGAGTTCGAGGTTCATCTAGCGGGGTGCGAGCCGTTTCTGGCAAACGCGCGCCAGATGGCGCGGTACGGCGACTTCCTGATCTGCTGTGTCAGGGTCGGAAAGATGTTCAATCCAATGAAGCATGACGAGTGGGCTGCGTTGGTGAGGGAAGCCCTCGCCGGCGCCGAGGAGCGGCGGCTGTCCAAAGCGGAGACCGTAGAGGGGCAGTTTTTTCGAGGCGCTCGACGAATTCTGCAACGATCGGCACGCCGGGGAGAGTGTCGAAGACGTTCTGACAGGCCGCCCGGCCAAGATTGAGAAGGAGAACCGGGTCTACTTCCGCTTCAAGGATTTTCGGGCCTATCTGAATCGCACGCAGAGTGACATGTGGCGTGCAATGAACGACCATAGGATCGGACGAATGCTAAACGACATGGGCGCCAACGGCGTGGACGTCGGAAAAACAACTAAGAAGCTGAAGGGTAAAACCGCCGAGCTGCGGTGGGTGAGGTCAAACCTGTTCGAGACGCAGGCGCCGCTAGACCTTCCGCCCCTGCCCAACAACCCCGTCTAAAGCCAGGAAGGGGTCGGGAAGTACGGACGGCTTTGCCTGGGATGCCTGTGCAGTAGGCGCTTAACCAATGGCGCATGCCGACAAAGTCGTCAAAGCCCTCCCCGCGCCGGGCGCGCGTACATACGCGGGCGTAACCGGGCTTTGCCGACTTCCAACAACTTATCCCGAATTTGCCCCGGCTGCGGCCCCGGCGGGCAGCAACGGCGGCAGGGGGCGGCTGACCGCGCTGCGTACCGCGCACCGGGCCGTGCAGGACTGGTGGAGCGCGTCTGCAGGGGCAGCGGACGTAGCGCGTCGGGCCGGTAATTTACCACCGCAGGCGGGCGCGTATGACGGTTTGGCGTGGCCGTTGGCTTGCTATTTCCCACCGAGGCAACGACCGCTTCTGACTGCCCTAGGGTCGAAACCCAATCAGCCTGTTGAAGGTCCGTGGCAAATCAGATTTCCTTCGGTCGTTTCGCGAGGGAGGCGATTATGGGCAGGCTTTTCTGGTTGAATGACGAGGCGTGGGCGGCGA
>JAESGL010000677.1_pt1 | contig 10655 bp, 9 predicted proteins | sample 9269711 | NCBI WGS metagenome assembly JAESGL01 (sample SAMN14515918, study PRJNA621676) | algae metagenome | isolation source: Kastovskya adunca ATA6-11-RM4 and co-occurring heterotrophs from soil and... | place: Chile: Atacama Desert | collected 2011-06-27
CATGTTCGGCCGCCTCAAGGACTGGCGCCGCGTCGCAACCCGCTACGACCGCTGCCCGACCGTCTTCTTCTCCGCCATCGCCCTCGCTGCCACCGTCATCTTCTGGCTGTAATCAACGAGTCCTGACCTTAAAGCATGATCGCGCGCTTGGTGGGTGCCACTGCGGTAAGCATGTAACTGTCCCAAAACACCATGGCATTGGGGAAGCGTCGATCGCCTCGCTGGCCGTTCGTTTTGAGGTAAGGCGAGCAGCCTCGCCACGCGGGATAGTCCGTCACAGCGTCACTCCGATCACGACCATGAGGAGGGCATAGACGGCCCCCGCGATCTTGGCGCCGCCCAACATGCGAGCCGGACGCCCGCGTCGTCTGCGGTGCCATGTCTTGTCGATCCCGGTGCGGATCGAGAGGATGCCGTCGACGGCGAGGACCGAGCCCATCGCGAAGATGAGGATGGTCAGCCATTTGCTGAAGCGCAGCGGGCTCATGGACGTCAGGACGAAAGCGCTTATCAGCACCATCATGAGGATGCCGGTGACAGCGCCGGCAAGGTCGAAGAGGCCGCGCACCCGGCCGGGATCGAGCGAGCCGACGGGCGGGCGCAGCAGGACCATCGGTCGCCGGCAGGTTCGGCACGGCTCGATGCGCGAGCCGGCGGGAAAGGGCGGCAGGTCGGCGCGGCAGCATTCGCACCTCGCGCGGACGCGGCCCATCATGTTCACGCAGGCATTGCCTCGACATGCCAGACCTCGATCGCGCCACGCGGCGTATGGATGCCGGCGATCCGGACCGTCCCCGTGAGGTAGGGCCGCACATCGGCCGAGCAGTCGAGGCGCCACCACATGCCGTCGCGGTCGCGCAGGAGGAGGCCGCGGGCGCTATGCTCGACGGTGCCTTCGAGCCGGTGGGGGAGGATTGCGCTCATGGCGATATCCTGTCGACGCTCTCGCCCGGGTCAAGGTCGCCTCGCGTGTCGGGAGTGCCGCGGAAGCATTCGGCGACGCAGTGCAGCAGCTCGCCGCCCCGGTGGAGGAAGGGGCGACCGTTCATGCGGACGGTCTCGTGGGCGAGACGGCGGCAGGGTTTGCCCGAGCGATCGACGAACCCGCACGGCACCGCGAGCGGGGCAGGGGGCGCCTGCGTCGTGCCATCGTCGGTGCCGTCATCGTCGGCGGCGAGGGCGGGTTCGCGGAAGAAGTCATGCTGGCGGTCCATGGCGGATCATCCGGGTGAGAGGGACAGGGACGGACCCAAGTCCGTCCCATCCGCTCTCCCTCTTCTCTCCCGTCAGTTGCGGGCCGACGCGACTACGGGCGCGGGGGCAATTGGCGTACCGGGCGCTGCGGCGGGCGCGACCGGCTGACCCACGCCCGGAGCGGGTGCGGGAGCCGCGACGGCGATGCGCGACTGCGCCGAGGTCGTGAGCTTGCGAAAGGCGTCGAGCAGCGCAAGGCTGGTGATCTTGCCGATGTCGGTGGAGGTATAGCTGCCGCCGAGCGCGCCGACGCCGGCGTTCATGAGGATGCCGCCGCCCAGGATCGAGAGATCCTTCTTGCGCGCCGAGCCGGTGGCGATTGCCTGCTGGAGCCCGGTCTTCACCTCGACCAGCGTCAGCATGGTCTGGCTCTCCATCTTCTTGGTCCGAAGGCCGAGCCCGCCGGGGAGCAGGCCCCCGACAATCCCCCCGGCACCGCCTGCGTTATTGTCGCTGTAGATGACCTTGGCGGTCAGCATATAGTCGGCCGCGCGCAGCGAGGCGGTGTTGCGTGCGCCCGCGACCGAACCGCCGGCGGCAAGCTCGCGCTCGCGTTGCAGGGCATCGAACCCTTCGCCGCGATCTACGACGTAGAAGCAGCCCGACTGCGCGACGAGAAGCTTGAGGAGCGGCAGCGGATCGACACGGGCGCTGCCCCCGCCATTCTGTGCCTCGGCCATGCGCACGAAGGCGCGCATCGCGGGGGGCAGGTCGTCGGCCGGCGCCGCGGCGCTGCGTTCCTCGACCAGCGCGACGGTGCCGAGCGGCGCGGTGCAACGCGGCACCTCGGACGCCTCGTCGACGCCGGTGCCGCCCTTGCCGAGCTTCTGGGCGGTCGCGGGGGCGGACAAGACGGCCAGGAGGCCGAAAGCGGATATCAGGGTACGCATCGTGTCAGTCTCCAACGGTCATGGGGGTCGCGAGCGTGACGCCCGAAGGCGCGAGGAGCGCGGCGACACGATCGCGCACCTCGTGGAATGTCGGCCGGACGGAGCCGGGGATGCGGATGGTGGCGTAGCCGGCACCGGCGGTCATCGCGTCGCGGCGGGCATCGCGTAAGGGATTGTGGGTCCGGTCATCGACCTCGATCAGCGCGACGATGTTGCCGGTGGCGCGGTCCTGCGCGACAAAATCGACGATCTTCTGCGAGAAGGCGTTGCGGTCGCCGATATGACGTTTGCGGCCGGGAAGCGCCGGGACGGCGAGCAGCGCGCCCATCGCGACCTGGGCGTGGATGCGGCAATGCGGCAGCGCGCGTTCGAGCGCGTCGAGCATCGCCGCCTCGCGGGACGTGAGGAAGCGTTTGGCGACCGGGCGCGGCGGCCCGAACGGCCGTCCACTTCCAGCCATCCCGAAGGCGATCCGGGCGAGCAGCACCAGCGCGCCGATCGCGACGTACAGGGCGATGATCTTTACCATCGGCTCAACCCCCCGGTGTTGCCGTGTTCGCGGCGTCGGCGGCCCCCCCGGGCTCCGACGCCGGCACAGTCTGCCATGTCCGGACCGGCATGTCTTGTCTTTCGGTCCCGTCGGTGATGGCGGCGTCGTGGGTGGCGGACAGCCGGTCCCCGGCCTGTGCCATCCACTCGGTCTCGAGCCGGAGTCGTTCGGGCGACCGGGTCGGCTCGGCGAAGATAAACCAGCCCATGCCGGCGATCGCGGCGACGCCTGCGAGCATGAACCCGCGCTGGATGCGGCGGTGTCGCCGATCGCCATGATCCATATCGAGCCGTGCGAAAGTTTCTTCGACCGGGTGATATGTCGGCCGGGCTTCGAGCGCGGCGACACGCCTGGTGAGCGCGCGCAGCGCCTCGTCACCGCCCGGTGCCGGTAGGGCAGCGGGTTCGCCCGCCCGCCGTGGGCTTGCGAACAGTTCGTCGTCGAGGCTGGTGTCGACGAAGCCGACAGGATCCGTCTCACGGATCACATCAGCCTGCTCCAGGTCGTCCGGCCCACCGTCGTCCTGCGCGGTGCCCGACCGCGCGAAGGAGACGACCTCGCCGGGCGGACGGGATGCGGACACCTCGTCTTCCTCTCCGACCTCGCTGAGATCGATGGTGAGCGTGAGGTTCGGGTTTTCCGGCAGTGGCAGGGCGAGTTGGTGACGGGCGTCGTCGTCGAGACCGTCGGCGTGCCCCAGGAAGACCATCTCGCCGACGCCGTACCAGTGCAGCGTCCTCGCGGTCAGTCGTGCGTGGAGCGCGCGGGCGAGGACGTTGTACGAGCCGTAGCGCGATACGAACAGGATGGCGTCTGCCTCGAGCTCCATCCACCGACGCACCGACATGAACCGGCAATGGTCGGGGGCGGCGATCAGACCATCGGACAGTTCGCGTAAACGTTTGAGGACCGACCACGTCAGCTTCGCGGCCGCGCTCTCGTCGTCGGGGATGTTTTCCAGCCGGGAACGCACCTCGGCGTGGGCGAGGGTGCGCAGAGCGTCGGCTGCTTCATCGAGCCAACCGTAGCGGTGAAGGATGTCGGCCAGGATCGGGCGTGCCGCCAGTTGCACCGGATCGGACATGAGGGCAGGCAGCATGGCGTACGCGGCCGCCACGCAATCGTCCGGCGAGCGATGATCGGCCTGGAAATCATAATTGCCGAGCGCGAGATCGATATGGGCGTCGCCCTTGGCGAAGAAGCGCTTCGCGATGGCGTCACCGCGATCGAGGATGACGAGGCGGTTGCCGCGTCGCGCATGGCGGACATGCGCTGTGAGCAGATCGGAGGGGATCGACCTTGCGTCGCCGTCGAGAACGGTAATGCCGGTAAGCGCGCTCATGCTTCCCTCCGATGTGCCGGATCGTGGTCGGTGTGCCCGGCGCGCAGGCGCGCGAGCATGGCATGGTCGTCGAGCGAGGCGCGGATGGCGGCGATCTCGCGGGTTGGGGCATCGGGGACGGCGACGAAGAGGATGATGGTGGCCGGACCACCGAGCCAGCGGGCGATCGAGACCCGGGGGAGGCGCGGATCGTGGTCGGCGATCATGTGCGTCGCCTGCCGTACGCCGGCGAGCACGGTCATGGCCCAGCGCAAGGCGTGGCCGTTCGCCGGGTCGTGACCGGCGACTTCCGCGACGGCTTCGCTCGGCAGCGCGCGGATCAGGTCGCGCGGGGTGGCGAGGCCGGTGCCGGGGAGGGTGCCGGCATGTTCGAGCGCGCGCAGCAGGACGTAGCGCGAGGCGCCGGTGTAGCTTGAACAGATCTTCGGATCGTCGGGCAGGAACGCCTCGACGGCTGACGCGCGGGCATAGGCGCTGACGTGATCGGTGAAGAAGTCCCAGTTGCCGCGCGCGGGGTCGATCAGGAGGTCGTGCTCTGGATCCGCAAAACGCGCGAGTGCGGCAATGTCACCGAATACGGCGAACCGGTCACCGCTGCCGGCGCGGGCAGCCGCCAGGGCCGGGGCGGGATCGACGACGTCGTCGTCGGCGTCGAGGATGCAAAGCCGGGGGGTGTCGGGCTCGGGCTCGCGTCGGAAGCGGAACGGGTAGATGTTTCCCATGATCGGTCCTTTGCTCACAGGTCGAGCCCGAGGCGTTTTTCGGGCAGCGGCAGGTCGGGGTCGCGCGGCGGCATCGGCGGGAGTGAGGAGAGATCGTCGCGCTCCTCGGTCGGATGGCCGAGATCGTCGCCGCGCATGTCGTCACGCCGGTCGCGGGTGTCGCCATCGCGCGTGGCATCGAGCGCGAGGTCATCGAGCGGTTCGTCGCGCAGGAGGTCTTCCATGCCCGTCTTCGACCAGTCGGTGTCGGACGCGGGGAAGGGCGGGAGGTCGGCGAGATCCAGCAGGTCGGCGAGCGCATCGCGGTCGGCGGACGACAGCACGCGGTCGATCCCCGGGGCGTCACGCCCATCGGCGATCCGATCCGTATCGGTCCGGTCGGGGGCCATCGCATCTGCGGCCGAGCGGCTCGGGTCGGCCGCCTCGCGCCCGCCCGGGCCGTCCATAGCTGGCACGTCCATGCCGGCCCCCTCCATGCCGGCCTTCGACCAGTCGGTGGTCGAGGCAGGCATCGGCGGCAGGTCGGGAAGATCGGGGAGGTCGGCGAGCAGGATGGGGGCGTTGTCGGCAAGCCCGGCGGTATCGCCGGCGGTGAGGCTGTCGAACGCGGCGGTGAGCGCGTCGTCGGCCGCGCGGGCCTTCGCTTCGGGTCCGTCGACGACGAGGCGGCCGACGGTTTCGAGCGAGGAAGTCTTGTCGCCGGGGTTGCGGTCGAGCTGGCGCATGAGTTTGTCGGTATTGTCGGTGACGAGCGTGATCGCGTCGCGCACACGGGTGACGAGCACGTTGAACAGGCGCTGGTTGGAGAGGTTGGTCTCGTGGGAGAGCATCACCCCGATCCCTTTGTCGGTGGTGATCCCCTGCGCCATGTGCATGTTGAGCGCGTAGGCGAGCGACAGGCGCGAGAGCATCGGGTCGCCGGGTTCGAGGGTGATCGTATCCTTCGAGGCGAGTTCGACGGTGACGCGGCCGTTCTCGATGCCGGTGACGGTCGCGAGCGCGGCATTGTCCATCCCCCGCTCCGTGTCGTTGGTGGTCCAGCGGATCGTCTCGCCCTCGTGGAGGCGGACGCTGTCGAGGGTGGAGATCTGGAGCCGTTCGAGGGTGACGGTCGGATCGAGCTTTTGCGGCGCGAAGCGGATCTTCTCCGAGCCGCGCCGCATCTCCACCTTGTTGGTGAAGACGCGGGTGACCTCGTAGGTGCCGCCCCGGCGCAGCCCCAGTTCGGGGATATGGCCGGTGACGGTGACCTGCTGGCCGACCTTGTAGAATTGGGTGTAACGCAGTTCCTCGGGCGTCAGGCTGACACGGTCGTGGACGGTGACATCGAGGCCAGGGCCGCGTAGCGTGCCGTCGGCGGTCAGCCCCTCCTGGATGCGGGTGTTGATGTCGCCGCGCGTCTCGCGGCCCGAGGCGAAGACGGCGGTGAGGCTGCGCTCTTCGGGCGAAAGGGCAAGCCAACGATCGGCGGCGACCTCGACGGGGGATCGCTCGCCGCCCTTCGTCTCGATGACGTTGTCGCCGAGCACGCGAACCGCGGCGCTGGCCCTGCCGACATTGGCGAGTTCGGCGACGGTGCGCAGCACATCGGTGCGCTGGCGCAGATTGTCGTTCATGTAGGCGACCGGGGCGCCTGCGGCCTGCACGACGGAGAAGGCCTTGCCGGCGTTGATCGGCATCAGCTGCTGCTTGTCGCCGACGCCGCGGATCGCCTCGACGCCGAGCGCGGCCGCGACCTCGAACAGTCGCAGCAGATCGTCGTTGGAGACCATCGACATCTCGTCGACGACGAGGACGGTGTTCTTCATCTCGTCGCGCTTCGCTTGGCCCGCGGGCGTGTCGGGAAAGTCGAGATGGCGCTCACCCTGCCAGACGAACGATGCGATCGTCTGCGCCTCGATGCCGGCGCCGGCCTTCATGTCGGCGACCATCTTGTTCTGGAAGGCAAGGCCGTGGAGGCGGCGCCCTTCGCCCTCCAGCGTCCGCGCGGCGGCTTCGAGGACGGTGGACTTGCCCGCGCCCGCGACGCCCTGGACGAAGGCGATGCGGTCGGTGCCAGCGACGATCAGGGTGGCGGCGGCAAGCTGTCCGGCGTTCAGGTCATGCGGCGAGGCGGCCTGCAGCAGCGTCGGCGCCCGGTCGGGAGCGACGATCGGGGGAATCGCGCCGCGTTCCTTGTCGATGGTCGCAAGGATGCGCTCCTCGGTGCGCAGCGAGTCCGGGGTGGTGACCATGCGGTACGTCGTGTCGTGCTGGCGGACCTGGCCGGGGATCAGGCGCTCGGTGGCGACGAGGCGCTCGATGCGACGCTCGACATGATCGATGGTGACGCCCTTGAGGCCGAGGTCGAGCGCCTGCTTGGCGAGGCGGTGGACGTCGAAGGCGGCTTCGCGGGTGGCGAGGATGCGCACCGCCGAGGCGACGGCGTACTGCGCGCGGGCATCGGCGGGAGTGCCGGCGAGGCGGGTAATGGCGCGGTCGACCAGCGGATCGGGGGTGGCGAGATAATTGCCGACGATCTCGCGGGCGGAGGCGACGGCCGCGCGGATCGCATCCGCGCCGCGCTCGAGCGGGCTACGGCTCGCGTCATGGTCGTGCGCGCGGGTGACGCGCTCGGCGGCCGACAGCAGGTCCTTGCCGTCGAAGCCGAGGGCCTTCGCCTTGTCGATCCAGTCCTGGCGCAGGGTATCGCGGCTGTCGAGGCCGAGCTTGGGATCGCGGGTGCGCGCGGTCACCTCGCGCATCCCCTGCGCGCTCTTGATCCCGAGGCTTTGGGCGGCCGCGACGATATCGGCGCGGCGCTGGCTGAAGGCGTCGATGACCTTTTGCGGCACGCCGGTGATCTCGAAGGTGCCGTGCTTGCCGCCGGTTTCGACCTGGTAGCCGATCTTCTCGAGGCCGGCGCGCATATAGGCATGGTAGACCGCGCCGATGACGGTGTTGCTGGCCCAGATGCGGTCGGCATGGAGCGACTGCCATTTGCCATCGGCCATGCGGGTCAGGTTGGCGACGATCGCGTGGACATGGGCCTGCGGATCGAGCGCGCGGCTCGTGTCGTGCTGGAAGAGGGCGTAGAGGAGGTTGCCGGTCTGGACGGGGATCTTCTTGCCGCCGATGTCCTTGCGGGTTTCGGCGAGGTTGCGTTCGATCCAGGCCATGGTCTGGCGCACCGCCTGCATCTGGACGCCATCGGGTCCAAGGATGCGCTTGTCGCCGGCGACATAGGCCATCAGCGAGACCGACTTGGGCGCGGAGAAGGTGAGGTCGAAGCCGGCGCGACGGTTCTCGACCTGGCCGACCTTTTCGCCCGAGGGCAGCTCGCCGTTCAGCGCGCGCTCGAAGGTCGCCTTGTCGACCTGGCCGGACAGCCCCGCCGCCTCGGCGCCCTTGCCGCCCCACTGGCTGACCTCGCCGTTCTCGGAAGCGTAATAGTCGCCGTTGGTGAAGTCGTCCTTGGCGAAGTAATTGGACGCGCCGGAGGCGGAGCGGACGGAGGCGATCGAGTGCATCAGTCCATGCTCAGATCGTCACCACGATCGACGTGGTGATGGTGGTGATGGTCGCCGGCGCTGAAATCCTGACGGACCTCGACGATGGTCTGATCCTCGCGCTGGGCGGGCGGAGTGGGGCCGGTCGGGGCGGCGTCGCGAGCGCCGCGCGATGCGTCGGGAGCGGGGGTCCCGGAGGCCTGGGCGCGTGCGTCTCGCATATCCTGAAGCATGATGACCTTGCCGTCGCGTTGCCCCTGTGCGTCGCCCCTCGCATCCTTTGCGCCGGGGGTGACGCCCGGGTCGTTCGGATCGAGCCGCTGGGCGGCTTCGCGCTGTACCTGTTCCTGCGCCGCGATCTGGCCTTCGGTGGGCGCGGAGAGGATGGCATCCGCCATCGCCACGTTCGGATTGCGCGGTTCGACTTCCGCCTGTCCGGGCTGGGTGGCGCTGTCCCGTCCGTCCTCGTCCGGGCGCTTGCCCACGCCCCCCTTCTTTCCGCGTCTTGCCTCGTCGTCCGGCACGGCCGGACGGCGCTTCACGAAGCCGTCGGCGACGCGGGGGTAGTGCTGCCATTCGAGGCGGATGCGAGCGGCGGGAAATCCCTCGGGAAACTTGATGAAGCCGTGCATGGCGGGGAGGTTGGTGATGTCGTCGGGAATGACGAGCGCCTCGATCTGGGTGCGCGGGGTGAGCGTCGAGGCGTCACGGGTCGAATTGTATCCGTAGCTGTAGCCTTCATCCATCTGGCGGATCTCGCGGTTGCCGATGTAGCGGGCGCATTGCTCGGCGGTGTCGAGGTCGGCCGAGGCGAGGATCAGCTTGGTGCGCGCGAGCGAGGACAGGTTGCGGGCATTCTCCTCGCCGTAGACCTGGACGAGCTTGTCGAACGAGTGGATGCCGAGGATAATCGCGCCGCCATAATTGCGGGCGGTTTGCAGGCCCTGTTCGATGGCCGGGAGGCGGTGGAGCGCGCCGATCTCGTCGAAGAAGAACCAGGTGCGCAAGCTGCGGGTGTGCGGCATGGTCATGAGCGAATGGACGGCGAGATTGGTCCATAGCGTCAGCAGCGTCCGGTTCATCTCGAGATCGGTATACGAGCAGGTGATGAAGAGGATCGAGCCGGGCTTCTTTTCCGACGTGATCCACTGCTTGATCGAGAAGCGGTGCTGGTCCTCGGGCAGCAGCAGCAGCGCCTTGGCGTTGGTGTTGTAGACCGCGCGGATCGCCTCGGCCATGCGGGCGGCTTCGGGGGCGGTCAGCGGGTCGGCGATGGTCTCCTTCAGGTAGCGGTGGACGTGCTTGAGATCGGCGGTCATCAGGTTCTCGGCGAGCGCCTTGTTGGTCGCCTCGCCGTTCTCGATGAGCTTCATGCACATCTCGATGAACAGGGTGCGCGCGGCGAGCACCCAGAAGGGGTCGGCGGAGCCGCCGTCGGACGGGATAAGCGCGGCCGCGGCGGCGGTGAGTTCGCTCTGGGTCTTGCAGTCGTCGAACACCGACCAGGACGGGCAGCGTGTGTCGAGCGGGTTGAGGATGGTGTCGCGGTCGGGATCGTAGAAGGCTTCCACATAAGCGCCGGTCAGGTCGAAGACGACGGCGGTGTCGTGGCGCTCGCGCATCTGCTTCAGAAGCGCGCGCAGCGCGGTGGTCTTGCCCGAGCCGGTCGTGCCGATGAGCATGGTGTGGGATTGTTCGAGCCGGTGGGGGTAGGGGATGCCGGCGATGGAATAGGGATGGTGGATCCCGGCGGCCTTTCGCTCGGCGAAGGGCTTCTTCAGCACGACCTTCGGATCGACGCCGGGGAAGAAGGTGGCGGCGTCCTTGGTGAACCCGTCGAGATTGAACGCGGCGATTTCCTTGAAGAGGAGGTCTCGCGGCACGAGCATGGCGCCGCGTTCGTGGCGGTCCTCCATCATCGCGGCGCCGCGCCTGGTCGAGAAGGAGAAGTACCAGATCGACAGCGGAATCGCGACGAAGGTGGCGAGCAGCGCAGAGCCCATGAACCCTCGCACCGCCTTGGTCCAGGCGAGGGCCACTTCGGGGACATAGGGCACGTAGCCCATGACGGTCGAATGCACCGAATTGTCGGGCATCCGGAGGTTCACCTTCTTGAGATTGTCGAGCGCCACCCAGTCCCAGAGCGAGGACAGGATTCGCATCGAGATCAGCTGAAAGTTGTTCTCGTTGAGGCGGACCGAGAGGATGATCGTGTAGGCGATCAGGAAGGTCCCGAGCCAGATGAGGATGGGCATCTTCGCGCCCTGTAGCCACATCCGGACGGAGGCATCGAGCAGCTGCGAGCCGCGGGTGAAATTGCCCGAGTTGCGAGGCCGTACGCCACGCGCGGAGGCGTGCGCCAGATGGACCGGACGGCCATCGTTGCGGATGTCAGCCCTGGCCATGGAA
>JAESGL010000678.1_pt1 | contig 10637 bp, 10 predicted proteins | sample 9269711 | NCBI WGS metagenome assembly JAESGL01 (sample SAMN14515918, study PRJNA621676) | algae metagenome | isolation source: Kastovskya adunca ATA6-11-RM4 and co-occurring heterotrophs from soil and... | place: Chile: Atacama Desert | collected 2011-06-27
CCATGACCTAGACCTCCTATTGCACGAAATGCCGGTATATTACACGGCTTCATGCTCCCTTCCGGCTCTTCCGGTCGATCAGCACGGCTTGCTGCCATTGGCTTGGCGCCTTATCGGTCCGATGGATGCATCCCGCCCAGCAGCACGGCCGCTTCTTTCCTTCCGAAAGTTCTTCGAGTGTACGCTGGATGCGGCGCTGCCGCGTCACCGGCTGCTTCGCGTCTTCGACCCAGCAGATGAACTCGTTGCGGCCGAGCGGAGTCAGGCTCTGCCAGTGGGCGTAGATGGCCGGATCCGATCGAAGCGCGATCTGAAGATCTTCCTGCGCTTCATGGACCGTGCCATGTGGGAATCCGCCTTCCAACCGAGCCTCCGATCATCACGGCCTCGATGCCGTCCGCCTGGTCCAGCATCCAGCAACATGGCTGGATAGTGCACTTCGAAGGAAGCCATGTCGATCACCCGCCGATCGGTGCATCCCGTCGCTCGACGGGGAGGTCAGCTCTCGTGCCGAGAAGCGACAGGAGCGGACGTCGCCGCCACGCGCGTTCATGCCACTCCGCGAGGTTCAGGCTCGGCTGCGAGGAGTTACGTCTACGTTTTTGCAATCGCACGGCATAAGCTTACCGAATGGGATTACTAACCTTCAGCATCAACGTCACCCTAGACGGTTGTGTCGATCACCAGGAAGGGATCGCGGACGACGAAACGCACGCGTACTTCACCCGCCTTATGGATGGCAGCGGGGCGATGCTGTGGGGGCGCACCACCTACGAGATGATGGAAAGCTACTGGCCGGCAGTTGCTCGCGGCGAGGTCCAGGCGCCCCCGGCGATCCGAGAATGGGCGATCAAACTTGAGGCCAAGCCGAAATACGTGGTGTCATCCACGCGGAAGGACTTTCCGTGGAGCAACAGCCATCACGTTTCGGAGGACCTGCGAACAGGCGTGCAGAGGCTCAAGGACGCGACGCCGGCGGGCGTGCTGCTTGGCAGCGGCAGACTCGCGACCGAGCTGGACCGGCTAGACCTGATCGACGAGTACAAGCTCCTTGTTCATCCAAGAATCGCCGGCCACGGCCCGACGCTGTACCAGGATGGACTACCCACGACACGACGTCTGGAACTGAGCTCCATGAAGCCGCTCCGGAATGGCGCAGTTGCCATGCACTACCGGCGCGAACGCGATTAACGCTACCGTTTATGCGAAGTTTTCAGACGACTGACGATTGACGAGTGACCGCGAAGGATCCGCGCCCAAGCAGGTCTGTACGGCCGCAGTGGGTAGTAAACTGAAGGTCGGCTTTCCAACCTGATACGCCGGAAAGCTGCCGGTCCGGTTTCGGCCCGGTCTGGCAATCGAGGTCAATGCTGATCTGGTGGATTTGCGGATGGTGCGGTCCGCCATCATCGCAGCCGGAGCCGACACCCTGAACGACCGGGTTGGCCTTGCCGGATTGAAGCTGAAGCTAAGGGACGAGCTCCGTTCGCTAGTTGGCGACTTTCGGGTCATCCAGCTTTCGCTGCGGCCTCTATCGCCGCGATGTCGATTTTCCCCATCGTCATCATCGCATCGAAAGCACGTTTCGCCTTTTCTCCATCGGATCCCGTCGTCAGGTCGAGCAGCAGCCTCGGGGTGATCTGCCAGGAATGGCCCCAGCGATCCTTGCACCAGCCGCAGGCGCTTTCCTGCCCGCCATTGTCAACGATCGCATCCCAGTACCGATCGGTCTCCTCCTGGTCGTGGGTGACAACCATGAAAGAGACAGATTCGTTCGGCGTGAAGGTCGGGCCGCCGTTGAGGCCGACGAATTTTTGGCCGAGCACGGTGAACTCGACGGTCAGATCGTCGCCTTCCTTGCCGCCGGGAAAGTCGGAAGCAGCCGCATTCACCCGCTCGACCTGACTGTCGGGGAAGATCGACGCATAGAACGCTGCGGCTTTTTCCGCTTCGCCGTGGTCGAACCACAGGCAGGTGATGAGTTCGGCCATATCCCGTCTCCTTGTTCTGGCGTGGATGCAGTCATTTTGCGGCCTATCGGCTGACGACGTCGAAGCCGCCGAAGATCATCCGCTTGCCGTCGAAAGGCATCGGGTTGTCGGTCATTGCCCCCTTCATCTCGGCAAAGACCGCCTTCTGTCCCGCATCGCGCGTTGCCTTGTCCGGCCACTCAATCCAGGAGAAGCAGACCGTCTCGTTGGGGCCGGCCTTCACAGTCCGTGCAAAATCGGTGACCTTGCCCGCGGGAACGTCGACGCCCCAGCATTCCACATGGCGCGTCGCCCCGTGGCGCAGGAACAACGGCGCGGCAGCTCGGCAATGCTGCACGAAGACGTCCCGATTGACCGTCGGCACGGCGAGGACGAAGCCGTCGACATAGCCAAAGGCGCCGCCCGGCCCCTCGTCGACTACCGGCTCGAACCCACCGAAGATCATCCGGTGGCCATCGAAGGCCATGTCGGACGTGTCCATCCGCGGATCGGTCATCATCGCGGTCTCCGCGGCGTCCTTGGTCGCCTTGTCCGGCCAGGCTATCCATCCGAAGGCGATGAGTTCGTCGTCCTTCGCGGCGACGGAGCGGTAGAAGTCGGTCACCTCGCCCTTCGGCACATCGTCGCCGACCGCGTCGATGACGCTCGTAGCGCCGAACTCGCGAAAGAAGGGGGCGGCCATTGTTGCCTGTTCCACAAAGCGCTCGCGCTTTGATCCCTTGACCGGGATCACGCATCCCATCACGTATGTCATCAGCGTCACTTTCTGCTCGGATTGTGGGCCTTCAGTAGGGTTCAGGTGCTCAGCGCAGACCGTTCGGAGACCGGCAGGACGATGATGACCGACCCAAGCCGGCGGGTTTGTGCCTGACCATCTGCATAAGGGCAGGCGCAACGCTTTCCGGGTGGGCGCATTTGACAAGAGGCAGGAGGTCCGCGTCGCGGGATGGCTTTCCTGCTCCGAGCCCAGCGTAGCTCGAGGTCGCCAACGAAGCCTGCTATAGCGGCTGCAGCCATGCAACGTTACTAACGGAAGCGGGCCCGCGGGAAGTTCCGGCTTCATCCACTTGCCTCCGCCTCGGCGTTCGTTCCAGGCATCTCATTGATATGGAGGATGTTGCCGTCCGGATCCTTGAACCAGACCATCTTCATACCGTCGGCATAGTGGATACCGTCGCGATAGGTGGCGCCTTCCATCTCGTAGCGCTCGAAGGCAATACCCCTTTGTGCCAGATCCAGGACGATGGACTCGAGCTCGCCGGCCGCGTCGAACACTACCGCATTGGCTCGGTTCGTTCCCGCCTCCTCAGAGCGATAGACGACAAGATGTGTGTGCCCGGTGCGGTAGACGACCACTTCGCCGCCATCCTCCACGGCCGAAAGCCCAAGAATGGCTTCATAGAAGGCGCGGGCTCGGTCAATGTCGGACACTGCAAGAATGGCGGACGAGGTCTTGTACGAGAGCATGTCGAGCCTTTTTTCCTGCCAGGTTCCATCACCTGACCGTTAAGTTGATATCAACTTAATGTATAGCCGGTCAAGTGCCGATGGCGGCTCAACCCCCTCAGAGCCGATAGAAGCCGCCACTCCGTTACGGCCCAATGCTCGCGATCGCGATGATTCCCGAGGTGGAATAGCTTCCGATCGTTGGTCGCACGATGTCAGACTTGTCGCGAGGATCAGCTTCCGACGGAAGCGGATATCAGGATCTCAGGATACAACAGACGCGCTTTCTTAAGATCCATGGTGATAGCCTTCCTCGCGGAGGTGCCCGATGCGTATCGTCACGAAGATCAATCTTTCTCTGGGCGCAGTTCTAGCCGTTTCGGCCTTGATGAACCTGGCGGCTCTGGAACTGACCGTCATGCCCGGCTTTCTTGAACTTGAGAACGAGACGGCAAGCCGCAACCAGAGCAGGGTGATCGAAGCCATCAGGTCGCAGCAGGAGCAAGTTGCCGCGTCTTCACGGGACTACGCGTTCTGGGATGACAGCTACGCCTTCATTAACGGCACGGACGGCAGCTACGAGGCGAAGAACGTCAATGCCGACTCTCTCGAGGCTCTAGGGGTTAACTACTTCCTCGCCATCGACCCGTCCGGCACCATCAAGCTGGACAAGGGCTTCGATTTGTCCGGGGAGGAAGCAAGAGGCGTTCAACTTCTCCAGACCGGCGTGCTGCCCGAGGATCATCCCTTTCGGAAGCCTTTCACCGAAGCGGCCTCTCGCTCGGGTTTGATGCGCACAGAAGAAGGCATCGTGGCTGTTGGCTACGCGCCCATCCTGACTTCGGAGCGGACCGGCGAAATCTCCGGCACGCTGCTTTTCGGCAAGCTCCTAGACCTCGACGCCCTCCGCGATATGACCAAGGTGGACTTCGATCTTCGGCCGGCAGCACCCACGGCGCCACTTACGGAGGAACAGGTCCAGCGGCCTGAGACCATCGAGGTGCGAACCGTTCTGGCAGGCATCGATGATTCCCCTATTGCGGTGGTCACCTCGCGCACGAGTCGCTCGATCAGCTCAGCGGGACAGCAGGCGGTCTGGGCCGCCTTGGCGCTCCTCGTCTTCGGTGGCGCGTTGCTGATCGCGTCGCTGGCTTTTGTCCTGCGGCGCATCGCCGTCAAGCGGATCGAAGCCATGCGTGCCCACCTCCTCGGGGTTGCGACAACCGGTAGCCTCGATCCGATCCCGAACGACAATCAGCGCGACGAGTTGAGCGAGACGATCACCTCTTTCAATGTTATGGCCAAACAACTTGCCGAGCTGCGGGAATCGCTCCGGCGGCAGGATTATCATCACGGAGCAGCCGATCAGGCTGCCGGCATCCTGCATAATCTCCGCAACGCGGTGAGTCCCATCGGCACGATCGTCTGGGACATGGCAAAAACCGAGGAGGCCGGCTGGAAGCAAAATCTGGGAATGGCGCTCCGGCAGCTCGATGATCCTGCGCTCCCTCCGGAACGGGCGCAGAAGCTCAACCAGTTCGTCGCCCTCTCGACCAGCAGACTGCTTGAAGAGGGGGGGAAACGACAGGCAAATCTGCGAGCACTGGAGGCGATGGTGCGACATGTCGATGGGATCTTGAAAGACGAAGATGCGGTGTCGAGAGGCGAGCGCCGCGTGGAGACCATCGGTGTTGCTGGGATCGTGGGCGAGGTGTTGAAGCTGGTCGGCAACAGGCAATCGGTCGCGCTGGAAGCGGACATTGCCGACGATGCGGCCATCGAAGGTCATCGTATCGCCCTTGAGCAGGTACTGGGAAACATCTTCCTGAACGCTGCGGAGGCGATCGAGGCATCCGAACATGGAAAAGGGACGATCCAAGTTTCTGTTCGGGACGTGCAGCACGAGGGCGGACCGGCGCTCGACATCGCGGTGCGCGATGACGGGGATGGAATCTCCCCCGACCGTCTGAGTGCCATTTTCGAGAAGGGCTACTCGACCCGCCGGGAACGGTCTGGTGGGCTCGGACTGCACTGGTGCGCGAATGCCGTGAATGCAATGAATGGCCGCCTCTATGCCGAAAGCGGGGGGCTGCAGTGTGGCGCTACACTGCACCTCGTCCTGCCCCGTGCCGTAGCAGAATTAAGGAGCGCGGCATGACCGTCCCCACCACGAAGCCACGCCGCATACTAGTGGCTGACGACGACGCGCAGGTTCTGGACGCTTACCGGCGCGTACTTGATGACCTTACCTCGCGCGAGGAACCGTCCACCTCAAAACTTGACGACCTGTCGGCCGAACTGTTTGGAAGCGGCCCTTCCGCGCCACCCAAAGTCTCACTCCTGGACGAGGTCGTCTACTGTCACCAGGGAGACCTCGCCGTCCGCCATGTCTCGGAAGCGATCGCAAGCGGAGAGGCCTTCGCGATCGTGTTTATCGACATGCGGATGCCCCCGGGCATCGACGGGCTGGAAACGGCTCGGCGGATTCGCGCAATCGATCCCCACGCGAACATCGTGATCGTGACGGGATATTCCGATCACAAACCGGCCGAGATCACAGCAGCTGTCGGCTCGCCCGAGAAGCTCTTTTATCTCTTGAAGCCGTTCGATGGGGACGAACTGCAGCAACTTGCGACGGCGCTTGTTTCCCGGTGGGCGGTCGACATAGGACTGGCCGAAGATCTCGCCGAGCGGGTCGTCCAGCTCGAGCAGATGTATGCGGAGCTGAAAGCCAGCGAGGCGCGAGCTCAGGCGTTTGCACGGCTGGATGCACTGACAGGTCTGCTCAATCGCCCCGGGTTGAGTGAGCGTTTTCAGATCGAATCAGGTCTCGCCGTCGCAGATGCCCGGCAGTTGACGATGCTGTATCTCGATCTCGACCGCTTCAAGGATATCAATGATACGCTTGGCCATGCGGTGGGCGACGAAGTGATCTGCGAGTTCGCGAGACGGGTAAAAGATGCTGCGGGGCATGACGGCTTCGCAGGGCGCTTGGGCGGCGACGAGTTTGCTGTCGTCTGCCTGGATCACAGCCGCGTCGGCACGCTCAGCCAGCGGCTGTTGCACGCGTGCTCCGCCCCGTACACCTTCGACGGTCATACTGTGCGCACCAGTGTCTCCATCGGCATCGCGACTTCTGATCCCGACAGCCCGGACCTCATCGAAACCATGCGCCGCGCCGACATTGCGCTTTATGCCGCCAAGGCTGCTGGCCGAGGTACCGCGCGCGAGTTCGATCTCTCCATGGATGAGAACATCCTCGGCAGCCACAGCCTGAGCCGCGATTTGGCCGCTGCCATTGCCAATGATGAACTCACCTTGCACTACCAGCCGCTGGTCGGCGCTGACGGAGCTCCCATCAGCAGCGTCGAGGCTCTGCTGCGTTGGAAGCACCCGACAAAAGGCATGGTTCCGCCGCTTGTGTTCATTGAAGTAGCCGAGAAGAGTGATCTCATTCACGAGCTTGGCGACTGGGTCATCCGACGGGCGTTCGCCGATTCACGAAACTGGCCGGATCTCGTCACCGCAATCAACCTGTCTCCTGTTCAACTACGTGCTCCTGACTTCGCGGATCGTGTCGCAGCCCTCGTCGCAGAGGCAGAGGTCGATCCTCATATGATCGAGTTCGAGGTCACGGAGACGATGCTGATTGACGACATGGAGAGAGCGGCAGAAACACTGCGAACGCTGAAGAGGATCGGCTTCAGGCTTGCCCTCGATGACTTCGGCAGCGGCTATGCCGGGCTTGGCTACCTCAACCAGATCGCCTTCGACAGGTTGAAGATCGATCGCTCCTTCGTTCAGGATCTACAGAGGAAGCCAGGAGCAGAAGGGATTATCGGGTCCATCGTGGGCATAGGAAAAGCTCTGGGCTTGGCGATTACGGCCGAAGGAGTTGAGGATCGCGAGCAGCATCGCTTCCTCAAGGGTGCAGGATGTTCCTACATGCAGGGTTTTCTGTTTCACCGCCCTCAGCCCGCTGAGGATTTGCAGCGACTACGCTTGAGCCTGCGCCCGATGCAGCGAAGCGCGTAGACGAGTATAGGCGACCTTGAGATGAGAACTGCTCACTGGGGTGTCGCCGCTCGAAGGGGCTCGGGACGACGGCGCCCGAGCCTTATTCAGCTAGGCGCCGAAGGCACCGTCGATGGTGTGCATGGCACCAGTCACGAAACCGGCATCCGGCCCCGCGAGCCAAGCAACCATGCCCGCGACTTCCTCTGGCCGCCCATGGCGCTTGATCGCCATGAAGCTGTGCATCAGGTCTCTCATCGGCCCCTCTGCCGGATTCGCGTCCGTATCGATCGGCCCGGGCTGCACGACGTTCACCGTTATCCCGCGCGGCCCGAAATCCCGCGCCAGCCCCCGCGCCATTCCTTGCAGGGCGGACTTGCTCAACGCGTAGGAGGCCATGCCTGGCACAGGCATCCGATCACCATTCACGGAGCCGATCACGATGATCCTTCCGCCCGTCGGCATCTGCCGCGCCGCCTCTACCGAGGCGTGGTAAGGGGCGTGGACGTTGACGCGGAACAGCCGATCGATCTCGTCCGGATCCTGTTCCAGCGCATCGCCGAATACGGCGAAGCCGGAGTTCACGACCAGCACGTCCAATGGTCCGCTTTCGCGCACGCGCGCGATCACTGCGTCACGATCGGCGCTGTCAGTCTGAACTGCGTTGCTGCCGGTCTCGGCCGCCAATTGCGCGGCTGCTCCGGGCGACCCGGCATAGGTGAAGGTCACCTTCGCACCGTCTGTCGCAAAGCGCCGCACGATGGCGGCGCCGATCCCTCGGCTGCCGCCGAGAACCAGCACGGATCTTCCTGGAAACGAGGCCATCAGGCTCTCCTTGAGAGTTTAGGTAGGGGGCGCTACATAAACCCGACGTCCACGATCGTCAAGAGATTTTGTAATGGACAGTACAAATGTCCCTCGCCCCCGCGGACGCCCCCGCCGCTTCGATCCCGATCAGGCGGTTGCTACCGCCCAGCACCTGTTCCACGCGCGCGGCTATGATGCCGTCAGTGTCGCGCATCTGACCGAAGCGTTCGGCATCAAGCCGCCCAGCTTCTACGCCGCGTTCGGCAGCAAGGGCGGCCTCTACGCCCGGATTCTTGATCGCTATGCAGACATCGGCGCCATTCCCCTAGCGGAGCTGCTGCGGCCTGACCGTCATGTTGCCGCGTGTCTCCAAGCGGTTCTCGAGGAGGCCGCCCGCCGCTATGCTGCCGATCCAGCCGCGGCGGGATGCCTGGTGCTCGAAGGGACCCGCTGCAACGATCCGGAAGCACGCGAGGCGGCGCTCGTCTACAACCTTGCTGCGGAGGAGGTAATCCGCCAGTACATCGCCGCTCGTTATCCGCAGGAAGCCGAACGTGTGACGGACTTCGTCAGCACCACCATGTCCGGCCTCTCCGCCAAGGCACGCAATGGGCACGATCTGGACCGTCTCCTTGCCACGGCACGCCTCGCCGGCGCGTCGCTAGCGCAGGCGCTTCATGATTGACAGCGTGCGGGGATGGGGTGCTGTCGGTTCCTACTAGTATGCGAGGCTAGCCGCCCAGCGCCTTTCCGATGATGGCCAGCACCTTCCTCGTGCGTTCGATCTCGTCGAGGATGATGCCCATGTTCGGCTTGTCAGGACCTTCCGGCATGTCACGCATGGCTTCGAGCTCCTCCAGCTCCTCCTCGAACATGCGCTTTCGCCCCATCCACATGTCCCATTCCGCTTTCTCCTCTTTCGTCGCGGGTCCGCGGATCACGGCCGTGCCCGCGCGGATGTCGATGATGACGTGATCGGGATGGGGCAGGGGCTCTGGCAGGTGTGTGATCCCGATCTGCCTGCGCCGGTCCAGCTCGCGCTCCCACTCGATCTTGTAGGTCATGGCGACGTCCAACCACTCGTCGTGCAGGCGCCGGTTTTCGCGCTCGGTCGTCACCAGCAGCTCGGTGAAGAGACGCTGAGCGCGATTGTTACCCTTGGCGGCGTTCACGGCCAGCGAGCGCACAACCGCCTGCGCAAGTGGAATGGCGACAGGACCTTTGGCGTCCTGAACGCTGATCGTGCGGTAGGCCTCCTCCAGGATGATGCTCTTCAATCTTTCCTCGTGAAGGGCTGGGAGCTTGGCCTTGTTCCTGGCGCCCTTCGGCCTCCCCTTCGGATTGCCGGATCGTCCTGGCTGGAAGCGGTGCTCAACCGGTGGGCGCGCGTAGCCGACCTCGTGGGTAGCGGACGGGGAGGGGCGGAGCGAAAGCGTCTTTCCGCACGCTCCCGATTTGCCGCTCCGCTCCCTCTTTCCATCCATCCCGCCGCGCCCGGTCACGCCGCGATCCTCTCGGGCGCGGGCCGATGCGCGATCCCGCAGGCAATCCGCTCCGCTTCGTCCTTCGCGAAGGCCTCGTACCGGCGGATGATGCGGTCGCAATAAACCGGGTCCAGCTCGCAGAGAAAGGCACGCCGCCCTGTCTTATGCGCGGCGATCAGGGTCGAGCCGGAGCCGCCGAAGAGATCGAGCACGATGGCACCGCGGCCGGAAACATCCTTGATGGCATCCGCGATCATCTGGACCGGCTTGACGGTTGGGTGCAGCGCCAGCTCGTGCATACGCCCGGCTTTCAGCGTGTTGACGCCCTTGTACTGCCAGACGTTCGTGCGGTAGCGCCCGTGCTGGCCGAGCTCGAAGCTGTTGATGTGCGGCGCCGACCCGTTCTTGAAGGCGAAGATCAGCTCGTGGCGCGAGCGGTAAAAGGTGCCCATCCCGCCATTGTCCTTCACCCACACGATCAGGTTCTTCAGCTCCGTATAAACGCCCTCGCCGGCCGCATGCATCTCGGGCACATGGCGCCAATCCATGCAGATGAAGTGAATGGAGCCGTCGGTGCTGTGGGCAACGAGGTTCTGGAACGAGGAGCGCAGGAAAGCGGTGAACTCAGGCTGCGTCATCTCGCCGGAAGCCATCGCGAACTCGCGGTGCCGGATGGCGCCGGACCCGCCAACGTGGCCCTGGATCGGCACGTTGTAAGGGGGATCGGTAAAGACCATCTCGGCCTTCTCGCCATTCATCAGGGCGGCAACGGTCTCCGGCTCCAACGCGCTGCCGCAGATGAGGCGATGCGGCCCGAGCTGCCAGATGTCGCCGACCTGGCAAAGGGCAGGACCGCTCTCCGGCGGCAAGACGTCATCACTGGGATCGCCCGACT
>JAESGL010000679.1_pt1 | contig 10615 bp, 10 predicted proteins | sample 9269711 | NCBI WGS metagenome assembly JAESGL01 (sample SAMN14515918, study PRJNA621676) | algae metagenome | isolation source: Kastovskya adunca ATA6-11-RM4 and co-occurring heterotrophs from soil and... | place: Chile: Atacama Desert | collected 2011-06-27
AGTGGAGGATCTGACGATTGACTGGGTGCGGATGGAAAACCATCGATCGAGCCCTGCGCTCAATGTGATGCTGGCAAAGATTGCCACCAGAACCGCGGGCGTGATCGCCACCATTGAGAACAGGACAACGATGCGAATGTGAAGGCGCGCCGCCGCCCGACCGCGCCTGCGGGCGCGAGACAGACGCGCGACCTCGCGCCCGATCAGATACATCAAGCCGACCACGAAGACGCCGTTGAGGATCGCCGAGGCTATGACCACTTCAGTCGTCGGCGCGACGGGTGTGAGGCCGACGAGCACGAACAAGGTCAGGATCGCGCAGAGGAGAGCGCCTCCGGCGAGCAGCAATCCCGGCAGAGCGAATGAGGCACGCCGATCCTGCACGAATCCTTCGGACTCGGCCTCGGCGGCGGGCGAAAGTACGCCCTCGATCATTGCATCAACTCCTCACGCGCCTGGGATCCTGCGCCGGGTCGGTCCAAAGCTGAATTCAACAGGAATCGCCGCAGCATCTGCGTTGCGGTTAAGCAACGCTTTGTGGCGAAAATGCAACGTTCACGCGTGTGCTGTCAAGGCGCGGATCCTCACGAAGGGGATCATACCAGAGGTCTTGCAAGGTGTATCTGAGGATGTCGGGGCCACAGGTACAGCTATGACCCATCGTCGCGCGCAGCATGAACTCCCGGACGTGCAGGCGAGCCGGCGAGGACGTCAGGACACCGTCACGTGTACTGCCCCGGCTCCTTCAAAGGCCTGCCGTGCGGCGGCCAGATCCTGCTCCCTCACATCCGCCGAAACCTCGAGCTCGCCCTCTGTGGGTGCATCGGCGCGTATGGTCTCGCTCTCACGGGAGGGCGCATCGCCGCCGGAGGGCGTCGCGCCGGAGGTATTTTTGGAGCCTGTCGCTTGAACGAAGACGTCCCCCCGGTTGATCCCATGCTCCTGGGTCAGGTGCTCGATCGCGCGATCCGCGGCTTCGCGGGTGGAAAATCTACCGGTGATCGTTCTTGCGCTTTCATCAGACATTGGTTTCTCCTTTCATCCTCATCAAAGCCGATCACCACGGTTGGTTCCGTCGGCTCGATCGAGCGTCTCGGCGTTGCACATCAGAAAGCCAGGCGAAGCCTGTTTGGCGCGACGGTGATCGCCTGGGCCTGGTTCAAGGATTGTTGGTGGAAGGAGCAGGTTGGCGCACGATCCCTGTTGCCGGAGCACCGTTGGGAGCAGGATCCGTTCCGCCTGGCGGCCTCAGCGCGCCCCAGATGAAGATTGCAGCAAGGAAGACGCCGAGCCCGAGGAGCGCCCAGAGTGATAGAGAACGGCTGCTGCGCGACCCCGGTCTCTCCTGTCCCTCGTATTCCGTAGCGGTGTCTTTGGCGCCGTAACGGCGAAGCTTGCTTGGCACCTTCTTTGCTCCTTTGGAGAGAGAACTGCAGGAAGCAGAAGATGTTCCTCGTGCGCTGCACGGAGTGCCGGTGCTACTGACGTGCTGCTGCCAAGCGAAATGGGGAGCGAGGGGCTCTTCAGGCGGTTCTGGAACTGCGGTAGACGGAGACGCCAAGTTCGCGGATCTTCTTGCGCAGCGTGTTGCGGTTGAGCCCAAGAAGGTCGGCTGCCTTGATCTGGTTGCCGCGGGTGGCCGTGAGAGCAGCGAGTATCAGCGGATACTCCATCTCGCGCAGCACGCGATCGTAGAGCCCGGACGGCGGAAGACCCTCTCCGAAACCGGCGAAATAGCTGCGCATGTTCTCCTCCACCGCCTGGGCGATCGTGAGCGAGCCGTTGCGCGGCGTCATCTTGTCGATCGGGCTGTCGGGCGTATCGGAGCGGAGTTCCGCCTCGACGATCTCGCGGGTGATGACTTCCTGCGGGTAGAGCGCCATCAGGCGGCGCATGAGGTTTTCCAGTTCGCGCACATTGCCCGGCCACGCGTAGGACTTCATCACGTCCAGCGCCTCGTTATCGAAGCGCTTGACGTCGAGCCCTTCCTTTTCGCCCATCTGCATGAAGTGACGGACCAGATCCGGAATGTCTTCTGCACGGTCGCGCAGCGGCGGCAGACGCAGCGGCACCACGTTCAGGCGATAGTAAAGGTCCTCGCGGAAAAGGCCCTGGTTGATGAGCTGCTTCAGGTCCTTGTTGGTTGCGGCAACAATGCGGACATCGGTGCGGATGGGGGTGCGCCCGCCAACGGTGGTGTATTCGCCCTGCTGCAGGACACGCAGGAGCCGCGTCTGCGCATCCATCGGCATGTCGCCGATCTCGTCGAGGAAGAGCGTGCCGCCCTCCGCCTGTTCGAAACGACCGGTAGAACGCGACTGTGCCCCGGTGAAGGCACCCTTCTCGTGGCCGAAGAGCTCCGATTCGATCAGGTCGCGCGGGATGGCGGCCATGTTGATCGCAACGAAGGGACCGTTGCGGCGCTTGCCGTAATCGTGCAGCGCGCGGGCGACGAGCTCCTTGCCCGTTCCGGACTCGCCGGTGATCATCAGCGTCAGGTCCGTCTGCATCAGACGGGCGAGAACGCGGTAGATTTCCTGCATTGCGGCGGAGCGACCGACGAGCGGCATACCGTCCTGCGTATCGTCGTCGAGGCGAGCCGGCTTCTTCTTCGGCTCGGCAAGCGCGCGGCCGATGATGGCGATCAATTCCGTCAGATCGAAAGGCTTCGGGAGGTAGTCATAGGCGCCTTTTTCCGACGCCTTGATGGCGGTCATGAAGGTGTTCTGCGCGCTCATCACCAAGACCGGCAGGTCGGGACGCGCCTTCTTGATGCGCGGCAAAAGATCGAACGCATTCTCGTCCGGCATCACCACGTCGGTGACCACGAGATCCCCCTCACCCGCCGACACCCAGCGCCACAGTGTGGCGGCATTGGAGGTGATGCGGACGTCGTAGCCGGCGCGGGTGAGCGCCTGGTTCAGCACAGTGCGGATGGCCGCGTCGTCGTCGGCGACAAGGATCGTGGCAGTCATTTGGCTTTTCCTGTGATGGTATGGGCAGCACCGGGTTCGACCGCGGGCGCCTCCTTGTGCATCGGCATGAGGACACGGAAGATCGTGCGCCGGTTCTGGCTATCGCACTCGACGATGCCGCCGTGGGCGCCGATGATCTTGGCGACCAGCGCCAGTCCGAGCCCGGACCCGTTGGTCTTGGTGGTAATGAAGGGGTCGAAGAGATTGGGCAGCAGATCGGCCGGCACGCCCGGTCCGTTGTCGATGACGCAGAATTCCAGCGGCAGCGAGATCTTTTCGCGCGAGCCCGCGACCGACAGGCGGATTCCTGGGCGATAGGCGGTGGTCAGCATGATCTCGCCGTCGGGCTGGTCTGTAATCGCTTCGGCGGCGTTCTTCACCAGGTTGAGAAAGACCTGGACCAACTGGTCGCGATTGGCATGGACCGGAGGCAGCGACGGGTCGTAGTTTTCCGAGATCTTGATGTCGCGGCCGAAGCCCGCCTTGGCGATCGCCTTTACGTGGTCGAGAACCGAGTGGATGTTGATGGGCAGCCGATCCACAGGGCGCTCGTCGGAGAACACTTCCATGCGGTCGACGAGGGAGACGATCCGATCGGTTTCGTCGCAGATCAGGCGCGTCAGCGCACGATCCTCGTCCGGAACCGAGGTTTCAAGCAACTGTGCTGCACCGCGGATACCCGAAAGCGGGTTCTTGATTTCGTGCGCCAGCATGGACGCAAGGCCCGTGACCGAGCGGGCGGCGGCACGGTGCGTCAGCTGCCGGTCGATCTTATCGGCCATGGAGCGCTCCTGGAAGACGACCACGACCGAACCCGGTTCACTCGTCACAGGTGCAACATAGAGGTCGACGAGCTTGTCCTGACCGAGACGCGGCGACGACAGGTCGACGCGGTATTCGTTCACCGGCGCCCGCCTCTCCCGCACCTGATCGATCAGCGCAAGGAGCGGACTGCCAAAGGGGATAAGCGTCGATATCTCGTGCCGGGCAAGTTGTGCGGCACTGGCGCCGAAGAAGGATTCCGCCTCCCAGTTTGCAAAGGCGACATGTCCTGCCGGATCAACGAGGATCACCGGGTTCTGGACAGAGTTGAGGACCGCGAGTGCCAGCGCATCTGCGGCCGTAGACTGCGACTTACTCATGCCGCTTTCCTTTCGGGAGCCTCGCTCGCCGCGCCAAGCACCTGCATCATCCGGCGGATGACGTCCTGCGGATCGACCGATCGAAAGATGGCGGCCTTGTCCTCGCCCGAAACATCTGGCGCGAGGCGATCGAGATACCAGCCGAGGTGCTTGCGGGCGTGCCGCAGCCCTGCCTCGCGCCCATAGAAGCCAAGCATCGCTTCGTAATGCTCGATAGCGATTTGAACCTGCATGTCCCGCGAGGGCGCCGGATGCCCGGCGATCGTGCCGACATGCCACGGCCTGCCCTGCGCGCCGCGGCCGATCATCACGGCGTCGGCACCGGAGCGCTCCAGGATTTCACAGGCGTCCAATTCGGACTGCACGTCGCCGTTGGCGATCAATGGTATCGAGACAGCCTCGCGCACCTGACGGATGGCATCCCAATCCGCCCTGCCCTCATAGAACTGCATGCGGGTGCGGCCGTGGATGGTGACGAGCTGAATGCCCGCTTCCTCCGCTCGCCGTCCAATCTCCGGTGCGTTGATCGAGTTCTCGTCCCAGCCCAGGCGCATCTTCAGCGTCACAGGGACATCCACCGCCTTCACCGTCGCCTCGATCAAGGAGAGCGCCAGATCCGGATCGCGCATCAGGGCAGAGCCGGAATAGCCGCCGGTGACCTTCTTTGCAGGACAGCCCATGTTGATGTCGATGATATCCGCACCGTTGTCGGCGGCGATCTGCGCTGCCTCAGCCATCCAGTGTGGCTCACGACCGGCGAGCTGAACCATGTGCGGCCCCAGCCCCGCCCGCTTGAGCCGCGCCCAGGATTCGCCGCGGCTCATCACAAGCTCCCGGCTCGCGATCATCTCCGTCACGACAAGACCGGCGCCCCATTTCCAGGCAAGCTCCCGGAACGGCAGATCGGTCACCCCAGACATCGGCGCCAGGACCATTCTGTTTCTGATGGCGACCGTCCCAACGCTGAAAGGGTCGGCGAGATGCGGAATAGGCAAATGATGATCTTTCGTGCACGTACAATTAGTGCACTATTTTTAGCCAGCATTTTCGCGGATCACAAGAGCATTCGCAAAGAAACAAGATGATAAGGGTGCGGCTGGCAAAACGCGTTGTGAGTCTATAGTGCTCGACTGTCAACTCTTTGTGTCAGCAACTGCTCTGGATCATAGTCCATTCATGAACATCGGGATCGTCATCGTCGCTGCCGGTCGGGGAGAGCGGGCCGGAACCGAGGAAGGACCAAAGCAATACCGCCTCATCGGCGGAAAACCGGTCATTGCACACACCCTTGCTGCCTTCCTGGACTGGGAGAAGAGCGGGCGGGTCATCGTTGTCATCCACCCCGACGACCATGGCTTGCTTGCCGATGCCATCGAGGGTTTGGCGGGGGCGGAGCGCATCACCACGGCTTTGGGAGGAAGCACCCGGCAGCAGTCGGTGCTTTCGGGCCTGAGAGCTTTGGCGCAGACGGAGGCGACGCATGTCATGATCCACGACGGCGCGCGCCCTTTCGTCGAGCAGGCCCTTCTGGAACGAATTGCGTCACAGATGAGTGCCGGCGAAGACGCCGTGCTGCCCGCCCTCCCCGTTACCGATACTCTAAAGCGTGGCAGTCAGGGTCAGGTGCAGGAGACGGTTTCCCGCGAAGGCCTTTATGCAGCACAGACGCCGCAGAGCTTTCTCCTAACATCGATTCTGGGAGCGCACGAGCAGGCGCTCATGTCCGGCCGTGATGACTTTACGGATGACTGTTCGATCGCGGAGTGGGCGGGGATACCGGTGACACTCGTGGAAGGCTCACCGGACAACGTAAAACTGACAGTGAAGCGAGATATCATCATGGCGAACCAGAAGCTTTCCGCGGCAACCCTTCCGGATGTCAGGACCGGCAATGGCTACGACGTCCACCAGTTGGAGCCGGGCGACGGCGTGACGCTTTGCGGTGTCTTCATCCCGCACGACCAGAAGCTGAAAGGTCACTCGGACGCCGATGTGGCCTTGCATGCGCTGACGGACGCGCTGCTCGCGACCTGCGGCGCAGGAGACATCGGCGACCACTTCCCGCCCTCCGACCCACAGTGGAAGGGCGCACCATCGAAGATCTTCCTCGCCCGGGCGGCAGAGATTGTGCGTGAGAATGGCGGGACCATCACGAACGCAGACGTTTCGCTGATCGCCGAGGCGCCGAAGGTCGGGCCGCATCGGCAGGCGATGCGCGAGAAGATGGCGGAGGTTCTTGGCGTCAGCCTCGACCGCTGCTCGGTCAAGGCAACGACGAACGAGACGATCGGCTTCGTCGGCAGACGCGAAGGCATTGCCGCCATCGCCACCGCCACTGTCGTCTATCAAGGCGACGTGGAATGATTTTGTTTCCGGCGGAGATCGACGAGCAGGCGGCGAAGCTCGTCGCGCTCTACCAAGAGCGACGGCTGATGCTCTCAACCGCCGAGTCCTGCACCGGCGGACTGATCGCAGGCGCGTTGACGGAGATTTCCGGCTCGTCCGCCGTCGTCGACCGCGGCTTCGTGACCTATACGAACGAGGCGAAGATGGAACTGCTGGGCGTTTTACCGGCGACGCTCGACCAGTTCGGAGCCGTGTCCCGGGAGACTGCGCTGCAGATGGCGCGCGGCGCGCTCTACCGGTCGAAGGCAGATGTCGCCGTCGCCGTGACCGGGATTGCCGGACCGGGCGGCGGATCGGCGGAAAAGCCGGTCGGGCTCGTGCACCTGGCGGCGGCGTCGCGGTCGGGGCGGATGATCCACCGCGAGATGCGCTACGGCGCCATCGGCCGAAGCGAGGTAAGGCTCGCGACGATTGCAACGGCGCTGGAGATGCTGGCGGAAGCGGTTCAGGCCGACGCGTAGATCTTGTCGGCGCGCGCCTCGAAGGCTTCGGCAAAGGTGCGGAAGGCGCGGTCGAACATCGAGCCCATCAGGGCGCCTAGGATCCGGCTCTTGAACTCGTACTCGATAAAAAAGTCGACGACGGAGCCGTCGCTCGTGGGACGGAAGCGCCAGCGATTATCGAGATACTTGAACGGACCTTCGATGTACTTCACGTCGATCGCAAGCTCGGCGGGATTGAGCAGCACCTGCGTGGTGAACGTCTCGCGGATTGCCTTGTAGCCGACGGTCATGTCGGCGATCAGCAGCGTCTTGCCGTCGCGCTCCTTGCTGGAGCGAATGGTCAGTGCCTCGCAGAGCGGCAGGAATTGCGGATACTTCTCCACATCGGCAACCAGGGCGTACATCTGCTCGGGAGAATGCTTGACGGGGCGGTGAGTCTCGAACTTGGGCATAGAGCGGAGTTAAGCCTGCCGCCCAAGAGAATCAAGAAGTTCGCGCATCTGTCGCCGCGATTTAAGCTCGAGGAAAGGCATAGACGGTTCGTAGGCAGCAAGCGCTTCGATGATCACCGGCGCGTGATCCCCCTCGAAATTCCAGATGTAGCGCAAGAACTCCAGGTCCAGATGCTCGGGGCAGCCAGGCGTCATTTCTGGCCTTGTCCTGCCAAGCCACATCAACCAGCGGGCTACGACGCCCCAGATGCACTGTAGCCGCGGAATGCGAACCCAGAGCACGACATCCGTTCTGGGCAGGCGCAGATCGAAGCTAGAGGGATTCGTGCCATCCATGATCCAGCTTTCCTGTTTCACCACGCAGGCGATCAGCTGACGCTGCTCAGTCCGACCGCGGGCGACCCATCCCGGCAACCAGAAGAACTCCCGATCCATAGACACATAAGGAAGCTCTAGACGGTCGGCGAGCGCCAGGGAGAGCGTCGTCTTGCCGCCGCCCGAGCAGCCAATCACGAGAACGCGCCTCGCATCACGCAGGACGTCCGCTGCCGCCTCGACGTTTTCGATTTGCATGGCAAGGACCCCCGATCGAGAAGCCGCAACAAGAATCGCCGCGGCCCAACAGGAATGCCAGGCGGAGCTGCTCCAACTACTCTGCTGCCTGAAGCACCTTCCGCTCCCGTGCTGCCCGCAGACGCTCGAAGTCGTCGCCCGCGTGGTGGGAGGAACGGGTCAGCGGACTGGAGGAGACCATCAGGAAGCCCTTGGTATAGGCGACCGTTTCGTAGGACTTGAACTCGTCCGGCGTGACGAACTTTATTACAGCGTGGTGCTTGCGGGTCGGCTGCAGGTACTGGCCGATCGTCAGGAAGTCGACGTCGGCGGTGCGCAGGTCGTCCATCAGCTGCAATATCTCGTTGCGCTCCTCGCCAAGGCCGACCATGATGCCCGACTTGGTGAACATGGTCGGGTCCAGTTCCTTCACCCGCTGCAGGAGGCGGATGGAGTGGAAGTAGCGGGCGCCGGGACGAACCGTCAGGTAGTTGCCCGGCACGGTTTCCAGGTTGTGGTTGAAGACGTCGGGCTTGGCGGCAACGACGCGCTCGAGAGCGCCCGGCTTCTTCAGGAAGTCCGGCGTCAGGATCTCGATCGTCGTGGTGGGCGAGGCTTCACGGATTGCCCATATCACCTTTTCGAAATGCTCGGCACCGCCATCGTCCAGGTCGTCGCGGTCGACGGAGGTGATGACCACGTGCGACAGGCCCATCTGGCGGACCGCCTTGGCGACGTTTTCCGGCTCCAGCGGATCAAGCGCATTGGGCCGGCCGGTCGTGACGTTGCAGAAGGCGCAGGCGCGGGTGCAGATCTCGCCCATGATCATAAAAGTCGCGTGCTTCTTGTCCCAGCACTCGCCGATGTTGGGGCAGCCGGCTTCCTCGCAGACGGTGACGAGCTTATGCGAGCGGACAAGCTCGCGCGTTTCCATGTAGCCCTTGGAGACAGGCGCCTTGACGCGGATCCATTCCGGCTTGCGCAGCACCTCGGTGTCGGGGCGGTGTGCCTTTTCCGGATGGCGGACGCGTTTGACTTCTTCCGTTGCCGTTCTGTCGAGAATGGTGACCATCAACTACCTGCCTTCGCCGCACTATGCGGCTTTCCGTCAACGACGGACGATTTTCGCGAGGAATAACAGAACGCAGGAGCCGATGAAACCTGTCACCAGGAAACCCAGCCACCCACCTGCGACATGGATGTCGGCACTCTCGAAGGCAGCGCTGGCAACGATTGCCCCGACGATGCCGATGAAGATGTTCATGAAGAGGCCGTAGCGCATGTCCATGAACTTGCCGGCGAGCCAACCCGCCAGACCGCCGATGATGATTGCGGCAAACCAGCCTACGCCTTCCATGCCATCCTCCGATTTCTTTCTACATGTGGGCGGCGCCGGAACTGGGAACAAGTCCGGCACCAGCGCCGAGGTGTCAGGCGTTGAGGACCCGGCCGTAGGCGTCCAGCACGCTTTCCTTCATCGTCTCCGATATCGTCGGATGCGGGAAGATCGTGTGGATCAGGTCCTCTTCCGTCGTTTCCAGGTTCATCGCGACGACGAAGCCCTGGATCAGCTCGGTCACTTCCGCGCCGACCATGTGGGCGCCCAAGAGTTCGCCGGTCTTCTTGTCGAAGATGGTCTTGACCATCCCCTGGTCCTCGCCAAGCGCCACGGCCTTGCCGTTGGCCGCAAAGGAGAAGCGACCGACGCGGATGTCGCGGCCCTGCTCCTTGGCCTTGGCTTCCGTTAGGCCAACCGAGGCGACCTGCGGATTACAGTAGGTGCAGCCCGGGATCTTCAGCTTGTCCATCGGATGAACGCTCGGCAGGCCGGCGATCTTTTCAACGCAGATGACCGCCTCGTGCTCCGCCTTGTGGGCGAGCAGCGGCGGACCGGCGACATCGCCGATCGCATAGATGCCGGGAACGTTCGTCTTGCCGTAGCCGTCGATGACAATGAAGCCGCGATCGGTCTTCACGCCGGCGGCTTCAAGCCCGATGTTCTCGATGTTGGCCTGGACGCCGACGGCCGAGATCATCCGGTCGGCGGTGATCGCTTGCGTCTTGCCGTCCTTGGTCTCCACATGGGCGGTGACGGAGTTTGCCCCCTTCTCCACCTTGGTGACCTTGGCTTCGAGCAGGATCTTCATGCCCTGCTTGTCGAACTGCTTCTTGGCGAAGGCGGAGATTTCCTCGTCCTCAACCGGCATGACCTGCTTCATGATCTCGACGACGGTCACGTCGACGCCCATGGTGCGGTAGAAGGAGGCGAATTCGATGCCGATGGCGCCCGAGCCCATGACGAGCAGCGACTTCGGCATTTCTTCAGGCTTCATTGCCTCGAAATAGGTCCAGATCAGCTTGCCGTCCGGTTCGATGCCCGGCAGCGCACGCGGACGAGCACCGGTCGCCACAATGATATGCTTGGCGGTGTAGGTCCCCTCGCCCAGCGTGTTCTTCGGCACGGGACCCTGGGGCTGGACGATCGGCTTGGAGATCTTGCCGACAACGATCTCGCCAGGCTTGGTGATCTTCGCTTCGCCCCAGATGATGTCGACCTTGTTCTTCTTGAACAGGAAGCCGACGCCGTTGTTCATGCGGGCCGCAATGCCGCGCGAGCGCGCGACGATCGCCTTGATGTCCGGCTT
>JAESGL010000681.1_pt1 | contig 10565 bp, 8 predicted proteins | sample 9269711 | NCBI WGS metagenome assembly JAESGL01 (sample SAMN14515918, study PRJNA621676) | algae metagenome | isolation source: Kastovskya adunca ATA6-11-RM4 and co-occurring heterotrophs from soil and... | place: Chile: Atacama Desert | collected 2011-06-27
CGCGGCCCCGCCGTCACCGGGCGGGGCCGCGCGCGTCGTCAGCGATAGTGGCGACGGTCGTTGCGGTCATGCTTGTCGTAGCGGATGCGCGCGCTCAGCGCGTCGAAGCGGCGATCCAGATCGCGGCGCTCGCCCGCCGACAGCCCGCCCGAGCGGCGGTAGCGATATTCGAGCGCGCTGATCTGGCGGAACTCGCCGCGCAGCCGCATCGCCTCGCCGCGGGTCAGCGCGCCCGAGCGGATGCCCTGGTCGATCCGCGCATCGAGCCGCGCCTGGCGCGCATTGACCGACTGCCACGGGGCGGCCGAGGCGGCGGCGGGCAGCGCGACGGCGACAAGGCCGAGGCCCGCGATCAGCGTCTGGAAACGGTTCATGGTCGATACTCCCTATAACGCGCGACCGGGGAAACCCCGGCCCGATGAGAGAGATAGGGGGCGGGCGTCGCGGATTGTTCGCAATCGCCCCGCAAAAGTGTCGCGGCGTGTCGCAGCCGCGCGACCTTCGTTCAGCTTCAGTGCGCGGCCGCGACCGCCAGCAGCGCGCGATCGACCGCGCGGGTGGCGCTGGCATCCTGCGGCATGTCGTTGGCCAGCGCGGAAAAGGCGAAGGTGCGCCCCGATGCCGTCACCAGATAGCCGGACAGCGCATTGGAGGCGTTGAGCGTCCCCGTCTTCGCGAACAGCTTGCCCGCCAGCGCGGTGCCGCTGAAGCGGCGCGCCAGCGTCCCGTCCTGCCCGCCGACCGGCAGCGTCGCGCGCCACGCCGCGCCCCATGGTTGCGCCTGCGCCCAGCGGAGCAGGCGGACGGCGGTGCGCGGAGTGATGCGGTTGTAGTTCGACATCCCCGATCCGTCGGCGAAGTCGTAGCCGTCGCGCGGCACCCCCGCGGCGGCCAGCATCGCATCGACGCGCGCCTGCCCGTCGGCGACCGATCCGCTGCCGCCGACCGCGCCGACGCGGCGCAGCAGCAGGTCGGCGTGCAGGTTCTGGCTGACCTTGTTGGTGTGGTGGATATCCTCGACGAGCGGGGGCGGGGTGAGGCGGGCGAGCGGCGCGGGTTCGGGCGCGCGCGCGACCGGCGCGCCGCCGCGCTTCGCGGGATCGTCGGCGGGGGTGATCGCGCGGTGGCGGACGGCGATGCGCCCATTCACGCGCACACCGGCGCCGCGCAACTGCCGGGCGAGCAGCCAGGCGGCGCGGTGCGCGGGATCGTCCAGCCCGACCGTCACGGTCTGTGCCGCGCCGCCGGCGGGGACGGTACCGGTCAGCCGCAACAGGTCGCTGCCCGGTTCGCGCGCGAAGCCCAGGTCGGCGGACGTGCCGGCGGGGGTGGTCAGGATGCGGTTGTCGATGCGGAAATAGCCGTCGCCCGCCACCGCCGCGGGCGCCCCCGCCGCGCCGGGGGTGACGGTGAGCGTGACGACGTTGTCGTCGATCGTCAGCGCGGAGATGGCGGTGCCGTAGCGCCCGGCCATGTTGTTCCAGCTCATCCCCGCCGGCCAGCGTTCGTCGGGCAGGAAGGTATCGTCGCCGATCACGTCGCGCACGGTGCGGGTCCGCGCGGCGATGGCGCGTGCCAGTTCGGACAGGCAATCTGTGGTGCAGTCCGCCGCCGCCGACAGCCGCGCATCGCCATGCCCCGCCAGGATCACGTCGCCGCCGTCCAGCCGGACGCTGGCGCCGCCCGCCGCATCGGGGGCGGCGGTGTCGAGGTTGGCGAAGGCGGCGGCCGTGGTGAACATCTTGGTATTGGAGGCCGGGACGAAGCGTTCGTCGGCGCGGATCGCCACCACCTCGCGCCCGTCCTCATCCACCACCAGCAGGCCGATGCGCGTGCCGGGCGGCGCGGTGGCGAGCGCCTGTTCGACGGTTTCGGCGGACGCGGCGGGCGCGGCGAGCAGCAGCAGGATCGCGAGGGGATAGCGCATTCAGCGGCCTTCGATGACGTCGCCCAGCACCGACAGGAATTCGGCGGCGAGCGCACTGGGGGGGCGGTCGAGCAGGTGGATGGCGTGGACGTCGAAGGTCAGCGGGGGCTTGAGCGAGCGGACCGCCAGCCCGTCGCCGCGCGTCGCGTCGGCGGTGAAATTGTCGACCACGGTCAGCCCGACGCCCGCGCGCACCAGCGCGGCGGCGATGTAGAAGGTGCGCGCCGAGGCGACCTCGTCGAAATCGACGCCCAGCCGCTCCAGCTCGTCGGTGAACAGCCGCCCGATCGGGCCGGAGGCGGCCAGCGTGATGAACGGATGGCCGGTGATCTGGGCCAGTTCCAGCCGCGCGGGCGCGTCGGGAATATCCTGTTCGCGGTAGAGGACGACCAGCTCGCCCTCGCCCAGCCAGCTTTGCCCCAGCGGGGCGCCGCGCGGCACTTCGTTGGCGATCGCGATGTCGGTCTCGCGTTCGTACAATTTGCGCAGCAGGTCGTCGTGGTGGACGGTCTGCAGGTCGAAGCGGACGTCGGGGTGCTGCTTCAGGAAGCGCGCCACCGCCGCCGGGATGACGCCCAGCGCGAGGCTGGGGAGGGCGGAGATGCGCAAGGTCGCGCCCGCGCCGGCGCGCAGGTTGCGCCCCGCCTCGCGCAGCGCGCGCACGCGGTCCTGGATCTCCGCCACGCCGGAAAATAGCGCATGCGCATCCTCGGTGGGGACGAGGCGGCCGTTGGTGCGCTGGAACAGCTCGAACCCCAGCAGGCTTTCGGCGTGGCGCAGTGTCTTCGACACCGAGGGTTGCGAGACGTTGAGCGCGCGCGCCGCGGCGCTGACCGAGCCGTTGACGTAGACGGCGTGAAAGATCTCGATATGGCGCAGGTTCATGGCGCGGGGTGTAGCGCCATCGCGGTCACGCCGCCACGCGCCCGCGCAGCCGCGTATCGTCGAGCGCGCCTTCGCCGCGCGCCACCAGGGTCGCGACCGTCAGGTTCGCCGATGCCGACGGCACCGTGCGCGTCATGTCGAGCAGCCGGTCGAACGGCAGGACGAGGCCGACGACCAGCGCGGTCTGTTCGGGCGACACCCCCACCGCGGAGAGCATCGCGGCGAGCATGAACAGCGAGGCGGACGGCACCGGCGCGGTGCCAAACGCGGCGAGCGCGCCGGTCGCCAGCATGATCGCCAGCATCCCCGCATCGGGGACGATCCCCAGCGCCTGGAGCGCGAACTGGCCGAGCAGCCCGACGTACATCGCGGTTCCGTCCTTCCCGATCGACGCGCCCAGCGGCAGGACGGTGGACGCGATCGGCCGCGCGATGCCCAGATTGTCCTGCGCCACGCGCAGCGCGACCGGCAGCGTGGCCGACGAGGAGGCGGTGGAGAAGGCGACCGCCAGCGCATCGACGATCCCGCGGAAGAAGCGCGGCACCGGCACGCGCGCGACGAAGGCGAGCAACCCGGCGTGGACGACCAGCATCTGGAACAGCGAGGCCAGGACGACGCCCAGTGCCAGCCAGCCGACATGGACGAACACCGCGGTGCCCCCGGTCGCGACCGCATTGGCGATCAGCGCGGCGACGCCGAACGGCGTCACCTCCATGACGATCCGCACGATGTGCAGCAGCACCGCGGCCAGCCCCTGCAGCAGCGCGACGACCGGCCGGCCCGCCTCGCCCGCCAGGACGCTGCCGATGCCGAGCAGCACCGCGACGAAGATGATCGCCAGCATGTCGCCCTTGGCCAGCGCCTCGACGATATTGGCGGGGACGATCGACAGCAGCTGGTCGGCGGGGGTGACGGGCGTGCCGAGCACGTGCGGGGCGACGCCGGCCAGCGCGATCCCCTCGCCCGGGCGCAGCAGCAGCCCGGTCGCCATGCCGATCGACACCGCGATCAGCGTGGTCAGCGCGAACAGCCCGACGGTGCGCCCGCCGATCGGCCCCAGCCGGCGCGGGTCGCCCAGCCCGGCGATCCCCGCGGCGATGGTGATGAGGACGACCGGCACGACCAGCATCTTGATGAGGCGGACGAACAGGTCGCCGACCAGCCTGATCGCGGCCGCGCCCTCCGGCCACAGGGTCCCGATCAGGATGCCGACCAGCAGCCCGCCGACGACGCGCTGCCACAACGGGATCGCAAACCAGCGGCGCATCATCGCGTCATGCCGCCGCACCCCAGAAGCCCGCGGCGGGGGGATGGAGGATGCCGTCGCGGTCCACGACGCCGCCGTCGCGATCGTGCGACAGCCACAGCGGCCCGTCGAGATCGACGAACGCGGCACGTCCCGCCAGCAACAGCGCGGGCGCGATGCCCAGCGACGAACAGACCATGCACCCCACCATCAGCCCGAACCCCCTGTCCACGGCTGCATCGGCCAGCGCCAGCGCCTCGGTCAAGCCGCCGGTCTTGTCGAGCTTCACGTTCACATGCGTGTAGCGGCCACGCAGCGCATCCAGATCGGCGCGGGTGTGGAGCGATTCGTCGGCGCAGATCGCGATCGGGGACGTGACGTCGGCGAGTGCGCCGTCCTCCCCGGCGGGCAGCGGCTGTTCGAGCAGGTCGACGCGCTGGTCCAGCAGCATGTCCTGCCACACCAGCACCTCGGCGATCGTCCAGCTTTCGTTGGGATCGACGATCAGCCGCGGGGCGGGGGCGGCGGCGCGCACCGCGGCGATCTGTGCCAGCGCATCCTCGCGGTTGACCTTCACCTTCAGCAGCGGGACGTGCGTGTGCCGCGCGGCGGCGGCACCCATCGCGTCGGGCGTGTCGATGGCGATGGTGATCGCGGAGGCGACCGGCGCGGCGGGGGCGATGCCGGCCAGCGCCGCGACGGTGGTGCCGGCGGCGCGCGCTTCCCAGTCCCACAGCGCGGCATCGACCGCGTTGCGCGCCGCGCCGGCGGGCATCGCGGCGTCCAGATCGGCGCGGCCCGCGCCGTCCGCGATCAGCGGCGCGATCCGGGCGATCTGCGCCAGCGCATCGTCGATCGTCTCGCCATAGCGTGGATAGGGAACGCCCTCACCGCGACCGGCATGGCCGCCGCCCTCGACCGTCACGGTGACGACGTCGGCGGCGGTCTTCACCCCGCGCGAGATGCGGAACGGCGCATTCAGCGCGAAGCGGTCATGGCGGGCGCGGCAGGTGCGAAGCATGTCAGGGTCCAGTCGACGATCGGGTCGGCGCCGAAGCGATACGGGTCGGTGCACGGCAGGCCGAGCGCCTGCCCGGTATCGGCGCACAGCCGCCGCGCCGCATCCTCGTCCAGCTTGACGGTGTTGAGCGCGATGCCGGTCGCCTGCACGTCCGGGCTGGTCAGCCGCGCGACCTGCAGGTTCGCCTCCAGACAGGTGGCCAGATCGGGCAGCTGATAATGCGGCAGGCCGCGCATGTGCGCGCGCATCGGATCGTGGCACAGCACGATCGCGGCGGGCTGCGCCCCGTGCAGCAGTCCGGTCGACACGCCCGCGAAACTGGGGTGGAACAGCGATCCCTGCCCCTCGATCAGATCCCAGCCGTCGTCGTCGCGCGCGGGCGCCAGCACCTCGATCGCGCCGGCGATGAAATCGGCGACCACCGCGTCCAGCGGCACGCCATCGCCCGCGATCAGGATGCCGGTCTGCCCGGTGGCGCGGAAATCGGCGGTCACGCCGCGCGCGCGCATCGCATCGCGCAGGCACAAGGTGGCGTACATTTTGCCCACCGAACAATCGGTGCCGACCGTCAGCAGCCGCTTGCCCGCACGCCGCTTGCCATTGCCGACCGGCAGGTGCGCAGGCGCATCGCGCACGTCGAACAGCGCAACGCCGACCGCATCGGCCGCCGCGACCAGCCGCGGCTCGTCGCGCAGCCGCTGGTGCAGCCCGGACGCGACGTTCATCCCGGCGGCGATCGCCAGCAGCGCATCGTCGATCAGATCGTCGCCCAGCCGCCCGCCGGCATTGGCGATGCCCAGCACCAGCGTCCTGGCCCCCGCGGCGCGCGCGGCGGCGACGTCCATCCGCGGCATCCCCAGCGTGAGCGGGCAATCGTCGTGGCGCCATTCGCCGACGCAATCGTCGCGGCGGAACGCGGCCAGCCCGCGCGAGGTCTTGATGCCCACCTCATCGTCCGAATGGCCGAGATAGAGCAGGTAGGGGCCGGGGATCATCGTTCCACCTGAAGGAATAAGCACGAACCCGGACGGTAGGGGCGGCGCGGGCGGGCGCGCCAATCATGCTCGCACCGGCCCCTATAACGTCGGGCTATGAGCCGGGCGGCGGTCGACCGCGGCGACGCGGGGCGTTAGGGACTACCGGTGCAGAAACGCTACCAGATCTTCGCCGACTACCACCAATTCTACCTGTGGGATCACGGCGAGAAGCCCGACGCGCCGACCGATTACGACGATGTCGACGTCGCGCGCCGGATCAAGGCGGCACCGTTCGTCGTGGTGATCCAGCCGGCGCGCGACATGACCGTGCCGGTGGTGGTGGAGATCGCGGACGCGCCCCCGCCGGGCGATCCGCCCGCCGAATGGGATCATGTCGTGGAGGCGAGCCTGGACCTGCCGTCGGGGCGGCTGGAAATCCACGAATGCACCGGCGGCCCGGTCGATCTGCTGCCGGTGCCGCCCGGCATGTACCGCGTGCGCGCGCAGTTCGGCGGGCTGGACACGCTGGGCGCCGACGGGCTGGACGGCGCGGATCATTATCACCTGATCCTGTGGCGCGCGCCCTTCGCGCCCGTCTGCGTGCTGCGACAGTTCGAGGAGCGCGGCTGAGGTCGGCCGGTTACGAGCGTGCCGGGCATCCGGCAGGAGTAGGACGCAGCAGCACGCGGCCCGCCGCCTCGCCCGTGGTGGCACCGTCGCGCAGCGCGAGCCGGCCGTTGACGAACAGCGCGGTCACCCCGACGCTGGCGACGCGCGGGTGGACGTAATCGGCGCGCGGCGCGTAGCGGGCCGGATCGAACACGACGACATCGGCGAAATTGCCCGCGCGCAGATAGCCGCGCCCGGCGATCCGGTACATGTCGGCGGTGGCGCCGGTGGAGCGGCGGATGAAATCGGCGAGTGAGATGACGTGCCGATCGCGCACATAGGTCTGGTACTTCTTCGGGAAGGTCGCCCATTGCCGCGGGTGGCCGTTCGACCCGTCCGAACTGGTGACGACCCACGGCTGCTTCATGATGAGATCGACGTCGCGATCCGCCATGTTGAAGCTGGCCACCGCGCTGCCGGCGGGATCGGTGCCGTCCTTGTTGGGAACGCGCAGGATGCGGATCGCGGCATCGACCGGGTCCAGGCCCCATTGCGCGGCCATCTGCCCCAGCGTCTTTCCGGTCCAGGGTTGCCCGGCGGCGGTCAGCAGCAGCGATTCCTTGCCGCCGCGGCGGCGCAGGTTCTCGGCCATCGCCGTCTTGATCTTCGCCAGCGTGGCGGCATCGTCGAAGCGCGCGATCATCTTCGCATAGCCGCCGTCCACCGCCCAGCCGGGCAGCAGCGCGGCATCGACGCTGCTGCCGGACGCCAGCCACGGATATTGATCGGCGGTGACTTCCTGTCCCGCTTTCCGCGCCGCCACGATCGTTGCGATCAGTTGCGGCGCCATGCCCTGCACGTCGACGCCCAGCGCCTTGAGATGCGCGATATGCACCGGCATCCCCGCCTCGCGCCCGATGCGGATCGCTTCCTGCGTCGAGGCGATCAGGCCGATGGTGTAGTTCGATTCGTCACGCTGGTGGGTGTCGTACATGCCGCCGCGCGACGCGGCTTCACGCGCGACGGCGATCACCTCGTCGGTCTTGGCATAGCTTTGCGGGGCGTAGAACAATCCGGTCGAAAAGCCGGTCGCGCCCTCGCACATCGCCTTGGCGACCAGCGCCTTTTCCTGTGCCAGTTCGGCGGGGGTGGGCGCGCGGTCGTCGCGACCGATCACGCGCCCGCGCACCGCGCCGAAGCCGACGAAGGGGATGACGTTGGTGCCGATCCGCGCGGCCTCCAGCTTCGCGGCGTCGGCGGCGACGTCGGGCGTGCCGTAACCGTCGACGCCGATCACGATCGTCGACACGCCCTGCGCCAGCCACGGCAGGTTGAGCCGCTCCTTCGCATCGGCGGAGCGAATGTAGCTGTCCGGATGGGTATGCGCGTCGATGAAGCCGGGGGCGACGATCTGCCCGCGCGCGTCGATCACCTGCTTGGCGGTCGTCCCGCGCGAGCGGCCGACATAGACGATGCGCTGGCCGGCGATCTCCACATCGCCGGCGATCGGCGGAGCATCGGCGCCGGTATAGACCGTCCCGCCGCGGATCACGACGTCGACAGGACGCGTCTTCTGCGCGACCGCCGGGCCGGCGAGGAGCGCGATCAGCGCGAGCAGCGGGGCACGGGTCATCCTTGGTCCTCTATCGCCGGGGCTGGCCGGGTTGCAGCAGCGTGCGGGTGGCGGCCTGCGCATCCACCGCGGCGCGGCTGAACGGCATCGGCTGCATCTGCGCGTCGATCCATGGCGCATATTGATCGCGATAATGCGGCGACCTGGGGTCGTTCGACTGGCCAGGCAGGTTGAGCATCAGCGAATTGTCCCACCCGCCGACGTCGATCACCTGGATATAGCTGGCGCCGCCGCCGGTCCGCCACGACGGGCCGTCGCCCAGCCAGCGCGCCATCACGGTATAGCTGTCGCCGCCCGATCCGGCGCCCTCGATCGCGGGGAAGGCCGCGGCGATCGCCGGGATGCGCGACAGCGGATGGGCGATGCGCACCTGATGCAGCGTGTCCCAGCGCCACGCGGCGGGCTGCGCGCCCAGCAGCCGCTGGGCCTCCTGCCAGCCCGACGCCAGCGCGGCATCGACCAGCGCGGGGCGCTTCTTCGCCTCTGCCAGCAGGACCGACGGTGCGATCTCCGTCACCAGCGCCTTCGCGCGATCGGGCACCAGTTCGGCGAGCAGGCGCTTCGACAGGTCGCGCCACACGATCTCGTACAGCGCCGCCGCCGCGCTGCCGCGATCGAGCCGGAGGTTCCAGCCCGCGAGCATCGTCGCGGCGGGCTTCGCCGCGGTGGACGGCGTATCGGGCAGCGCCGCGACCAGTTCCATCGCGGGCGCGGAGAAGGTGTCGTGTTGCAGCGCGACGCTGTCGGCCAGCGTGTGGCGCGGCTGTGCCGCCAGCACCTGCGCGATCCGTTCGTAGCGGTACGGATCGCGGAAGGAATAGGCCGGGACGCGATCCTTGGGCCAGTCGGCGGGCAGGTTGTTCTGGTTGGCGGACGCGAACCAGCCCTTCGCCGGATTGTATTCCGACGGCAGCGCGCGGAAATCCTTGTATCCCGTCCAGTCGTAGCGGCCGTCGCCGGGGACGGGGAGCAGGCCGTCGCCCGCCTTGCGATGCGGTACGAAGCCGATCACCTGCCAGCCGGTGTTGCCGGCGATGTCGGCATAATGGAAATTGGTGGGCGACGGGTGGAGCCGGAACGCCTGTTTCAGCGACGCCCAGTCCTTCGCCAGGTTGATCGCGATCATCGAGAATGCGCCGCTGCCGCCCGGCTGCATCCCGATCGACCCCAGCACGGTCGCGCGCCGCTTGCCCGGATCGTGGCTGATGACCGGGCCTTGCACGGCATAGCGCAGCGTGGCGGACTGCGGTGCGGCGTCCTTCACCGCGATCGCGACCTCGACCTTGTCGAAGCGTTTCCAGGCGCCGGCGTGGCGATAGCGTTCGGGGTCCTGCGGGTGGAGTTCGAGGACGAACAGGTCCTGCTGGTCGATGTGGAAATTGGTGCGGCCGAACGCGAACCGGTCGGTATGCCCCTGCATGATGCCGGGCAGGCCGGGCGCGCCGCCGCCGATCACGTCCAGCCCCGGCGCGGTCAGGTGCGCGACATGGCGCGGGCCGAACCCGCCGATCCCCAGATGCGGGTCGTTGGCCAGGATCGGGCGCCCGGTCGCGCTGCGCGCGGGCGACACCGTCCAGGCGTTGCTGCCGGCGTTGGCGCGTTCCAGCGGCGATCCGGGGCCGGCGGGGTCGCGCACCGGGGTTTCCGGCCCGAACGGCAGCGCGCCGAGGTTGAGGACGCCCATGTCCGCTTCCGACACCGCCGCCACGTCCAGCCCGGCGGGGATGCGCATGACGTGCGCGGGGCGCAGCGGCGCGATGACCGCGTCCAGTTCCAGCAGCCCCATCGCGGCCAGCCGCGCGCGGCGGATCTCGTCATCGACATTGCCGATCGACGCGCCGCGCGCACGCACCAGATCGCGCACGTCCCAGCGCAGCGGGCGCACGTTCAGGATGGTGTATTCCGCAGGCAGCAGCGACGGATCGGCGGTCACTTCATCGATGCGTGCATTGATCCCGGCGCAATAGGCGCGTGCGCAGGCCAGCACGTCGGCGGGGACGCGCGCCAGTTCGGCATCCAGATCGCCGCGATAATGGAACAGCAGCGCATTGGCGTCGTAGCGCGCGAAATCGGCGCCGAACGCCTCCGCCATCCGCCCCATTTCGCGGCGGTGGCCGAAGTCGATCTGGAACAGCCGGTCGCGCGCGACGACATAGCCCTGCCCGAAAAAGGCGTCGGGGATCGAGGCGGCGCGGATGTGCGGCACGCCCAGCCGGTCGTCGACGATCTCGATCGGGGCGCCCGGCCCCGCGACGGTGATGCGCCGC
>JAESGL010000682.1_pt1 | contig 10560 bp, 10 predicted proteins | sample 9269711 | NCBI WGS metagenome assembly JAESGL01 (sample SAMN14515918, study PRJNA621676) | algae metagenome | isolation source: Kastovskya adunca ATA6-11-RM4 and co-occurring heterotrophs from soil and... | place: Chile: Atacama Desert | collected 2011-06-27
CATCGGCTTGGCGCTGTCGACGGGCAGGGCGGTCGGCTTGGAACGGATGACATCCTGCGCCAGCAACGGGCTGGCAATCGCGGTCGAAAGGTAAAGGGCGGCAGCAAGGCTGCGGATCATGACGGTCTCCAGAAAAGGAACGGGGGCCGGACGGCCCGTCTGTCCCAAGCATGGCGGGGCGAATCGCCCGCGTCCACCCCCTATGCCGCCATAAAAAGCGCGTTTCCTTGGGCCGCGATTATCGTTAAAGGCGCTGCCCCATGGCGAAGATCGAAACGCCGCGCCCGGTGCGCGGAACGCAGGACATGTTGGGCGGCACGGCGGAGGCGTTTCAGGAACGCTTCGCCCATGTCGTCGCCACCTTTGACCGGGTGCGCAAACTCTATGGATTCCAGCGGGTTGAAGTGCCCGTCTTTGAATCGACCGCGGTGTTTGCCCGTTCGCTGGGCGAAAGCACCGACGTCGTGTCGAAGGAAATGTACACGTTCGAGGATCGCGGTGGTGACAGCATCACCCTGCGCCCCGAATTCACCGCCGGCATTTCGCGCGCCTATATTACCGAGGGTTGGCAGCAATATGCGCCGCTCAAGGTCGCGACCCACGGTCCGCTGTTCCGCTATGAACGCCCGCAAAAGGGCCGCTTCCGCCAGTTCCACCAGCTCGACGCCGAAATCCTGGGCGCGGGCGAGCCGGCGGCCGATGTCGAGCTGCTGGTGCTGGCCGACCAGCTGCTGCGCGAACTGGGCGTGTCGGAAGGCGTGACCCTGAACCTCAACACGCTGGGCGACGCGGAAAGCCGTGAAGCCTGGCGCGCCGCGCTGATCGCCCATTTCGAGGCGCATCGGGGCGAGCTGTCGGAAGAAAGCATCGACCGGCTCGCGAAGAATCCGTTGCGCATCCTCGACTCCAAGGATCCGCGCGACCGCCCGATTGCCGACAGCGCGCCGGACATCGACGCCTATCTGACCGCCGAGGCGCGCAGCTTCTTCGACAAGGTGACCAGCGGCCTCGACGCCGCCGGTGTCGCCTGGGAACGCAATTCGCGGCTGGTGCGCGGGCTCGATTATTATCGCCATACTGCGTTCGAGTTCATCACCGACCGGCTCGGCGCACAGGGCACGGTGCTGGGCGGTGGTCGCTATGACGGTCTGATCGAAAATCTGGGCGGTCCGTCGACCCCGGCGGTTGGCTGGGCAGCGGGGATCGAGCGGCTGGCGATGCTGATCGACCAGCCGGCGATCGACAAGCCGCAGGTCGTGCTGATCCCGATGGGCGAGGCGGCCGAGGCGAAGGCGACCGGCATCATCGCCGATCTGCGCCGCGCCGGCATCGCCTGCGACATGGGCTATCGCGGCAATATGAAGAAGCGGATGCAGCGCGCCAACGCGTCGGGTGCCGCCTGGGCGATCATCCTGGGTGACGACGAACTTGCACGGGGCGAAGCGGCGGTCCGCAACCTTGGCACTGGCGAGCAGCAGGCGGTTGCGCTTGATGCCCTGATTGGCACGGTGACGGCGCTCTGATGCACATTTCCGCCGAACGCATCGCGCAGATCGAGGCGCGCCGGGACGAGGTGCAGGCGTCGATGACGCGCGCCGATCTCGCGCCCGATGCGTTCGTTAAACTGTCCAAGGAATATGCCGAGATCGAGCCGGTGGCACGGGCCGCGCATGAAGTGCGCCGGCTGCGTCAGGAGCTGCGCGCGCTCGAACAGATGGCCGGCGGCGAGGACAGCGATGCCGATCCGCTGATGCGCGAAATGGCGCAGGAGGAAATGCAGCTGCTCAAGGGGCAGTTGCCCGATGCCGAGCGCGCGCTGGCGCTGCAGCTGCTGCCAAAGGATTCGGCCGATGCCCGCCCGGCGATGCTGGAAATCCGCGCCGGCACCGGGGGCGACGAGGCGGCGTTGTTCGCCGGCGACCTGTTCCGCATGTATCAGCGCTATGCCGATACCCAGGGGTGGAAGATGGAGATGCTCTCCGCCAACGCCTCGGAACAGGGCGGCTTCAAGGAAGTGGTCGCTAGCATCAACGGCACTGGTGTCTTCGCCAAGCTGAAATTCGAGAGCGGCGTGCATCGCGTCCAGCGCGTGCCGGTCACCGAAAGCGGCGGCCGCATCCACACGTCCGCGGCGACTGTCGCCATCCTGCCCGAGCCGGAGGAGGTCGATGTCCAGATCGCCGATAGCGACCTCAAGATCGACATCTACCGCGCGTCGGGCGCCGGTGGCCAGCACGTCAACACCACCGATTCCGCCGTGCGCATCACCCATTTGCCGACCGGCATCGTCGTGACCCAGCAGGATGAGCGTTCGCAGCACAAGAACAAGGCCAAGGCGATGCAGGTGCTGCGCGCCCGCATCTATGAGGCGGAACGCGAGCGCACCCAGAGCGAACAGGCCGGCGCGCGCAAGGCGATGGTCGGATCGGGCGACCGGTCGGAGCGCATTCGCACCTATAATTTCCCGCAGGGGCGCGTGACCGACCACCGCATCAACCTGACCCTGCACCGCCTGCCCGAGATTCTCGAAGGGCCGGGCCTTGCCGAAGTGATCGACGCGCTGGTGGCCGAGGATGAGGCCGCGCGCCTCGCCCAGCTGGACGGGGTGGCGTGAGCGTCGCCGATGCGCTGCGCGACGCCACTGTCAGCTTAGCCGCAATCAGCGACACCCCGCGGCTCGACGCCGAACTGCTGATGGCGCATGCGCTGGGCATCGGTCGCAACGACCTGTTGCTGCGCCAGCGCGATCTGTCTGTCCCTGTCACTTTCGCTGTCCATTTGCAGCAGCGGCTGGCCGGCGCGCCGATCGCCCATATTCTGGGCAGCCGGGATTTCTGGACGATCAGCCTGGCCGTCACGCCCGACGTATTGATCCCGCGCCCCGACAGCGAGACGCTGATCGAGGCGGCGGTCGATCATTTCCGTGACCGGTCGCCCACGACCATATTGGATCTGGGCACCGGATCGGGCGCGCTGCTGCTCGCCGCGCTTGACCAGTGGCCCGATGCGACAGGGCTGGGCATCGACGCCTCGGCCGCCGCGCTGGCGGTGGCGCAGGGCAATGCCGATCGGCTGGGCATGGGGACGCGCGCGCGCTTCCAGCTTGGCGATTGGGCGGCCGGCGTGACCGGACCGTTCGACCTGCTGCTGATCAACCCGCCCTATATCGCGACCGACGCGCCGCTCGCCGGCGATGTGCTGCATGATCCGGCCAGCGCATTGTTCGCCGGTGCCGACGGGCTGGACGATTATCGCCGCATCGCGCCGCAACTGCCCGCGCTGATCGCGCCGGGCGGCATGGCCGCGATCGAGATCGGCTATGATCAGGGGCAAAGCGTGTCGGCACTGCTGCGGGCACAGGGGCTGGGCGTCTCGCTGCGCCGCGACCTTGCGGGGCATGATCGCTGCCTCGTCGCCACGCCGGGCGAATAAGAAGGCGGGATTTCACGCCACCACAGCGAAAATTGCTTGGTTTATCGCGTGAATGCCATTACATCGGGATCAGGAAAACCGCCATTCCGGCGACATGGCCTTATCAGGCCATTGATGGATAAGGCATTTTCCTGCTCCTGAAAGTCAAGATGGCGCTGCTGCGCAAGCGCCTCTGGTGGCTGAGGGCGTGGTCCGGTTCGGATCATGTCTGGCGGAGCCACATCCGGCCCCACGGAGGGGGCGGTGCTTGGGGATAGCAGCTGAACAGTGTTTTCAGTGAATATTATCATAGCGAACGCAAGGATCATGTCTTGATCAACAACCGGCAGGCCGGTCGCCGCAATCGCGGCCGGAATAATAACAACAACGGTCGTCCCAATGGCGGTAACCGGGGTGGTGGCGACAACGGCAACCGTATCGACAACCGCGCCCGCGGCAATGCGGCCCAGCTTCTTGAGAAATACAAGAATATGGCGCGCGATGCCCAGATGGCCGGCGACCGTGTGAACGCCGAATATTATCTGCAGTTCGCCGATCATTATTTCCGCGTGCTGGCCGACAATCGTTCGCGCCAGGAGGAGCAGCAGCAGCGCTTCCGCCGGAATGACGAGAATTTCGACGACGAAGGCGAAGAGTTCGAGGGCAATGAGGACGGCGCCGAAGAGGGCCGCACCGAACAGCCCGAGCGCGCCGAACGCGATTATGACCGTCGCGAACCGCGCGGCGAGCGTCAGGATCGCGGTGACCGCAATGATCGCAATGATCGGGGCGACCGGGGCGACCGCAATCGTCGCGATCGCAACCGTCGCGACCGCCCGGTGGCCGAGGAGGGCGCCGAGCAGCAGCCGGTGGCAGCCGAACAGCCCGCAGAACTCGCAGCCGAACCGGCCGCCGAAGCGCCCAAGCCGCGCCGCGGTCGCCCGCGCAAGGCCGATGCTGCGCCGACCGAAGCGAATGAAGGCCTGGATGTCAGCATCCTGCCGCCCTCGATCGCCCGCGCCGATAATGACAGCGACACGGACGTGACCGAGGAAGCGCCCCGCAAGCGCACCCGTCGCGCCCGTCCGGCGACCGAAGCCGCCGAATAAGCGCGGCTTTCGAGCAACCCCTAGAACAAAAAGGGCGGTGCCATCCCGGCGCCGCCCTTTTTGTTTGCAAATATAGCCGCTTGGGGCAGAAGATCGTTGCATAAGGGGAGTGCGACCTGATGACGACTGTCCGCCTGTTGACCGGTCTGGCCCTGATGCTGCCGGCCGCCGCCTTTGCCCAGACCGCTGCTGTCGATCCCACCGGTGCCACCGCGCAGGGCGATGTCGCCGTCACCATCTATAATGGCGGCCAATCGCTGGTGCAGGATGACCGGCAATTGAGCGTCAATGCCGGCCGCAACCGCATCGAATTTCCCGACGTCTCCGCCCGCATCCGGCCCGAGACAGTGAATCTCTCCGGCCCCGGCTTCTCGATCGTCGAACAGAATTTCGATTTCGACCTGCTCTCGCCCGACAAGCTGATGGACAAGGCGGTGGGGCAGGAGGTGACGCTGGTCCGCACCAACCCCGCGACCGGCGCCGAGACGCGCGAGCGCGCCAAGATACTCGCGGCCAATGGCGGCATCGTCATGCAGATCGGTTCGCGGATCGAGGTGCTGCGCGACGATGGCCTGCCGGTGCGGGTGATCTTCGACCGGGTGCCGCCCAATCTGCGCGCCCGTCCGACCCTGTCGGTGACGATCGAGGCCGCGCGCGGCGGCACCGTGCCGGCCCGACTGTCCTATCTGACCCCCAATCTCGGCTGGACCGCCGACTATGTCGCCCTGTTCGACGCAGCCAAGGGCGCGATGGACATGCAGGGCTGGGTGACGCTCACCAACAATACGGGCACGAGCTTCACCAATGCGAAGACCATTCTGGTCGCCGGCAATCCGGCCAATGGCGGCGGAAGGCGCAACTGGTGGCAGTCGTCTAGCGGCGCGATCGACCAGGCCGGCACCGAAAGCGGCCCGCGCGAGCGGCTGGGCGACTATTATCTCTATCCGCTGGCCGATCGCACGACCATCGCCAATGCCCAGCAGAAGCAGGTCAGCTTCCTCGATGTGAAGGGCGCGCCGGCGCGTGCCACCTATGAATATCTCAATAGCTGGATGGGCAGTTCGACCGAACCGGTGAGCGCGTCGAGCGTGCTCAAATTCTCGACCTCGAAACAGGGCGGCCTTGGCGATCAGCTGCCGGCCGGCACGATCCGCGTCTATATGCGCGACGCGCGGGGCGATCCGCAGTTCATCGGCGAGAACAGCATCGACCATACGCCGATGGGTTCCTCGATGGCGCTGCGCACCGGCGAGGCATTCGACGTCAAGGTGCGACCGACCGTCGAGCAGCGCACGAAGAAGGGTAGCCAGCGCTGGGAAACGCGGATGCGCTACACGCTCACCAACGCCCGGCCCGAAGCGGTGACGGTCGACCTGGCCCAGCAGGGGCTGTGGGGCGACACCCGCGTTACCGCACAAAGCCTGGAAGGCAGGCGCGTTTCCGCCGACCGGATGGAATGGAGCGTGCCGGTGCCGGCCAATGGCTCGGTCGATCTCAGCGTCACCTTCGATTCGCGCTACTGACCGGGTCGGCGCCGTGCTGCTGCGCGTCCTTGTTCTTCTTATGCTCTGCCTCGGCATCGCGCCGGCGCGGGCGGGGACGGTGGTTTCGGCCAAGGCGGATTCGGTCTCGGTCACCGTCTATCGCCAGCCCGGCCGCGCCAAGGGCGCGATCGATCCCAAATGGCCGGGCGGCTATGCGCTGATCAACGAGACACGCATCATCGATCTGCCGAAGGGCGACTCGGTGGTGCGGTTCGAGGGCGTGGCAGAGGGGGTGATGCCCGAAACCGCGATCCTCTCCGGCATGCCGCAGGGGGTGCGGGAGAAGAATCGCGATGCCCGGCTGCTCTCGCCCGCCGGTCTGGTCGATGCCTATCTCAAGCGCAGCGTCACCCTGCGCCGCACCGATCGCAAGACCGGCAAGGTCAGCGAGCAGGATGCGATCATCAGCGCTGGGCCGATGGGCGGCGTCATCGTCCAGACGGCGCAGGGCTATGAGGCGCTGGGGTGCAGCGGCCTGCCCGAACGCCTGCTCTATCCGCGCGTGCCGACCGACCTGTCGCCGCGTCCGACCCTGTCGGTGATCGCCACCAGCGCCCGGCCGACCCGCGTGACGCTGCAACTCACCTATCTGGCCGAGGGCTTGGACTGGGCCGCCAATTATGTCGCCGACATGCAGGATGATGGCCGCCATCTCGATCTCATGGCCTGGTTGACCGTGGCCAATGGCGGCGTCACCGGCTTTGCCGACGCCCGGCTCAGCGTCATCGCCGGACAGCCCAACAAACAGGGGCGCAAGGCGCAACCCCGTTCGACCGGCGGCTCGTTGTCGCTGCGTTGCTGGCCGATGGACATCACCAGCACCCATCCGCAGTGGGAACTGTTTCCGATCGACATGCCGCAGGCCGAGGCGATGATGGATTCGGCGCAGGAGATCGTGCTGACCGCGCGTCGCGTTCCCGCGCCTATGATGGCCGCGCCGCCACCCCCGCCGCCGCCCCCGCCCCCGCCGCCTCCATCACGAGAGGATGTTGGTGACCTGAAACTCTATCGCGTTGCGATGACCGTCGACGTTGCAGCCAGGGGGCAGAAGCAGGTCGCCCTGCTGCGCCAGCCCGATGTGCTGGTGGAGCGCCTCTATGCCGCGACCCTCGACTATCGCGACGGCAATGGCCGCTCACGCCCGATGACGCTGCGGTTGCGATTGCAGAATCGCAAGGCCGACGGCCTGGGACTCGCCATGCCTTCGGGCCGGGTCGCCCTGTTCGAAACCGTCGATGGCCAGCGCCTGCTCGCGGGCGAAACCGACATTGGCGACAAGGCGGAAGGGGAACGGGTCGATTATGACATCGCCCAGAGCGCCGACGTTCGCATCATGGCGGTCATCGGCGGCCAGTCGACCAAGGCGCGGCGCTGGACGTTGACCCTCACCAATGCACGGCCGTTCGACGCGACGGCGGAAATCCTCATTCCCCATGACGTCGCGCCGCGTCCGACGCAGATGGAGCGCCGCGGCAATAGCTGGGTGTGGCGCGCCATCATCCCCGCCAATGGGCAGGTCAGCTATAGCTATGACCAGAAGTTGCGCTGATCCCCCTCAGTCGCCGGGAATGGGGCGGGGGCGGTGCGTCTCGTCCAGCGCGACGAAGGTGAAAACGCCGCTGGTCAGCGCCACCGTTTCCGCGCCGCCACCGCGAGTCGCCACCACGTCGATGCGGATCGCCACCGATGTGCGGCCGCGCTTCTCTTCCTTGGCATAGACCGACACCAGGTCGCCCATCAGGATGGGCGAGATGAACTTCATGCTCTCGATCGCGACCGTCGCCACCGCGCCCTGGGCGATTCGGCCCGCGACGATGCCGCCGGCAATATCCATCTGGCTCAGCACCCAGCCGCCGAAAATATGGCCATTGCTGTTGATGTCGGCCGGACGCGGCACGACCCGCAATATTACTTCGCGATGGGGATCAATCGTCAAGCGGCACCTCGTCCTTCAGCCGGTCCATTACCTGGTCGTCATGCCCCGTCCCGGCGGAGAGGAAGACGAGCGCCATCAAGCCCGTTCCCAGCATGAAGGTCAACCAGACGCCCAATATGGTGGCGATGATCATGTGAACCGGCATCGGCCCGGTCCATAGCCGCAGGAACAGCAAGGCCGCGCTGACGCATAATGCGCCGATCAGCGCCATCCAGAGCATGATCCGGCGGAATCGCGACCAGGCGATTGCCGCGATCCGGGGATCGTCCAGGCCCTTTTTCTCTGTCATTCTCTTGCTCTCCTCCCTTTTCTTTGCGCCGCGAAAGTGGGATCATCAAGCGCAGAGACAGTAAGTCCACAAAAGGAGAGCGGCCATGACCATCGCGGCAATCTTGCAGGGCAAGGGGCGCGACGTCGTCCAGGTCCAGTCGACCGACAGCGTATTGTCGGTGGTGACCTTGCTGGCGGATCGGCGAATCGGCTGCGTACCCGTGGTCGATGGCGGCCAGGTTGTGGGCATCTTTTCCGAACGCGATGTCGTCTATCGTCTGGCCCAACAAGGGGCAGAGGCCCTGAACCACACGGTCGCCGATGTGATGACCCAGCCCGCGATCACCATCGACGACCAGATGCCGGTGATCCACGCCTTGTCGCTGATGACCAAGCGGCGCATCCGCCATCTGCCGGTGGTGAAGGGCAGCGACCTGATCGGCCTGGTCTCGATCGGCGATCTGGTGAAGTTCCGCATCGACAATATCGAATCGGAAGCTGCCGCGCTGCGCGACTATATCCAGACCGCCTGACGAACCGCTTTGATGAATAGTGGGCGCTCGCCGATCCGTCAGGCGGGCGCCTGCACCGGCGGTGCGCGGCGCACGATCAGGCGTACCAGCTCCATCAACGTGCCGCGCGCGCACAGCATCAGCGCCGCCAGGAAGGCGATGCCGCCGGCCGGCACCAGGATCGCCAGCCGGATCGGCGCGGCGAGCGGCGGCAGCAGGCGGTCGATCACCAGCACCACGCCAGCCATCAGGATGGCACAGCCCAGCCCCGGCGCGGCGGCACGAATCAGGTCGATCGCACGCAGCCCCATCGGCCCGCCTGCGAGCCGTGCGGTGACGATGGTCAGGATCGGGAAGGCGCCCAGCCATGCCCAGGCCAGGCCGATCGCCCCCCACTGGATTCCGATCAGGAAAGCGGTGGCCATCAATATCGCCCCGATCGCGGCGATTCGGGCGGTGGTGCCGGGGCGGCCCAATGCATTGCTGACCGGCGCAAACATCACCTGCAGCGTCATGAACGGCATGGCGAGCGCCAGAATCGCTACGAACGGCGCCATCTCCAGCCATTTCTGCCCGAACAATGTCTCGACCAGCGGTTCTGCGGTGACGGCCATGCCCAGATAGATGGGGCAGGAGATCAGCATCAGCAGTCGCACCGCCTTGCAGAAGGACCAGGCCACTCGCGACACATCCTTCTGCATGCGGGCATAGGCAGGGAAAGCGACCTCGTTCAGCGGCGGGATGAACTTGCTGACGAAGATCTGGGTCAGGAACAGCGCTTCGGCATAAAGGCCCAGCTGATGTGGCGTGAGCACGCGGCCGCCGATGAAGATGTCGCTCTGGCTCTGGATGATCCAGAAGAGCTGGCTGCCGAGCAGCGACGCGCCATAGAGGATCATCGCCCGCGTGCCGCTGAAATCGAAGCTGGGAATCGGGCGAAAGCCGGTGACCAGCATATAGCCCAGCGCCTTCACCCAGAATCCGGTCATCGGCGCGAACACCAATGTCCACACGCCCCAGCCCGACAGGGCACCGACCAGCGCCATCGCGGCCGACGCGATCGCGGCGATCAGGTTGATGAAAGCGGGGCGCCGGAAATCCAGGGCACGGGCGGTGATCGCCTCGGGAATCGCGATGAAGGGGGTGGAGAGATAGAGCAGTGCCTGCACCCGCAGCAGCTGCGCCACCATCGGCTGGTCATAATAGTCGGCGGCCAGCGGCGCGATCGCCAGTTGCAATAGCGCCAGGCTGCCGTTCAGCAGCAGCATGATGGTGAAGGCCTGACGCAGCCGGTGGGATTCGAGATCCTCCGACTGAACCAGCGCGGCGACCAGGCCATAGCCATTGAGGAAGGTGGCGAAGTTCAGGATCACCTGGGTCATGGCGAACAGGCCATAATCTTTGGGGTCGAGCAGGCGGATCACCGCCAGCGTCACCACCCAGCTCAGAATCTGCGAGATGATCTGGCTGCCCGAGCGCCAGAATATCGCTTTCTTCACCCGTGCGCCAAACCCTGCGTCGGCGGCATCGGCTTCCTGTAACCCCATAGTCATCCTGTATCCCGTGGCGAAATGCCCGTATTTCGGGGTTTAGACCGGAACCGCCAAAAAAATGTGAAACAAAATTGCAAAAAGCGTTTGACGGTTCCGGCTGCCCCGCCTAGAGGGCTTTTCACCGGACGGGGCGCTGCCAAACGGAAGCGCTCGGGACGGTCGCCCACATAGACGGACACTGGTCCTCCAGACAAGAGTTTGGGGAACACTGGTTGTCCGGTTTTG
>JAESGL010000675.1_pt1 | contig 10556 bp, 14 predicted proteins | sample 9269711 | NCBI WGS metagenome assembly JAESGL01 (sample SAMN14515918, study PRJNA621676) | algae metagenome | isolation source: Kastovskya adunca ATA6-11-RM4 and co-occurring heterotrophs from soil and... | place: Chile: Atacama Desert | collected 2011-06-27
CCCCCGATGAAGGCGGAACGCCGGCGATCGGGGCAGCCCGGCGCCGGCGTTGCCGTCCAGTTCGCGCCTTAGGGTGTCATTCCGCCCCGAGCCGGAACCACCGTCCCGCCACATTCATATCGAGGATCGCCCCCATGTCCCGTTCGACGTCCCGTATCCCGACCGTCCGCGACATCGCGGGTGAGGTTACCGCCACCATCCTTGCGCGTCTCGAAGCCGGCACGCTGCCATGGGCGAGGGGCTGGTCGCTGACCGGCGAGGGCGGGCGACCGCTGCGCCACGAGGGCACGCCTTATACCGGCATCAACACGCTGTGGCTGTGGTCGATCGCCGACATGCGCGGCTACCGCAGCCGCTACTGGATGACCGCGCGCCAGGCCGACGAACTCGGCGCACGCGTCCGCCCGAACGCTTCCCCATCGATGTCGATCTACGCCTCGGCGTTCCGCAAGCCCGGGCAGCCGACGCCCGGCGGTGAGAGCAGCGCCCGCTTCATTCGCTTCCTGCGTTCGTACCTCGTCTACAATGCCGACGAAATCGACGGCCTGCCGGCATATTACTACCCGCGCGACATACCCCCGACGCCGGCACTGCTGTCGCAGCGGCAGGATGCGATCGACAGCTTCTTCGCCGCGATCCCGGCCAGGGTCCGCCATGGCGGCGACGAGGCCTATTATTGTCCCGGCACCGACCGGATACAGCTGCCGCGCCCGGGCAGCTTCACATCGGGAGATGCCTACGCATCCACGAGAGGTCACGAGACCGCGCACTGGTCCGGCTCGCCCGCCCGGCTCGCGCGCACCTTCGGCAAGCGTTTCGGCGACCGCGCCTATGCGATGGAGGAACTGACCGCCGAACTTTGCGCCTCGATGATCTGTGCCGATCTCGGGCTGCCGACCTCGCTCCACGACAGCCATGCCAGCTACGTGTCGCACTGGATCGGCATCATGCGCGCCGACAGCTCGGCGATCTTCACCGCCGCGGCGAAGGCCGAGCAGGCGTTCGCTTATCTCCGCGGCTTCTCGGCACCCGCCGCGACCGAACCGGCGTCGCCCGCCGCGCTCGCGGCCTGACACTGCGCCCATTCACCCTGTTCATTTCAGGAGACCCGTCATGGGATGGTTGTTCATGAGCCGCTACGCCATGGGCGGACACGAGACGCCCAAGGCCTATCTCGACGCCCAGTTCACCTACGAACGCGACCTGCCCGAAGGCGGCACCAGCGGCCTTCGCATCCTCGACAGCGCGATCGTCGGGCTCACCACCTATTATGCCGCCGCGCAGGTCACGCGTGACGGCACGGGCGGCGAGGTGTTCGCCATCGTTTGTCTCGTGCGCTGGAACGCGCGCAGCAAGGATGGAGAACATTTCGGGTACAAGGATAGTGCGCCGTTGCGGCGCTGAAATGGAGTATCAGTGATGATGAGGTAAGTTGAGAATGCCTCTGCTCGCCGGACTAACCTCGGGCCTCACAAGGTCTGAAATCCCGAAAGGGACGGGGAACAATAGCATGTTCGGAAAAGGCCAGATGCGTCTTAGTCGCAAATGGAGGCGATGACGGTCAGGGCAAGGTGCGTATGGTGAAGGCTACACTGCTTAAATCCCAGTCTGCAGCAATCTATATAGCGATACTGGCGAAAGCGACTGTCACGCCAGGTCCGGATGATGACAGCGGTCTCATGTCTTGGCCGCCTGTTTCTCAGCCCATCCGGTGCGCCTCTCGTCGAGGGGTTTAGTGGACGAACGGGACACCTAACCGCGCCGCATCTCCATTCAGCGTAACTACGGGATGCCCTAAACAGGCGGCTTCTGCCGGCCTGCATGGGTACGGAGCCGCCATATTACTCAAATGCCCGGGGTAATGCCCGGGACATCGACCTCTTCGGAGGCGGCGGTGCAACTGTATAAGGTCTCGAGCGATCGGGCCGAAAGCGGGGAAGACCGGGGGAAGGGCGGCAGCTGTGATTCTTCAACCACCGATCATGGGGTGTGCTGATGCTGCCAGAAACTGTGAAAGGCCGGTTGGAGGCCATTCCGGCGCTCGTTGCGTCGGGCAAAAGGGTGAATGGACTCTATCGTCTGATGGGGTCTCGCCTCCTTTGGGAGGAGGGGCTCCAGAAGATCGGATCCAACAAGGGTGCGATGACGCCGGGTATTGACGGCGAGACCTTCGCGGACTTCGGACCGGAAGACCTCGACCCGATTATCGCCAGCGTGACGGCAGGGACCTATGATCCCAAACCAGTGCGTCGGGTGTTTATCCCGAAAGGCAAGGGCAAACGGCGTCCGCTGGGCATTCCCACGCGCGACGACCGCCTCGTTCAGGAAGTGGCGCGGCAACTGCTCGAACGGATCTATGAACCGGTGTTCTCGAACGCCTCCCATGGATTCCGGCCGGGCCGGTCGTGTCATACGGCGCTTGAACACGTCAAAGCCGTATGGACGGGGGTGAAATGGCTCGTAGATGTGGATGTCGCGGGGTTCTTCGAGAACATCGACCACGACATCCTCCTGCGGCTGTTGCGGAAAAGGATCGATGACGAGAAATTCATCGGCTTGATCGGCAGCATGCTTAAGGCGGGTGTTATGGAAGACCGGGTTCACACCCGGACCTACAGCGGCACTCCGCAGGGCGGTATCGTCTCTCCAATCTTGGCCAACATCTACCTCCATGAACTCGATATGTTCATGGCGGAACGGATCGCGGCTTTCGAGAGGGGGAAGGTCCGTGCCACGAACCCGGAATATGGGCGACTGGCTGGGCGCATCCAGAAACAACGGAAGCGCGTCACCATGCTGCGGGCCAAAGACAATGTCGACGAGGTGAAGGTTGCGGCCTCCTTGGCCAAAATCCAAACCTTACTGCCGCAAAAGCGGTCCATCCCGTCGAGAGACGCGATGGACCCCGGTTATCGCCGACTTCGTTACTGTCGCTACGCGGACGACTTCATGATTGGGGTTATCGGTAGCAAGGAGGATGCACGAAGCGTGTTCGCCGAAGTCAGGGCATTCCTGACCGAGGCGCTGGCGCTCACGGTGTCCGAGGAGAAAAGCGGTATCCGCAAGGCGAGCGATGGAGCCGCCTTCCTTGGATATGAGGTCCGCACATATACGACACGCCAACGGGTTGTCCGGAGCCGACAAGGTTCCGTCAGCTTCCTTCGTAGGCCGCCGTCGGAAGTGATGCAGCTGCATGTCCCTTGGGAGAAGGTCCACGCGTTCGCTTCTGCAAAAGGTTATGGTGATCTGTCGGTGTTGAAGCCGCGTCATCGTAGCCTGCTGCTCAGCTGCAGCGACGTTGAGATCGTCCTAGCTTACAACGCCGAATTGCGGGGTTTTGCGAACTACTATGCTCTCGCCAAGGATGTGAGCTTCAAGCTGAACAGGCTTGAGTTTCTCCAGCGGTGGAGCTTGTTCAAGACCTTGGCCAGCAAGCACAAAACCAATGTGCGAGCGGTCGTGGCCCGCATGAGGACGGGGCAGGAATTCACCATCGGCTACGACGTCGATGGCCAGCCCCGATCGGTCAAAGTCTGGAAACTGGCTCATCTGAAACGTGATCCGGCCACCTCGTCCAGGATTGATATCCAGCCTTGGACGCAGGTGTTCACCCACTCACGTACGGACTGGGTTGATCGTCAGAATGCCAAGCAATGCGAGGCTTGCGGTCGATCCGATGTTCCGTGTCAGGTGCACCATATCCGGGGGATGGCCGATGTTTCGCACCGCGGTTTTGTCGTGAGAATGAAGGTGGCACGCGCCCGCAGGACGGTGGTCCTGTGCGAGCAATGCCACTGGGATACTCACAGAGGCCGCCTGCCCGATCTACGGCAAAGTGATGGTTCGTCACAGTGGAGAGCCGCATGCGGTGAAAGCTGCACGTGCGGTTCGGCGGGGGGATCAGGGCTGACTCCATGAGCAGCACCAATCCTACCCGACTGAAGGAATCGATGGGGCCGTGCGAGGATGATTGTCCCGAGCGGATCCTGCGCCTGCTGACCTCCACCGACAGCGAATCCGCGCTTCAGTGGCGCCGGCGCTGCCTTGCCAACCTGCGCCTGCGCGCGCGCAAGCTGACCGAGGGCGTGCGCATCCGTCTCGCGGTGCCGCTCCGCTTCGCCGACGGTCACGAGGGCACCGACTTCACCGTGGTGAAGCACAGGCGCGGAATCGCCTTCCGGCCCGTCGACGGCTTCGGCCTCTACCACATCCGGGGCGTGCGGACGCTCGCATGGGAGGTGCTGCCGCAGACCCGTATCCACAAGACGCTGTTCGCGTGAGCGCCCCGCCATGCCACACCGACCGGATCGTCACGAGGACCGCCATGCCCGAGCTCTTATCCCCCCTTCGCCGCCGCCTGTGCAGCCGTTCCAACGCGGTCCGCGTCGCGGCGCACCTGACCGCGGTCGGCGAGCACGTCACTGTCGTCGCCACGCCCGAGCCACTGCAACCCTGGCGCGTGGTCGACGTCGGCGAGGCCGCAAGCCCCTCCCTGCGAAGGCTCGAGCGATGCGCCTGACCGCGATTGCCGCGCTGGTTCTCGCCGGTGCCTGCTCGGCCGCTACTCCGCCCGACACCGGTCCGGGCGAGACCCGCGCCATCACCGCGCGCGGGCGCGCGCTCGACGGCGACACCGTGTCGATCGACATCCGCCTGTCGGGCGCCGATGCCTTCGAGAGCCGCCAGCTGTGTCGTGGCAATACGGGTTGCTGGCAATGCGGCAAGGCGGCACAGGACCTCGCCGCGCGCGCGCTCAAGTCCGGCGATGCCGTGATCCGGCTGACAGGAGCCGTCAGCTACGGCCGCCCGGTCGGCACGGTCACGATCGACGGCCGCGATCTTGGCGAGACCATGATCGCGGCGGGGCTCGCGGTGCCGGTGACCGGCTATCTCAGGAACGACCCCGACCGCGCCTCCCGCTATGTCGTCGCCCATCACCGCGCGGTCGCGGCGCGTGCGGGCGCCCATTCCGGCTATTACATCGACCCTGCGCGCTGGCGTCGCGGCGAGCGGCTGTCATGCAAAGCCCGGGGCTCCCCGCGACCACCGGGGACATAGGAGCGGAGGGGGAGGGAGACGGGTGTGTCCGTGTCCAGAGGAGCCGACCCCCATGACCAGAACCTTCGCCTCTACCCCGCGCCCCGAACATAGCCCGTGGGGACCGCTCCAGACCGCCACCCAGCGCCTCCCCGGCATCTGGCATGTCACCACCGCCAGCCATGGCGGCTTCCTCCTCTCCGACGAGCGCCAGGCCGCGATGCCGGCCGTCCTGCGCCGCGACGGCAGGGCCTACGAGGAAGACGTCGACTGGACCCGTGTCATGCTCGCCTTCGAGCGCGAGTGGCGCGCGTCGGGCGATCCGCTGCTGGACCTCGAATTTCGCCTCGCGCACGACATCGCGCGCAACTGGCTTCCGCAAGCCTACGCCGCCTTCACCGGCAAGGCGGTGCCCGCGCGCGACAGCCACGTCCTGCGACGCCGTGCCGCCTACGAGGCCGCGATCGGGGAATATGTCTCGACCGCCGCCTATGGCGATTGGGCCGACTGGGTGCCGGCGGGCAAGGTCGGCCTGGTGTTCCGCAAGGTCGCCGGCGTCGATGCGCTGGGGTTCGCCGACTACACCGCGGATCAGATGTACGGCCTGGTCGACAAGGACCGCTACGCGACCCGCGGCGAGGTCGAGACCTTTGAGAGCCTCGGCGCGGTCCGCGTCGAAAGCACGGCCCCGATCACAAAAGAGGTCGCGGCACTCGCCTGAGCGCCGCCCTTGGCGCGGTAGGCACGCGTCCCTGCCATCCAGAGGACCGAAACCATGAGTGTCTATCTCTATCTCTTCCACGGCCGCGACCGGCCCGACCAGGATATGGATGCCTGGGGTCGCGAGGGTCCGGCAATCGGACCGCTCACTTACGTCCACACCACCTATGGCGGCGACATGAAGCTGCGCGGCGCGCGCGAGGTCATGGAAAGGTTCTTCCCGGATACGGAAATCCATTTCCACGACGGCTACGGCGAGCACGCCATCCAGCTGGACGGCGACTGCCTGCCGCATGGCGGCACGCTCTACGGCGACTGGTCGGTGTGCGGGGCCGACGCGCTGCGTCCGCGCGGCACGGCGCATGTGACCCCGGTCTGCGATGTCTGCGGCAGCGATGACCTCGTAAAGGATGCCGCCGCGGTCTGGGACCGCGAGGCGCAAGGTTGGTCGCTCGCTTCCACCTACGATTCCACCACCTGCCAGTCGTGCCTGCGCGAGGGCGCCGACATGGAGCAATGGATCCCTGCCGCGGCCTGAGCCCCGTGCCACTTTGCGCGTTCCCGGCCGTTCACCCATATGATAGAAAGATCGACGACGATGGCGACCATGTTCAACAGCATCCGCGCTTCCCGCGAACTCGAATCCGCCGGTGCGGCCAAGCCGCTCGCCGACGCGATCGCGACCATGTTCGGTGATTCCATGGTGACCTCGCGCGAGGACCTGGTCACCAAGGACTATCTGCGGGGCGAGCTGGCTACGGTGAATACCGAGATCGCCAGGGTTCGCACCGAGATCGCATCCGAGATCGGTACGGTCCGCACCGAAATCGCCAAGGCCAAGAACGATACGATCCGTTGGCTGATCGCTAGTCAGGTGGTGCTGATCTCGGCCCTCGGCGGCATGATGAGCCTCATGCGCGCCTTCGGCTGACGCCGAACAGCCGGGCTATCGGGAGAGGAGCGGGCGAGAGAGGGCGAGCGCGAAGGTCGCGCTCTGACCCGGAGACGCCCCCATGTTCGACGTCGCATTCCGCCACCAGCAGGCGCTCGACCCGAGCGCGCTGACCACCATCCCGACCACGATCCACGCGATCGAAAAGGCGATCGAGGATTGCCGGCACGCCGGGCTCGATGCGAACAGCGATCCCGCGATCGTGTTGCTCGCCCGTCACCTCGCTGCCATCTGCGCCGCCCGCCCTGACGACACGGTGCTGCGAGGCACCTGCGCCGACCGCATCGCGGCGCTGCGTCGCTTTCCGCCGCTGCTCGCGCTCGCGGTGCGCGGGGTCGCCTATGACGCGGTCGCCAAGGAGCGTTTCCACATCGACGGACGCAAGGCGCTGCGCCGGCTCGCCGCCGCGCTCGATATGCCGGGTCGGGACTACGACCTCCACACGTTGCCCGGCGAGGTGTCGATGGCGGGCGAGATCGTGCTGCGTGACCGCGCCATCCATCTCGAACTCACGATCGGGCGGCTGCGCGAGGGACGCGAGCTGCTTTACCGCCGCGCAGGCGCGACCCGCGACCCCGCCGGTCCGCGCAACCATTATGCCCCGATGCGCGAGGTGGTTCATCCCGACCGGCTCGCCGCCCGCATCCGCCGCGATCTCGGGCTCACCGCGCCTGCGCCTGCGCCTGCCCCGCTGCCCGCGCTGCCCGCGCTGCCCGCGCTGCTCAGCGCCTGACGGGAAAGCGCACATGCACATCGATTTCGCCATCACCGCCGCCCGTGCCGAGGTTGCCCGGCTGACACGCTATATCGCACGGCGTGAGGACTTCCTCGACGCGCTCGACTGGCACGCGTTGTCCGACGACGCCGCGCGCCAGTCCGCGATGCTCGACGAGTTGCTTGCCGGCGACCTCGCCGACGCGATCCTCCACCGCGATTGGCTCGAGGAGCGCGCCGGCGATGGCCATGCGGAAGTGGTCGGCATCCTGCGCTTTGAGCCGAGGCCGCGACCGTGGCACGCTGAATGGAACACGCTTACGCCTGACCGGGAGAATGCCCATGAGCCGCCACCAGTTTCCCGGCCTCGATGCCACGTCCACTGTCGCCATCGGATGGGACAGGCCGATGCAATCGTTCTTCGTCCATGTGCTCCGCCCGCATCCCCATCTCGCGGGCGAGGAGGAGACCGTCGCATGGCACGGCACCGCGATCGGTGAGCTTCGCAGCGCGCGCGAGGCGGTGACGATCGCGTCGCGATGGGCCGACCTTCCGCACGACCTCGCCATCCACCTCGAGACCGACCGACTGAAGACACTGGGACAGTCGGACGGCGAGGCGCAGATCGCCGCGAAGCGGCTGATGGGACACTGAGCGCCCGCGGAATTGGAAGGGGAGCGGGAGAGGGCGTGTCGATCCAGTCAGGATCGACGGAGAACCTTTATGCCCTATACGATCGACCTCGGCGCCGGCCCCGCCGAAGAGGATTGCGCCCAGCTCGGCCGCTCGCCCGACTTCGACACGCTCAACATCCTCGAGATCGAGGCCTATCGCTGCGCCTTGATCGCGCGCTACGGCCCGCCGCCCGAAGGGTGTCGTTTCACAGTCATCCCCAACCATCACGACTTCGGATGCTATCGCACGCTCGGCTTGCGGGTCATGTCCGAGGACGATGCGACGGTCGCCGACTATGCCGAAGCGGTCGAGGAAGGTCTCGCCACCTGGATCGAGGCGGGTTTCCGCGCGCCGGTTCGCTATAACGGCGCAGCGCCCGTCGTCGAGCACGCCGATCCCGCCGAAATCATCATCGCCGCGCTGATGACCACCCGGCCAGCGGCCGACGACACCTTTCCGGTCCCCGGATTCGCGCTCCTGCACGCCAACCTTGCCGCCGCCTTCCCCGCCGAGGCCGCAGCCGCCCGCGCGCGCATCGCCGCGCTCGCCTGAGCGCCACGCCTCCGGCGGCTTTGTCGCCGATCCATCCGAAACGGAGCAATCCCCATGGCCAACAGCTACACCAAGGCCGCCTTCCACCTCCTCGTGACCGCCGAAGAAGCCGCGATGCTGCGGCTCGCCGAGCGCGCGGTGGACATTCTCGACACCAACGGCGCCGACGAGGACTTCGCGCTCGGCTACGACAGCCTCGGCACCGCCTTTCACGCCCTGTTTCCGCCCAGGGGGGCGAGCAAGTTCGAGAACTTCCTCGACCTGTTCGACGACTGGAGCTTCCCTTATCTCGATTGCCGCATCGACCTCGACGAGCCGGACGCGCACGGCAAGGTCATGGCGTTCTTCCACGGCGACCAGTTCGGTGTCGAACCTGTCGCGAAGCTGATCCGCATCACGTGCCCTTCCGCACTCCCCTGCGGCTTCACCTGGTCGAGCGACTGCGACCGGCTACGCGCCGGAGAGTTCGGAGGCGGCGCGGTCGTCATCACCGCCGACGGCATCGACTGGCATTCGACTACCGGAATCCTCAATCACGCGCTGCTGCGCGCCGAGAACCCGCACGACGGTCTCGACGGCTACGTGCTGGCGGTGCGCAGCCCGGAGGGCGAGATCGCCTTCTGGAACAAGCACGACAACGTGGGTCCGCTATCCGGCGCCACCATTTTCCGCGGCGACGAGGCCGCCGGGGTGAACCCGCTGCGGTTCGAGGATGCCGACTGGATGGCGCTGCCCGCGCCGCTCCACGGCTGACCGGCGATGGCCGAGCCCTTCGATCCGGCCTGCGCCGATCACTGGATCGCGCACGGCCGTAACCCGGTGCATGCCGCCGCCCTCGCCGGCGCCTGGCGTGACTTCCCCGACCTCCCGGCCGACGCACCGCTCACCGAGCGTCAGGCCCGAGGCCGAGAGCGCATCGCCGCGATGCGCCCGATCAACGACGCGATCGCGGCCGAAGATGCCGCCCGACAGGAGACAACCAACTTCGCCTTCACCGACCGCCAGCTTCGCGACGGCAAGGGCAGCGACCGCGAGATCGCCATCCTGCGCGCCCGCGACGAACATGGCTACAGCTGGGACCTCGCCAACCGCTACGCCGATGGCTGGTACGCCGCGCACGCCGGGTGGCCGTACCGTTACCCGGCCGGCATCCCGTGTCGGGCCTCGCCCGAAGAAAAGCGTGCCGCCTATGATCTTGGCTTTGCCGCCGGCGGGGGCGACCGAACCGACCTGTTCGATGCCGCGCGCCGCGCGATCGTCGCCGACATGCGCCGCGACAATCTGCCGCCCGCACCGACCGTCACGCCCGCCGGCAGGCCGCTGCCGGGAAGCTGGCCCAAGCCCGGCGACGCGCCGCGTCCGGCGCGCTGGTCGCGCCGGCTCGCGATCCTGTCGGCCGGCGACATCGGCGGTGATCCGGCATGGGACTTCCTCGCCCTGCTCCGCGCCCGCTCCGGCGCCGGGGCCGCGACGGTCATCGTGCTGACTCCCGCCGGGTTCGTCGCCGCCGACGATCCGGTCCGATCCGATGCGGCCGACCAGGTACTGGCCGACCGCGACGAGGCCGCACGCCAGCTCGGACGCCTGCTCGTTTCTTGCGAGTTCGACGACATACTGGTCGCCCTTCAGGGCCGCGACCTCGACCTGCTCGATGCCATCGCGCACGTCCTGCCGCTCGCGCGCACGATGGAGCGCACCCGCAACTCGCGGCTCCAGCAGCGCACGCACCTGTGCACCTGGCTCGATCGCGGTCTGGCCGAGGGCGTGACGATGGCACAGGGGGACTGTCAGGATTTCCGTGTGCGGCCGGGCGGTTGATCATCAGGCCGCCATGGCTCTGATGAAACGTTCGCCGAAGATCACGGCAAATTGCGCCTTCGCCATGGTCCACTCACGTGGTGGCATC
>JAESGL010000683.1_pt1 | contig 10542 bp, 11 predicted proteins | sample 9269711 | NCBI WGS metagenome assembly JAESGL01 (sample SAMN14515918, study PRJNA621676) | algae metagenome | isolation source: Kastovskya adunca ATA6-11-RM4 and co-occurring heterotrophs from soil and... | place: Chile: Atacama Desert | collected 2011-06-27
GAGCCCGCACCGATCGACAGTGACGATGCCGACTGGCTCGCCGCGTGGCAGCGCACGCTGCAGATCAACCTGACCGCCGCGGCGCAACTGTCGCGCCACGCGGTCCGCCACTGGCTGGCGCTGGAAAACGGCGGCCGCCTGGTCAACGTCGCCAGCCGCGCCGCCTATCGCGGCGACAGCCCCGCGCACTGGCATTATGCCGCGGCCAAGGCGGGAATGGTCGCGATGACCAAGACGATCGCGCGCGGCTATGCCGCTCGGGGCGTGCTCGCCTTCGCGATCTGCCCCGGTTTCACGATGACCGGGATGGCCGATGACTATCTCGCCAGCCGCGGCGGCGACCGGCTGCTCGCCGACATTCCGCTGGGCCGCGTCGCCCAGCCGGAGGAGGTGGCCGAGATCGCGCGCTTCCTCGCGCTCGACGCGCCCCCCTCGATGACCGGCGCGGTCCTCGACGTGAACGGGGCCAGCTATGTCCGATAAGGTCGACAGCTGGCGCGTCACGCTGCCGTGCACCCGCGCCGAGGCGGAGGCGATCGACGCCGCCGACGATCTGGTCATCGACGCGGTGCTGATGACCACCGAGGAGGTGGAGGACGATCGCGAACGCTGGCGGCTCGACGCCTATGTCGAGGATGAGCCGGATGCCGCGCTGCTCGCCGCGCTCGCCGCGCTCGTCCCCAGCGCCGCGGGGATCGCACCGGTCGTCACGCCGCTGGGCGCCGAGGACTGGGTGGCGATGAGCCAGGCCGGACTGGAGCCGATCCGCGAAGGGCGCTTCGTCGTCCATACCAGCGCGCACCCGGTCGCCGCGCCGCCGGGCGGCCGCGCCTTCCTGATTGATGCCGGGCAGGCGTTCGGCACCGGCCACCACGCCACCACCTCCGGATGCCTGGCGATGCTGGACGGCATGGCCGACCGCGCCTTCGCCAATGTGATCGACCTTGGCACCGGCACCGGGCTGCTCGCCTTCGCCGCGCGCCACCTGTGGCCCGCCGCGACGATCACCGCGACCGATATCGACCCCGCTGCGATCCACGTCACGCGCGACAATGCGGCGGACAACGGCATCGACGCGCTCCACCTGATCGTCGCCGACGGCGCGCTGTCGGACGATATCGCCGCGCGCGCGCCCTATGATCTGGTCATCGCCAACATCCTCGCCGGCCCGCTGATCTCGATGGCGCCGGAAGTGGCGGCGATCGCCGCGCCCGGCGCGACGATCGTGCTGGCCGGACTGCTGGACACGCAGCGAGATCAGGTGGTCGCCGCCTTCGCCGCATGCGGCTGCACGCTGGAGCTGGGCGACCGTCGCGGCGACTGGACGATCCTTCGGCTCGCCGCGGGCGCGACCCGCTACGTGCCGACGCGCCCGATCGACCCCAAGGGCCGCGACGGTTGGGCGCTGGACCTGTAGCGCGCCGGGCGAGGCGCGGCGTCCTCGCGCTCGCGCTGCTGCTCGGCCTCTATGCGCTGGCGGGGTTGCTGGGCGGGCTGGTGCCGCGCAACCCCGGCTGGCGCCCGCCGTCCGCCGGCGGGGTGACGATCTTCGTCGACGACAACGGCATCCATACCGGACTGGTGGTGCCCAAGGTCGCGGCGGGCGTCGACTGGCGCGCGCATTTCCCCGCTGCCGACCTGCGCGATCCGCGCTTTGCGGGCCACGATCACCTCGCGATCGGCTGGGGCGAGCGCGGCTTCTTCCTCGGCACGCCGCACTGGTCTGACCTGCGCCCGGCAACCATCCTCCGCGCCGCGATCGGCAGCGACGACACGTTGCTGCATGTAGAACACGTCCCGCGCCCCGCGGTGGCGCGCCACACGCGCGCGATCACGCTACGCCCAGCCGAATATCGTCGCCTCGCGATGCTGATCCGCGCCACACGCGCGCCGGGCGCGGCCTTGCCGGGCTACGACCGGCACGACGCCTTCTATCCGGCGCATGGCCATTACGATGCGATACGGACGTGCAATCAATGGACGGGCGAGTCGTTGGCTCAGGCGGGCGTGCGCGTCGGCGCCTGGACGCCCTTTCCGATCACCGTCATGCGCTGGTTCTGAAGGGCGCCTTCCTCAGGCGGACGTCAGTTCCCCGCGCCGGTCTGGTTCGCCATCTCGCCGCGCTCAGCCGCCAGCGTCGGTGCCGGCCCGGTGGCGGGGCGCAGTGCCTCGCGCTCGCTGTCGGGCACCGGCGCGGTCGGATCGGGGCGAAAGGCGTCGGGCGCACGCCCCGTTCCCGGCATGGCGGCGGCGGGGACCAGATCGGGCGCGGCATGTTCGGCGCCGGGGTCGGCATCGGCGACGGTGAAGAACCGGTCCAGCCAACCCAGCTTCAACGCCGCCGTTACGCCCGCCGCGATCGCGCCGACAGCACCGGCGGCGATCGCCACCCCGGTGCGACCGGAGCGGTCCTTGGCGGCGGCGGGCTTGCGGGGGCGTTTGCGGTTGTTCGGTGCGCGGGTCATGCGCGGTCAACACGGGCGCGCGCCCGCGGTTCCCGTCATGGCGTCACGGTGGTAGCATGCGCGCCATGTCCATCCACGACGACCTGGTGCTCCAGACGCTGGAACCCGTCACCCACGATCTGGGCAAGTTCAAGGTCCACCGCACCCTGCCGCATCGCGAGCGCACCATGGTGGGGCCGTTCATCTTCTTCGATCAGATGGGGCCGGCGCATCTGCCGCCCGGCGGGGGGATCGACGTGCGCCCGCACCCGCATATCGGGCTGTCGACCGTCACCTATCTGTTCGACGGCGCGTTCCAGCATCGCGATTCGCTGGGCACCGATGCGCGGATCACGCCGGGCGCGGTCAACCTGATGACCGCGGGGACCGGCATCGTCCATTCCGAACGCTCGCCCGCCGACGTACGCCCCGGCGGGCCGGCGCTGTCCGGCATCCAGACATGGCTGGCGCTGCCTGACGGGCGGGAGGATATCGCCCCCGCCTTCGAACATGTGGAGGCCGATGCGCTGCCGCTGGTGGAGGCGGGCGGCGCCCGCGCGCGCGTCATCATGGGCGATCTGTGGGGTGTGGGCGCGCCGACCACCACGCACGCCACCACCATCTATGCCGACATCCTGCTGGACGCCAGCGCCGCCGTGCCGATCGACGACGCGGCGGAGGAGCGCGCGGTCTACCTCGTGCACGGCGACGCCACGCTCGACGGGCTGACGCTGGAGCCGCAGCGGCTCTACGTGCTGCGCCCCGGCGTGCGCGCCACCCTGTCCTCGGCACGCGGCGGCCGCGCGATGCTGGCGGGCGGGTCGGCGTTCGCGACCCCGCGCCACGTATGGTGGAATTTCGTCCATTCCTCGCGTGAGGCGATCAACGAGGCGAAGCGCGCGTGGAAGGCCGGCCGCTTCGCCGCCGTCCCGGGCGAAAGCGAAGCGATCCCGCTGCCCGAACTCACCCCGCCCAAGACGGTCAGCTACCCCTGAAGCCACACGCCTTCCGTCACAGCGCCTGCGCCGCGGCCCAGCCGCTCGCCCAGGCCCATTGGAAGTTGTAGCCGCCCAGCCAGCCGGTGACGTCCACCGCCTCGCCGATCGCATACAGGCCCGGCAGGTGCCGCGCCGCCAGCGTCTTGGACGACAGGCCGGCGGTGGCGATCCCGCCGACCGTCACCTCCGCCTTGGCGAACCCCTCGGTGCCGTCGGGGTGGAAGCGCCAGTCGGCCAGCCGCGCCTCCGCCGCCGCCAGCGCGCGGTCGCTCGCGGCGCCCAGCTCGCCCACGCCGATCCGCTCGGCCAGCGCCTCGGCCAGTCGCGCCGGCAGCGCCAGCGCCCCCGCCAGCGTCGCGCGTGGCCGCGCGCGCTTGGCCGCCACCAACCAGCCGGGCGCGGCATCGGGGCGAAAGTCGATGCCGATCGCCTCGCCGTGCCGCCAGTAGCTCGATACCTGCAGGATCGCGGGGCCGGACAGCCCGCGGTGGGTGAACAGCGCGGCCTCGGCGAACGCCGCCTTGCCCGCGCGCGCCACCACCGGGGTGGCCACGCCGGACAGCGCACGGAACAGCGCCTCCTCCCCCGGCAGCGTCAGCGGCACCAGCGCGGGGCGTGGCTCCACCACCTTCAGCCCGAACCGCCGCGCCAGGTCATAGGCGATGCCGGTCGCCCCCAGCTTGGGGATCGACGGCCCGCCCGTCGCGATCACCAGCGCGGGGGCGGCGACGGTGCGCGCACCGTGGCGCACAGTGAACACGCCGTCGGCATGGCCGACCTCGCCCAGCGGCTCGCCCAGCCGGATCGTCACGCCCCCCGCCGCCGCCTCGTCCAGCAACATCGCGACGATCTGCCGCGCCGATCCGTCGCAGAACAATTGCCCCAGCGTCTTTTCGTGCCACGCGATCCCGTGCCGCTCGACCAGCGCGACGAAATCGGCGGCGGTGTAGCGGCCCAGCGCCGATTTGGCGAAATGCGGATTGGCGGACAGATAGCGGTCGGCGGCGGCGCCGCGGTTGGTGAAATTGCACCGCCCGCCGCCGGAAATCAGGATCTTGCGCCCCGGCTCCGGCGCATGGTCCAGCACGACGACACGCCGCCCGCGCTGCCCCGCGACCGCCGCGCACATCAGCCCGGCGCCGCCCGCCCCCAGCACGATCGCATCGAATGTCTCCACCACCGCGCCCGTGTCATACCCGCGCGCGCCGCGCTAGAGTGCAGACGGCGGCAGCGGTTCGTCGCGCAGCGCCGCGTCCAGCGTCGCGAACGCCGCGGTGGCGGCCACCGCATCGTCGATCGCCGCTTCCAGCGCACGATACGCGGCCAGCACGCGCCGCCCGGCGTCGGTCACCGCCGCGCCGCCGCCCCCGCCGCGCCCCGTCACCACCAGCCGATCGCGCCAGCAACGGTTCATCTCGTCCACCAGCAGCCAACAGCGGCGATAGCTGATCCCCAGCGCGCGCCCCGCGGCGGAGATCGAGCCATGCTCGGCGATCGCCTCCAGCAGGTCGGCCTTGCCCGGCCCCAGCGCGATCGCCTCGCCGCACAGGATCTGGGCCTTCAGCTTCAGGGGACCGTGACGCATCGCGGTGATGATGCGCCGTGCGCGTGGGTCAGGTCAACGCCACCGCCTCGCGGTCGACCGTCGCCGTCGCGGCAGCGTAATCGGTGCAATTGCCCGCCCAGTTCTGATAGATGCGCCCGTTCGCCGCCTTGTACCAGCTGTTGCAATGCGGATCGGCCCAGACGGTGCCGGCCAGCAGCTGCTCGATCCGCTGCTGGAACCGCGCCTGTCCATCGGCGGTCACGTCGGCGGCGCTGGCGCCCTCGGCATCCAGTGCGTCGAGCGTGCGCAGCATGTAGGCGACCTGCTGCTCGATCATGAAGCTGATCGAATTGTGCCCCAGGTTGGTGTTGGGGCCATAGAGGACGAACATGTTCGGGAAACCCGCCACCATGATCCCCAGATAGGCTTCCGGCCCGTCGGCCCACGCCTCGCGCAGCGTGCGCCCGCCGGTGCCGACGACCTCCATCGACCAGTTCCACTCGGTCGTCTCGAACCCCGTGGCGAAGATCATCACGTCCAGCTCGACCAGCCCGTCGGCGGTGCGCACCCCGCCCGGCTCGATCGTGTCGACCCCGCCGGTCACCAGCGTCACATTGTCGCGGCACAGCGCCGGGTAGAAATCGTCGCAGATCAGGATGCGCTTGCACCCGACCGGGTAATCGGGCGTGAGCTTGGCGCGCAGGTCGGCGTCGGGCACCTGCGCCTCCAGATGGTCGAGCGCGGCGCGGGTGAAGGCGGCGCGCCCCTCCGGCGTCCACTGAAACGCCTGCCACGTCAGGAAATCGGCCTGGTCGAAGATCATCGCGCGCTGCGCCGCGCCCAGCTTCATGGCCACGTCCATGCGCGTCGCCATCAGCGCCTTGGCCTCCGGGGTGATCGCCACGTCGTTGCGGGGCACGATCCAGTTGGGGGTGCGCTGAAACACCGTCAGATGCCCGGCGACCTTCGCCACCTCGGGGATCAGCTGCACCGCGCTCGCCGCCGATCCGATCACGCCGACGCGCTTGCCTGTCAGGTCGATACCCTCGGGCCAGTCGGCGGCGTGGAACATCGTGCCCGCGAACGTCTCGCGCCCCGCGATCGCCGGCCATTGCGGGCGCGACAATTGCCCCAGCGCGGGGACGATCGCGTCGAACGTCGCGCGCGCGCCCTTCTCCGTCTCCACCGTCCAGTGCCGCGCGTCCGCGTCCCAGGCCGCGCGTACCACCCCTTCGTTCAGGTGCAGCACCTCGCCCAGCCCGAACTGTTCGACCAGCGACTGCGTGTAGGCGTGGATTTCCGGCCCGCGCGCATAATGGTGGCTCCAGTGCGGGTTGGGTGCGAAGCTGAACTGGTACAGGATCGCCGGCACGTCGCACGCCACGCCGGGATAGCGGTTGGCGCGCCACGTGCCGCCCACCGAATCGGCATGTTCGTAGATCGTCACCTCATGCCCGGCCTCGCGCGCCTTGATGGCGGCACACAGCCCGCCCATCCCCGCACCGATCACCGCGATCCGCCTGCCCATCCTGCCTCTCCCGTTTTCGCGCAGGATGACGCGACGCGCGCCGCTTGGGAAGCCTCTCCAGCGACTGACTTAACGCGCGCGTCTCGGCGCAGGAAGAAGGGGTTCACCTGACGCACCCGCGAAGCGGCCTCATCCGTCTAACCGGAAAAAGGCACGGCCTCTCGTCAGGCGAAACACCTCCGCGTCTCCGCGCCTCCGCGTGAACCCCTTACTCTTCGCGCCTTCGCGCCTTCGCGTGAACCAATCCCGCCGCTCCGCGCCGCCTCACCCCCCGATCGAATAGGTCACGAGCACCTGCTGGCGCGTCTCGATCGGCGCCGGGGTCACGTCGATCGCGATCGGCGCAGCGTCCGGCGGCGGCGGCGGCGGCGGCGCGGCAAGCGACCTAGCGCCCATGACGATCGGCTCGTACCCCGCCTGGTCGGTGACGGTCACGATCGCGCCCAGCGGCGTTCCCGCGCCCGCGGCGACCGCCTCGGCACGCAGCTTCGCGTCGGCGATCGCGGCGCTCGTCGCGCGCGCCTGCGCCTCGCGCGGTTTCGACAGCGAAAATCCCGACAGCCGCGCGTCGCTCGCGCCCAGCCGCGCCGCCAGCCCCACCGCGGTGCCGGCCTTGCCGATCGCCGGGGTCCGCACGCCCGCCTGCATCCGCGCCAGATAGCCGGTGACTGCGCACGCCCCCTGGCTCAGCCGCGGGCGACCGTTATAGCCCTGGTCGTCGCACGCGCCGTCCTTCACCTCGATGACCATGACGTTGCCGGTGGTGATCTCCGTCCCCGCGCCCAGCAACCCGCCCAGCGCGCCGGCGATCGCCTTCTGCCGCGCCGCCAGCGCGCGGCTCGCCTCGTCCGGGGTCGTCCCTTCGCCGCGCACCCAATAGTCCAGCCGCGCGGTATCGGGCGGGGTCTGCACCACGCCCACCCCGGTCACGCGGATCGTCCGTTCCGGCGTGGCGGGCTCCTGCGCCATCCCCGCCGCCGGCACCAGCGCCGCCGCAGCGGCCAGCATCATGTATCGCATCGCGTTCCCCCTTTTCTATCCGCGTGTCAGATCGCGGCCAGCGCCTGTTCCATGTCGGCAATCAGATCGTCGGCATCCTCCACCCCGATCGAGATGCGCACCAGATTGTCGGTGATCCCCAGCGCCTGCTTGCGCTCGTCCGCGACCGACAGATGCGTCATCGCCGCCGGATGGCTCGCCAGCGTCTCGGTCCCGCCCAGGCTGACCGCCAGCTTGGCGATCCTGAGCGCGTCGAGGAACCGGAACGCCTCCGCCTCGCCGCCCTTCAGGTACAGCGAGAAGGTGGAGCCGCCGCCGGTGCAATGCCGACGATAGATATCGGCCTGCCGCCCCTCCGCCTCCGCCAGGAAACCGAGATAGCCGACCCGATCCACCTTGGGGTGGTCGCGCAGGAACGCGCACACCCGGGCGGCATTGTCGCCCGCGCGGCTCATCCTAAGTTCCAGCGTCTCCAGGCTGCGCAGCAGCATCCACGCGGTATTGGGGTCGCAGATCGTGCCGATCGTGTTCCTCATCGCGCGGATCGTGTTGATCAGCGGCTTGGCGCCCAGCACCCCGCCCGCGACCAGGTCGGAATGGCCCCCGGCATATTTGGTCAGGCTGTAGACGACCACGTCGGCGCCGTGCCGCAGCGGCTGCGACCACAGCGGCCCCAGGAAGGTGTTGTCGATCGCGATCGGCGGCTTGTCGGCGGCTTCGGCGAAGATCGCGTCGCGGCTCGCCGCCACCGCCTCGACATCGACCAGCGCGTTGGTCGGGTTGGCCGGGCTTTCCAGGTAGATCAGCGCCACCCGCCCGCCGTCGGCGGCGCGTTGCAGCACCGCGTCGATCTCCTCGCGCGTCGCGCCCGCGGGGAAATCCAGCCACTTCACCCCGAACTGCCCCAGCACGCGCGCGATCAGCGTCTCGGTCGCGGCATAGAGCGGGCCGGAATGGACGATCGTGTCGCCCGGGCGCACCAGCGACAGGAACAATGTCGCGATCGCCGACATGCCGCTGGAAAAGGTCAGCGCATCCTCCGCGCCTTCCCAGATGCCCAGCCGGTCCTCCAGTATCTCCTGGTTGGGGCCGTTGAAGCGCGAATAGACCAGCCCCTCCGCCCCGCCGGGGCGCTTGCCGGTCACGCCCTCGAAATGGCGCTTGCCCGCCGCGGCATTGGGGAAGACGAACGTGCTGGTCAGGAACACCGGCGGCTTCAGCGCGCCTTCGGACAGCGCCGGATCGTATCCGTGCCCCATCATCAGCGTCGCCGGCTTCAGCTTGCGCCCGCCGATCGCATCGACCTTCGCCTTGGCGAAACGCCGCGTCGTCTCCACGCCGGTCAGCGTGTCTTCGGTCTCGCCGCTCATGCGTCCTCGTCCTTTTCTGGTCTATTTCGATCGATAGGGAATGAAATCGCCCATCGCGCAGCTGCCGGTCGGCATCCCGATCGGCAGGTTGACGGTCTGCGCGATATCGCCGCGGCACAGCCGGCCCTGGAACTGGCGCGTCACCAGCGTGTCGCCGCGCGCGACGTTGCTGCATCCGCCGCCGGTGTCGGTGACATAGACCAGCTTGCTGCTGACGCGGTAGATCAGCTTGCCGTCGTACGCGGTCAGCCGCGGGTTGTTGAAGCGCGTGTCGATGCACGTCTCGGGCTTGCCGGGGGTCTTGCCCGCCAGCAGCTGCTGATATTCCGCCGCCGCCTTCCCCGCGACGGAGCCGCGCGCCGGCTCCCGCTGGGCCTGCGCGCCGACCACCGCCAGCCCGCTCAGGGCCGCCGCGGCGGCAAAACTGATGAGGAACCGCATTCGCTCTCTCCCTATCCGCCCCCCGCGCCCGACATACGCCCCAACGCACGAACGCACGAACGCTAGAATGCATCCTTCGCGGCGCGCAGTCGCGCCAGTTCGGCGGCATCCGCCGCGCGCAGGAACGGGTTGGTCGAACGTTCCGCCCCGATCGTCGTCGGCACCGTCGCCTCACCGGCGGCGCGCAGCGCGTCGACGTCGCGCATCCGCGCGACCAACGCGGCATTGTCGGGGTCGACCGACAGCGCGAACCGCCCGTTCGACTGCGTATATTCGTGCCCGCAATAGACGCTGGTGGCGTCATCCAGCGTCGCGAATCGCTGCATGTTCGCGAACATCTGCGCTGCATCGCCCTCGAACAGGCGCCCGCACCCCATCGAAAACAGCGTATCGCCGGTAAAGATCGCGCCCGCACCGTCGAAATGGAACGCGATATGCCCCGCCGTATGGCCCGGCACCGTCATAACGCGCGCGCTCTGCGCGCCCAGTTCCACCGTATCGCCCTCGCCCACGCCGTCTTCCAGCGCCACGATCTTCGCGCGTTCCGCCTCCGGGCCGATGATCCGCGCACCCGTCGCCGCCTTCACCTCGGCCGCGCCGCCGACGTGATCGGGGTGCCAGTGCGTCAGCCACACCGCGCCGATCGTCCAGCCGCGCGCCTGCGCCGCCGCCAGCACCGGAGCCGCCTCGCCCGGATCGACCACCATCACCGCGCCCGTCTGCGCCTCCCGGACCACCCAGCTGTAATTGTCCGACAGCACCGGGACACGCACGATCTCCAGCGTCATGTCACCCCGTCCCATCTACTACCAGGTCCCCGTATTGGGCATCGACGCCCATGGCTCGGCGGGTTCCAGCACCCCGTCCTGCAACAGCTCGATCGAGATGCCGTCCGGGGTCTTCACGAACGCCATATGCCCGTCGCGCGGGGGGCGGTGGATGATATGTCCGGCGTCGGCCAGCCGCTGGCAGGTGGCGTAGATATCCTCCACCCGATACGCCAGATGGTCGAAATTGCGCCCGCCGGCATATTCCTCCGGGTCCCAATTGTGGGTCAGCTCCACCTCGGCACGCGCGCGCTCGCCCAGCCGGGCCATATCCTCGTCCGCGGCCAAGAAGATCAACGTGAACCGCCCCTTCTCGTTCTCGATCCGCCGCACCTCCCTGAGGCCCAGCAGCTCGAAGAAGGCGATCGTCGCACCGGGGTCGCTGACCC
>JAESGL010000684.1_pt1 | contig 10539 bp, 4 predicted proteins | sample 9269711 | NCBI WGS metagenome assembly JAESGL01 (sample SAMN14515918, study PRJNA621676) | algae metagenome | isolation source: Kastovskya adunca ATA6-11-RM4 and co-occurring heterotrophs from soil and... | place: Chile: Atacama Desert | collected 2011-06-27
AGAGGATGTCGATCCGCTCGCTCGTGTCCCAGAGCTTCTCGATCGTCCGCGCGATCACGCCGCGCGCGACCATGGTTTTCCCAAGGCCGACCTCATCGGCGACCAGGAACTGCCGCACCGGATCCTGATCGGCGTAAAACCGATCAAACACATAATCGACAGTGCGACGCTGGAACGCCTTGAGCGGCGCGAGGGCCGCGGCGGCCTCGAAACGGCTATCCGCCATGGCCGGCATCCTGGTCCTGGAGCGCGATGCGGAAGGCGTCCCACAAGGTGCGGAAATCGTCGGGAATGGGATCGGCGCCGGTGTCGTTGCCTGCTTCCAGGCGGGTCATCAGCCGTTCGATCGCGCGAAGCCGTTCGCCGCCGCGGCACAGGGCGCGGACCATGTCTTCGAGCAGCGGCGCATCTTCGGCCGCTGTCGCCCAAGCGCCGGCGCCCGCGCCTTCCTGCGCGGCCAGCGCCGCGCTGAAGGGTTCGCCGAGCTCGGAGAGCAGAAGCCGCAAATAACGGAAGAAGGCGTCGCGGCTATCGATCGCCCAGCGCAGGATCGCGGCATGGCGCTCGGCGGGAAGCCCATCCATGATGAGGCCGGTGCTGAACAGTGCGGACGCCTTCTCGGTCTCCTCGACCAGGCGAAAGGCGAGGAAGCGGGTCAGGTCGACCATCGGCATCGCGCCCAGATCGACGGGCTGGCCGGAGCGCAGCGCCGAAAGGACGTCGCAGGCATGGCCGTCGCCGCGGGTGATCGGCCAGACGGTCAGCGCGCCCACGCCTTTGAGCGGCAGCGGCTCCGATGTCGTCAGCCAGACGCGCCACGGGTGCTCGGCAGCGTCCTCGTCCGCGACCCGCTCGCAGTGCAGCCGCAGCGCGCCCCGGCACAGGGCGCGGCGGGCCTCATCGAGCCGCTTCTCGGCGGAGATCACCGCCGGATCGACCGGCTCCAGCTCGCTGGGGACGAAGGAGCGGGTCAGGCGCCCGAAGCCTTTCTCGCCCATGATCTGCTCGACGGTGCCGACGCGCGAGCGCTTGCCTTTGAGCGAAGCGAACAGCTCGACATTGTTGCCGGAGAGCAAGGCGGGCCGGGTCGCGTTGCCCGAGCCGATGGTCAGGACCGTATCCCAGCCGATCTCGGCGATGAAGGCCTTGGCATGGAGCCCCTGCAACGCGGTGGCGGAGACGTCCTCGCCGTCTTCGCTGGCGGCCATCTCGTCGAGAACGGAGACGCGCTCGAAGGCGCCAAGCGTCTCGGCGTCGACGCAAACCAGTTGATCGGGCCGGCTGATGAGGGTCGGCTTTTCCGCGGTTGGCAGATTTGCCAGGAGGTCGAGCGCGTCGGTATCGCAGAACGGCGAGATGACGCCGAGGCGCGCGCACCGGGACGGTTGCCAGACGCTCCCGCCAAAGCCGTTGAGAGCGAAGGAGACCTCGTCAAAGCGCTCGGGCGCCGTCCACCGGGCGCGGCGAACGTCCTGCGCGATCTCCTGGGTCAGCGCCCGCGCCTCGTCGGCAATGCCGCCCACGGCGAGGTCGGGCAGGCGGCTGAGCAGGTCGAACAACGGGCGGTTGCCGGCATCGGGGCGGCGCGTCAGCTCGCCGTCGAGGCGCAGCGAGATATCCCAGCAACGGTCCCGCGTGAGGTTCCGCGAGAGGACGAGAAGCCGCAGCAAGGTGGTATCGCCGACCCGGGTCGGCCGATACCGCAGGGCCCACATCTTCGGGTGAAAAGCGCCGCCGCGCGGCGCGGCGACCTCGACGATGATCCGTTCGAGCAGCGAGCAAAGCCGCGAATGCGGGCGACCCTGAGCATGGAGATGTCCGGCGTCGGCAAAGACCACCAGCCGTCCGGCGATCCGTTCGGCGCCCTCGAGCAGCGCCAAGGGATGCGAGAGGATGTCGTCGCGGTTCTCGGCGGCGAACAAGGCCAGGCTGACGGGCGCCGCCAGCGCGGTTTCGAAATCGAGCGAGAAGGTCGTCGCCACAGCAGCGTCGAAGACATAGCCGGGCGGCGGCTGCAGGCTGTCGCCGTAGAGCACGCGGGTTTCGGGATCGAGGGTGGTCCTATTCAGCATTGGCGAGATCCCGCAGGTGCGACCTGGCCTGCGCCCATCGGAACGAGAGCCGGTCGACGCCCGACGCGCCCGTCCAGCGGTCCCGCACGGTCCGGTTGGCGAAGCGCGACTGACTGGTCTTGAGCCGTCGCTCGCGCTCCTCGACGATGCGCGCGGCGGGGGCCAGGCGGCCGCCGTCGATCTCGCCGGATCGGACCAGCTCGAGCCATTGGCCGACGAAGCGCTTGGCCGCCGGACGGATGCGGTGGGCCGGGTGATCGATGACCTGCCAAAAGGCATCGAGCGACCAGGCGCGGATCGCGGGCATGTCCAGGCTCGCGCGCCAGTCCTGCAGGCGCGACTGATAGAACTCGACCCAATCGGGCTTGGCGCGCAGCTCGCTCAGCAGCAGATTGTACAGGAGCGAGGCGCCGTGCATCACGCTCGAAAACAGCTCGCCATGCGCGACCAACGCCCGCGTATCGTCGGGAAAGTCCGCGAGATGCGGGTGCTCCCAGATGTAATGGCAATCGGCTGCACCGCCGCCGGTGCGGGCGAGGAAGGTCAGAAGGCTGCGGGGCTGTTTGGCCATCAGCTGGTCGATGATGAACTCGGCTTCCTCGGGCGCGAGGCGAAAGGTCACCGCCTCCAAGAGGTCCGCCGGTCGGGCCGGCAGCGATGGCGTCCAGATCTGGAAGGCCTGCGTTTCCGACGCGGCGTCTTCGCTTTCGCGGATCCGCGGCCGGCTGCGTTGAAGATGGCGCAGCGAGGAGAAGAGGCTGTCGATCGAGCCCGGAAAGAGGCGAATGCCCCATGTCGAGAGCCCGGCCCAATAGACCGAGCTGGGGAGCCGCTGCACCGCCGCGCCGGCGTCGCGGCCGATGATGCCATTCGATTCTCCGCCGGCCTTGAGCGCATTGGCGAGCCGGTTTTCGAGCGCGCGCGCCTCGGCGGTGAGCTGGTCCGGCCCGGCCGCCGACCCTTCCAGCATCTGGAACAGCCAGGGGATGAAGAGCATGTAGCGTAGGCGCGTCTGGATCGTGCTGGTCCCCGGGAACAGGTGGTCGGCGATGGAATCGCGGATGCCCCCGAGGCCGAGTTCGTCCCGGCTCTCCCGTTCCTGAAACAGCGACATGATCCGCTGCGCGCGCTGGCGCTCGGCCTCGTCGAAATCAATCCAGGCAAGTGACGACATCGGCCCCCGCGACTCTCTCTTCGGGCGCGCCGCGCCGATGTTGAACCAAGGCGCGCCTCACGCACTACCGATGACCCGCAGGCGCATGGCGCGGGTCTCCAGCAGATAGGTCTCGACCCCTGCAATCAGGTGAAGCCCCTCATCGCCAATGGCTTGGCGGGAAAGCCCCGGCTGCACAATCCGCACGTCATATTCGAAGCGATGATCCTGCCAGCCGGCCTTGAGCTTCTTAATCATGGCGGCCGAGCCGTGCTCGATCCGCGAGCTGAGGCCCTTGTCGCGCCGGATCTGCTCGCGCTTCAGCATGTGCTTAAGCATCCAGTTCGGCCGATCGCGCCAGCGGGCCGATTTCTGGGCCTGGCCGCACACCTCGTAGAGGTCGCTGAGCCGGGCGCCGGGCGTGTCGGCGCCTGAATATTTGCAATGAAACAGGGTCACCGAGACGACGCTGTCGGTGATGCGGAGCGCCACCACGTCGGCGATCTCGCCCTTGCCATCGTCATCGAAGATCACGTCATAGGGCTCGGGGTCGGCGAGCAGGGTCTCGATCACCAGCCGCTGGACCGAATCGGCCCGCTTCTCGACGCCTTGCGCTTCGGCACGGATGTTGGTCTTGGACCAGTCCCACACCTCGAGCTTCTCCGCCGGATAGGGCTCCACGGTTTCGCCTTCGGGCAATGCGAAAAGATGGCTGTGGATCAGCAGCGAGCCGTCGCCGAAATCGATGTGCGGCGCGTCGTCTCCGAATGACTCCGAGAGCGTCTGCACCTTGCCGCCGACCCTGATCGTGGCCTTAGTGCCGGCACGCTGCGGATAGCGCGTGCCATCTCCAAAGACGATTTCGAACTCCGCCGAATGCTCGTCACTGCGCACTGCGAACCGCAATGGCCCACTGCGTGCATTGTCGAGCAGTTCGATGTCGCATTCAGCAAACGGCACGGCCTGCTCGCCGAAGGTGATTTCTATGCGCTCTTCGAATTGCTTCAGAAGCGATTCGGGCCAGTGTATTGCCACGGGAGGGACGGCCGGGCGCTGACTGATTTCGCGCGGCCGCATTGCGCTCTTGAATACCCCATCCGTGGTGATGCCGGGATCGTTCACGGCTCGGCCGATGTCCTGACACCAATCGACCCAGTCGGTGAGATCGCGGACCGGCGACATCGACCAGAACTTGCCCTTCGCCGAGCAACCTCTTGATGCGGGCGCGCCGTCGAGAAAGCCGGTGCCGAAAACATTGTTCTTGATCCGCGACTGCGACTTGGCGCTGTCCAGCCCGTCGGCAACATCGACGCCCATGTACATGGAATAGCGCACGCCGCGCCCCTGGTGGTGGGTCAGGCCGAGGTTGCGCAGGATCAGGCGCTTGAAGCCGTGCAGGCTGCGGAAGACATCCTCGCCTTCGATCCGGCGAGCCGTGTCGCCGCACACCGCCTTGGCTAGGCGTTCGAAAGGGACTTTCGCCGAGCTGCTGATGTAGAGCAGGCCGCTGGCCTGGTCCCAATGCAGCATGTGCAGGTCCCAGGTGACGTTGAAGGCGTGCTGCGCCGTCGTCCAGCGGGCCTGTTCCTCCGCGCGGGTGACGAAGATCGCCACGCGCTGATGCGGATTGATCTTCATGCCGAGATAGGAGCCGGCATCGTAGAGCTCCTCGGCCTGGAATGGATCCCAGCTGTCGCACGAGGTCCTGTAGACGACCGCGTTCATCTTCGGCTCGAGGGTCTGCAAGGGGATATCGTTGAGGTCGCCGGTGAAGCCCTTGAACATCTCGGCGCGGCGGATCTGGCGTTCGATCTTGGCCGAGCTCAGGGCTTCGACAAGCGCGTTCCAATCGGCGTCCTCAGCATAGAGCTTGGCCAGCGAGCGATCGACGTCGTCGACCCCGGTGTTGGCGATGACTGTCGCGTCGCCGAGGGTCGGGTCCTGCCGGGTGAAGCGGCCTACGAACTGGATCGTGACCGCAATGCTCTTGTGATGGTCGTGCAGGGCCGCGATCTTCAGCTCGGGGAGGTCGAAGCCTTCGCCCAGCATGTCGACACAGACGATGATCCGGCTTTCGAACCGCCGCAGCGCCGCGAGGTTTTCGCGCCTTTCTCTCAGCGGCTGCTGGCTGTGGACGATGACCGGGCGATACTGCGAATGGATCGCACTGTAGAGCTGATGGAGGTGCTTGGCGCGCTCGATGGTGCTGCACCGCGCCATGGCGAGGTGGTTGAGCCCAGCCTCGAGGTCCGCGGCGAGGACGTCGCCCAGCTTTTCGATGATCGCCATGTCGGCGTCAGGACGGTCCAGGCCGAACACCGCCTCGAAGCGGATCGGTTTGAAATAGCCCTCTTCCTGCGCCTTCTTGAGCGGATAGGTGTAGATGAACTCGCCATCCACCCGCCGGCCGTCCTCGCGAAAGGGGGTGGCGGTGAATTGGACTATCGGGATCGGCGGCGTCCGATCGACGAACAGGCCGCGAAACTCGGTCCAGGTCCGCGCGCCGATGTGATGGGCCTCGTCGATGAACAGGGCGGCGGCCCGGGCGGCCATCTGCTCTTGAACCTGCGGATCGGCGCGGCCGGCGATATGCATAGTCGTGACGATGACGTTGGCGCTGTCAAAAAGCTGTTCGACCTCGGCCACGCTCGAGGGGATGTGCGACAGGCGGGTCACCACCGGATATTCGGCCGCAGCGTCGAGACAGGCCTGACCCTTAAGGACGCCGAAGGTCTCGAACTTACCGGCGATCTGGTCGCGAAGGGCGTCGGTCGGGACCACAACCAGCAACCGGTGGAAGCGCTGGCGGGCGTTCAGGGCCAGCATCGTCTCGGTCTTGCCGGTCCCGGTCGGCATGACGATGGTCGCCGGCTCGGTCGAGCGCGTGGCGTGAGCGAGGGCGGCGTGGAGCGCGCCGATCTGCGGCCGCCTGAGCCCCGGCGCGGCGGGTTTGACATCGGTGGCCGCGCGCGCCTCGCGCAGGTGGAAGGCGTCTTCCCAGGACGCGGTCACCCGTTCGAGCCGGCTCGCCATCTCGGGGGCGCTCAACGACGCGGGATTGAGCGGCGTCGGCCGGACCCAGCGGCCCTCGCCTCGCTCCAGCGCCGCGCCGATGTCCTTGGGATGCAGGGCGTCGGGAACGAGCAGCACAAGGTCGGCCTCGAGCTGGGTCGCCGTCTTGGCGCTGAGGATCTTAAGCGTCTCGCCGGTTTTCAGGATCGTCTCAAATCCGCCCACGCGCCGAACCGTAAAGGGCTTGAGCCGGCAAACGACCTCGGTGGCGGGCACGGCCTGCTGGCGCGTCGAACTGCCCAGGATCTTGCCGTCGAGCGCCAGCCGGGCAGGGAGCCGCAGCGACACCTCCTCGCTGAAGAGGTCGTCTTGGTCGGCAGCGGTGGCGCTCGCGCGGGTCAGCATGGTCTCCCCCTGCCGCCGGCGACTAGGCCGCGACCGCCGCGAGCGGCGACGGCGTCACGGCGATGATCTCACCGGTCGTCACCAACACGATCAGTCCGCGCGCGGCGCCGGTCATGTCGAGATAGGCCCGCACCTGAGCGCGGTAGTGGTCGACCGTCTCAGGGGTTGGCTGGACGTCGCTCTTCCAGTCGATGACCACCTGCGGCGTTCCGTCCGGTCCCCGGGCGATGGCGTCAGCGATGCCGGCGGTCGCCTGCTCAACCTCATTGAGGAGCGCCGACGCATAGACCGGGAGCTCGGGGGTGAGGACAGGATGAAGCTCGGCGATTTCGGGTAAGGCGAGTGTGCGGACCACGCAGCCGGCAAGTTCAGCGGGTGAAAGGCCTAGCGACGGGTCCTCGACCGCAGGCCGGCCGAGCGCCGCGATGAGCGAGCGCGCCCGATCGGTTAGCGCGGCGCTGTCTCGCGCGGTCTCGCCGGTCAGCACTTCTTCGAACAGCTTGTGCAGGATCAGGCCGCGTTCGCGCCCGCCCTGGATGCTGGGGCGTTCGGCCTCGTCATCGGGCTGGCGCTCGTCGCGTGCCGCCCAGATCTCCACCGCCTCCGGGGTGAGCACCGGGCCGGCGCTGTTTTCATCACGGCTGGGCGCCAGCCAGGTCAGGCGTCGGTGGCGCTCGGCGATGGCGACGGCTTCCGCCGCGAAGCTCTCGCGGGTCTGCTGGTTGCCTCCGCCCGCCGCCGCTGCACCCATCTCCAGCGGGAGTTGAGCGACATCGAGCGCCGGGAGGTCGGCGAGCGACAGGTCGAGCAGCGAGATCCAGGCCGACTTCGACGGCGCGGCGTCGAGGCGAGGCAGGACCAGCAGCTCGCGCGCCCGGGTGGCGGCGACGTACCAGAGGCGGACGCGCTCACGATCGAGCTCGGCCTTTTCCGCGTCGCGCACTTCGTCATAGCCGGCCGGTTTCACGCCGAAGACCGGGCAGTAGAAGGTGTCGCTGTCGCGATCGGTCACCGCGTTCTCGGCCGGCATGATGCCGGTCATCGTGTTGACCGGCACGACGATCGGCCACTCGAGCCCCTTGGCCGCGTGCATGGTGTAGAGCGCGACGGCTTCTTCCTGCGCGTCGGGCCGCCCCTCGACGGCGCGGGCTTCGTCGGTCCACGCCGCGGTCATCGTCTCGGCGAAGGCGCGCAGTCCGCGAACCGCGAAAGCGGAGGCCAGGCTGAGATAGAGATCGACATTGGCGAGCGCCCGCTCGGCCTGGCCGCGGTGGCGGGCGAGCAGGATCGGCCGCACCCGCATCACGTCGACCGCTTGCGACAGCAGGTCGTGCGGCGTGGTGCTGTTGGTCCGGCGAATGAGGGCTTGCAGCCTTTCGATCACCGACCGCGCCAGCGGGTGGGCGATCGCACTGGCCTCCACGCCGAGGTCGAGGCGCGGCAGGGCGTCGGGATATTCCTCGGACCGGGGCAGCGCCCAGATGATGTCGAGCAGCTCTTCGTCGGTCAGGCCGACGAGGGGACCGCGCAGGAGCGCGCCCAGCGCGAGCGTATCGCGGCGATCGGCGAGGACGCGGGTCAGCGCGATGAGATCCTGGATCTCCTGCCGCCGGAACAGGCCCTTACCGGCCTGGGTGGCGACCGGGATGCCGTGCCGCTCAAGGGCTTCTTCGTAGCGCCACAGGTCGCTTCCGGTCGGCGCGAGCAGGGCGATGTCGCCCGGCCGGCAGACCCGGCTGGCGCCGGAGCGACGATCGAGGATCATCTCGCTGCCGATCAGGCGAGCGCACAGCTCGGCGACGGCTTCGGCTTCGCCGTCGCGTTGCTGCTCGGCGCTCGCCTTGCCGTTCTCGTCGGCGACGGCGACGTCCAGCGCGGCCACGCAGGGGGCCTCGCCCCGGTCGGCATGGAACGCGTCGAGCGCGGTGAAGCCCGGCTGACCGTCGCTCGACAGCAGCGTTTCGAAGCGCTCGTTTACATAGGTGAGGATCGGCGCGCAGGAGCGGAAATTGGTGGAGATGGACAGGACGCTGTCGGCATCCTGGGCGATAAAGGCATCGCGCGCCCGGACATAAGCGCTGACGTCGGCGCCGCGGAAGCGGTAGATCGCCTGCTTCGGGTCGCCGACCAGGAACAGCGCGCCGGGACGGATGTGGAACTCGCTCCAATCGGCGGTCGTGCCCTCGGCGGGCTGCTCCCCGCACAGCCGCCAGAAGATTTCGGTCTGCAGCGGGTCGGTGTCCTGGAATTCGTCGACGAGAACCCGCGTGAAGCGCGCGCCCAGCGCGCGGCGGACCTCGTCATGATCGCGCAGCAGATCGCGCGCGGCGAAGATCAGGTCGTCGAAATCGAGCAAGGCAGCCGAACGCTTGTAGTCCCGGAACCGCTCCAGCACCGGCTGCACTTGCGCGATCAGATCGGCCAGGACGCGGCTGGCGACATTCTGGAGCAGGAGCTGCCACGCCTGGCAGCACGCCGCGTAGTGGCCCTCGGCCGCCGCGTTGAGGCGCTCGCCATCGGCCTTGGCCAGGCCCTCGCGTTTGGCGGCGTCCACCCATTTGCCTTTCTTCTTGAAGGCCAGAAACGAGCCGCTCTTGGTGCAAAGTTCGGGGTGCGGCGGCGTCACCAGCAGCCGGATGAGCCCGGCCGGCGTTTCGGCGGTCGCCGCATCCTCCATCGCCTGCGCCATCTCGGCGAGGCGCTCGGCGAACATCGCGGTTTCTTCCTCGACCGCGGGCGCGGTCTGGATGAAGTCCGAGAAGGCCTCGGTCGCGTCATGGAAGTTGCGCAGATGCGGCGCGAACGGCGTCACGGGCGGCGCCGACACGGTGCGCCGCTTGCGCAGGTTGGCGACAATCTTGTGGATCAGCCCGACGGTCTCGCCGGGGCTTTGCAGCACCATTTCGGCGATGATGCCGCCCTGGCCGCCGGAAAGCTGCTCGCGCAGCCAGACGTCGACGATCTCGATGAAGGCGAGGTCGGCCTGGTTGCGGTCCATCACGCCGGCGCCCGGGTCGATGTCGGCTTCGACCGGATAGGGCTTGATCAGGCGCTGGCAGAAGCCGTGGATCGTCGAGCAGGTGATCTCGTCGATCGCTGCCGAGGCCGCCGCGAGGTTGGCCTTGTGGATTTCCGACAGACCGTCCGGAAAGGCGATCCGCAGTTCGGTCGGGATAGTGCCCGCTACGAGGTCGGCGACGAAGTCGCGGACGCGGATCAAAAGTTCGCTCGCCGCCAGTTCGGTGAAGGTGACGGCCGCGATGGATTTGGGCTCGATCCCTTCGGCCAGCATGGCGGCGATGCGGCCGGCCATGACGGCGGTCTTGCCCGAACCCGCGCCGGCCTCCACCAGGATGGACCGGTCATGGACGCTGATCGCAGCGCGGCGGGCATTGTCGTCGCGCAGGGCTTTGCTTGCGGCGGTCATCACTGGGCCTCCCAGACCTGCGCGGCGTCGCCGAACATCTCGGTCGCGGCGGGCAGCTTGCGCTTGCAGTAGGTGGCGCCTGCGTTCGCCGGGAGGGCGAAGGCGAGTTCGTCATAGGTTCCGCCGGTGTCGGGCCCGATCAGGGCGTGCCCGGCGGTGAGGTTGGCGCGAGCCGCCTGCAGATAGCCGGTGATCTCGAGCAGGGTGGCTTCTGGATCGGCGAGCTGGAGATCGACCTGCTCGCGCGGGAACAGCAGCGAGGCGCTGATCGAGACCTCGGACCCGAGCAGCGCCTTGACGGCGAAGGCGTAGAGGCAGCGCTGCAACTCGCGGCCGCCGTCGAGGCTGACGTCCTCCCTGGGCGGGCGGCCGGTCTTGTAGTCCCGGACCAGGGCGCGCTTGCCGTCGCCCGACAGATCGAGACGGTCGATGTAGCCGTTGATGCGGAAGCCCGCGCCGGGGATTTCGAC
>JAESGL010000685.1_pt1 | contig 10538 bp, 12 predicted proteins | sample 9269711 | NCBI WGS metagenome assembly JAESGL01 (sample SAMN14515918, study PRJNA621676) | algae metagenome | isolation source: Kastovskya adunca ATA6-11-RM4 and co-occurring heterotrophs from soil and... | place: Chile: Atacama Desert | collected 2011-06-27
TGCTGCCCGGCTGCGTCAGCGTCGCCACCGCCGGACGCCGCGCCAGCGACGTCAGCGTCGCGATCAGCTGCGCGACCGGCCCCTGCTGCTGCGCCAGCGCCGCGCGCCGTGCCGCCAGCAGCGTGCCGATCAACCCGCGGCGCACCCGCCCCGCCGTCACCTCCGCCTCCGCCGCGTCGACGCGCGCGGCCACCGCCAGCGTCTGGAGCCGCGCGCGCTCGCCCGGGTCGGTCGCGCGGTCGGCGCGGGCGTCCAGCGCCGCCGCGCGCCGCTGCGCCGCCGCCACCGCCGCCTTCGCCCCGCGCAGGTCGGCGGCGGTATAGGCGGACACCGCGCCCGCCAGAGCCACGCCGGCCGCGCCTGTCGCCACCAGGATCGCCCGCCGCACGCGCCTCACCCCTCGCGGTGGTAAGGATGGTTGGCCAGGATGCTGGTCGCGCGGAACAATTGCTCCGCCAGCATCGCACGCGCCAGCAGGTGCGGCCAGGTGGCGCGCCCGAACGACAGCAGCAGGTCCGCCTCGCCGCGCTCGGCATCGGAAAAGCCGTCCGCCGCGCCGATCAGGAAGCGCGCCTCGCGCACGCCGTCGTCGCGCCACCGCCCGATCCGTTCGGCCAGCGCCATCGACGCCAGCACCTCGCCCTTTTCGTCCAGCAGGACGCGGCGGCCCTGCGCGGGCGGGCGATCCGGCTCGCGCCCGCCGCGGTCGGGCAGTTCGCTGACGCGCGTCGGCCAGCCGATCCGCTTCATGTAGCGGTCGACCAGTTCGGCTTCGGGCGATCGCCCGATCCGCCCGCGCGCGACGATATGCAGCAACATGGCGGCGCCCTCAGCGCGCCGCCGTGCGGTCTGTCATGGTCAGGCGGTGCCGGTCGCCGCCGGCGCATCGCCGAACGACCACATCCGCTCCAGATTGTAGAAGCTGCGCACCTCGGGGCGGAACAGGTGGACGATCACGTCGCCCGCGTCGATCAGCACCCAGTCGGCGTTGGGCAGCCCCTCGATCCGCGCGGAGCGGCCGGTCTCGCCCTTGATGCGTTCGGCCAGCTTGGACGCCATCGACGCGACCTGCCGCGTCGACCGGCCGCTGGCGATCACCATATGGTCCGCGATCGACGATTTGCCGGCCAGCGGGATCGAGATGGTGTCGACCGCCTGATCGTCGTCCAGCGACTGCAGGACCAGCTGGTGCAGCGCCTCGACTCCGTCACCGGTGGCGGCAGCGGGTCGTTCGGCGGGTTCGGTGGCGGGCAAGATGGCTCCTCAGATTGCCGTTGTGGCGGGGGATATGGGATCGGCGTACCGTACATGCCAGTCGGGGTCGACGTCGCGAAGCTTCGTCGCGGATGTCGGGTCGGGGCGGAAACGCAGCAGCACCAGCGCTGGCACACTCCACTCGGGCCAATTCCTCGCCTGGCGTACGGGCCGCCGATAGCGCCGCAGCCATCCCATCGCGGGGGCCGCGAGGGCGTCGCCATCATACCCCGGACGCGCGACGACCGCAATCGGCATCGTTCGCGCGATGTCGCGCCACCGCTGCCACCGGTCGAACTGCTCCAGATTGTCCGCGCCCATCATCCAGACGAAGCGATCCCGCGGGTAGCGGCGCACGATCGCGCGCAGCGTGTCGGCGGTGTAGCGGGTGCCCAGCCGCGCCTCGATATCGGTGGCGCGGATCGGCGCGCGGCGCGCCATCGCACGCGCCGACGCCAGCCGCGCGGCGAACGGCGCCATGCCGCGCGCGGGCTTCAGCGGATTGCCCGGCGACACGATCCACCACAGCTCGTCCAGCGCCAGCGCGCGGATCGCGGACAGCGCGACGTGGCGGTGCCCGCGATGCGCCGGGTTGAACGATCCGCCCATCAACCCGATACGGCGCGTCACCGCGCGCCCGCCACGACTGGGGTCAAGGCCGGACCTGCCCGGTGCCGCGGCCCAGCCACTTGTACGTCGTCAACCCTTCCAGCGCGACCGGTCCGCGCGCATGGAGCCGCCCGGTGGCGATGCCGATTTCCGCCCCCAGCCCGAATTCGCCGCCATCGGCGAACTGGGTGGACGCGTTCCACAGCACGATCGCCGAATCGACCTCCGCCAGGAACCGCTCGGCGACCGCAGCGTCGGCGGCGACGATCGCGTCGGTATGCCCCGATGCGTGGCGCGCGATATGCGCCAGCGCGCCGTCCAGTCCGTCGACCAACGCGACCGAGCAGATCGCATCGAGATATTCGGTGTCCCAGTCCGCCTCGCTCGCCGGCTCCACCAGCCCGGCCAAGGCGGCCTCGCCCGTGTCGCCGCGTACCGCGCACCCCGCCTCCTTCAGCGCGACGACCAGCGCCGCGGGGTCGGGATAGGCGCGGTCGATCAGCAACGTCTCCATCGCGCCGCACACGCCGGTGCGCCGCATCTTGGCATTGACCACGATGTCGCGCGCCATCGCCGCGTCGGCGGATGCATGGACGAACACATGGTTGATCCCGTCCAGATGCGCCAGCACCGGCACCCGCGCCTCGGCCTGAACACGCGCGACCAGGCTCTTGCCGCCGCGCGGGATGATGAGGTCGATCGCCCCCTCCGCCGCCAGCATCGCGCCCACAGCGGCGCGGTCGGTCGTCGACACCAGTTGAACCGCGTCGGCCGGCAGCCCGACGGCGGCGATCCCCGCAACCATCGCGGCATGGATCGCGCGGTTGCTCTCCACCGCTTCCGATCCGCCGCGCAGGATCGCCGCATTGCCCGACCGAACGCACAGCGCCGCGGCATCGGCAGTCACGTTGGGGCGACTTTCGTAGATGATGCCGATCACCCCGATCGGCACGCGCACCCGCGACAGTGCCAGGCCGTTGGGACGTGTCGCCATGTCGATGACCTGTCCGACCGGATCGGCCAGCGCCGCCACCGCCGCGATCCCGTCCGCCATCGCGCCGATCCGCGCCTCATCCAGTCGCAGGCGGTCGACCATCGCGCCCGACAGGCCGTTCGCCTCGGCCCGCGCGACGTCGGCAGCGTTGGCGGCGACGATGTCGCCCGCAGCCGCCCGGATAGCATCGGCAGCCATGATCATCGCGTGCGCCTTGTCGGCATCCGGCGCCCGCGCCAGCACCCGCGAGGTGGAGCGGGCGCGCATCGCCATCGCGGCGATCAGGGCGGCGGGGGTCTGACTGTCCAGCATGCGCCGCCCCTAACACGGGGGGCGCCGCAACCTCAATTCGGCTTGTCGACCGGCTCCGCGCGCAGCACCGGCGAGGCGCACTCCCCTGCCGCGGCCGCCGCAACCGCCGGCGGGCGTGCGCGCCCCATCGTCCAGTTCGCCTGCAACCGCACCCGCGGATTGGGCGCGCACCAGATTTCTCCGGTGTCGTTGATCGCGGTGACCCAGATCAGGTTATGCTCCTGACCATAGTCGATCACGGCGAAGGCATAGCCGGCGCCCTTGTCGATCACATGGACCGGAAGCGGCGGGTCAAGTTGCTGGAACGACATGGGTTACTCCACAGATACGGGTCACCAACCCCTGTCATCCCCGCCCGTTCCGCCCGCTGGACGATCCTCCGCGCGTTCCTATATCGCTGCGATGAACCAGTCGCTCGATCGCCGCCACTTCCTCGCCGCCGCCGGGCTCGGCACGCTCGCCTCGGCGCTGGTCGCTTGCGGCAGCCGCCCGGCCGAGGCCGCCGAACATTTCGCGGTGACGAAAACCGACGCGCAATGGCGCGCGCAGCTCGGCCCCGCCGCTTATGCGGTGCTGCGTCAGGAAAGCACCGAACGCCCCTTCTCCAGCCCGCTCAACGACGAACATCGCGCGGGCACCTTCGCGTGCAAGGGCTGCGCCCAGCCGCTGTTCGCGTCGCGCACCAAGTTCGACAGCGGCACCGGCTGGCCGAGTTTCTGGGCGCCGCTCAATAACGCCGTGGCGACGCGCAGCGACCGGACATTAGGGATGGTGCGGGTGGAGGTGCACTGCCGGCGCTGCGGCGGGCATCTGGGCCACGTCTTCGACGACGGGCCTAAGCCGACCGGCAAGCGCTATTGCATGAACGGCGTGGCGATGACGTTCCGGCCTGCGTAACGGCGCCGCCGCCGGTCGCTCAGCGCGCGATCGGCAGCACGCCGTCCGCCGGCACGGCGGCGACGGTGGCGATCGTCACCGGCGGCAGCGGCGCCTCGACGGCCGGGGCGGTCGGCGCAGGGCCCGAATAGATGAAGCCCGCCACCGGATAGCTGGTGGTGCCCAGCCCGCCGGTCGGCGCGTACCACACGCGCACCTTGCTCCAGTCGCCGGCTTCCGACACGTCGACCGCGCGCACGTTGCGCTCGATCCCGCCGCGCCGCGACCAATTGGCGTGGGTCAGCAGGACTTCGCGGTCGCTGACGATGCGGCTGACCATCGCGACATGCCCGACCGGCATCGAACGGACGGCCTTGAATGCCATCACCGCCCCCACCTGCGGACGGTCGCCGCGCTGATAGCGGCCGGCGGCCTGGCCCCACCAGGTATTGGCATTGCCGCGGATCTCGATCCCGGACACGTCACGGGCGAAGGGCGCGCACTGCAGGTACTTGGCCTGCGCCGGCGCGGTGGTCCCCAGGACGCACGACATCACCAGCGCAAAACGCGCTGCCATCACCTTGAACTTCACGGGCGACCCCCCGGTCTCTCGAACTGATGCAGTGTCGCTAGCCGGGGATGTTCACGCCTGCAAACGGTCGCGGAACCAATTCGGATGAACGGAGTATGACCGGCGACGAACCGCTGCGCCGCCGGAAAAGCGCGGCAGCGACGCTGCCGGTCCCTGCGATTTTGGTCTTACGCGAACGGTTCGCGCGGCGCCGAATCGACCACCGGCGCCCCCGCCAGCCGCGCCATCCGCAATTCGTGCTCGCGCCGCCCGAACGGGAAGCGGGAATAGAAGAACGACGCCAGGATCGCGAACACGACGTAGCAGCTGGCATAGATCAGCGTCAGCCGATCGAGCACCGCGACCGGCACCTGCCCCGGCACCGCCTTTTCGGGGAAGCCCGCCGCGGCCAGGATCAGCCCGCAGACGAAGATGCCGATCCCGCTGGTGCATTTCTGGACGAAGAAGCCGCCGGCGAAGAACATTCCTTCGGAACGGCGCCCGGTGCGCTGCTCGGCATCCTCCACCACATCGGCCAGCATCGACGCGCCCAGGATGTATGCGGTGACGCTGAACGCGGTGCCCATCGCCACCAACGTGAACAGCACCGGCAGCAGTGCCGGATCGCCCACCGCCGGGAACAGCCCCGCCAGCCGCAGCCAATAAGGCGCGGTGCCGAACACCACGCTGGTCAACGCGGCCACCGCCGCCGCGCGCGGCTTGGACAGTTTCGCGCCGATCCGCGGCGCCACCACGAACGCGCATGCCACGCCCGCGAACAGCGACAGGCTGAGCAGCACGAACTTCATGCCGCGCAGCCCCCAGACGAAGCTGTAGAGATAGTTGGACAGCGCATAGACCAGCCCCTGCGCCGTATAGGCACAGATCCCCGCCAGCATCAGCGTCACGAACGCGCGGTTCTTCAGCGTCGCGCCGATATCGCGGAAACTGTCGCGCAGCGACCGGTCGTCGGCGGGCTGCTGCGGCAGGTTGGGGATTTCGCGATGCGTGCTGAGCGCCGACAGCAGGATCGTCGTCCCCATCACCACCGCCCCGGCGATCGCGAACGTGCGATAGCCCGCCGGGTTGAGCAGCCCGTTGGGATAACCGGGCGTGGGGCTGAGGAAATAGAGATAGGCCGACACCAGCATCAGCAATCCACCCGCCCAGCCGAACAGATAGCGGTACGCCATGATCCGCGTCCGCTCGTCATAATCGCCGGACAGTTCGGCCGCGAGCGCCTGGCTGGGCACCTCATAGGCGCTGACCGCCGAGCGCACGAGCACTGCGACCGCGAACAGCCAGCCCAGCACCAGCTGCTGCGGCGCGGCCGGCGGGTTCCACAGCAGCAGCCAGCCGATCATGATCGGCAAGGCCGCGCCATACATCCACGGATGCCGCCGTCCCCATCGCCCGCGGGTGCGATCCGACAGGAAGCCGACGGTGGGATCGACAAAGGCGTCGATGATGAGCGCGCACATCACGACGAAGCCGACCGTCGCCGCCGGCACGCCCACGACCTGGTTGTAGAACAGCAGCAGGAACGTGCCGAAGCCGGCGTCCTTCACCCCGTAAGCGGTCGCGCCCACGCCATAGCCGGCCATCGTTCCCGGCGTCAGCCGCCGGACGCGCGGCGCATTGCCCGCCGGTTGCGCGACCGTATCGGTCACTTGAAGGCGTCCAGCGCGGTGAACAGCGACGGCTCGCTTTCGTCCCAGCTGGCGCGCGTGCCGATCGTCATGCCGCCGTCGACCAGGATGTGCGTTCCCGTGACGAACGCGGCGTCGTCGCTCGCCAGATAGCCGACCGCGGCCGCGATATCCTCGGGCCGGCCGGCGCGCTGCACCGGCTGCGCCTTGGCGGCGATCCCGGCGATCGCCTGGTTGGCCATCTGCCGCTTGTCCTCGGACGTCTCCAGGTCGCGGGTGAAGATGTTGGTGGTGATGAACCCGGGGACGACCGCGTTGACGCGGATGCGGTGCCGCGCCAGCTCCGCCGCCGCCAGCTTGGTCAGGTGCAGCACGCCGGCCTTGGCGGTGGAATAGGCGATCGGGGCATAGCCGCTGCCCAGCGCCGACACGCTGGAGGTGTTGACGATCGCCCCGCCGCCGCGCTTCGCCATCAGCGGCGCGGCATGGCGGATGCCCAGCGCGACCGAGCGCAGCAGCAGCGATTGCGTCCGGTCCCAGTCGGCGGCGGCGATTTCGTCGATCCGTTCGCGCGCGCCGCCTGCACCGGCATTGTTGAACACGATGTCCAGCCCGCCCGCCGCGTCCGCCGCCGCCAGCAGCGCCGCGATCGCCGCTTCGTCGGTGACGTCGGTATGCCGGAAATGGATCCGTCCGTTCGATGTCTCGGCGATCTCCTCGCCCGCATCGCGGTCGATGTCGCCGATCCACACCTCGGCACCTTCGTCCACCAACCGCAGCGCGGTGGCGCGCCCGATGCCCGATGCACCACCCGTCACCACCGCGCGCCTGCCCTGAAGCCGCATCCCACTCTCCTGCGAACGCCGGCCCGGCCATCTTGCCGGGTCCGGTCTTTCGGCATCATAGTATGGCGGATTTCTCGGTCAACACAGCATGGTTCGAATATCGGGTTTGCCTCCCCCGGTGAAATATGGCTAGATGCGCGCCATGGCACTCGATCCCGAAACCTTCGACGCGCTCATCGACACGGTGCGCCGTTTCGTCACCGAACGGCTGCGCCCGCTGGAAGCACAGGTGGAGGCGGACGACGCGATCCCCGATGCGGTGGTGCAGGACATGCGCGACATGGGGCTGTTCGGCCTGTCGATCGCCCCGGAATATGGCGGGCTGGGCCTGACCATGGCCGAAGAGGCGCTGGTCGCGATCGAGATGGGGCGCACCACCCCGGCGTTCCGTTCCAATTTCGGCACCAACGTCGGCATCGGCAGCCAGGGGCTGGTGATGGCCGGCACCCCCGAACAGAAGGAACAATGGCTGCCGCGCATCGCCAGCGGCGACGTCATCACCAGCTTCGCGCTGACCGAACCGGAAGCGGGCAGCGATTCGGGCGCGGTGCGCACCCGCGCGGTGCGCGATGGCGACGTCTATCGCCTGTCGGGCGGCAAGCGCTACATCACCAATGCCGATCGTGCCGACCTGTTCACCGTCATGGCGCGCACCGGCGAGGAAGCGGGCGGGCGCGGCGTCTCCGCCTTCCTCGTGCCGCGCGACCTGCCCGGCGTGTCGGTGGGCGAGCCGGAACGCAAGATGGGGCAGAAGGGCGCGAAGGTCGCCGACGTCCATTTCGACGACGTGCGCGTGCCCGTCGCCAACCGGCTGGGCGCGGAGGGCGAAGGGTTCAAGATCGCGATGCGCGTGCTCGATCGCGGGCGGCTGCACATCGCGGCGGTGTGCATCGGCGTCGCCGAGCGGCTGATCGCGGACAGCGTCGCCTATGCCGCGGAACGCCGCCAGTTCGGCAAGCCGATCGCGGAGCACCAGCTGATCCAGGCGATGATCGCCGATTCGAAGACCGAGGCGCTGGCCGCACGCGCCCTGGTGCTGCAGACCGCGCGGGCCAAGGATGCGGGCGAGGACGTGGTACTCGAATCTGCGGCCGCGAAATATTTCGCCAGCGAGATGGTCGGCCGCGTCGCCGACCGCGCGGTGCAGATCTTCGGCGGCGCCGGCTATATCGCCGACTATGGGATCGAGCGGCTGTACCGCGACGTGCGGCTGTTCCGCATCTACGAAGGCACCAGCCAGATCCAGCAACTCATCATCGCGCGCGAAACGCTCAAGCGCGGCGGCTGATCGCTTCCGTTACCCTGGCAAAGGGTCGGGTCTCGAGCGTCAGGGCGATCCTGCGCGGCGCGAGACCCCGGCCTTCGCCGGGGTGACGTCTTTTCAGGAGATGATTTCATGGACACCACCAACCTGTTCCGCCTCGACGGCCGCATCGCGCTGGTCACCGGGGGCAGCCGCGGCATCGGCAAGATGATCGCCGCCGGCTTCATCGCGCAGGGCGCGAAGGTCTATATCTCCAGCCGCAAGGCGCCGGCGTGCCAGGACACCGCCGCCGAACTGGGGCCGAACTGCGTACCGCTGCCGATGGACGTGTCGACCGTGGACGGTTGCCGCGCGCTCGCCGCCGCGCTGGCGGAGCGTGAGGAACGGCTCGACATCCTCGTCAACAATGCCGGCGCGGCGTGGGGCGTGCCGTTCGAGGAGTTTCCGGAAAGCGGCTGGGACAAGGTGATGGACCTCAACGTCAAGTCGCCGTTCTTCCTCACCCAGGCGCTGCACGGCCTGTTGAAGGCGGGCGCGGCCGGCGGCGCCCCCGCCAAGGTCATCAACATCACCTCGATCGACGGGCTGCGGCTCAACCCGTGGGAGACGTACAGCTATCACGCGTCGAAGTCGGCGCTGATCTACCTGACCAAGCGGCTGGCGGCACGGCTGGTGAAGGACGGGATAAACGTGACCTCGATCGCCCCCGGCGCCTTCGCCAGCGAGATGAACCGCGCCGCGCGCGACCATGGCGATTCGGTCGCCAAGGCGATCCCGGCACGCCGCATCGGCGCCGACGAGGATATGGCCGGCACCGCCATCTACCTCGCCAGCCGCGCGGGCGACTATGTGATCGGGGAAACGATCGCGGTCGACGGCGGCATCGTCAACGCCAGCCTGGGCACCAGCATCGACGCCTGATGCCGACCGCGGCGGCCGATCGCCCGCGATCGGCCTTTTCGCGCACCGGTTTGGTGCGACGCAGCAAGGTTTCGGCAACATCGGAAAGGCGCGCGCAACACCGCTTCGCTGCAACGCAATATAGTGTTGCTGCGCCACGGCACGCAGTTGACCCGTCAACCGCCGCCCCCGCACATCATGCGCTTCCGCCATCACCGGGGACGCAGCGATGCTTCACTACCTCGTCGATACGCATGACGAACCGATCACCTGGCGCGATGTGGAAGCCCTGCCGATCATCGCGCTGGGCGTGCTGGTCGTCATCGGTTTCGTGCGTATCCAGCAGGAACTGACGCCGGGCCTGGCGGCGGATTTCTGGAAGGGCGCGGGGATCGTCATCCTTCTGGGCGTTCGCAAGATGCTCGGCGACCGGCTCGATCAGGACGACGCGATCGCATGATCGTCGGCCGCGCGCCGCGGATCCGGCACACGCTCTATCCCGCCTGGCGCACGCTGGCGGTGTTGTTCGTCTGGGATTCGGCGGTCACCCTCTTCTATTACGCGCTGCCGTTCTCCGCGCCTGCGCTGCCGGTCACGCTGTTCGGCACGGTGCTGGGGCTGTTCCTGGGGTTCCGCACCAATTCGGCCTATCAACGCTGGTGGGAGGCGCGCACCCTGTGGGGGGCGATGATCAACGCCTCGCGCAGCCTGTCGCGCGCGATCATGGCGTTCGTCCCCGACGATCGCGCATCGGCGGCCTCGATGAAGCGGCTGATCGTGCGGCGCCAGATCGCCTATGTCCACGCGCTGCGCTGCCAGCTGCGCCGTCAGGATCCCGCGCCGGAAATCGTGCGCCTGCTGGGGGAGGATGCCGCGACGGAGGCGCTGGCGCGCACCAACCCGGCCAATGCGCTGCTCGACGGCAGTTCGCGGATGATCGCCGACATCCGCCGCGAAGGGTTGATCGACACCATCCAGCAAACGCAGATCGAGCATGTGATGGTCGATATCGCCAATGCGCAGGGCGGGATGGAGCGGCTGAAGAACACGCCGCTGCCCGCGCAATACCGCAGCTTTCCGGTGTTCTTCACCAAATTGCTGTGCCTGTTGCTGCCGATCGGGCTGGTCGACACGCTGGAATGGGCGACCCCGATCGGATCGTCGCTGGCCGGGTTCATGTTCCTCGCCGGGTTGCAGGTCGCCGACGATCTGGTCGATCCGTTCGCCAACACCGTCCATGACGTGCCGCTGACCGCGATGTGCC
>JAESGL010000687.1_pt1 | contig 10464 bp, 8 predicted proteins | sample 9269711 | NCBI WGS metagenome assembly JAESGL01 (sample SAMN14515918, study PRJNA621676) | algae metagenome | isolation source: Kastovskya adunca ATA6-11-RM4 and co-occurring heterotrophs from soil and... | place: Chile: Atacama Desert | collected 2011-06-27
CGAAGCTTCCTCATGCGCGGTCTCGCGATGGGCGGCGCGGCAGCCTTCGCCGGAACGACGGGTGCTCGGGCGGCCGGTGGCGACGATCCGGCGATCACCGAGCTGAAGGACTGGAACATGTTCCTCGGCGAGGGCGTCGTCGCGCGTCCCTACGGGACGCCGTCCCCTTTCGAAGCGGGCGTCGTCCGCCGCGACGTGCCGTGGCTCACCGCCGACGCGACCAGTTCCGTCAGCTTCACGCCGCTGCACGAGCTGGATGGCATCATTACGCCGAACGGGCTCTGCTTCGAGCGCCATCACGCCGGCATCGCCGAGATTCCGCCGGAGGAACACCGGCTGATGATCAACGGTCTCGTCGACCGGCCGCTGGTCTTCACCATGGACGATCTGAAACGCTTCCCCCGGGAGAACCGCGTCTACTTCCTCGAATGCGCGGCCAATAGCGGCATGGAGTGGCGCGGTGCGCAGCTGAACGGCTGCCAGTTCACCCACGGCATGATCCACTGCGTGATGTATACCGGAACGCCCCTGCGCTACCTCCTGGAGGAGGCGGGGGTGAAGACTTCCGGCAAGTGGCTGCTCGCCGAGGGCGCGGATGCCGCCGCGATGACCCGCTCGATCCCGATGGAGAAGGCGCTCGACGACTGTCTCGTCGCCTGGAAGATGAACGGCGAGGCGCTGCGGCCCGAGCAGGGGTACCCGGTGCGGCTGGTGGTGCCCGGCTGGGAAGGCAACATGTGGGTCAAGTGGCTGCGACGCCTCGAGGTCGGGGATCAGCCATGGGAGCAGCGGGAAGAGACCTCGAAATATACCGACCTCCTCGCCAGCGGGAAGGCGCGCAAGTTCACTTGGGGGATGGAGGTGAAGTCGGTCATCACCAATCCCAGTCCGCAGGCGCCGATCCGGCACGGCAGGGGGCGCACGGTGATCACCGGCCTCGCCTGGTCCGGCAACGGCCGCATCGATCGCGTCGACGTCACGCTCGATGGTGGACGGAACTGGCACGAGGCGCGGATCGACGGGCCGAGCCTGCCGATGGCGCTGCACCGCTTTTACTACGATTTCGACTGGGACGGCTCGCAACTGCTGCTGCAGTCTCGTGCCGTCGACGAGCGGGGCTTCGTGCAGCCGACCAAGAACGATCTGAGGGCGGCGCGCGGTGACAACTCGATCTACCACAATAACGGCATCCAGACCTGGCTTCTGACCACGGACGGAGGGCTCGAAAATGTCGAAGTTTCCTGAGGCGCTGGTCCTGGCGGGACTGATCGCGGTCGGCGGGGCGGGCGTAGCGGCGGTTTCGGCCGAGGAGCCGAGCGGCGGCTCGCTTGGCCTTGGCCGCACCGCGACGGAAGCGGAAATCGCCGCATGGGACATCGATGTGCGACCGGACGGGCAGGGGCTTCCCGTGGGCCGGGGCACGGTCTCGGACGGCGAGGCGCTCTTCGAGATGCAATGCGCCTCCTGCCATGGCGATTTCGGCGAGGGCCGCGGTCGCTGGCCGGTGCTCGCCGGCGGCTTCGACACGCTCACGCGCGACCGCCCGGAAAAGACGATCGGTTCGTACTGGCCGTATCTGTCCACCGTCTACGACTACATCCACCGGGCCATGCCGTTCGGCAGCGCTCAGACCCTCGGCGACGACGAGGTCTACGCGTTGACGGCCTATGTCCTTTACCTGAACGACATCGTGACGGACGAGGAATTCGAGCTCTCCAATGAGAACTTCACCTCGATCGAGATGCCGAATGCCGGCGCGTTCATCGCCGATGACCGGCAATCGGAAGCGCACTACCGGACCGACGCCGATCCCTGTATGGTCGACTGCAAGCCGGGACCGGTGGAGGTCACGATGCGGGCGCAGGTGCTCGACGTGACCCCGGATTACGACGGCGAGGGTGCGGCCGGCGGACAGGTGGACTGACCGAGGAACCTCTTGGCGTCTCCCGAACCGCTTCAACCGGAGTAGCGGCCATGTATCGACCCCGTCATAGCGTTGTCGCGGCCCTCGCCTTCTGGCTCGGCCTGCCGGTTGCGGGGCTGATGCTGGCGTTGGCAGCGCCGCTGGCGATGACGCAAGCTGCGGCGCAGCCGGCGGAGGACGACGGCGGCTTCGTCACGCACCGTCTGGCGCTACAGGTGTCCGACGACGACGAGGCGGCGATGCGCTCTGCTCTGGATGTCGCGGCCAACGTCTCGCGGTTCTATTCGAGCCAGGCCGAAGAGGTTGATATCCGCATCGTCGTCTACGGTCCGGGCCTGACCATGCTCCGGCCGGACCGGACCCCGGTGATGGAGCGGCTGACCGCGTTCGAGCAGAGCATGCCGAATGTCGCCTTCGTCGCCTGCGGCAACACGCTCGACACGCTGGAGCGCGATGAGGGCACGCGGCCGGAGATCGTTCCCTATGCCGAGGTGGTCGAAGCGGGCGTCGCCGAACTGATCCGCCTCGATGAGGAAGGCTTCACCATCGTCAAGCCTTGATGGACCCGGCCAAGGCAGGCCGGTCCCGGCTGCGCCCGGCGGTCAAGCGCGGCCCTCGGTTCGCTCCCGCGGCCCCTTAGGACCGTCTCTGGATTCAGAATCCATCATCCTCGCAAGCGGCAAAAAAATGGTTCGCTGAACCGGCAGCCCGGGCACGTCTGTGGCCTGAATATATTCGCTTATCCGCATATCTTCGCCGGAGCGGCAACCGGCAGGACAGGCGTCATGGACTTCATTCCCCTGATTGATCGCATCGGCGAGAACACCACGGCGCTCGCCGGCGGCATCGTCATCGGCGGTCTGTTCGGCTTCTTCGCCCAGCGGAGCGCCTTCTGCACCCGCTCGGCCGTGCTGGACCTGACGCGCCGTCGCGATTTCGCCGCGCTCGCGACCTGGGCGGCGGGCTTCGCCGCCGCCGTGCTGGGGGTCCAGCTGCTGCTGCATTACGGCCATCTCGACGTCAGGGAGACGCGGTTCTTCTCGACGGCCCAGAGCCTCTCAGGGGCGCTGATCGGGGGCACGCTGTTCGGCGTCGGGATGGTCTTGGCACGGGGATGCGTCTCGCGGATGCTGATCCTCTCCGCCTCAGGCAATCTGCGCGCGATCTATGTGACGCTGGTCGTGGCGCTGGTCGGCTACGCGACCTATGCCGGCGTGCTGGTGCCGCTGCGTGACGCGGCGGGCGGTCTCTGGAGCACCGCGGCGATCGGCAGCAACGATTTGCTCGCGCAGGCCGGGCTCGGCCGATCAGCGGGCCTTATAATCGGCGCCATCCTCGCCGTCGTCGCGGCAGCCCTTGCCGCCATAGCCCGTGTGTCTGCATGGCGCATCCTGGGCGGGATCGGCGTCGGCGGAAGCATCGTCGCCGGATGGTACTTCACCTACACCCTGTCGCTGCAGGTCTTCGAACCCATCCAGGCGGAGAGCCTGTCCTATATCCGGCCGCTGGCGACGACCAGCGCCCTCGCGATCAGTCCGGACGCCTTTGCCGGCCTCGACCAGGGCGTCCTGATCGGCACGCTGGTCGCAGCGTTCCTGGCGGCCGTCGCCTTCCGGAATTTCCGTGTGTCGACGTTCTCCGAACCCGGAACACCGTCCATTCTGCGCTACAGCATGGGCGCGGTCCTGATGGGGTTCGGCGGCATCCTCGCCGTCGGCTGCACCATCGGTGCGGGCTTTACCGGCGGCGCCGTACTCGCCGTCTCTTCGCTGGCAGGCCTGGCATCCATGGTCGCCGGTGCCGCAGTGGCGGATCGCATGGTCGACCGTCAGCCTTCGGCATTGCCTGCAGACGACGTATCCGCCGTGTCGGCAAGTTCGCCAGGTTTCCAGTAGCGGCGGTTTCCGCGATCTCCTCCAGGAGCGAGCAGAGATCGACCTGCAACCGAAAGCGCGTGTACCCGGCAAACCCGCTGGTTCATCGGCGTCGAGCGGTAGGGGCGGGGCTTGCGGCCGGAACCAGCACGCTTCCTTAGCGACGTTCGACCAGATCAGCCACTGACAACCAGAGGCGGACCAGCCGTGCCGGAAAGGCGCCACGCCGATGGGCGGCAGCCGCCGCCCATCGGCGTTCCCGATCGTGTTCGCTCGGCCCGCTTCGGCCCGGTCAGATGCCGCGTGTCTGGGACTCGTGCTTCATTGTTGCTCCTGGCAGCAGCAGCAGGCGCGGCCGGCGGGCATATCAGCGGACGCCTGAACTCACCGAACCTGAAGCCGCCGGAAGGGCGGATATCAGCTCGTCCAGGAACATCTGCACCGCGTGGGGAAGCTGGCGATCGCGCATGATGTGGACCTTCACGGCTCTCGATGTGCGCGCCAACTCGGCCAAAGGAAACATGGACAACTCGCCCCGAACTACCGGTCCCATTACCGACAGGTTCGCCAGAGGCGCGACGGCATTCGTCAGCTTAACGAAGGAAAGTATCGACGAGAGGGCATTGCTGGCCATGACCGGCTCGATCGAGAGTCCCTCGTCCCGGCATGCTGTATCGAACACCTGACGAGAGGTCGTGTCCTCCGGCATCAGGACGATCGGATATTCTCGCAATGCCCGCAACGAGACGGGCGTCTTGCCCGCGAGCGGGTGTCCGTTGGCGCAGAGACCGACCATCGCCACCGTCGTTTTGTAGACGATCGTCATGTCGGGTTCTCTGGGCATGGCGAACGTCATCCCGAGATCGGCTTCGCCGGAGGCGACGGACTGCGTCACCTTCAAGGGGGGCATGACGGCCAGTTCAAAGCGGATTCCCGGAAAGCGAGTATGGAATGCCCCCATTGTCTCGGGAAGAACGTCCAGCGCGAATCCTTCGCTGGTAGCGATGCGAATGAGGCCCCGAGCAGTGCCCTGCAGTTCAAGGATTTCCGAAGCGGCCATGTCGGCCCGCATGAGGATATGATTGGCATGCTGAGCCAACAGTTCGCCGGCCGGACTGGCGGCCATTCCCCGCGGCCGCCGTTCGAAGAGAACGCAGCCGAGCTCGTTCTCAAGATTGGAAATCTGCCGACTGACGGCGGAAGCCGCCACGTTCAGCCGGGCGGATGCCGCTGCGATGGAGCCGCAGCGCACGACGGTCAGAAAATAGCGCAGGCTGTTTGTTTGCATTGGCATGTTCCCCTGCGTTGCCGAAGCGGCACGGCAGCGCTCACCGAATTCTACTTGTTGCGACCGTTCATGCCCAGCATGTTGGCAGGGCCTAAAATGCAGCAGATCAGATCGCGAACCATGTCAACGCGGGGGCTATCACTCCAGAAATGCCCGGCCGCCTTTTACCGAGGGTCTCGATGAACGTCCGTCTGAACCGTATCGCAACGCTCGCTCTGGGAGCCGCCCTCCTGGCGACGCCCGCCGTTGCCGGGCCCGAAGACAACTCCCTCCACTGGGCGTCGGACTCGATGCCGTCGAATATCGACTTCTACCAGCACACGATCCGCGAGGGCATCGTGCTGGCGAACCACATCTGGGACGGCCTGCTTTACCGCAATGACGAGACAGGCGAGTTCGAGCCGCATCTGGCCGAATCCTTCCGCTTCGTCGACGACACGACGCTGGAGTTCGTCCTGCGCAAGGGCGTCAAGTTCCACAATGGCGAGGAGTTGACGGCCGACGACGTCGTCTCGACGGTCGAATACGTCACGAACAACGCGACCCCGCAGCCGATCTTCTTTCTCGAGGGCGCCGAGAAGGTCGACGATTACACCGTCCGGCTGAAGACCGCCGGCGTCTTCCCGCCGATTCTCGACTATCTGGCCAACCTCCTGCCGATCTACCCGGCCGACTACTACGCCGAGGTGGGCCCCGAAGGCATGTCTCGCGCGCCCATCGGCACCGGCCCCTACCGGGTGACGGAGCACGTGGCTGGCGAGCGCGTCACGATGGAGAAGTTCGAAGACTATTTCGGCGGGCTCAAGGGCCAGCCCTCGATCGATACCCTAGTGTTCCGCCGGATCGGCGAGTTCAACACGCAGGCCATCGAACTGATGAGCGGCGGGCTCGACTGGATCTGGCGCGTGCCGCCGGACGCGGTCGACCGGCTGGAGTCGGTGGAATCGATCAAGGTGGATTCCGGCGAGACGCTGCGCATCGCCTTCCTGGGAATGGACGCCACGGGCCGCTCGGGCGACAGCCCGATGGAGGACATCCGCGTGCGCCAGGCGATCAACCACGCGATCGACCGCGAGGCGATCCGCGAGGCGTTGATGGGGCCCGGCTCCTCGGTGATCAACACGCCCTGCTCCCCGGCGCAGTTCGGCTGCGTGACGGAAACGGCGGTCGAATACGACTACGATCCTGAGCGTGCGCGCGAACTGCTGGCGGAGGCGGGCTATCCGGACGGCTTCAGCGTTGAACTCTGGGGCTATCGCGACCGGCCGATCATCGAGGCCGTCCTCGGCAGCCTGGCCGAGGTCGGCATCGATGCCAGCCTGAACTTCGTGCAGGCGTCTGCCATCGCCACCGCGCGCGACGAAGGCAAACTGCCGATCTGGTTCCAGGCCTGGGGATCGAACTCCGTCATGGACGTCAGCGCTGGGCCCGGCTTCTGGTTCAGCGGTTCGGCCACCGACTATGCCAGGGACGAGCGGGTGATCGAGCTGATCGAGACGGGCGGCTCGACGATCGACCCCGAGGGCCGGCTGAAGGCCTATGGCGAAATGATCCGGATCGTGACGGAGGAGGCCTATATCGTGCCTCTGTTCACCTACGCGCTGAACTACGCCTTCAATTCGCAGCTCGAGTTCACCCCGGTTCCGGACGAGACGCCGCGCTTCTTCCAAGCACGATGGACCAAATAAGGCGCGACGCCGGCCGGCCCGATCCTTCCAGCATCAGGTAGACCCATGCTCCTCTACATGACCCAACGGATCGGGCTGGCCGTCTGCGTCTGCGTCGCCGTCTCGCTGCTGGCATTCCTCCTCCTCAACGCGTCCGGCGATGCTGCGGCCGCCATCGCGGGGGAGGAGGCGACGCCGGCCCAGATGGCAGCCATCCGGGTCGAGCTCGGCCTCGACCGGCCCTGGATGGTTCGCTATTTCGAATGGCTCGGGGCCGCGCTTACCGGAGATTTCGGCAACTCGCTGTTCTTCGGCCAGCCGGTCTCCGAGCTCATCGTCTACCGGCTGCCCAACACCCTGACGCTCGCCTCGCTCGCGGCGGTCGTCATGCTCTGCCTCGCGGTGCCGCTCGGCGTTCTCGCCGCTCTGTGGCCGGGCTCCATCGTCGACCGCCTCGCGCTCGCCATCGCCGTCATGGGCCAGGCCATGCCGAACTTCTGGTTCGGGCTGATCCTGATCGTCGTCTTTTCGCTGATGCTCGGATGGTTGCCCGCATCGGGCTCGACCACGCTCGCGCACTTCATCCTGCCGGCCATCGCGCTCGGATACTATTCGACCCCGCCGATGATGCGGCTGATCCGGGCCGGCATGATCGAGGCCCTGTCCTCGGACTACATCCGGACCGCCAGGGCCAAGGGCATCGGCACCGGCAAGGTGATCTTCAAGCACGCCCTGCGCAACGCGGTCATTCCGGTGGTCTCGCTGCTGGCGGTCCAGTTCGGCAACATGCTCGGCGGCTCGGTGGTCATCGAAACCGTGTTCGGCATCCAGGGACTTGGCTACCTCGCCTGGGAATCGATCTCGCGGATGGACCTGCCGGTGGTGCAGGCGATCCTGCTCATCGTCGCCGTCTTCTACATCGTGCTGGTGCTCATCTCGGACATGGTCAATTCCTGGCTCGACCCGAGGATCCGCATCCAATGAGCACCGGGGCCGAAACCACCACGCCGACCGCGCTCGAACAGGGGGCGCCGCGCAGCGATCTGTGGCGCCGCCTGCGGCGCAACCCGACTTTCCTTCTCGGCGCGGGGGTCGTGCTTGCGATCCTGCTGGTGGCGATCTTCGCGCCGCTGCTGGCGCCCTACGACCCCTACTCGCAGAGCATGAGCAACCGCGTCGTGCCGCCGGTCTGGATGGAGCGCGGCTCGTGGGAGCATGTGCTCGGCACGGACGGGCTGGGCCGCGACTATCTCAGCCGCATCCTCTACGGAGCGCGCATCTCGCTCCTGATCGCCGTCTTCACGGTGATCACGTCCGGGCTCATCGGGACGACGCTGGGCGTTCTGGCCGGCTATTTCGGCGGCAAGGTGGACCTCGCCATCAACTTCTTCATCATGACGCGCCTCACTCTGCCGGTGGTGATGGTGGCCCTGGCCGTGGTCGCCCTGTTCGGCGGATCGCTGCTGGTGGTGGTGCTGGTTCTCGGGTTCCTGCTGTGGGACCGCTTCGCCGTGGTCACGCGCTCGGCCACCCAGCAATTGCGCAACCAGGAATACATCCAGGCCTCGCGCTCGCTCGGCTTCACCACGCGCCAGATCATCTTTCGCGACGTCTTGCCGAACATCTTCGACCGGCTGGCGGTCATCGCGACATTCGAGATGGCGCAGGCGATCCTCCTGGAGGCGGCGCTGTCCTTCCTGGGGCTCGGGGTGCAGCCGCCGATCCCCTCCTGGGGGCTGATGGTGGCCGAGGGTCGGCAGTTCCTGCTCTTCGACCCCTGGCTGATCATGATCCCCGGTGCGGCGATCTTCGTGCTCGTGATGGCGATCAATCTCGCCGGCGACGGCCTGCGCGATGCGATGGCTCCGGAAAACCGAAACTAGACGAACAAGCGATACGGGAGTGACAGACATGCTCAATGGAAACGGCACGCGCGAAAGCGGCGTTTCCGCCGCCCGGGATTATGTGACCGGCGGCGCCTTCAAGGCGGATCTGGCGTGCCGCGTCGCAGTGCCGAGCGAAAGCCCGCGCGAGGATTCCGCGCCCGATCACCGGCGCTACCTCACGCAGGAGATCGCCCCCGACCTGGAGGCGATGGGTTTCACCACCCGCATCCTGGAAAATCCCAAGACCGAACGCCTGCCTGTCCTGTTCGCCGAACGCATCGAGGACGCCGCGCTTCCCACCATCCTCACCTACGGCCATGGCGACGTTCTCTGGGGCATGGGCGGCGACTGGCAGGAGGGGCGCGATCCCTTCCAGCTCGACGAGAAGGACGGCAAGCTCTACGGCCGCGGCACCGTCGACAACAAGGGCCAGCACACCATCAACATCGCCGCCCTTCGCTGCGTCCTGGAGGCCAGGGGAAAGCTCGGCTTCAACGTCAAGGTGATGATCGAGATGGGCGAGGAGTCCGGTTCCCCCGGTCTCGAGGAGATCGCCCAGGAGCATCGCGACCTCTTCGCCGCCGATGTCCTGATCGCCTCGGACGGGCCGCGCACCGCGGTCGAGATGCCGACCATGTTCCTCGGCGCGCGGGGCGGCTACGGCTTCCACCTCGTCGCCGACGAACGGCCCGGCGCGTATCATTCCGGCAATTGGGGTGGGCTTCTCGTCAATCCGGGCATCCGCCTCGCACATGCCCTGGCCTCGATCACCGACGCCAAGGGCAAGCTCCAGATCCGCGAATGGACGCCGGGCGAGATCCCCGAGAACGTGCGCATGGCGCTCGACAACATCTCGCTCGAGCCCGATCCGAGCGATCCCAAGAGCGACCCCGAATGGGGCGAGCCGGGGCTGGAAGGCCCCATGCAGGTATTCGGCTGGTGCAACTTCGAGGTTCTCGCCTTCACCTGCGGGCGACCTGAGGCGCCGGTGAACGCGGTGCCCGGCAGCGCACGCGCCACCTGCCAGCTTCGCTACGTTGTGGGCGTGGATACCGACCGCATCCTTCCGGCCCTGCGCGAGCATCTCGATGCGCACGGGTTTCAGGACATCGCGATCGAGCCGATGAAGCGCGGCTTCTTCACCGCCACGCGCACCGATCCCGACAATGAATGGGTGCGTCTCGTGGCATCCTCCATCGAGAAGACCACCGGCAAGGCGCCGGCGATCCTGCCCAATCTCGGCGGCTCGTTGCCCAACGAGATCTTCGTCAAGACGCTCGGCATGCCGACGGTCTGGGTGCCGCACTCGCACCGCGCCTGCGGCCAGCACGCCCCGGACGAGCACATGCTCCTGTCGGTGGCGGAGGAGGCCGCGGCGATGATGGCCGGCATCTTCCACGACATCGGCGAGCGGTCATGAGCAAAATCGGGCCAGAACCCGTGCTGGCGGTCGACGGCCTCACCGTCGACCTGCCCCGCAGCGGCGACCGGCCCCACGCGGTCGAGGGCCTGACCTTTCGCGTCGAGGCCGGCGAGATCGTCTGTATCGTGGGGGAGTCGGGCTCGGGCAAATCCGTCACGGCCTTCACCACGATGGGCCTTCTGCCCAAGGCCCTGAAGCCTTCGGCCGGCCGGGTCGTCTTCGAGGGACGGGATCTCCTCACCCTGCGCCCGCGCGAGCATGCGCGCCTTCGCGGTAACCGCATGGCGATGATCTTCCAGGAGCCGATGACCTCGCTCAACCCCTGCTTCACGGTGGGCGACCAGATCGAGGAGGTGTTCAAGGCGCACAGCGACATCGGCCGCGCCGAGCGCCGCACGAAGA
>JAESGL010000688.1_pt1 | contig 10460 bp, 9 predicted proteins | sample 9269711 | NCBI WGS metagenome assembly JAESGL01 (sample SAMN14515918, study PRJNA621676) | algae metagenome | isolation source: Kastovskya adunca ATA6-11-RM4 and co-occurring heterotrophs from soil and... | place: Chile: Atacama Desert | collected 2011-06-27
CGGCGGTTCGTATGACGGCGGCACGCTGCGCACGTCGCTGGCGCCGTTCGGCAACAACATCTATTACAGCTACCAGCTGTATGCGACGCCGACCAACCTGATCGCGCTGGCGCCGAACGTCACCTTCAACCCGATCCCGAAGCTGCGCACGACGCTGGAATATCAGGCGTCGTGGCGCGCGACCGATACCGATGCGGTGTATCGCGCCAACGGCAGCGCGTTCGCCGGCACGCAGAACGTGCGCGGCGTCCGCAAGATCGCCGACACGCTGCGCGCGCAGGTGGTGTGGAGCTTCACGCCGCGGGTGTCGTTCACCGGGCGGTACGAGCATCTGATCGCCGGCCCGTCGCTGACGCGCGCGGGGTTCCGCAGCTCGGACTTCCTGGCGGGGTGGCTCAGCTTCCGCTTCTGAGCCGACGTGTGCGGGGGATGGCGGTCAGGCGCGGGCCGCCTGCGCCGTCCCCCGTCCGACCAGCACGGTGGCGGCCGCACCCCCCAGCATCAGCACCCCGGCCACCAGCAGCATCGCGCGCGCATCGCCGCCCAGCAGCGGCTTGTAGAACAGCGGCACCGTCAGGCTTTCGATCATCATCGGAATGACGATGAACATATTGAAGATGCCCATGTAGACGCCGTTGCGTTCGGGCGGGATCATCCCCGTCAGCATGATGTACGGATTGCCCATCATGCTGGCCCAGCCGACGCCGATGCCGATCATCGCCACGAACAGCCCCGCCTGCGTCGGGATGCCGGGGATCACCAGCATCGCCGCGCCCGATGCGGCGAGGCACGCGGCATGGACATGCTTCGCCCCGAACCGGCGCGCCAGCGGCACCAGCAACAGCGCGGCGACGAACGCGACCGCATTGTAGAAGGCGCCCAGCTGACCCACCGTCAGCACGGTATCGCGAAACGCGGTGCTGGCGGTATCGGCGGTGCCGTGCAGCGAGCGCGCCAGCGCGAAGGCGATGAACTGCCAATAGGCGAACATCGCATACCATTGGCACAGCATCGCCAGCGCCAGCTGGCGCATCGGGCGCGGCATCTCCACGATCGCGGCCTTCAGATCCGCCAGCGCGCCGCGGAAGGTGAGCGGATCGGCGGCAAGCCGCGCCTGCTCCGCCGGTTCCAGCGGCAATTCGCGCACGCGCAGCACCGACCACAGGATCGTCGACAGCGACAGCACCGCGCCGATGACGAAGGCGATGCGCGTGATGTCGGGAATGCCGTTGGCGTCGACCGCATCCTTGTCGAACCCGATCCACACCATCAGCGAAGGCGCGAGGTACGACAGCGTCTGCGCCAGCCCGGTGAACGCCGATTGCGTCAGGAAGCCGACGGCACGCTGATCGGGCGCCAGCCGGTCGCCGACATAGGCGCGATACGGCTCCATCGTGACGTTGTTGGCCGCGTCCAGCACCCACAACAGGCTGGCCGCCATCCACAGCGAGCGGCTGTACGGCATCGCGAACAGGCACAGGCTGCACAATACCGCGCCGACCAGGAAATAGGGGGTGCGGCGGCCCAGCCGGGTGTTCGTCCGGTCGCTCATCGCGCCGATCAGCGGCTGGACCAGGAGGCCGGTCATCGGCCCGGCGAGCCACAGGAGCGGCAGGCTGGCCTCGTCCGCGCCGAGATAGCCGTAGATCGGCGCCATGTTCGCCTGTTGCAGCCCGAACGAGAATTGCAGGCCGAGGAAGCCGAGGTTCATCTCGACGATCCGCGCCAGCGACAGCCGCGGCCGGTTCATGCCGCCTCTCCCTCGATCCACGCCATGCCCCATGCCGGCAGATCGGCGATGGTGGCGCCGGTCAGCCGGTCGTGTCCAGCGGCATCGAGCGCGACCGGCGCGGCCGAGAAATTGAGGAACACCGTGTCGGTGCCGCATCCAATCGCGAGCAGCGCGGGGTGCGTGGTGGCGATCGCACGCGGTGCACCCGCGCCGCCGCTGGCGATGCGCGCGGCACGAAGGCGCGCGATATCGCCGGCGATGCGGCGTGCATCGGGGGTGGCGGGCGCGTTCCAGTCCATTGCGGGGCGGTGGAGCCAGCGCCCTTCGTGTGCGTGGTCGGCATCGGCGAGGTAGCTGCGGTCGTTGAGGAGCCCGGCCTCGTCCCCCATGTACAGTGTCGCCAGACCGCCGCTGGCGATCGACAGCGCGTTCACCAGCGCGATGCGGCGCAGCGCGGCCTCGCGCTCGTCATCGTCGCGGGCCGCCTCCAGCCCCGCCAGCGAGGCGAGCGTGCCGTTGGTGCCGTGAAGCGCCGCGCCGTCCGACTGGAACGGCTCCCCGCGCGCCCAGCTGTCGCCCTCGCCATGCAGGAAGCGCGCGGCGGCGACCAGCCGCCCGGTCGGGGCCGGGTCGATCCCGGCGAGATCGCCCAGCACCGCGCCCCAGCCGATATCATCGTGGCAGCGCGCATAGGACAGCCAGTTGGCGCCGCGTGGCAACCCGCCGCTGGCCGCGACGATCGCGTGCGGCAGCTGCGCCGATTGCTCCGCCAGCGCGACCCAGCCGGCGACCATCAGGGAGTTGTTGTAGACGAGGTGGCATTCCGGCTCGAACCCGTCGCCTTCGTCCGCGCCGAAATAGGGGGGAACGAACGCGGTCGGCACGATCGCCTCCGCCTTCAGCAGCGTGGCGGGAGCGGCGATGTCGAGCGCGGCGCGCAGCGCGCGGACGATATAGTGCGACGGTGGCAGGTTGCGGCAATCGGTGCCGTCCTGTTTCCACAGGAAGGCGGTGCTATCCAGCCGGAACGCCTCGAACCCGTGGTTGGCGAGCGTCAGCATGGTGTCCAGCATCGCCAGGAAGACATTCGGGTTGCGCCAGTTGAGGTCCCATTGGAAAGGGTAGAAGGTGGTTCGCACGTGCCCGCCCATCTCCGGCACCGGTGTGAAGTTGCCGGGGGCGGTGGTGGGGAACACCTGCGGCAGTTCGGCGTCGCGGGCGGCGGCTTCCTGCGCGCTGACGACCATGTAGAAGTCGCGGTAGAAGGGGTCGCCCGCGCGCGCGGCCTGCGCCCAGCGGTGGTCGTCGGCAGTATGGTTCAGCGCCAGGTCGACGCACAGGCTGATCCGCCCCGCGCGCAGCCGCGCGGCCAGCCGCTCGACATCCGCCATCGTGCCCAGCCGCGGTTCGACCGCCAGATAGTCCGCCACCGCGAAGCCGCCGTCGCTGTCGCCCGCGCGCGCCTTCAGCAGCGCGAGCAAATGCAGGTAGCGCACGCCGAGCGATTCGAGGTGATCGACATGCGCCTCCACCCCCGCCACCGTGCCGCCGAAGCGATCGACATAGGTGGAATAGCCCAGCATGTCGGGGCGCACGAACCAGTCGGGATCGGCGACGCGCGCGGTGTCGAGCGCGACGAGATCGGCGGCGCGCGCGGCGGCGGCGCGGCGCAGGATCGCGGCGGTGCGATCCCACAGCGGCTCCAGCGCCGCGGCGCCGTACAGCCGCTGCAACTGGCGGCGCAGGCGCGGGGCGATCGCGGACAGGCGTGCCTCCACGGAAGGCGCGCCGTCGCGGGATGGGGGTGTGGCGATGGTCACGTGATCGTCCTCTCCGCGCGGCTTATGCCGCAATCGTTTGCGAACTATGGCAAGACCGGCAGTTGGATGCAAATGCAATCGTGTGCAAAAAGTTGTTTGCAAACGGTTGCGGTGAGCGTAACGAGCATCGTCAGACCCGCCGACGCGGGCGAATCACGTTGGGGAGAGGATCGAAATGTCGTCGTTGTCGAAGCTGTTGGTCGGTGCCGCCGTCGCGGCTTTGTCGTCGGGCAGCGCCTGGGCGCAGACCGTCCCCACCACCCCCGGAACCGCCGCCGTCGCGGCCCCCACCGTCGCCGATGCCGCCGCGCAGGCCGATGAGGGCGCCGAGGCGCAGCAGGACATCGTCGTCACCGGTACCGCGCGGCCGGAGCGCAGCGTGCGCACCTCCATTTCGGTCAGCACCCTGGACGCCGCGCAGCTCAACCAGCTGGCGCCGCTGGGCAGCGCCGACCTGATCCGCAACGTGCCGGGCATCCGCGCCGAATCGTCGGGCGGTGAGGGCAACGCCAATATCGCGGTGCGCGGCCTTCCCGTGGCCAGCGGCGGCGCCAAGTTCGTGCAGTTCCAGGAAGACGGGCTGCCGGTCCTCGATTTCGGCGATATCGCCTTCGCCACTGCCGACCTGTTCGTGCGCCCCGACAACAATGTCGCGCGGGTCGAGACGGTGCGCGGCGGTTCGGCATCGACCTTTACCAGCAACGCGCCGGGCGCGATCATCAACTTCATCAGCAAGACCGGCGCGACCGAGGGCGGCAATATCGCGCTGACCAAGGGCATCGACTTCGACCGTACGCGCATCGACGCTGACTACGGCGCGCCGCTGGGCGACGACTGGTCGTTCCATGTCGGCGGCTTCTACCGCATCGGCACCGGCGTGAAGGACGCCGGCTATACCGCGGAAAAGGGCGGACAGATCAAGGGCAACATCACCCGCAAGCTGGCCGACGGCTTCCTGCGGCTGACCTTCAAGGTGCTGGACGATCGCGCCCCCGCCTATGTCCCGGTGCCGGTGCGGCTGACGGGGACGGTCGACAAGCCGAGCTATTCGTCCTTCCCGGGCTTCGACGCCAAGTCGGGCACCACCATGTCGCGCTACCTGCGGCAGGACGTGTCGATCGGCGCGGACGGCAACCGCATCCTGACCGACGTCGCCGACGGGTACCGCATCAAGTCGCGCGCGATCGGTGGCGAGGCGTCGTTCGGGCTGGGCGGCGGCTGGTCGCTGGACGACAAGTTCAACATCGCGAAGAATTCGGGCGGGTTCGTCACTCCCTATCCCGCCAATGTCGCGTCGGCGGTGTCGTTCGCGACCTCGATCGGCGGGGCGGGTGCCACGCTGCGCTATGCCAACGGGCCCAGCGCCGGGCAGACGATCGCCAATCCGGCCGCGCTGAATGGCAACGGGCTGGCGTCGAACACGCTGCTGTTCAACGTGACGCTGGACGATTTCACCAACGCCACCAACATCCTGACGCTGAGCCGCGACTTCGACGCGGGCAGCGCGGGGACCGGTTCAGTCACGTTCGGCTATTTCAAGTCGTACCAGGCCGTGAAGATGGACTGGCACTGGAACAGCTATCTTCAGGAAGTGAAGGGCGAGAACGCGGCCCTGCTGGACGTCTATAACGCCGCCGGGCAGGCGGTGACGCAGAACGGGCTGATCGCCTATGGCGAGCCGGTGTTCGGCAATTGCTGCCAGCGTTACTACAATGTCGATTACAACATCGACGCGCCGTACATCGCGCTGTCGTGGAAGACCGGCGAGCTGAGCCTGGACGGCAGCGTCCGCTACAACAGCAGCAAGGCCGAGGGCACCTACGCCGGCAGCACCAACCGCGTCATCGACGTCAACCAGGACGGCGTGATCCAGACCCCGGAACGCATCGTGCCGGTGGTCAATCTGGCGGCGGCCAAGCCGGTGGATTATCGCAAGAATTATTTCACCTGGTCGGTCGGCGCGAACTATGAACTGAACCCCGGGCTGGCGGCGTTCGCGCGGGTCAGCCGCGGTGCGCGCTTCAACGCCGACCGCGTGCTGTTCGGCGGCGGCGTGCGCGACGACGGCAGCATCGCCGACAATGTCGCGGTCAATTTCGTCAACCAGCAGGAACTGGGGCTGAAGTATCGCGGCGGCGCGATGTACGCCAACCTGACCGCGTTCCGCGCCACCACCGCCGAGGCGAACGAACTGGTCATCCCCATCCAGCAGATCATCAACAACAAGTACCGTTCCTACGGCCTGGAGGCCGAGGGCGGCGGCGACTGGGGCATGTTCCACCTGATCGCGGGTGCGACCTATACCCACGCGCGCATCACCGACAGCCAGGTCACGCCGGCGCTGAACGGCAACACCCCGTATCGCCAGGCGGCGCTGATCTTCCAGGCGACGCCGTCGATCGGCAACGACGTCTTCTCGATCGGGGCGAACGTGACGGGCACCACCTCGTCCTATGCCGCGGACGTCAACACGCTGAAGATGCCGGGCTATGCGCTGACCAGCCTGTTCGGTTCCTATGCGCTGACGCCGTCGATCAAGCTGTCGGTGAACGCGCAGAACATCTTCAACGTGCTGGCGATCACCGAAGTCGGGCAGGTGCAGGATCGCATCCCCGCCGACGGCGTCACCACCGCGCGGTCGGCGCTGGGCCGCAACATCAGCGCGACGATCGGCCTGCGCTTCTGATCCATGGCGGACCGGGTGCCCCGGCGCGGTTGCAGGCGGCCCGCTTGCAATCGTGCCGGGGCGTCGGCATTCCCCGTGATTGCCGGGAGTTAGATGGGCCGGCCGGGAACGACGGGACACGATGGGCAACGACGGCAGCGAGGACGATGCATTTGGTGACGGCGGCGACCGCGTCCGCAACATGGCGGATCTGGCGCGGCTGACCGGCGTGCATGTCGCCACCGTCAGCCGCGCGCTGGCCGACAGCCCGCTGGTCAGCAAGGCGACCCGCGACAAGATCAAGGCGCTGGCCGCCGAACACGGTTTCCGCCCCAACGAGATGGCGCGCAGGCTGCGCGTCAAACGATCGAAGATGATCGGCGTGGTCGTGCCGCTGGGGCACGAACAGCGCCAGCACCTGTCCGACCCGTTCTTCATGACCATCCTGGGGCATCTGGCCGATGGCGTGACCGCCAACGGTTACGACCTGATGCTGTCGCGCGTGGTGCCCAGCGGCGACGACTGGCTGGACGATATCGTCGATTCGGGGATGCTGGACGGGGTGCTGGTGATCGGCCAGTCGGACCAGCTGGCGGTGATCGAGCGGACCGCCGCGCGCTATCGCCAGATGGTGGTGTGGGGTCATCACCGCGAGGGGCAGCGGCATTGCGCGGTCGGGGTCGACAATTACCTGGGCGGACGGCTGGCGGGCGAGCGGCTGATCGAGCGCGGGTGCCGGCGGATCGCCTTCATGGGCGAGATCCGCACGCTGGAACTGACCGAGCGACATGCGGGGGTGCGCGATGTGTGCGCCGAGCGCGGGGTCGACGCGCCGTTGCAGCTCGACACGCATCTGGCATCGGACGTGATGTATGAGGAGATCGCCGCGCATTGGGATGCGGTGGGCGGGCAAATCGACGGCATCGCCGCGGCGTCCGACGTGATCGCGATGCAGGCGGTGCGCGTGCTGGCGGATCGCGGCGTGCGCGTCCCCGACGATATCGCGATCGTCGGGTTCGACGACCTGCCGCTGGCCGAACAGATGGTGCCGCGGCTGACGACGGTGCGGCAGGACATCGCCAGGGGCGCCCGCGCGATGACCGATGCGCTGCTGGCGCGGATCGCCGGGCATGACGCACCGTCGGTGGTGATGGCGCCGCAACTGGTGGTGCGCGCGTCCGCCTGAACCGATGTGGTCAGGCGTGGTTCAGCGCGCAGGGTCCATTACCCCCGGTGAGCGAACGGAGGCAGGCGATGACGCGGTGGATGGCGGTGCTGGCGGCGGTGGTCGTCCTTCCGAGTGTGGCGGCGGCGCGCCCCGCCGATCCGCGCGGCCAGCAGGAATATGACGCGCTGCTGCGCGACAATGTCGCCGGGCCGGCGACCGAGTGCGTGATGCCGACGAGCATTTCGGGGACGCGGGTGATCGCGGGCAAGGGCATCGTCTATCGCGTCGGCGCGCGCAGTTATCTGAACGTACCCAGCGTCGGTGCCGACCGGCTGGACGACAACGACATCCTGGTCACCGATATCCGCGGCGGGCAATTGTGCCGCGGCGACGCGGTCCGGCTGGTCGACCGCAATTCCGGCATCCAATCGGGGTTCGTCCGGCTCGACCGGTTCGTGCGGCTGGACCGCGTGCGCTGATCCGTTACAGCCGCGGCAGCGTGACGCCGCGCTGGCCCATATACTTGCCCGCACGGTCGGCGTAGCTGACCTCGCACGGTTCGTTCCCCTGCAGGAACAGGAACTGGCACGCGCCCTCGTTGGCGTAGATGCGCGCGGGCAGCGGGGTAGTATTCGAGAATTCCAGCGTCACATGCCCCTCCCACCCCGGTTCCAGCGGGGTGACGTTCACGATGATGCCGCAGCGCGCATAGGTGGACTTGCCCAGACAGATCACCAGCACGTCGCGCGGCACGCGGAAATATTCGACCGTCCGCGCCAGGGCGAAGCTGTTGGGCGGGATGATGCACACGTCGGTCTTGCGATCGACGAAGCTGTTGGCGGCGAAATCCTTCGGATCGACGATGGCGTTGTCGACATTGGTGAAGATCTTGAATTCGTCGGCGACGCGCGCGTCATAGCCATAGGAGGACAGGCCGTAGCTGATGCAGCCGTCGCGGCGCTGATTTTCCACGAACGGTTCGATCATGCCGTCGGCGAGCGCGCGTTCGCGGATCCAGCGGTCGGACAGGATGGACATGGCGCGCGTTGATCCCCGGTTGCGCGGCCGCTTTCGCCCGTCGCGCCGGGGGGTGCAAGAGGAAGATCGCACGCGGTACACCGCCGATACGATGATGCAGGTTCTGTACAAGGTGCGCCGGCGGGTGCTGGCGCTGCTGCGCTGGCGGACGCGCGGGGTGAAGGTGGCGGCGTTCGACGCGGCCGGTCGCGTGCTGCTGGTGCGGCACGGCTATGGCCGGTCGGACCTGTGGATGCTGCCGGGCGGTGGGCTGCACCGCAGGGAGCGCGCGGAGGCCGGGGCGGTGCGCGAACTGGCGGAGGAAACCGGGTGCCGGCTGTCCGACGCGGCGGTGCTCGCGCGGTTCGAGGCGCGTGCCGAGGGACGGCGCGATACGGTGTGGCTGGTGCGCGGGCGGACCGACGACGTGCCGCAGCCCGACGGTCGCGAGGTGATCGAGGCGTGCTTCTTTTCGCCCGATGCGCCGCCGCCGGAGGCCTCGCCCGCGACGCGGCGGCGGCTGGCGGAACTGGCGGCGGGGCGCGTCGCCGGGGGCGCGTGGTGAGCGGGGCGTTCGAGGCATATTGGGACCGCGCGATGGGCGGCGATCATGCCGGTGTCGTGATCGATCCCGATGCACGGCGCGCGATGCTGCTCGCCGAGGTGGACGGGCGGACGCGCTCGGTGATGCCGCCGGCGGTCGCGGCGGCGATCGGCTGGAGGCACGGGGTGGCGTCGATCGCCGAGTGGCGCGCGGGGCTGGCGGCGGCGGGGATCGTGCTGAACGATCCGGATGCCCTGTTCCGCTGGGGCGGCGGGGACGCTGCCGACCCGCGGGCGCGCCGGTTGGGCCCGGAGGACGCGGCGGCCTTCGCGGCATTCCATGCCGCCGCGTCGGAGCAGGATCGCGAGGATGCGTGGGTCGAATGGGACCATGACGCGGTGTTCGGCGCAGGCGTCGACGGGGACGTGCTGTGCGCGGCGAGCCTGTATCGCTGGGCCGGGACGCCGATCGCCGATCTGGGCGTGCTGACTCTGCCGCCGGCGCGCGGCGGGGGGCTGGCGCGCGGGGTGGTGCGGGCGATCGCGGTCCATGCCCGCGCGCAGGGGTGTGAGCCGCAATATCGCTGCCAGACCGACAATGCGGCTTCGCTGGCGCTGGCGCGATCGAGCGGGTTCGTACGGTTCGGCACCTGGGAAGTCGCGGTCGACGACTGATCCGCGCGACCGCCTGTCCCGATGCGGGACAGGCGGGGCAAGCATCCTAACGCTATCTTCACCTCTCCTGCCCATATCCGCGGCAGGTGGCACTGCGTCCGGTGGGCATGGTGTGCGCGAAGGAGATCGTGATGCGTTTCGCCGGTGGTTCCAGGACCATGCTGACCCTGTCGACGGCAGCGATGCTGCTGGCGTCGTGCGCGGGTGCGGGGGGACGCCCCGAACTGCCGCCCGCCAGCTTCGTCGCGGCGAAGGAGCAGCCGGGCGAGGAATATGTGATCGGCCCGCTCGATTCGCTCAACATCTTCGTGTGGCGCAACCCGGAACTGTCGGCCAAGGTGCAGGTGCGCCCCGACGGCCGCATCACCACGCCGTTGGTCGCGGACATGCCTGCGGTAGGCAAGACCCCGTCGATGCTGGCCGCCGACATGAAGCTGGCGCTGGGCGAGTACGTCCAGAACCCGATCGTGTCGGTGATCGTCGACAGCTTTTCGGGGACGTACAGCCAGCAGGTACGCATCGTCGGCGCGACGCAGAAGCCCGCCAGCCTGCCGTACCGTGCCAACATGACGCTGCTGGACGCGATGATCGCGGTCGGCGGGCTGGGCGAATATGCCGCGGGCAACAAGGCGCGGCTGATCCGCTATGACCGCGCCACCGGCAAGCAGCGCGAATTCGCGCTGAAGATCAGCCGGCTGCTGAAGGACGGCGACGCCAGCGCCAACGTGAAGCTGGAACCGGGCGATGTCATCATCATCCCCGAGAGCATGTTCTGAAGGCCGTGGGCGGGATCATCGAAGAGATCAGGATCGCACTTCATGAGATCTGGACGCGCCGCTG
>JAESGL010000689.1_pt1 | contig 10459 bp, 6 predicted proteins | sample 9269711 | NCBI WGS metagenome assembly JAESGL01 (sample SAMN14515918, study PRJNA621676) | algae metagenome | isolation source: Kastovskya adunca ATA6-11-RM4 and co-occurring heterotrophs from soil and... | place: Chile: Atacama Desert | collected 2011-06-27
TGCGCTTCGCCGCGGAGGCGGAAGGCGACATCGCCTTCTTCGCCTTCCTGCAATGGCTGACCGATCTGACGCTGGCGCAGGCGCAGCGCGTGGCAGGCGGCGCGATGACGGTGGGGCTGATCGCCGATCTGGCGGTCGGCATGGCGCCCGACGGCAGCCATGCGTGGAGTGCCCCCGGCGAGGTACTGACCGGCCTCAGCGTCGGTGCGCCGCCCGATCCGCTGGGGCCGGACGGGCAGAATTGGGGGATCACCACGCTCGATCCCTTCGCGCTGGAACGCAGCGGGTTCGCACCCTTCATCGCGACGCTGCGCGCGGCATTCGCGCATGCGGGCGGGTTGCGCGTCGACCACGCACTGGGCTTGGAGCGGCTGTGGGTGATCCCGGAGGGTGCCAGCGCCGATCAGGGTGCGTACCTGACGATGCCGGGCGACCACCTGCGCCGCATCCTGTCGATCGAGGCGCAGCGCGCCGGCGCGATCGTCATCGCGGAGGACCTGGGGACCGTGCCGCCCGGCTTCCGCGACACGCTGGCGGCGCGCTGCATGCTGGGGATGCGCGTCCTGCCGTTCGAGCGCGACCGCGACGGCGGCTTCACCCCGCCCGCGCAATGGGACGAAGCGGCGGTGGCGATGACCGGCACTCACGACACCCCCACGATCGCCGGCTGGTGGAAGGGCCGCGACCTCGACTGGCGAGAAAAGCTGGGCGCCACGGTCGACCGCGCGCATCGCGACACGGAACGTGCCGCGATGTGGCAGGCGATCGGCGGCGCTGGCGACCCGCCGGCCGAGGCACCGGTCGACGCGATCCTCGCGCATGTCGCCGCGGCACCGGGGGCGCTGGCGATCTTCCCGATGGAGGATCTGCTGGCGCTGGAGGAGCAGCCCAACCTGCCGGGCACGATCGACGAACATCCCAACTGGCGGCGGCGGCTGGTCGCGGCGACGGACGTGCTGCTCGCCCGTCGTCCGGTTTCCCGACGGACCGCGGCGCTGACCGCGCAACGCCCCGGAAAGGCAACCTCATGATTCCACGCGCGACCTACCGGCTGCAATTCCACGACGGCTTCACCTTCGCCGATGCGGAGGCGATCGTGCCGTATCTCGACCGGTTGGGGATTAGCCACATCTATGCCTCCCCGATCACCGTCGCCGCGCCCGGCTCGACCCACTTCTACGACGTGGCCGACCCGACGCGCATCTCCCCCGCGCTGGGCGGCGAGGAGGGCTTCTGCTCGCTGGTCGCCGCGCTTCGTGCACGCGACATGGGCGTGATCCTGGATATCGTGCCCAATCACATGGGGGTCGCGGGCAGTGCCAATGCGTGGTGGAACGACGTGCTGCGTCACGGCCGCGACAGCGCCCATGCTCCGGTTTTCGACATCGACTGGGACGGGCCGATCGTGCTGCCGGTGCTCGGTGCGCCCATGTCGGAGGCGCTGGCGAACGGCGATCTGAGGCTGGAACGCGACGGCGATACATGGTCGGTCGTCGCCTATGGCGAGCATCGCTTCCCAATCCGCGACGAGGATCAGGCGACCGCCCCCGACCTGCCCCTGCCCGACCTGCTGGCCCGGCAGCATTATCGCCTCGCATGGTGGCGGGTCGCCAATGACGAACTGAACTGGCGACGTTTCTTCACGATCAACGATCTGGCGGGTGTGCCTGTCGAGGACCCGGCGGTGTTCGATACCACGCACGCGCTCTATATCCGGCTGATCCGCGAGCGGCTGATCGACGGGGTGCGGGTCGACCATGTCGACGGGCTGGCCGATCCGATCGGCTATTGCCGGACGCTGCGCGAGCGGCTGGGCGACGAGGCGTATATCCTGGTCGAGAAGATCCTGGCACCCGCCGATCCGCAACCGGGCGCGGACTGGGGGCTGGACGGGACCAGCGGCTACGACTTCATGGAGCAGGTATCGCTGCTGATCCACGACGGCAGCGGGGCGGAGACGCTGGAGCATCTGTGGTCGCGGCTGACGGGCGAGAGTGCGGACTTCGCACCGGAGGAATTCGTCGCACGGCAGGACCTGTTGTCGTGGCAATTCGCCGGACAGCTTGACCGCTGCGTCGCCGCCTTCGCCGCGATCGCGCCCGACGGCGTCACCTCAGCGATGCTGCGCCGCGCGATCGAGCGGCTGTTGTGGGTATTCCCCACCTATCGCACCTATGGCACCGGCAATGCCGCCCCGGCATCGGATGCGCCGATCCGCGCCGTCGCGAGCGAACGGGTCGCGCCGCTGATTCCGCCCGGGGAGACGGCGGTCGTCGACATGGTGCTGGACTGGCTGGCGGGCACCGGTCCGCGCGCCGCAGAGGCCGGCGAGGCGGTGCGCCGGCTCCAGCAACTGTCTGCGCCCATCGCGGCCAAGGCGGTCGAAGATACGGCCTTCTATCGTTACGGCCGGCTGCTGTCGCGCAACGACGTCGGTGCCGATGCGGAACTGCTGGGCATTCGCCCCGCGCTCTTCCACGAATTGACGCAGGAACGGGCCCGCGAGGTGCCCAACGCGATGCTGACCACCGCCACCCACGATCACAAGCGCGGCGAGGATGCGCGCGCGCGGCTGGCGGTGCTGAGCGCCGCACCCGATGCCTGGGCGGAGCAGGTGGAACGCTGGATGCGGTCCAGCGCGGATGCGCCGGTTCATCCGGCGGACCGCTACATGCTGTTCCAGTCGCTGACCGGAGCGTGGCCGGAGGGTGGGTCGGAAGGTGACTTCGGCGAGCGAATCAAGGCGTGGCAGCGAAAGGCGCTGCGTGAGGCCAAGCTGCGCTCGTCATGGGAGGCGCCGGACGAAGCCTATGAGGCGGATGCCGCGGCGCTGGTCGACGCGCTGCTGGGCGATGCGTCGTTCGTCGCGGAGATGAGCGCCTTCGTCGCCCGGATCGCGCCTGCGGCGCTCGACAATTCGCTCGTGCACCTGTTGTTGCGGCTGACGCTGCCGGGGGTGCCGGATTGCTATCAGGGCACCGAACTGACCGATCTCAGCCTGGTCGATCCCGACAATCGCCGGCCGGTCGATTTCGCACAGCGGATGCGGTTGCTGGAAGACGGCGACCTGCCGCCGAAGATGCGCCTGATCGTCGATCTGCTGGCTCTGCGGCGTGCCCATCCGGCGCTTTTCGAACAGGGCGACTATGCGCCCACTGCGGTGACCGGGCCGGGTGCCGACCATCTGCTCGCCTTCGAACGGCGGCATGGCGACGCGACGCTGCGCTGCGCCGTGCGACTGCATGGCTATGTGGCGACGCCGGACGACCGTTTCACGTTTACCAACGGGGACGAGGTTTCCGCAGCGACCGTGCTTGGCGACAGCGCAATTTGGCATGATTGCATTAACTGCAATTAGGCTTGATCGTATTGCACTTGCGCAATCGCGTGCTGCACCGCAAAAAGGACGGGCCTTTCAGGCATCCTCTCCTAAAAACTTTCTACGCCGGGGTTCGCCCCGGCTTTTTTTTTGGCCTGCTCAATCGGTGCGCCGCGCCGCCGGGGTCAGCGTCTTGGCCACAGCATCGTGCCACCCGGCGACCAGCGCGTCGCGATGATCCGCGGCCATCGCCGGTTCGAAGCAATCGGCACGCGCCCAGGTAGCGGCCAGCGCGTCCAGATCCTTCCACACCCCCGTCGCCAGCCCGGCGTGGAAGGCAGCGCCCAGCGCGGTCGTCTCCAGATGCGCCGGCCGCTCGACCGGCACGTCCAACAGGTCGGCGAGAAACTGGCACAACCAGTCGTTCGCGGCCATGCCGCCATCGACGCGGATCGTTTCCGGCGCGCGGCCGCCATCGGCGATCATCGCGTCGGTCAGATCCATCGTCTGATAGCCCACCGCCTCCAGCGCGGCGCGCGCCAGATGCGCCTGCGTCGCGCCCAGCGTCAGCCCGAAGATCGCGCCGCGCGCATCCGGATCCCAGTGCGGCGCCCCCAGCCCGACGAACGCCGGCACCATATAGACGCCGTGGCTGTCCGGCACGGTCGTCGCCAGATCGTTGGTTTCGCTGGCATGGGTGATGACGCCGATGCCGTCCCGCAGCCATTTGATCGCCGCACCGGCGACGAAGATCGACCCTTCCAGCGCATAGGTCATCCGCCCGTCCAGCCGATAGGCGGGCGTGGTCAGCAGACGGTGCTCGGACCGCACCGCTTCCTCCCCGGTGTTCAGCAGCATGAAGCAGCCGGTGCCATAGGTCGATTTGGCCATGCCGCGTGCGAAACATGCCTGACCGAACAGCGCCGCCTGCTGATCCCCCGCCATGCCGGCGATCGGGATCGCGGCGTCGAACAGGCCGTCGGCGGTGTGGCCGAACAGATGCGAATTGTCGTGCACCTCCGGCAGCAGTGCCATCGGCACGCGGAACAGCGCGCACAACTCCTCGTCCCAGCGCTGTCCGCGGATATCGTAGAGCAACGTGCGGCCGGCGTTGGTGACGTCGGTGGCATGCGCCGCCCCGCCGGTCAGCCGCCACAGCAGAAAACAGTCGATCGTCCCGAACGCCAGTTCGCCCTTCTCCGCCCGCTCCCGCGCGCCGTCGACATGGTCGAGGATCCAGCTGAGCTTGGTCGCGGAAAAATAGGGGTCGATCAGCAACCCGGTCTTGGCGCGCACCATCGGTTCGTGCCCGGCCGCCTTCAGGTCGGCGCACCAGCCAGCGGTGCGGCGGTCCTGCCAGACGATCGCGCGGTGGATCGGCGCGCCGGTCGCGCGGTCCCACACCACCACCGTCTCGCGCTGATTGGTGATGCCGATCCCGGCGATCCCGGCCGCGCCGACGCCGCTGTCGGCGATCGCCTGTCGCGTGACGGCCAGCGTGTCGCGCCAGATATCCTCCGGGTCATGCTCCACCCAGCCGCCCTGCGGATAATGTTGTGCGAATTCGGTCTGCGCGGTGGCGACCGGGTGCGCGTTCGCATCGAACACGATCGCGCGCGTCGATGTCGTCCCCTGGTCTATCGCCAGCACGTGCGTGCCCGTCGTTCCCGCCACCGTGCCTCTCCTCCATCCGTCGTCATCCCGCTTGTCCGCGCGCATCGGGCGAACGTCAACACTTTCGTTTGAAAGTTCGTTTGTTCGGTTCCATATGACGCACGAGCGGACGGCGGCAGGAGGAAACGGCATGGAACGGCACGCGCAGGACGTCGACCTGCTGATCGTCGGCGGCGGGATCAACGGCACCGGGATTGCGCGCGATGCGGCCGGGCGCGGCCTGTCGGTGGCGCTGGTCGAGCAGGACGATCTGGCCAGCCATACCTCGTCCGCCTCGACCAAGCTGATCCACGGCGGCTTGCGCTATCTGGAATATGGCGAGGTACGGCTGGTGCGCGAGGCGCTGATCGAGCGCGAGCGGCTGTGGGCGATGGCGCCGCACATCATCTGGCCGCTGCGCTTCGTGCTGCCGCAGACGAACTCGCCGCGACCGGCGTGGATGGTGCGCGCCGGGCTGTTCCTCTACGACCACCTCGGCGGGCGCGAGAAGCTGCCCGCGACCGAGACGATCCGGCTGGGCCGCGATGCGCGCGGTGCCGGGCTGAAGGACGACGGGCGCGCCTTCGTCTATTCGGATTGCTGGGTGGAGGACAGCCGGCTGGTCGTGCTCAACGCGCGCGACGCCGCGGATCGCGGCGCGGCGATCATGACGCACACCCGGCTGGTCGATGCCGAGCGGACCGATGGCGGCTGGCGCGCGACGATCGAGGACGCCGGCGGCCGGCGTACGGTCACGGCCCGCGCGCTGGTCAATGCCGCGGGGCCGTGGGTGGCCGACGTGCTGGGCCGCGTGCCTCACGCACGCGACGATCGCGGCGTGCGGCTGGTCAAGGGCAGCCATATCGTCGTGCCACGGCTGTACGAGGGCGATCACGCCTTCATGCTCCAGAACCCCGACCGCCGGATCGTCTTCGCCATCCCCTACGAAGGGGCGTTCACGCTGATCGGCACCACCGACGAGGCGTGGCAGGGTGCGCCCGGCCGTGCGGAGATTTCTTCGGAGGAGGTCGATTACCTGCTCGGGACGGTGGCACGCTATTTCGATCGCGCACCGGGGCGCGACGATATCGTCTGGACCTATTCCGGCATCCGGCCGCTGTACGACGACAAGGCCGCCAACGCCTCCGCAGTGACGCGCGACTATGTCCTCGATCTGGATACCGGCCCGGCGGGCGCGAACGAGAATGCGCCGATGCTCAGCATCTTCGGGGGGAAAATCACCACCTATCGCAAGCTGGCCGAACATGCGCTGGGCGAACTGGCCCGCTTCTTCCCGCAGGCGTCCGGCGCGTGGACCGCTGGCGCGGTACTGCCCGGCGGGGACGTGCCGGATGCGGATTTCGACCGCTGGTTCGACATGCTCGCCGCTCGGCTGCCGGATATGCCGCGCGCGCTGCTGCACCGGTTGGCGCGCGCCTATGGCACGCGTGTCGACCACCTGCTGGGCGATGCGCGCACCCCCGCCGGCCTCGGCGAGGATCTGGGCGGCGGACTCCACACGCGTGAGGTCGCCTATCTGGTCGATCAGGAGTGGGCCGCCAGCGCCGAGGACATATTGTACCGTCGCAGCAAGCTGGGGCTGCACGTGCCGCCCGGTACCCCCGACCGGCTGGCCGCATGGCTGGCGGCGCGCGCATGAGCGACGAGCGTCACCGCGAGATTCTGGCGCTGGCTCGGCACACCGGCCGTGTCACGGTCGAGGATCTGGCCGCGCGGTTGGGCGTGACGCCGCAGACGATCCGCCGCGACCTGAACGACATGGCGCGCCGCTCGCTACTGTCGCGCGTCCATGGCGGCGCGATCGTCACGTCGGGGGTCGACAATATCGACTATGCCGCCCGCCGCGACGTCGCCGCGACCGCAAAGGCGGCGATCGGCGCGGCGGCGGCGCGGCTGATCCCCGATGGCGCGTCGCTGTTCATCAACATCGGCACCACGACGGAGGCGGTGGCGGCGAACCTGTCCGCGCACCGCGACCTGATGGTCATTTCCAACAACCTCAATGTCGTCGACATGCTGGACGGGCGCGATACGATCGACGTGGTGGTCGTCGGCGGAACGGTGCGGCGCGGCGATCGCGCGGTGGTGGGGCCGCTGGCGATGTCGTTCATCGATGCGTTCAAGGTCGACGTGGCGCTGATCGGCGCATCGGCGGTCGACCCCGACGGCAGCCTGCTCGATTTCGCCGCGGACGAGGTGCAGGTGACGCAGACGATCATGCGCAATGCGCGGCAGGTGATCCTGGTCGCCGACAGCGGCAAGGTCGGTCGCCCTGCCCCGCTGCGCATCGGGCGGCTGGACAGCATCGACGCGCTGGTGACCGATCGCCTGACCGACGACCGGCTGCGCCGCGCCTGCGCCGACCATGACGTCCGCGTGGTGGAGGCGCTGGCCTAGCGCTAACGCGCACCCGTTCGAGCGGTCCGCGCCGGCGCCGCTATTGCGGCGCCGGCACCGTGCGCAGGTCCGCGCTCGCCAGTTCGGGCAGCGCCTTCAACTGTGGCACCACCGTCTTCAGATCGCCGACCAGGATCAGCGTCATGCGGTCGGCGCGCAGCCCCTTGGCCCAATCCTGCACCTGCCCCGCGGTCACCGCCTGGGTGGTGGGGATGTAACCGCTGATCCAGCTGTCGGGCAGGCCCAGATTCTCGGCGCTCGCCAGCGTGCCGACCACCGATTGCGGCGTGGCGTTGCGGAACACGAAGATGCCGGAGACATAGGTCTTCTGCCCCTCGGTCTCCTCCGCGTCGGGCGCCGCCGTCTGCAAGCGGCGCAGTTCGTCGAACACCTCGCGCATCGCCGCGCCGGTCTGCGCGGTGGTGATGTCCGCGCTCCAGACGTAGCGCGCGTCCCCCGGGTTGTAGCCGACGCGCGAATAGGGCGAGTAGGTATAGCCCTTGTCCTCGCGCAGGTTGCGGGTCAGCCGCGAACTGAACGAACCGGAGTACAGCGAGTCCCCGACCCGCTGCGCCGGCTCCCCGGCGCTGCCCGCCAGCGATTGCGGATAGGCGATGCGGATCGTCGTCTGCGGCGCGTCGGGGCGGTCGACCAGCACCACCTGCATCCCCGGCTTCGGTTCGGCCGGACGGCTCAAACGCTCCGGGCCGCTGGCCCAGCCGCCGAACGCGCGCGCCACGGCCGCCTTCACCGTGACCGGATCGAAGCGCCCCGCGACATACAGATGCGCCCGCCGCGCCCCGTAATTGGCGGCATAGAAGCTCCTGACCGTGTCCAGCCCGTAACCGTCCAGCTGCGCCGCGGTCGGCATCGGCGTGCCGTACGGATGCGCATCGCCATAATAGGTACGCGCCAGCACGACATTGGCCTGCACCGGCGCCTGCGCCAGCGATACCGCCAGCGAACGCGCGTCATTGGCCTTCACCCGCGCCCATTCCGCCGCCGGGAAGGTCGGCCGGGTCGCAATGGCGCCGATCAACGCGACCGCCTCGGCCGCCTTTTCGGACAGCACGTCGGTGCTGATCGATGTCATCTGCGCCCCTGCGCCGACGGTGATCCGGCCGCCCATGTCGGCGGCGCGATCGGCGATCTGATCCGACGTCAGCCCGCCAGCGCCCTCCTTCAGCATCTCCGCCGTCATCTGCGCGGCCCACGGCGTCCCCGCCTCGTTCAGCGTGCCGGCGAACACGCGCAGGTCGACCGTCACCTTGGGCGTGGTGCCATAGGGCAGCAGCGTCACCTTCATCCCGTTGGGCAGCGCATAGGTTTCGCTGCGCGGCAGCTGGAACGGCTTGAGCGGGGCGATCGGCGGCGGCGGGGGTGCCTCCTGCGCATACAGCGGCATCGACGTTGCAGCGACGGCGGCGGGCAACAGCGCGCTGGTCAGGATTGGGCGCATCACTTCGCGGCTCCTTCACGCTTCAGCCCGGCTTCGATCAGATAGGTCGATCGCGCCTCCGGTCGCAGATAGTCGCGCGCCACCTTCTGGATCAGCGCGGGGGTGACCGCATCGAACCCGGCCTGCAGCGTGTTCACCTTCGCCGGATCGTTATCGAACAGCGCATAGACCGCCAGCAGATCGACCAGCCCCATGCGCGTGGGATCGTCGAAACTGTCGTACAGGCTGGAACGCAGCTTGGTCCGCGCGCGCGCCAGCTCCGCCTCGCTGACCGGCCGGTTGCGCACATCCTCGATCACCGCGTCGATCGCACCGTCGATCTCGGCACGGCTGCGCGTGGCGTCATGCGTGAAGTAGACGTCCCACAACATAGGCCCGCGATAGTTGAACATGTTGCCCAGGCCGTCGTTGATCCCGCCGGCCAGATCGCCGGTGATCTGTTTTTCCTTCACCAGCTTGCGGTACAGGCGGCTGTCCTCGCCCTGTACTAGTATCTGGTCGAGCAGCCCCATCGCATACCATTCGGGCGTGCCGCGGTCGGGCACGCGATAGCCGATCGCGTAACCGGGTTTGGGCGCCAGCGGATCGACCCGCGTCTTGACGCGCGGCGCGGTCTGGCGCGGTTCGGACAGGTCGGGCAGCACCACCGCAGGTCCGCGCGGGATCGGCCCGAAATAGCGCGCCACCATCGCCTTGGCCGCTGCCTCGTCGAAATCGCCCGCGATCACCAGCACGGCATTGTTCGGGCTGTAGAAGGTGCGGCGGAACGTATCGGCATCGGCGACGGTGGCCGCCTCGATCTCCTCCAGATCGCCGTAGAAATTATGCGCATTGTACCAGTTGGTATTGGCCAGCATCGGCAGGTCTATCCACGGCCACCCACCGTACGGCTGATTGAGGACATTGCCCTTCACCTCGTTGCCGACGACGCCCTGCTGGTTCTTCAGCACCGCATCGTTGATGACCGGCCGCGCCATGCGATCGGCGTCCAGCCACAGCATACGCCCCAGCGCACCGGCGGGCACCGTTTCATAGTAATTGGTGAAATCGAAGCGGGTCGATCCGTTGTTGATCCCGCCCGAGTTGGTCACCGTCTTGTCGAACACGCCCTTGGGCGCATTCGCCGACCCCTGGAACATCAGATGTTCGAACAGGTGCGCAAAGCCGGTCTTGTCGCGCGGCTCGACGCGAAAGCCGATGCCGTAATAGACCGACACCGTTACCAGCGGGACGGTGGTGTCGCGGGTCATCACCACCTTCAGCCCGTTAGGCAGCGTGTAATAGGTGATCGGCACCTGGAATGCCGGCGCGACGGCCTTCGCCGCCATCCGCGGGCGCGGCTGCGCCGACGTACCGTCCGGCGCGCCCAGCCCAAGCGTCAAAGCGCCCATCGCCGCGGCTACAGGCCACCTCATCCTCATCGACCGCCCCTGTTCCTATTCGAAGCATGCAGCGTAACCGACAACATCCCGTGCGGATAGCGCCCTTTATCGGATCATTGGCGCCGCTGCTGGCAGGCACAAAAGATAAGGCCGGAAGGCTTCCGCCCCCGGCCCTCGTATGTGTCTTTAATGCACCTAATGTTGCATCATTATCACGTTTACCGCGAC
>JAESGL010000690.1_pt1 | contig 10451 bp, 7 predicted proteins | sample 9269711 | NCBI WGS metagenome assembly JAESGL01 (sample SAMN14515918, study PRJNA621676) | algae metagenome | isolation source: Kastovskya adunca ATA6-11-RM4 and co-occurring heterotrophs from soil and... | place: Chile: Atacama Desert | collected 2011-06-27
CGCGCGCGAAGACGCGGCGGACCGTCAAGGCAGGAACCCGCTTCCTGCGCGAGTGGCAGGGGCGGACGCACGAGGTGACGGTGAGCGGCGACGGCCGCTTCCTTTATGCCGGGGCAAGCTATCGCTCGCTGTCGGAGATCGCCCGCCAGATCACTGGCACCCGCTGGTCAGGTCCGGCCTTCTTCGGCCTCACGCAGAACACGAGAGCGTCGCATGGCAAGACATAGCTCCGCAAACAAACCAGCATCAACACCATCTGCGGCCGGAAGGATCGGAGCTGGCGCCGCGTCTAACCAGGGCACCAACGCCAGCCCGCGCCAGAAGCTGCGATGCGCCATCTACACGCGCAAAAGTTCCGAGGAAGGACTGGAGCAGAGCTTCAACTCCCTGCATGCTCAAAGGGACGCCTGCGAAGCCTTCGTCGCCAGCCAGAAGCATGAGGGCTGGATGCTCCTGCCGACACTCTACGACGATGGCGGCCTGTCCGGCGGGTCGATGAAGCGCCCTGCCCTGCAGCAGCTTCTGGAGGATGTGCAGGGTGGGCTCGTCGATATCGTCGTCGTCTACAAGGTCGACCGGCTCACCCGCTCGCTCGCCGACTTCGCCAAGCTGACCGAGTTGTTCGATGCCCAAGGGGCGTCTTTCGTCTCGGTCACCCAGGCGTTCAACACATCCACCTCCATGGGACGGCTGACGCTGAATGTGCTTCTGTCCTTCGCCCAGTTCGAGCGGGAGGTGGCGGGCGAGCGCATCCGGGACAAGATCGCGCTGTCGAAGCGGCGCGGCATGTGGATGGGAGGGCTGCCACCGCTCGGCTATGACCATTTCGACCGCCAGCTCGTGGTCAACGGGCCGGAGGCGGAGACGGTGCGCCGCATCTTCGCCTGGTACCTCGAATGCGGCTCGGTGGCCGAGCTGAAGCAGCGTCTGAATGCAGCTGGCATCGTATCCAAGCGCCGGCGCTTTACCGACGGACGCGAAGCAGGCGGGGTGCCGATGAGCCGTGGAGCTCTCTACCAGCTCTTGGGGAACCGCCTGTACCGCGGCGAGATCGCCCACCGCGGCGAGATCCACAAGGGCAACCACCTCGCAATCGTGGAGGAGGCGGTCTGGAATGCGGTGCGGGCGAAGCTCGACGACCAGAGCGCAAGGCCGCGCCGAGAGGGTCAAGGTGGTTCAAGGTCAGTAGCAGGGAGCACCAGGAAGGGTGCCGGGCAAGCCTCTCGCCCTTCCGCCCTTCTCCAGGATCTTGCCTTCGATGCTGACGGCCATCGTCTGACCCCCAGCCACACGAACAAGCGGGGCCGGCGCTATCGCTACTACGTCTCTGCTCCGCTGGTACGTGGCGGCAAGCGAGCAGGTGCGGCTGGCGGGGTCGACGGAGAACAGCGAACGACAGGAGGCATCCGTGTGCCGGCTTCGGACCTGGAGCAGATCGTTGCCGGGACCGTTACAAAGCACCTCCGCGATGCCGCCTGGGCCGCGCAGCACCTCTGCCAGGGGATGAACGCCGACCTCGTTCAGCGGCTGACCAATGCTGCGGCTGAACTGGCAGGGGTGGTGGGAGACGGCTCCGCTGCAGCTGAAGCCTCCGGCGACTTTCTGCGGCGCCTGATCGCTCGCGTGATCGTCAGCAAGGAACAGGTCACCGTCAGCCTTGATCCCGCAGCCTTGAGCGAAGCGCTCACCGGCATCGACGAGCGCGCGACCCTCATCCTCTCCGATGACAAGCCGATCACCATTGAAGCGTCGGCACTGACGCTGCGCTGTGGGAAGCAGATCCGGCTGGTGCTCGGGACCGTGGAGAGCGAAACGGTCTCGCAGGATCCGGGCCTTCTGGAACTGATCACCAGTGCTCATGGCTGGTTTGAAGATCTGCGCACGGGAAGAGCGGCCAGCATAGCAGCCATCGGCCAGCGCGATCATCAAGAGGTCAGCCACGTCAGCCGCACCCTGTCGCTGGCGTTCCTGGCGCCCGACATCGTCGAGATGATTCTGGCCGGGCGCCAGCCAACCGCGCTGACGCCCGAGCGCCTCAAGGCGGCTCGCCCGCTGCCGCTCGACTGGAACGAGCAGCGCGCCCGGCTTCTTGGCTAGGCAGCCCGGATCGGTGGGCACGTCAACGTCAGCGCCTGATTCGATAAGCTTGCGCGCCAGCACCCACTAGCCACATCGCTACCATACCTCCCGCCTCGCCCTCGTCGCCGCTTTGATCTCCTGAGCGAGCTGCACTACGCGAGCATGTCGGCATGCTGACCTGCAGAGAAAGACTTCACCCTTCCACGGCATTCACGTCGAAGAGCGGCAGAGAAAGCGGGCGAAAGCCGGAGGCGTTCCGCCTAACCCGCGGAAATGACGGGAGCTTCTACGGCAGACCGGATCTGCCTGCGAAGAGAGGTGACTGGCTGGCTGGGGCGGCAGGAACAAAATCCAACTCTCGCTAAGCCCCTAGATAACATTCAACATACTGCGATTATTGACCTTTCCCGAACCGACTTGTAACACATGACTGTTACACACGAGCGGTCCACACGGTCATATATGGCACGCATCTCCTACCTCGTTCGGCGCGGCGCGAGCTACTACTGCCGCCTTCGCGTGCCGCTCGATCTCGTCGACATCATGGGCAAGAGAGAGCTGGTGAAGGCACTCGGCACGAAAGACGAGCACGAGGCGAAGCAGCGCATGTGGCCCGTCGTCCAGTCCTGGAACCGCGAGTTCGTGGATCTCCGCTCACGGCGCGAGCTGACTGAGGATGACAAGTCGGACGCCACCTGGTCGCATTACTCCGACACCCTCGATCGCGACGAGGTTGCTCGGCAGTCGATGCCGACGCAGGAGACGATCGACGAGGCTAGCCGCCAATTGTTCGCTAAGGCGAAGGCCGGCGAGCTATTCCCTGCAGATCGGGGCGAGGTCGACCCTCACGACCCGCTCGCCATTCTGGACGCTACGTTAGAGGTCCGGGCCATGCAGGAGGCGAGTCGTCTGGACGCAGTTAGCCGACGCGTGAAGCTCGATCATCTGCGCAGGCACTTGCGACCGGAGAATAACGTCACGGCGCTCGTCGACCACGAAATCGCGGCCTATGCCGATAAGCACGGTCTCCTCGTTGATCCGAAGTCGCCTCAATATCTAGATCTCGCCCGCCGCATGATGCGCGCCGAGATCGAAGCGCTACAGCGAACGCTAGAACGCGACACCGGCGACTACAGCGGCACGCCTCGCGATCCGATCGTCAAGCCGGCGACAGGCACATCGCGCCAACGGGCAAAGCCCGGCGAGACCATCATGGAGTTGTTTGAAGTCTATGCTCGCGAGAACCCGCGTCAGATATCCCAAGACACCCTGAACCAAGCGAGACGCGACATAAACACCTTCCTTGATCTCGTTGGCGCTTCCTACCCGGTGCAGCGCATCGACAAGAAGGCGGTGCGTGAGTGGAAGGCGCTCCTGATGCGCTACCCGGTTAAGGCGAGCGAGACGAAGGCGTTCGCCGGCATGAACATCGCGCAGATCGTCAGGGTCAACGAGCAAATCGGGAAACCGGTGCTGACGCCGCGCACGGTCAACCGCTACCTCGCAAGTCTCGGCGCGTTCAGCGCTTGGCTGGTTTCGCACGGCTACCTCGACGCCAATCCGACTGCCGGCATGTCGCTCGCGAAGTCGAAGGAAGTGGCAACGCGACCGTTCACCCCGCAACAGCTCGACACGCTCTTCAGATCGCCGTTGTTCGTCGGATGCCAATCCGCCGACGAGTGGCGAAAGATCGCGCTGCCGGGGAGCGTGTTGATCCGGGATCACCGGTATTGGCTTCCTCTGATCATGCTGTTCAGCGGCGCCCGGCCGGCCGAAATCGCGCAGCTCAACGTCGCCGACGTTCGTCTGCAGCATGGGCATCCGATCATGCACGTCACGATCGAGGGCGACGGCGGAAAGTCCGTTAAGACCGCCGGATCGATGCGCGTCGTGCCGGTGCACCCCGAGTTGGTCCGGCTCGGCTTCCTGGATTATCACTCGAGTATGATGGCCACCGGCGAGACCCGGCTGTTTCCGCTGGCAAAGCGCAACTCTCGCGGCCAGATGATTGCCGACTTTTCCCGCGAGTTCGGCCGGTATCTAACGCGCATCGGTATAAAGGATGGACGCGGCGTCTCACTCTACTCCTTCAGACACGGAGCAGCCGATGCGCTCCGCCGCGCCGGCCATCTTGATGAAGAGTTCGGATTTATCCTTGGGCACACTGCCAGCACGATGACGGGTAGATATGGGCAGCTTCCACAAGGAATGTTGGAGCAGCGCGTCGCGTTGATCCGATCGATCGCCTATCCCGACCTGGATCTTGGTCATTTGACTACCGTTTAACGCCTGATGGCCGGGACAGTCTCGCCGAGTGTGAGCTGGAAAGCGTCGCCGGCGAAGGCGCCGGTGTCTGTAGTAGAGGGACCGTTTGCGGCGATCCGGACGCACTCCCTGGGGTTCTCACTTAACGAGCACAAATGATGAAATCCGAGTCATCTCGACTGTAGGCTGGCCGAGCCGTCGGTTTCGCAATTTTCGGCGGTACTTAAACCATCCCTTGATCTGCCGGTGATCTGCATCCCGACGCCGTTCTTCGGGATCGTCCTCGCGACGAATAGGTTATGGAAACGGCGGTCCGTTAGCTTTCGATCTTCGTCATACGTGCCGCCAAGCTATCGTTGAATGCCGGGCCATCGGCGCCAGAGTGAACACGCCGATGACAGTTCGGGCACAACGCGATCACCAGCCTAGGGTGATCAGGGCCGCCGTCCGTCAGACGCTTAATATGATGGGGCTCGAGGTAGGGAACGCCGTCTGGTCGAAGAAAAGGTGCTGGCGAGCTGCAGCTTTCGCAGACGCCTTGGGCGCGCGCCAGGACGTAATCGCGCACCGCTGCGCTTCGTTCGAAGACGCTTGTCACCCGCGGCGCCCTACCTGGGGCCTCTTGGCTGGCCTCGAGAGCCCGTCGGCGAAGATCCTCGAGATTGGCGATCGCGACCGGTTCAGGGGTCTCGGCTCGAACTGTATCGATGGGCCAGAGCTCGAACACGATCGCGCTCCGCATGTTGCCTTCGCGATCAGGCGCCGGCTCGAAGCGATGCGTCTCGTAGACCATCTCATCAACGAACTGCAGGCCAGCTCGTGTCTTACGGAACAGCAGGAGGCTTTTGCCGAGGGCCGAGTGATTGGCGATGGAAGCATTGCCTCTCAACATTTGCATGTCGCCAATCTGACCTTCGCCGAAATATTCGAACGCGCCGTCATCACGTTGGCGATCGCTATAGCCGTGTTGGAGACCTTCCTCGCCGGTGATGACGATGACAACAGCATGATCGGCAGGGGTGATGATCCCGCCCTGTTGTTGGCCCTGGAACCGGGCATGTATGTCGCGGCGCCGATTGTAGACCCGACCTCGATCAAAACCCCATGCCATTCATTCGTCTCCAGATCTGCGGAAGATTGCGCCCTGAAAATTTCGCCTCGTGCACACTCGGCAAGGGGTAGAGGTTATGGTGCGTCGCTCTAAGACTTCGGTGTAACGGCGCACGCTCGAACTGCGTGATGCCGGCCGGCCGAGCGAAATTGGCACGCACTCGGCGGTCGCGTGCTTGGTGTCGCCGGATGGGTATCAGGCCGGCTCGACATCCTCTTCGTCGACGACCTCATCATTCCAGTCGTTGTCGTCATCTCCGCGCTGGATCTTGTCGATCTCTTCCTGGGTTATGTCGTCGAGAATCAGCTTCGGCAGCTCGCGGCCATCGGTCGGATCTTTGTCGAGCCGGAGAACAGACGATTTCAGGGCATAGGCGCGCTCTAGAGTGCCGGCGGCAAGGCTCAAGGCCTTAAGGGCTGCCGACGCCTTGAATGCTGCCTCTGGCGATCTCTGGGCCTGTGCGAGCTGCGCCATTACGAGATCCTCGACCACGCTGGCGTTTCGATAGGCGCGTTCTCGCGTAATTCTGGCACGCTCAACGAGCAGATCTGCGTCCGGAAGCTCCTGCTCGAGCACCTTGGCCTGAACCGCCTGTGCAAGCGCCGCGGCCTTGGCGCCCTTCAAAGTGCGGTGCTGGCTGAAATGGGTCTGCAGCGCTCTTGTGGAGACGCTATAGCGTTCAGCGAGTTCTGCCAGCGTGACCTCGCCAACTTCCCAGTGCGAGCGAATTTCGGCCCATGTCGCCGGGGTGAGCCGGGTGTAGCGGCGCTTTTGGCCCGGGGTGGCAGGATCGGATCCGGACATCAAAACATTCCAAAGAGCGGGTTATCGCTGGAAGCCTCTGACGCGCGCTCCCAGCCGGCGATCCGTTCGAGCTGCGGCCGGATCGTCACGTCGCTCCAAGGCTTGCCCCGAGGCGTCCGGTAGCCGAGGCGGTTGAGCTCATCGGCTATCTGCGCCTTGGTCAGCTTCCGATCGGTGCAGACGGTCTTGATGATCGGCATAAGCTTCCGGGTGAGCTCGCCGGCCTTGCGCTGGTTCGTCGCGATTCCGAGCAGACGAGCCTCCTCGAGGTTTGTTCGGTTCCCGAGCTGGGTGCCGCGTGCGCGGGCCTTCTCCAGACCCTTCTTGGTCGTCCTGCTGATCCGCTCTGCCTCTGCCTGTGCGCGTTCGGCAGCCGCGATCATCACCGCGTGCTGAGGATTTTCGCCGTGCCGCGTGCTGATAATCTTCAGGCCTTTATCGCTGAGGAACTTCTCGAGTGCCGTGGTGTCGCGGGAGAGCCTATCGAGCCCGTCAATCAGAATCGGGCAGTTGAGCTCTCGCGACTTGAGGATCGCCGCCTTCAAACCAGAACGCGCTGTTGCGCTATCAGCACCGACACCAGATTGTGCATCACTAAACGTCTCGACTACCGTAAGACCGGCCGCCTCAGCATAAGCGTCGATGCTGATCCGCTGCAAATTCAGACCCGCACCGGACTCTGCCTGACCACTCGTCGACACCCTGATGTAAGCGACCGCCTGCTTCTTCTTACCCATGAACCCCGACCCAACCTACTGAGCTTCATTATACGACTCCGATTAGTTTTACTCAATCCCAAATCGATACATACCCGCGGAAGGCAGGGCTTCAGAGGCACCTCCTTTAGGAACACTCAGAGGACCGGAGCGCATGTCATATCTCGCCTGACATCACCGCTTTGCTGCTGACCGGATGAGGTGGCCGCGCCTTTGCCGAAGCGTATCGTTCCAATGAAGCCTGCTCTCGTGGAACGTTCCGCGAGATTGCAGCTGTCGTTCCAGTGACATTGTTGTTGACTTTTTGGAACGGACATCGGTTTATGTCTTAGACCTCATTGGAACGAAGGGATGCTTGCATGCTCATCGGATACGCCCGCACCTCAACGCGCGAACAAGAAGCTGGGCTCGAGGCTCAGCTCCGCGATCTGAAGGCGCTCGGATGCGACAGGGTGTTCCGAGAGCAGACCTCGTCTGTCGGTCCGCGGCCAGCGCTGGAACAGGCCTTGGACTTCGCTCGTGAAGGCGACGTGGTCGTCGTAACAAAGCTCGACCGCCTAGCTCGCTCCGTGCGCCATATGGGCGAGACTATCGACCGCTTAGCGGCAAAGGGCGTCGCGCTCCGGATTCTCAATCTCGGGATTGATACGGCCACTCCGACAGGCAAGCTTGTCCTTCACGTCATGGGCGGGATTGCAGAGTTCGAGCGGACGATGATGCTCGAACGGCAGCTAGATGGAATCGCGAGAGCGAAGGCCCAGGGCGCTTACAAGGGAAGGAAGCCTACAGCTCGAGCGAAAGCAAATGAAGTCCGCGACTTGGCCGCGAAAGGGCTCAGCATGGGGAAGATCGCTACAGAGCTTGGAATCGGCAAAGGGTCTGTTCACCGTATTCTAAAAGAGCCGGAGACCAAACCAGCGACGTAGCCTGCCCTTCTGAAGCTGTTCGCCGAGTGCTATCAGACGATCGAAGGTAGTCAAGCAGACAGGAGCCGCGGGTTGGCTGAGCATGTTTTGATCAATCTCGGAGACGACCTGCCGAAGGAGAATCCTTGGCTCCACGATAAACTCGGCTATGCACCGTTCGCAAAGAGGATTTTTCGGATCATCTCTAGCGTGCGAGCACCAAACGGATACGTAATCGGCGTGCACGGGCGATGGGGAAGCGGCAAATCGACGGCACTGAATTTCGTCAAAGCATACATCGAAAAGCATAATCAGGAAATTGTTTCCGAAGAGGAAAAGCTCTTCGTGATTGATTTCAAACCGTGGATTGTATCTGGTCACCAAGACTTGATGGCTGCATTCTTCAAGATACTCTCTGAGTCACTGGAAACGCCAGCCACGCGACGGAAAAAAACCTGGATACGTAGGCTACTTGCACTTGAATCTTCTGCAGAGGGTTTGGTGGATGCCGCCGCCAAACTTGCCCTGATCGTGGATGTGAGTGGCGGTCTTGCCTCCAAGTTTGCCGGAGACGTCGCAAAGCATTCGATCGGGCGCACGATGAAGGGGTTCCGGGATGCGCCGTCGCTCCAGAAGGCTTACCTGGATCTACGTGATCAGCTTCGTCGGAGGCGTCAAAGGTTCGTCGTCATTATCGACGATATCGATCGTTTGCAGCAGGAGGAAATACAATCCATTTTACAAATGGTAAAGACTACTGGGCAGCTACCGAACGTCATTTACATCTTGTCGTATGATAGAGAACTTGTATACAGCGCTGTTGACGAAAACCGTGCATCAGAAAGGCCTAATTTCGCTGAAAAAATTGTTCAGCAAGAAATAGATCTTCCTCATCCATCGACATCGGCGCTACTGTCCATGCTCGACGATGAAATTAGCTTTTTGATCGGACCGACAGAACCAACAACCCGATGGGCCTTCATCATACGCGATGGTATCCAGCGCTGGATCAGAAGTCCCAGAGATGTTGTTCGCATCTCCAATGCTGTAAAATTCACCGCTCCTGCGTTAGATGGTGAATTAGATCCCCATGATATTCTCGCGATGGAAGGGATACGTCTATTCGACACCGCAGCTTTTCAGTGGATTCGAGAAAACAGAGATTTTCTGTTCCGTAACGGGCGCTACCTCCTGGCTAACGAGGAAACACGTGCCGGTGTGATAGAGAGACTACGAAGCGCTCTGCCGGATCACGCGCGGGACGAGATACTTTCATTCTTACTATTGCTTTTTCCTTCTCTCCGATCTGATGTTGACAACAATAGTTTTGCCCAAACCGAATCCAGAGCTGACCTGCACGCAAGGCGCGGCATTGCGACCGAGGCAGGATACGATAGCTATTTTTCGCTTCACCCATCGGCAAACTTCGTTTTGAAGTCAACCATCGATGCATTAGTGCGTAGCAATGATTCTGAGGAGGTAAAGAACCTCATCGTGACATCCGTCGAAACCAAGACACGTGAAGGTCGTGTGTTGGTCGGCGATTTGCTCCTAGAACTCCGCTTTCGCGTTGCCAGCAGCGAAGGAACGAAACCTCAAGAAGCTCTTCTCAAGGGGCTGTTTGATGCTGGGGATGTGGTCGCGCAAATCGAGTGGTCCGGGGAGATGCTTTCGGTAGAGCCTGTGGCAAACGTCTCCTTCCTGATCGCTGATATACTGGAAACCTGGGGGGAGACAAAGGCCGGAGAATACCTTCTACGATCCGCGCTGCTGACCGACAACATCTCCACTGTTGCCCAAACTTATATAGATATTGGACAGAAGCGCGGTCTCTTCGGATCGGATCCGAAGTCCGAGAAGCTGATCTCCGATGATGACTTTGGACGCTTGGGTGCGCTTATTAAGCAGAAAATAAATGAGGCTGCTCGCGATGGATCGCTTGCCGGTGCAGGACGGTATGGGGCTATCATCGCTGCTTGGCGCTATTTGTCTGGACCTACAGAGCCGCGCTTGTGGGTGGCGGAGAACTTCGAAGGCACCGCGGAGCAAGCGGTGAAAGTTGCAAACAGCATCCTCACTCGAAGTTCGTCTGGACGCGGTATTTCCTATAGGCTGGAGCGCGAACCTGATCGCGAGCTATACGAGGTTTCTGCACTACAAGAAGGCGCCAGAAAGCACTTGCAGGAAAAGCAGCTCTCCTCCGACCATCGAAGGATACTAGAGGCTGTTGCGAACGGTATTGTTTCGCGCGATGGCGAGGAGGGTTGAATACGCGAGTCGAATTAGATGAGAACCACGACCCATAGGGCGAAATTCGATGCGCGGGGACCCGGCCGATGTCCTCCTCATTCGGTTCGAACCACAGGGTGATTATCCGCAAGACTGTAACACACGCACATTCTCTCGATGCCGTAACCGATTGTGATCAAAGGCATAATACGAGATGGCTGGGGCGGCAGGATTCGAACCTGCGAATGGCGGCACCAAAAGCCGCTGCCTTACCGCTTGGCGACGCCCCAATGCGCAATGCGCTGCGCGCCGTGCTATAGCGTCTGGCGGATCGCCGTGCAA
>JAESGL010000691.1_pt1 | contig 10425 bp, 8 predicted proteins | sample 9269711 | NCBI WGS metagenome assembly JAESGL01 (sample SAMN14515918, study PRJNA621676) | algae metagenome | isolation source: Kastovskya adunca ATA6-11-RM4 and co-occurring heterotrophs from soil and... | place: Chile: Atacama Desert | collected 2011-06-27
TTTATCAGCTATCATCTCCTTAAGCATTGTAAGGATTCGCAAGTTCTTTTTTTTATCTCCCCTTCCATTGCCTGCCCTGTTTTCTTCCTTATAATTTACATCTTTTTCCCTTAAGTTGACAGCATTGCACGGTCCGCCGTTGCGGTAGCTATGGCCGGGCCACGTTGGCTATGCTCGTTTTTTTGTCCGGAGGCGAACTCCGCTTGTTCAGCACAAAAATTGCCTCATATCTTTACCATCATTTATGACTTTATGAAGCACTGGATTTCAGTTTAACATTTCTTTGGCAAAAGTGATTTAACATTCTATAAAATCAATTTTTACACTGACACAGAATGTAATGCCTAAAGATAACGCCCTCTTTTGTAGTGTGCAATCCTTCTACTTCTAACTTGAAGATGGACCTTAACACCTGGCTAAGCCTGCAAGAGGCCAGACTGCCGGTACTTGGTATGGTATTGAGAAATGCTTTTCATTTACAGAAATATACCGAGTGCTAAGGACCGGAAAGGGGCAAGGAGCAGATAAAGGCTCCATAAAATACATACAATTAATTATGCATTAATTACAATATTTCAAAATAAGTTTTTAAATTGAATTAACCTGGCGGTTGACATCCAAATCTTCTGATGTAGGCAGTTTTTCAGTAACCGAACCTACACATGACTCATAATCATGTAAGCTGTATTTCGGAGCTATTTTTTTGATGAGATATGCGTTATGTCAAAATGATGAAAGGCATGAATACTGCATATATAAGCACCACCTCCTGACAATAAAACTATACGGATGCAGGCTGGCTCATAAAATGAATTCTCTCCCTTTTTAATTTCTGATAGTGGTATTGGAACAAATAAATGGAGATATGAAAAACGTTTGCTGAAACTCCTCTAAGCACTGACATATTCAATATTAGCATATACTATATCCGCTCTATACGGAAAATAAGGGGGGATATCTGCTATGCTTTTTTCTGCAGCTTAAAATTTTTTACATATGAAAGTGACGCAAAATACAGCTGAAAGCTCACTTCAGCCAGAGGAAGCGGTGCTTCGTAAGCTTTCAGCAGAAGGCACAGCAACAGAAGCAAGCACTGCTGGTAAAAGCAGGATTATCGCTATCGACCTGTTAAGAGGTGTTGTCATGGTGATTATGGCCCTGGATCATGTCAGGGACTACTTTCATTACGAGGCCTTTCATTTCGCACCTAATGATCTATCGCAAACAACTGCTGCTATTTTCTTTACACGATTTGTCACACATTTTTGTGCCCCTGTTTTTGTGTTCCTGGCGGGAACCTCTGCTTTTTTGAGTGGTGCCAAAATGAAAAACAAAAAGGAACTATCAGTGTGGCTGGTGAAGCGTGGCTTATGGCTTATTTTCCTGGAGGTAACCCTGGTAAAACTCGCATGGATGTTTAAGCTTGATTATGGAACAATTATACTGGTAGTGATCTGGGCTTTAGGTGTGAGCATGCTGGCACTCGCCGCTTTTATCCATTTGCCTTTTAAGGCTTTGCTGGCTACAGGTGCATTGCTGGTGGCATGCCATAATGCTTTCGATCAGATTGATATGCCCTTTTTACCCGATGCGCTCTGGAAAATACTGCATGTACCCTTTGGTATAATCGAAGCAGGAGGGATTACCCTTATTACAGGCTACCCGGTGCTACCATGGATTGGAGTGATGATCCTGGGCTATTGCCTGGGCAGCATGTATATTCCTGCCTATCCACAGCAACTTAGAATTAAGCTATTATTCGCATTGGGAGTAAGTATCACAACAGCTTTTGTGCTCATAAGGCTCATCAACTGGTATGGCGATCCATCACCTTGGGAAACACAAAAAGATATATGGTTTACCTTAATTTCATTTTTAAATACTAGCAAATACCCGCCTTCCCTGCTTTATCTCTGCATGACGCTGGGTCCTTCCCTGATTTTCCTGGGGCTGGCTGAATATGCAAGGGGCGGGTGGAGTAAACCTTTTGTCTTGTTTGGCAGGGTTGCCCTTTTTTATTACCTGTTGCATCTTTACCTCATTCACCTGCTGGCAACAGTGGCAGCCGTGAGTTCAGGTTTTCACTGGTCGGATATGGTGGTGAAGGGTGTCTGGATTAATCTGGAGCCACAATTGGCCAGTTATGGCTTTAGCCTGCCCGTTGTTTACCTGGTCTGGCTTTTGATTTTGCTGCTCCTTTATCCCATTTGCAAATGGTACTATGGATATAAAAGTACACACAGGCAGCATTGGTGGTTAAGCTACCTCTAAAAGGTACTGAAGCTGAGTGTTTCTTTCAAAACTGTTGCCAATCAGGCAAAGTAGTGGATAAACAAAACAGATGGTTCCTGCTGATGCCATTTATTACCTCATCTGCCGCGCCTATCAGCTCCCTGGTCGAAATGCAGGCCTCAGCGGTTAATGCAAATGTTAGGGCCTATGCACTCTCACCGATGGCTACTGAAATAGAAAAACAAATCCTCCAGTGGCTGTCACAGCTTATAGGCTATGATTCCGGCGCCGGAGGCATTTTTATGAGTGGTGGAAATATGGCCAATTCAAAGAAGATAAAGTCACTTTGTTTCAAGCTGTTCCTGCACATAATAAAATTAGGTAAGCATCAATACAGTTTAAAGCTATTGTCTGATAGCCTGGCGCTCTGATTCACTGTGCTATCCTTCAATCAATAAGAAATGAAATGCGAAAGTAGATACAAGAATAGCAACACATCGAACAAATCCGCTTGTACTTCACTAATACATGGAAACACTTAAGATACTGATCGCTGATGATCACCCGATCTTTCTAAAAGGGCTTAAAGAGATGATAGAAAAGGAGGCGGTTTTTAAGGTAGTGGCGCAGGTGCCAAACGGCCAGGAAGCACTCTATGCTTTTCAGACGCATAAAATAGATGTGGGGGGGGTAATTTTGTATCTGTCAATGTAAGGGGGAAGATTGCGTATTATGCATGCAAAATCGGTGGGAAAGCAGGTATGCATACCTCAACTTCGTTCATATTCTCTCGTGTCTTATACATAAATACTTTGCTACTCTCAGGCTGATGAACGTAAAACCTTAAAAAATTGGGAATGAGAACAGATAATGAAATATCTGTAGACCTAGCTTGTGGTGGGATGTCTAAAATTACATTTTGTGTAGTAAATTTATCTGTGCCTTGCTCTTATTCTGCTTAATGTTTCGGCACTGAGGCCAAGGTAGGAGGCAATGTATTTTAAGGGTACCCTTTGAAGCATTTCTTTGTTTTCACTCAACAGCTTTTCATATCTCTCTTCAGGACTATCGAGTAAAAAGGAAGCCTCACGGTTCTCCTTTCGCACAAAAAGGTTTTCTACAGATAATAATAAAAATTTTGCCCATGCAGGGTATTGATCTACCAGTTCCAGGAGGTGATGCCTGTCGAATATCAATAAAGAAAGATCTTCCATAGCCTTTACATTAAAGCGGGAAGGATTGCCGGTGATAAAGCTGGCATAAGAGCCACAGAAACTATTTTCGAAGCTAAATTCTTTGGTTACTTCTACAGCTCCCACCAAAAAGTAAAAGCGCACATATCCTTTTGCAATAAATGCCATGTGCCGGCATACCTTTCCCTGCTCTAAAAAAAGCTCGTTCTTTTTAATCTGTTTTGGCTTTAGTATGCTTTGGAAGGCCGCCCATTCGGCATCATTAATCTTTACGATCTTTTCTACCTGTTTTCTAAGTTCTTCAACCATGTGCTTCTTTAGTAAACCTTGATTTTGGTCAAGAAATTTTATTAGCGCTCCAGCTTACTTTGCTGAGTAATAATTATTCACCAAAAATAACTAAAAGTAATGTTTATTAGTGTTGCAAGAATTGCATTTTTACTGCTTTATCTCATCGTTGTCTCTCAGGGCATCTTTTACCTGTTTGCTGCCAGTAAAGCCTTTTCCGGTGTTTCAATTGATGCTTATGCAGAAATCAGGAATTCTACGGATCAGGTAATCGAATGGCGCCTTAAGTTTGTATATCCAGCTACCTTGCTTATAGGTTTAATTACTGTCGTCCTTTCCTTTATGAAAGCACCGTTTTCACTACCCTTTATTACCACGGCAATTGCTTTTTTATGTGTTATAGTGGATTTATCGTTGGCTGTTAAATTCAACATGCCAATCAATGCACAGTTTCATACGTATCAGGCGGGGATGGAGGGTGTAGATTGGGAATCGCTCCGGAACACATGGTTGCAGTTTTTAGAGTACCGTGGCGTGGTACAGGTGGTGGGGTTTCTGGCGCTGCTGGTAGGGATGTTTAAATGATTGTTCAATGATCTGATGGTTCAACGATAGGATGCGCTTTTTTGCCTGGTGGGTTGACTCGTTCATAATTAAGTTTGCATTCAACCATAAATTTTAAAACGTCAGATATGCTGCTCGCTATTGAGCAGCATATCTGGCCTCTGCTAAAAACGAACGCTGTGTCGTTTATTATTTCAAAGCACCAATAATAGGTGAGGGGCAGCTTTAGGGCAGATTTTCCAAAACCGAAAGAATGCACCAAGCGAAACTTTTTCAGGCTCAGGATGAGGATCTGTAAGGTTAATTAGCCTTCAGTTCCAGGGAAAGGGCTATTGTAACCTATGGGTCTGGTTAAAGCCCTGTCACCCATTATAACTATTAGCCTAATGATATCTTGCTTACTCAACCATAGAACACTCCCGCCACAGAGCTCCTCTTAATGGCTTTACTCACATCTTCGCCGCACTGGTTGCTTATACCTTCTATCCTGATAAACCGTCAGCCTTTGTCAATGATCAAACTCAACTGCTGCCAGAGCATTTTGGCTCCCTGGCGGCTTAATCTCCTAACTCACGCTTTTTTAGTAATTCTGATACTGGAGATGTACAGGGCTTGATTAGGAGATAAAATAATATATTGCATGGGAAGGCCGACTAATAGCTACTGTTAAAACCTAAAACCTTTTGTGCATGCGAGTTTTTGTTCCAATGCTTATTCTTCTTATAGTTGCGTCAGGCGTGGTTTGCGGACAAACAAAGAGCAAGAAAAGAGGCTTAGGCTACGGTTATCATTCTCCACAAGACATGGCCACCCTTTCTAAAGGCATCAGCTGGTGGTACAACTGGTACCAGGAGCCGGATGATGCCGTAAAAAGCCTGTACAAGAGCTATGATGTTGAGTATGTGCCCATGATCTGGGGCAACAGCTGGAATGAAACTGCACTGAAAAACACCCTAAACAGCGATCCTGAAATTAAATTTCTTTTAGGTTTTAATGAGCCGAATTTCCTGGACCAGGCTAACATGACCCCTCGCCAGGCTGCAGCACGATGGCCAGAAGTAGAGGCAGTAGCGGATGCTTATGGGCTGGCGCTGATAGGGCCTGCTGTTAACTTTTGCGGGAATTGTGTGAGCGAAGGTGGTGTTGCCTACAGTGATCCTATCAAATACCTGGATGATTTTTTCAGGGAGTGCCAGGATTGCCGGGTCGACTACATCGCTGTTCACTGGTATGGTTGTGGTGGTTTGGAGTGGTACCTTGAACTGTTCGAGAAGTACAACAAGCCTCTGTGGGTAACCGAAATTGCCTGCTGGGATAATACCGCAATCACCCTGGAGCAGCAAAAAAATTTCCTTATAAACGCTGTCGACTATTTGGAAAGCAATCCGAATGTTTACAGGTACGCCTGGTTTGCAGGCAGGGCAGATGGTCCGCATGTTTCCTTGCTGGGCCAGAATGGGAAACTTACTGAGTTGGGAGAGCTTTATATAAATATGCCAGTGCATGATCCCGGCTATTATCATCCTGTGCCGTCCAGAATACAGGGACAGGAATATCAGAGAATGCAGGGAATTCAGCTGGAGGCTACACAAGACGAGAGCGGCCTGATGAACGTGGGCTACTTGAATACTGGTGATTGGATCGAATATAACATAGAAGTAGCCGAAGCGGGGGAGTACTCTTTGAGCCTGCGCATAGCCGGAATTCAAACCGGAAAGCTGGAGGTGGTATTAAATAATGAACTTTACGCCGCTGTTACAGTACCGGCAACAGGAGGCTGGCAGAGTTGGCAAACAATCGATCAGCTACTAAGCATACCTGCTGGCAGGCATACTTTACGTTTTAAAGTTGCCAGGGATGGCTTTAACCTGAACTGGCTGGAGATAGGAACCCTAAAGCCCGGCACAGTTACCAGTGTCGAAGAATACAGCTTTTTGCAGTACGCCAGGCTTTATCCAAATCCTGTAAAAGGAGAGCAAATCAATATTGAACTTGGGCAACAGATATCAGGACAAAAATTAAGCGCCCAAATTTTTAACGCAGCTGGCCGCATAATTTGGGAAGGCAAACCTAGTATCAGGCAAAACCATCTTCTTGAAATTGGAGCAGGAACTGCTTTAGAAGCAGGCTTTTACCTGCTTAAAATATCAAATGATAAAGCAGTAAGAAATTTTAAATTCATTGTGCTTTGATGCTCATAAAAGCTGTGGATTTTTTAACTTTTTATTCTGGGTTTATTATATTTTCAGTACCCATACAACTGTAGTTTTGGTTACTGCTACAGAAAAATAAGAATGGCTTCGGTCTCCGCACTGAGCATCTGCCAGAGATAAGCACCAGATCTGAATTGTTTAAAAGTTTCAATTTCCATCTGCGCAAGATGCTTAGAGGCAGGCCTGAATTACGTGCTGTTTCACTGACTTTGTCACTATACTGAGCTAGTCGTACAGCCTCCTCTTTAAACTCCTAGGAATACTCCTTCCTTTTTGCCATAGTAGTTTTGGTTAGATCAAGTTTATACTCTCTTTTCTAAGCTTTCACTTTTTCAGGGGAAGTCCAGTATTTAAGTTATATCATTTGTTATATTGCCTAATGATATGCCATTTTGGACATTATTCACTGCACTGCTATCAGCAGTACCCTAAACACTATTAGCCTTGAGGCCCTGGAGATACTTACTTTGTTTTGTACTTTGTGCCGGTCTGGCTTTTTCTGCGCTTGCCCAGAAAGAAGCAAGCCATTGGTTCTTTAGCCCGCAGGGGTACATGGATTTCAACCAGTCTCCTCCCTTTAATACGCGACTTCCGCTCCTGGATTTCAATACCCATGGACAGTTTTATGCAAGCATTGCCGATGCATCAGGCAAGCTGTTGTTCTATACGGATGGAAGGACTTTCTATAATAATCAGCATGAGTTGATGATTAACGGCCAGGGGGGTTATGGAGACTCCCGTTCCACCCAGACTTCCATCATCATTCCCAAACCCGGGTGTAAGGACCTGTATTATAATTTTATTACAGAACTGGGAAGCACCAACAGCGCTTACAGTAACAACGGATGGACCATTCACTATTCAATTGTAGACGTAGCAGCTGCAAATAGCATTGGCAGAGTAGTCGTGAAAAACAGGGTACTAACAGAAGGAAAAGGGGATGCACTGGCTGTTTTTGAGGGTGCTGATGGAAAGTCCCACTGGCTGGTTAGTAGTAGTGGCGAAAAGGAATTGTTGGCCTATAAAATTACAGAAGCGGGCATTAGCCACTGCCCAGTCGTTACCAATGTGCCGAATCATGTGAATGTAGCATATTATAATATCAAAGCATCTCCCGACAGTAAACATCTGGTCCTGACCAATGATAACTACTTACGGGAAGTGCTGCAGGTATATCGCTTTGATCAGGCAAGTGGCTTGTTTGAGCTCCGATTCAGCCACAAACAGGATTTCCTGGACGCCGTGGTGTATCCTTCCCGCTACAAGCGCAATACCAATTATTTTGAGTTCTCACCTGACGGGAAAAATCTGTTTGTTATTGAAGACAGCCTGGTAGCGCTCTCCGAGAGTGATGTAAAGGTTTACTCCAGTCTCTTTCAGCATGATCTGAAAGCTGCCGACAATACTGCTTTTGAGAAGTCTAAGGTAAAGATCTTTGATTTTCCTCCCGGGATTCTGACAGGGAAAGTTGGGTTAATGCAGCTAAGCCCGGATGGAAGGCTTCTGATGGAAAGCTTTGAGAACTATCTCTCGGCCATCACGAACCCGAATGCAGCTGATGATTTCAATTTTGTCAGGAAAGCAGTTACTTTCAACGACTGGCCTGGTGTAATTCCTACCTTTCCTGCCTTCTTCTTCAAGCAGGGGGGCTATCAAACCCCTCCGGCCGATGGAACATGCGAGCTGCGTTTATGTGCGGGCAGTATGCTTTCGCCGAAATCCCGGTACCTGGGCGATGACTATGTTTACGAATGGACCAACTCTAAAAATTCAGAGGTGTTTGTTGGGAGAAATCCTGTCTTAGCCGCTCCTCAAGATGGCCCTGAAACTATTTATTATTACCTTAAGATAACCGACAAAAAAGGTTGCAGCACCTTTGATGTGATGAAGGTGGAAGTGCTGCCAGCCCCTGAATATGAAATTACCGGAAGCAAGTCTGTATGTCCGGGTGTGGAAGAAGTAGCATACTGGGTGCAGGGGGCAAGCGACATAGCTTCTTTTAGCTGGTCGGCAGAAGGAGGGGAGATTGTTTCCGGCCAGGGAACAGACAGCATTCAGGTTAACTGGGGCAGTCCTAACCCAAATGCCGCCGTTAAGCTTGTATTCATAAATAATCAGAGTGACTGCCAGGGCTTTTTAACCCTTCCTGTGAAGGTATTTAAACTGCTGGAGACGGAAAAGCCAAAGGGCGCAGAAATCTTAAGCTGTGAGCAGCAAACCTACGACTACAGCATCTTACCTACGAAGGGCTCTTATTACAACTGGCATATCCTCAATGGAGAAATTCTGGAAGGCCAGGGGCAGGCCAAAGTGAAAGTAGCCTGGAACATGGGAAAAGAGCGTGGATACCTGTGGATAGAGGAAAGCGTAAATACGGACCTGGAGGTATGTTTTGGACGCTCCGATACTTTAAAGGTAATCAACCCACGGGCAACGGCCAGCCAGCATATTGACCTGCAGTTTGTTTCAAATGTGCAGCACGAGCCTGGCATGATGGAGCTCCATTACCAGCTCCAATTCCCACAGCTTTTTGGAGAATCTTTGACAGTTTATCGCAGAAAAGTGCTAGATGCAAATGACGCCTGGCAGGAGGTAGCAAAGGTTGGTAAGGAGGAAAGTAAGCTTGTATTCTCAGAGCCCTTAAGCAATCAGGTAATATATGAATACAGGATTGAGGGACAACATATTTGTGCTGGAGTGGTGGAATCCGCCATACACAATCATATTGTTTTAAGAGAGCCAAGCATAGATGAAAATGAGCAGATCAGCCTGCAGTGGAACTCATATGGAGGCTGGGAAAAAGGAGTGAAGTCCTATGAGTTGTACAGGAAACTGGATACACAGGATAGATTCTCATTTTTGCTGGCTGCTGATGATATGGATAAGCTGGAGCTTAATAACCTGTCTGATGGCTTTGAACACTGTTTTTATGTAAAGGCCTTATCGCATGATCGTGAGGAGTACTATTCATTTTCCAACATTGTCTGTCTTACATTTGATCATCAACTGTTCATCCCCAATGTATTTACGCCAAATGGCGATGGCCTCAACGACTATTTTGAGATCAGAAAAATCGGGCTTTTCCCTGAAAATGAGCTTATCATCTACAACAGGCATGGGAAGGCGGTGTTCCAGGAAAAAGGATATAAAAATCAGTGGAACGGCGAGAACCTCCCGGAAGGGGTTTACTTTTACCGCCTGATGATCAACAGTAATAAGAAACCCTTCAAAGGCTGGATACAAATACTCCGATAGAGCCCGAAGGCAATCATGCACGAAAACAACCCTCTGAGATAAAGCGCATATGGTTAGAGATTTCACCTTTTTGAAGCAGGAACTCCTTTTTCTTTAAATTTTTTTGCTTGAATTTTTTAGTAATTAATTCTGTCTCTGCATCTGTCAGAGTTACATTTTGTCTTAAATGATGGAAGAGGTCATTCATAAAATTAAAGGTAGTGAATAACAATCAGGAAGGGAGAAGAAGTAAAACCCTTAATAAAAGTTAAATAGGCCTTGATCATACATTAAATCCTGGAACCATTCAGGCCGGCGATCTGATGCTTTGTGGTTCCTCGACCCTGGTGCTCTTTTACAAGACATTTTCCACTTCCAATTCTCACAAAACAGAAGGTCTTTTCTTAAGAATCTAGAATCCTGCAGTATAGATTGATTGGTAAAGAGTTTAGTGCTCCTAAAATGAAGCAAAACGTTCAATTAAAGTGAGTTAGAATTTTTAATCATCTGTAAAATATATTATTTTGTTATATAATATAATCGTATGGATATGAGTAAAATATATTATGTCCTGATGAGCCTGACTATTTTATTTAGAGCATGTTTAAAAATTTTATTAGGCAGCGGGGGCTAAACGATTAAGAATAATTTGACAGTTTTGCCATAGCACCCAAGCTTCAGAACTTTCTATGGTTTTCTCG
>JAESGL010000693.1_pt1 | contig 10364 bp, 8 predicted proteins | sample 9269711 | NCBI WGS metagenome assembly JAESGL01 (sample SAMN14515918, study PRJNA621676) | algae metagenome | isolation source: Kastovskya adunca ATA6-11-RM4 and co-occurring heterotrophs from soil and... | place: Chile: Atacama Desert | collected 2011-06-27
CGGGCGAGCGTGGGGAGCGGCGCGCGCGTGCGCTGATCGAACGCGGCCCCGCGCCGGTCGCCGCCAGCTTCGCCGACCTGTCGCGTGCGCCCGACTGGCTGCAACGCCCGCGGCCCGCGCTGATGCGCCTGTCGGTGCGCGCCGCGCTGGTCGCGATGGCGCCCGCGATCGCCGCGTCGATCGACGGCGACTGGCTGCGGGAACTGGCGCGCCGCGCGGGCGACAGCGCGCTCGACGCCGCGATCGCGCTCGCGCCCGACGTGCCCGGCGGCGGGATCGGCGCGGTCGGCGGGGATGCGATCGACGCGCTCGGTTTCGACCTGCTGCGCGCGGCGCTGCCGGGCGTGCTGCACCGCTATCTCGAATGGGCGCCGACCGCCGCGCGCCGCTGCGACGCCGCGCTTGCGCGCTTCGCGGTCGCCGCCGCCGCGCGGGAGGGCGCCGCATGAGCTACGTGCTGATCCACGCCGATGCCGCCGCGACGCTGGTGCGCGACGATCCGATCGTCCCCGCCGCGGACCTGCCCGCCTTCTCCGAGGCGCGCACCCTGCTGGAGGCCGCCGCCGCGATCCGCGACGCCGCCGCCGCCGATGCGCGCACCGCCGCCGATGCCGCGCGCGAGGAAGCGCGCGCCGCCGGCCATGCCGAGGGGCTGGCGACCGGCGCGGCGCAGGTGCGCGACGAACTGCTGCGGCTCGCCGCCGCCGACGCCGCGCGCGCCGCTGCGCAGCGCGACGATCTGGCGCGCCTCGCGCTGGAGGTGGTGCGCCGCATCGCCGCCGATCTCGGCCCCGGCGACATGGTCGCCGCGCTCGCCGATCGCGCCGCCGCGTCGGTAGCGTCCGATCCGCTGCCGGTGGTGCGCGTGCACCCCGATGCCGTGGCGGCGGCCGCCGCGCGGCTCGGCCCGCGTGCGCGCGTGGAAGGCGACTCGCGGCTCGCCCCCGACGATTGCGTCCTCGCCACCCCGCTGGGCGAGGTCCATGCCGGGCTGGAGACGCAGCTTTCCGCGCTGTCGCGCGCCTGGGGGATCGCGGGATGATCGCCCCGCGCGACGCGCTGCTGGACGGCGGGGTCGACGACCTGCTCGCGCGGCTGCACCGCTCCACCACGGTCGAGCGGCGCGGGCGGCTGGTCGAACTGCTCGGCACGACGATGAAGGTCACCGGCATCGCCGCGCGCATCGGCGAGACGTGCGAGGTGATCGTCCCCGCCACCGGCGATGCGGTGATGGCGGAGGTGGTTGGAATCGCCGGCCATGCCACGATCCTGACCCCGCTGGGCGACGTGCGCGGCCTGTCCGCCGATGCCGAGGTGGTGGTACGCCCCGGCGAGGATCGCGTCCCCTATGGCGCCGCGCTGCTCGGCCGCGTGCTCGACGGGCGCGGCCGCCCGATCGACGGCAAGGGCGATCTGCCCGCCGGCCTGCCGACCGTCCCGCTCCACGCGCCCGCGCCCTCCCCGATGGAGCGCACGCTGATCGACCGCCCGCTGGAAACCGGCGTGCGCGCGATCGACACGCTGCTGACGCTGGGCGAAGGACAGCGGATGGGCGTGTTCGCTGCCGCCGGCGGGGGCAAATCGACGCTGCTGGGGATGCTCGCGCGCTTCGCGAAGGCGGAGGTGATCGTCATCTCGCTGATCGGCGAGCGCGGGCGCGAGGTGCGCGAATTCATCGCCGACGCGCTGGGCGAGGACGGGCTGGCGCGCTCGGTGATCGTCTGCGCCACCTCCGATCGCGCCGCGATGGAGCGGGTGCGCGCCGCGCACCACGCCACCGCCATCGCCGAGGGGTTCCGCAGCCAGGGCAAGAGCGTGCTGCTGCTGATGGATTCGGTCACCCGCTTCGCCCGCGCACTGCGCGAGATCGGGCTGGCGGCGGGCGAACCGGCGGTCCGGCGCGGCTTCCCGCCGTCGGTCTTCGCCGAACTGCCGCGATTGTTCGAACGTGCGGGCACCGACGCGAACGGCGCGATCACCGGCGTCTACACCGTCCTCCTGGAGGATGAGGACGGCGGCGATCCGGTGGGGGAGGAAGTGCGCTCGATCCTCGACGGGCATATCCTGTTGTCGCGCAAGCTGGGCGCGGCGGGCCATTATCCCGCGATCGACGTGCTCGGCAGCCTGTCGCGGCTGTTCACCCGCCTCGCCGCCCCGGACCACCGCGCCGCCGCCACCGCGGTGCGCGCGCTGATGGCCAAACATGCCGAGATCGAATTCCTGGTGCAGGTCGGCGAATACCGCCCCGGCGCCGACGCGCTGGCCGATCGCGCCATCGCCGCGCGGCCGGAGATCGACGCGCTGCTGCGCCAGCCGGAAACCGAGCGCAGCCCGATGCCCAATGCGCTGCTCGCGCTCCGGAGCATCGGCGGATGAGCGCGCGCGACGCGATCCGCCAGGCCGGGCAGCTCGTCCGCCTGCGCGATGTGCGCGTCCGCGCGGCGGCGGCACGACTGGCGGCGGCGCGTGCCGCGACGCAGGAGGCGGAGCGCGCGCGCCGCGACGCGGATGCCGCCGCCGATGCCGCCGGCGCCGCGCATGACGCGGCCCGCACCGATCTGGCGACCGATCCGGCGGAGGCCGAACGGCTGCTCGCGCTGCTCGATCGCGCGCGGTTCGACCGGTCGATCGCGGGCGAAACCGTCGCGCAGGCCCGCGCCGCCGAGGAACAATGCCTCGCCGACGAAGGCGAGCGGCGGCGCGCGATGATCGTGGCACAGGCGCGCCACGACGCGGTCGCCACGCGGGTCGGCGCGATGCGCCGCCACGCGCTGCGGCTGGAGGAGGAGCGCCAGGCGCTCGACAGCGAAGACATCAGGAGGTTCCGATGAGCGACGTCTCGGCCACCACGCGCAGCCACACGCCGCGCTCCCCCGCCCGCTCCGCCCCGCGCACCGCCCCTGCGGCGCAGGACGTCCAGGCGATGCGCGAGGCGCTGGCGAACGCCCGCCGTCAGCAGGGGCCGCTGCCGGGACAGCCGCAGGCCGGCGCCCGCGCGACGCCGCAGCAGGGCGGCGCACGCACCGGGTCCATGGCCGGCGCGGATCGCGGTGCGGATGCGCTGGCGACCGGCGAATGGCGCGCGGCCGACGATCGCGCCGCGCTGGACCGCCGCGACGGCGAACGCTCTTCGGATCAGGGCTTCGGCGGCTTCGCGCAGCCCGGGGCACTGCCGGTGACGGTCGCCGCGCACCCGCCCGCGCCGCAGGTCGATCCGTCCGGCTTCGCGCAGATGCTCGCCGATCTGTGGACGCGCGAAAACGGCCGCGGCGCGCGCGAGGTGCGGGTGCGCTTCGGCAACGACAGCTGGCCCGCCACCGGCGCGCGGCTGGTGCGCAGCGCCGACGGGCTGCTCGACGTCACCGTCGAAATGGCCGCGGGCAGCGCCCCGCCCCCGCTCGACACGCTTGGCGACGCACTGGCACAATCCGGCCTGTCGATCGGCGGTCTGGCGGCCGAGGCGGGCTGAGCCACCACTACCGACGCGTAGCGTCATCGCGGCCGGACGGTAGCCGGACGAAGGCCGCCACGCGAACGACACGCGAAACCCCTCCGCGTGAACCAGCTCACCTGCCCCGCCCCTCAGCGTCCCCCGTGCCAGTCGACCCATGCGCCATAGGCGTGGCAGGTCGCCAGATGCTCGGTCACGCCATCGGGCCAGGTCGTCAGCGACAGGTGCACCGCGTCGCGTGCCGCGGTCCATTCGAACCCGATCCGCGCCAGCGGCCGCGCCGCATCGGCGCGTGCGCCGGCCGTCGCAAAGGCGTGGTCCACCGCCGCGCGGGCGCGCGCATCGCAATATTGCAGCGCCATCGAATGGACGACGACCCGCCACTCGCCCGCCGGCTGCGGTTGGCCAAGCTGCGCGGGCAGCCAGTCGGCGATGTCGCCGCGCGCCAGCTGCGGCGGGTCGGCGCGCGCGATGCGCAGCGCCGCCTCCAGCCGCTGCGCGCGCGCCGGCTCATCGGCCCAGACATGCGCCATCAACCGCTCGCACGCCTCGTCGTCGCGCACGTCGAGCGGGCGCAGGTCGACCCCGCGCGCCGACGCAATCGTCACCGGCGCGGCGGGCGGCGCGGTGCCGGTCCAGCGCGGCGCGACCCGCACCGGCGACGCCGGATCGCCCGCCGCCACCCCGCCCAGATCGTAGGCATAGCGCGCCAGCAACAGGTTCAGCCCCGCACTTGCGCCCAGTTCGCGCAGCGCGACCGGCAAGGCGCGCCGCGTGGTCAGGACCATCAGCGCCGCCATGATCGCGCCGGTGCGGCCGACCTCGTTGGTCTGCGGCACATGGCGCATCCAGTCGGCAATGAACGCATCGTGCGCCGCCATCGCCGCGCCGACCGCGCGGTCGACATCGCCCGCCGCATCGTGGAACAGCGCCGCCAGCGCCGCATCGGCACCGCGCCGCGCCAGCGCGTGCAGCGCGGCGTGGAACCGCATCGCCAGCGCATCGGCGGCGGCATCGCCGGGCCAGCCGGCGATCAGCGCGGCGGTGCGCGGCGCGCGCCACAATTGCCGCTCGCCCGCCGCCAGCACGTCGGCGACGAAGCGCGATCCCATCGCACGCACCGCCGCGGCGTGGCGGCCCAGCGGGCCGGTCGGGCTGGCGGCGGCGGTCATCTCGGCCTCTTCCGTATCGGCGGGACGATGGTCGATCGCCGCGAACATATCGGTCAAAACGCCGACCAGTCACCATTGGCGACCAGCCGCGGCGTAGCGGACGGGGCGGGAGCGGGGGCACGGCGCGCGGCACGCGGCGCGGCCATCGCGACGACCGGCGCACCGTCGATGACAAAGGTCGCGACGGAGGCGGCCAGCTGCTCGGCCTCCTCCACCAGCCGGCGCGCGGCGGCGGAGGTTTCCTCGACCATCGCGGCATTCTGCTGCGTCATCGCGTCCATCTCGCCGATCGCGACGTTGATCTGCCCCAGGCTCTGCGCCTGTTCGTCCGACGATCGCGCCACCGCGTCGATCGAGGCGCTGACGCTCGTCACCCGCTCGATGATGCGGTTCAGCGCCTGGCCGGTCTGGTCGACCAGCTCGGCACCCGCGCGCACATGGGTGGACGCGGCGGATACGCGCGCCTTCACCTCGGTGGCGGCATCGGCGGACCGCTGCGCCAGCGCGCGCACCTCGCTGGCGACGACCGCGAAGCCCTTGCCCGCCTCCCCCGCGCGCGCCGCCTCGACGCCCGCGTTCAGCGCCAGCAGGTTGGTCTGGAAGGCGATGCCGTCGATCATCGTGATGATCTCGGCGATCTCGTTGCTGGCCTGTTCGATCCCGTTCATCGCGCCGATCGCGCGGCGCACCACGTCGCCGCCCTGCTCGGCCTCGGCGCGGGTCTGCGCCATCGCCGCGCTCGCGCTGGTCGCGGCGCCGGCGCCGTCGCGGATCGAACGCGTCACCTCGTCCAGCGCCGATGCGGATTGCTGGAGCGCGGCGGCCTCCTGCTCGGTGCGCAGCGACAGGTCGCCGGTCGCGTCGCTGATCTCGCCGGTGTTCTGCTTGATCGCCTCGACGCTGCGGCGCACCCCGCCCAGCACGTGCGACAGGCTGCCGGTGGCGGCGTTGAAATCGTCGGACAGGCGGCGGAACGCTTCGGGCACGTCGCTGATCCGCGCGGTCAGGTCGGCCTCCGACAGGCGGCTCAGGCTGCTGCCGATCGCCGCCATCGCGGCGGCGCGGTCCTGGTCGGCGGCCTCCTTGGCGGCGGCGGTCTGGCGGAACACCTCGACCGCGCGCGCCATGTCGCCCAGTTCGTCGCTGCGCGACGTGCCGGTGACGCGGATGTCGTGCCGCCCGTCGGCCAGTTCGGCCATCGTCGCGGTCAGCGCGGTGATCGGCCGCGCGATCTGCCGCGTCAGCATCCGCGACAGGCCGATGGCGATGCCGATCAGCGCGATCGTGCCGATCCCCAGGACGATCAGCGCGGTGTCGATCGCCCAGCGCTGGCGCTCGGCATAGACCGCCAGGTCCTCGGTCTCCTTGGCGCGCAGCGCGCGCAGCGGCAGCGCGATCGCGCTCACCAGCACCTTCTTGCCGGCATCGCGCACCACCTGCTGCGCCTCGTCGCGGCGCCCGGCCTTCACCCACGGGATCAGCCGGTCGCCCCAGTCGCGGCGCCATTCCAGCGTCTTCTCGCGCGCCTCGGCCAGCAGCGCCTTCTGCTGCGGGTCGTCCAGCATCGCGTCCAGCTCGACCGCGGTCTTGTCGAACTCGGTGCGCCCCTCGTCATAGGATTTGAGGTACGTCACGTCGCCCGTCACCAGGAAGCCGCGGAACTGGCTGTTCTGGCGCAGGATCGCGGTCTCCAGCGTCAGCGCCTTGGCAAAGACGCTCTGGCTGTCGTTGCTGTGCTCGGTGGAGCGCGCGATCATCAGGATGGTGGCAAGGAACACCCCCATCACCAGTGCCGCGGTCGCGATGATGGCCAGGAACGACCAGCCCAGCTTGCGAGGTATCTTCATGGAGGAGCGACCCGTTCGTGAAGGTTTCGATCAGAAGCGCGAGCGCAGCGTCACGCCATAGGTGCGCGGTTCGGCCAGGAAGCTGGCGAACAGCGCATTGCCCGTGGCGAAGCTGGGCGAACCGAACCGCTGGACCTGCGATACGCTGCCCGCGCCCTGGAACGGGGCGGAGAAAGCGACCTGCTGGTAATCGGTGTCGAAGACGTTCTGGCCCCAGAATTCCAGCGCCCAGCGCTGGTCGCGCCCGCGCACGCCGACGCGCGCATTGACCAGGAAGAAGCCGTCCTGGTTCTTTTCCGCGAACAGGTCCGACCCGGTGTTATAGTCGCTGCTCAACCGGCTATCGACGTAGAACAGCGCGGTCAGCCCGCCCGTGCCCAGCGGCGGCGTCCAGGTGGCCGAACTGGTGACGGTGTGGCGCGGCGCGTTCGACATCTGGTTGCCCGGCAGCAGGAACAGCGCCGCGTTCAGCGCCTCGCCCGATGCGCTGCCGACCAGATTGTCGCGATATTGGGTGTGGGCATAGGTATAGCCCAGCGTGAAGGTGACGTCCGGAGCGGGATAGGCGCCGCCCTCCAGTTCGAACCCCTGCGTCACCACGCCGGTGCCGACCTTGCCGGTGCACGCGCCGGTGGTCGACGATTCGTCGCGGTCCGCACCGTTCAGCGACGTGCCGCACGACCCGATGTTCTGGACGATGTAGTTGGTGCCGTTGAAGGTGTTCAGCTGGAAGTTGCGGAACTCCGACCGATATGCCGCCAGGTTCGCGGTGAACTGGCGCGAGCTGTACTTGACGCCCATTTCATAGGCGTTGACCGTTTCCGGATCGAACCGCAGGTTCACCGCACTGGCCGCGGTCGGCGTCGCGAACACCGTCGCCGACAGGTCCGACCGGTCGAGGTTGAAGCCGCCCGCCTTGTACCCGCGCGCATAGGATGCGTACAGCAGCGTGCTGGGCACCGGCTTCCACGACAAGACGGCGGTGCCGGTCAGCTGGCCTTCGTCCACCTTGTCGCGGATCGGCACGCCGGTCAGCGCCGACGTCGAATTGCCGGTGCAGGTCAGCGTGATGATCCCCGCCGCCAGCGAGCGCAGCGCGGCATTGCCGAGCAGCGGGCCGAGCGCGGCCTGCTGCGCCGGGCAGGCGGTGTTGTTGTTGTTGAACGCCGCGTTCAGCGTCTTGCTCTCATGCGTGTAGCGAAGCCCGCCGGTGACGCTCAGCGTGTCGGTCAGCTTGAAGATGTTGTGCGTGAACAGCGCCCAGTTGCGGCTGCCCTGGTCGTACACGTCGCGCAGGCTGCCGACGTTGCTCATCGTGCTCAGCCGGTCGATCCCGCCGACGATCGTCGGCCCCACCGCCGCGGTCAGCGCGGTGCGCCCGGCGGTGCTCAGGCAGCCGGCATTGGCCGGATTGCGCAGCGCCGCGGCCGGATTGATCGTCGCGACCATGCGGCACGCCGCGAACGCGCCGTACTGCGATCCGAACTTCAGGTTGTCGACGACCTCCAGGTCCTCGTGCGCGTAATAGCCGCCCACCAGCCAGTCGAGCCGCCCGCCGAACAGCCCGCCGCTCAGCCGGGTTTCCTGCGTGAAGGTGTGGAATTCGCGATAGGCGTTGCCGTCGTCAGGGCGATAGCCGATGTCGACATTGCCATAGTCGATGTCGGCCGCGCCGCCGGCCTTGTACTCGCGATACGCGCTGATCGAGATCAGCTGGACGCTGCCGATGTTCCAGCCGATGCGCGCCGACACCCCGTAATCGGTGGTGACGTTCGAATAGGCGCGGCCGCGCGTGTTGGCGATCAGGCGGTTGTACGGATTGCCCGCGCTGGGCAGCACGCCGCCCAGGCTCTGCAATACCGACACGATGCGGTTCTGCGCCGCAACGTCGTAATCGCCCGGCACGCCCGGCGTCGGATCGAACTTCTCGCGCGTGTCGATATAGACCGCGCCGCAGCACTTCTCGTCGCGATGGGTATAGTCGCCGATCAGCCGGATCGAGAAATCGGCGGACGGTTTGAAGAACAGCTGCCCGCGCACGAAATAGCGGTTGCGGTCGTTATAGTCGGTGTCGTTGACGACATCGTGGTAGAAGCCGTCGCGCTTGGCGAACACGCCGTCGATGCGGAACGCCAGTTTGTCGGCCACCACCGGCCCGGTCAGCGCACCGGCCAGCCGCACCGCGTTGAAATTGCCGTAGGTCGCCTCGCCGTAACCGCCAAAGGTGAAGTCGGGATATTTGGTGTAGATGCTGATCGCGCCGGCGGACGAATTGCGCCCCGACAGCGTGCCCTGCGGCCCGCGCAGTACCTCGATGCGCTCCACCTCGCCCAGGTCGTTCAGGCCGGATCCGGTGCGGCTGCGGTACACGCCGTCGATGAACACCGCGACCGAGCTTTCCAGCCCCGGATTGTCACCCACCGTACCGATGCCGCGCAGCCGCGCGGTCGCATTGGCTTCCGATCCGGTCGACGACACGATCAGCGACGGCGCCAGCTGCGCCATCTGGCGGATGTCGGTCGCGCCCGAATTCTGCAGCGCGGCGGTGCTATAGGCGCTGACCGCGATCGGCACGTTCGACAGCCTCTGCGACCGGCGCGTCGCGGTGACGATGATGTCGGCGGTGTTGGCGGAGGGGGCGGGCGTCGGCTGCGCGCCGGGTGCCTGCTCCTTCTGGGTGGGAACCACCTCGCGCAACCCTTGCGCCGCCGCCGGTCCGGCTCCGGCCAGCGCGATCGCAGCGCCGGCGGTCGTCGCCAGCAGACATCCCCACTTCCCCATCTGGTAAATTCCCCGTTACGTTCTTGTCTTCACCTTCTTCCCTACGATCCCGATTGATACTTTCGGGTTAACGCGGGAGGTCCCTCCGGCCGGGATTATCCCCCGGTTGCAGCACGTTGCCCCTTCCGGGCGGCCTCGCGGCGCGCAGGCCGCGCGCCTCGCCCCTTGTTGCCGCGCGCGTCTGCGCCTACGGCCGGCGCGTCCATGTTTCAGGAGAGTTGAATGCGCCCCAGCGGCCGCGCGCCCGACCAGATGCGCACCATCACCATCCAGCCCCGCTTCACCCGCCATGCGGAAGGATCGGTGCTGATCGGGTTCGGCGATACCAGGGTGCTGGTCACCGCTTCCGTCGAGGAACGCGTGCCGCCGTTCCTGCGCGGCAAGGGGCAGGGCTGGGTCACCGCCGAATACGGGATGCTGCCGCGCGCCACCCACACCCGCGGCAGCCGCGAGGCGGCCAAGGGCAAGCAGTCCGGCCGGACGCAGGAAATCCAGCGGCTGATCGGGCGCTCGCTGCGCGCGGTGACCGACATGGCGCTGCTGGGCGAACGCCAGATCACGCTCGACTGCGACGTGATCCAGGCCGACGGCGGCACCCGCACCGCGGCCATTTCGGGTGCGTGGGTCGCGCTGCGCCTCGCGATCAACGGCCTGCTGGAAAACGGCAAGCTCGCCGCCAATCCGCTGACGCAGAAGGTCGCGGCGGTGTCCTGCGGCATCTACCAGGGGCAGCCGGTGCTCGACCTCGATTATGACGAGGATTCGAACGCCGACGCCGACGCCAATTTCGTCCTGCTCGAAAACGGCCATATCGCCGAGGCGCAGGCAACCGCCGAACACGCCACCTATGACGAGGAGGCGCTGCTGCGGCTGCTGCGGCTCGCCCGGATCGGCTGCGCGGAGATCTTCGCGGCGCAGGCGAAGGCCGTCGCATGAGCGGCGAGGGCGACGCGCCGCAGGCGATCCGCAAGCTTGCCGCCGGCACGCTGGTGATCGCCAGCCATAACGAAGGCAAGGTGCGCGAAATCGCCGCCCTGCTCGAAGGCCGCGGGCTTCAGGTCGTCTCGGCCGCGTCGCTCGACCTGCCGGAGCCGGAGGAGACCGGCACCACCT
>JAESGL010000698.1_pt1 | contig 10298 bp, 7 predicted proteins | sample 9269711 | NCBI WGS metagenome assembly JAESGL01 (sample SAMN14515918, study PRJNA621676) | algae metagenome | isolation source: Kastovskya adunca ATA6-11-RM4 and co-occurring heterotrophs from soil and... | place: Chile: Atacama Desert | collected 2011-06-27
GAGCGATAGCTTGCCCCGGCATAAAGGAAGCGGCCGTCGCCGCTCACCGTCACCTCGTGCGTCCGCCCCTGCCACTCGCGCAGGAAGCGGGTTCCTGCCTTGACGGTCCGCCGCGTCTTCGCGCGCGGCCGCTTCGGCACCGATGCCGATCTGCTCGCGCCGGCTTTGCCGGCCAGCTTGAGGCGAGCGGTGCGGGAGAGGCCGCCGAACGAGCGCTCCTGAAGGCGGTAGGCGATCGCCTGCATTAGCAGCTCCCGGCTCATGCGGACGGGAGGCTCTGAGCGGTAGACTTCCTGCCAGAGCTGGCGGAGGGCAGTGAGATCAAGATTGGCGAGGTCGCTGATCTCGGCCAGTGTGACGTCATGGTTCATCCCGATCACCCCGGCTCATCCGGCAATCGGTAGCGCCGCGCGCCTTCTTCGCTTGTCTCGCTGACGAGGGCGCGACCGAGCTTCCTCTTGAGCGTGCCGGACAGGAAGCCGCGCACCGAATGGGCCTGCCAGCCGCTGGCTGCCATCAGCTCGGGCAGCGTCGCCCCGCCGTCACGCTCGATCAGAGCGATCAGCGCAGCCGCCTTCGTGCCGGTCTGCCGGGCCATTCGGGATGGAGCGGTGGAATCCGGAAGCTCATTGACAACAGCATCGTGTGCGGGACCGACAGGGTCAGGAAGCTCGACCTGCATCCGGTCCGGTTCACCCTCCTCACCTGAGGCTTCTGCCAGGGACGGATCGGGTGCCAGGCCGAGAGCGTGAAGCCCCGCCGGTGCGATGAGGAGGGTCAGCCGAACACCGTCATCGTCGTGGCGCCATTCCTCCTGGTCGCGGCAGGCAGAGTGTTCGATGACTAGGCCCCGCTTGTGCAGGCTCATCAAGGTGGTTGCGGCCGCGCGGCCTTTCGCCTTGAGACTGGAGGGGAGGGGCAGAACACAACCATTTGGCCGCTGAGCGGCCTGGGCGAGGATCACGAGCTGAGTATCGGTGAGCCGGGTCGTATCAGTGGTGGACATGGCGGTGGGTATCCCGTTGCCGCGCCGACCGGATGCCGGCGCTTCCACCACCGCAAGCCCGGACAAGAGGCCGGGCCAACCGCACCGACTTCTGTTGCGGGCAACCCATGCATGCTTGCCTTGCCTGCGATGTCCACCCGGATTCCTCAACAGTCTCCTTCAGCATCAGGATTGACGGCCGCTGCTGATGTCAGGTCTGCTCGGACTTTCTCACGCTGCGTGACCGCCACGCGGAGACGATGTCATGCGGGCCTCGAAAGGCCGGGGCAACTACTAGATGAAAGCGTACATGCTGTTGGCTGCTTCGCGCCGATTCCTGACATTCGGCAGGCTTCTCGCTACTGTCGGTAGCGGACATTGACGCTTGGCCGATCCACAGATGAGGCCGGTTGGATATCCCGTATCGGACGCAGCGAGCACTTATGTCGGTAACCAGGAAGAACCACTATGTCCCGCAATGGCATCAGGAGAGGTTCTTCGCCCCTGGGAAAACCACACATTGCCTCCTCGACCTAAACCCACCCACCTTCAAAAGTCGTGACGGAACGGCGGCCAGCGGGCGCTACCTTTTCGATTCACCCGCGTCACGGGCGTTTGTCGAGCAGGACCTCTACTCGACATTCTTCGGGGTCGAGGTCAACGACGAGATCGAGAGAATGTTCTTCGGTGACATCGACAGGCGAGGTGCCGACGCGATCCGGGCATTCTGCGGCGATGACCAAGGTGCTTGGCATAAACATTTCAAGGACCTCTTCGAATTCCTGGACATCCAGAAGCTGCGGACGCCCAAGGGTCTCGCGTGGCTGCGCCAGCAGTATCCGGAGATCGGTCGGCTCGGCGAGATGTTGCCGGGTGTTTCCCAGAACCAGTTGATGTTCGAGATGCAGGGTATCCGCATGCTCAACGTTACAACCTGGACCACCGGAATTCGGGAGATCGTCTCGGCGGAGCGGGCGGGCGTCAAGTTCATCCTAAGCGACCATCCTGTCACGGTCTACAACCATGCCATACCGCCGTCTGACGCCCGTAGCCGGTATCCCGAAGATCCGTCGACCGTTCTCAAGGGCTCGCAGACGCTTTTCCCGCTGGGGCCGGATCACCTCCTGATCCTGACCAACCTCGAATACGCGAAGAATCCCGGGACGTGCCCCGATGCGAAGCGGACGTTCGCGCGGAACTACCAGTCCACGATGGTGTCGACGATCGAGTTCATCAGGAAGCGGTACCTGACCGACGATCAGGTCGCCGAGGTGAACTTCGTGATCAAGGCTCGCGCGGGCCGCTATGTCGCCGGATCCCGCCGGGAGGATCTTTTCCCCGAAAAGGTGGTGTCAAAGTCCTGGGCTGACCTGCGTACGACGTTACTGCCGCCGGCAGACGGGCTCTACCGGTTCGGCGGAGAGATGTATGCCAGCTTCGAGAACGGAGATGTCTACTATCAAGACGAGTTCGGGCGAACCGAGAAGCCGCGAGAATGGCTGCTGAAGGAGGAGCCGAAGACTCTGCTCCGGCCACGCGACTACTGTCCGTGTGGATCCGGCCAATCGTTCGAGAACTGCTGTCGGGACAAACCGGCGCACCTGCGCATGTCGTGGACGCAGAAGAGTATCCGTGAGCGAAACATGATGTTCATGGATGCTCTGACCCAGCTCTTCGAATTGGGAACCAAGGACTGGGACACGATTCGCCGCGAGATGACCGACGACAAGATCGCGCGGATGTATCGCCTGTACGAGGCCCTGTGGCCGCTCGAGACGGACCTGCTAGCCCTATTGCCCAAGCCGAACGGCAAGATGCGCTCGGTCTATACAGGATCGCTGCATCCCAAGCTGATCATGGAGTTCGCGCTCGGGGCACCGCTGTATTTCGGTGAAGTCATTATCCAGAACCCGTTCTTGATCTCTCGGACCCTGCAGGAGGACAAGCGACCCACGGAGCACCCTCGCCAGTACCGAGGCGAAGCTCTCAAAACCCTTATGACCTTCTTCCAGCTCATGCCGCTCGTTGAGGCCGGGCTGATCACCCTGATCCCGGATCCATGCGATTTCGATTTTCACCTCCGTGACCAGATGATGAGCATGGCTCGGGCCCGTTCCCGGACCATCAAGTTCGGTCCCTCGGACGACCCGAGGCTCGAGGAAGTGATGCAAGAAGACATGCGCCGCATGATGCTGAACATGCCGAAGGACGCCCTTGCTGAGCGCATGTTGGAGATGGCTGGCGACGACGAGCCAATCGCGATGGATACCCTCGTCGATCACATCAAACAGATGAAGGTCGACGACGTGCTGGCCATCCTTCAGGACGACCCGCTCACGAGTGGCGGCCAGTTCGAAGTCATGAAGATGGCGCCTAACTTCGAGATGGCGATGTACTTGGCCCAGGCGACCGGCGCGCAGATACTGACCGACAGCCCCATCCGCTGGAGAGAACTCCAGGCGGCGCTCTCGAGGCGGCACCTCGGAACCACCCCTGCTCTGATCCAGTTGCAGCGCGAGATCGCCTCGACCCCAGTCGAATTTCCGGTAGGCCACCAAGCGTTATTCCACGTGTTCGACGATCCGTCGTTCCGCGGGATGGAGTCGCTCTTCCGTGCTGCCTTCGCATACACGGCTGCTCGTACCGCGGACAAGCTGAAACCGAACTTCGAGGCACACCTCGCCGCACGCTTCCGGCGACAGCGGGAGTCGATGCGATCCTTGGTCGCCGGCGCCAAAGTCCCCGCCGTCGCGGCGCGCCTTACGACGGCGTTTCGCTTCGGAGGCTTTCAGGACAACACCATCAATCGGCTATTGCTGATGTCGGGCTCCGAGCACCACTCTCACTCTGTTCCTATGGCGACGTTGATAGAGCGTTGGAATGCTGCACCGCGAGCGGACGACGCGAGATTTCGGGCACACTGAACCCAGAGCATGACGTAGGTCTATCGGCTGCTCTCGCCTGCTCTGTATCGAAAGCTGCCGGTCTGGTGTCGGCCCGCTCCCGCAATCAGAAAATTGCAGATCCGGGTATTGAAAGCAGTTACGTTGGGCGGTTCCGTTCGCAAAATTGCGGGTCGGCTTCCGCTCGAGAGCAGTACCGGACAAAATAACTAGGTCGGGCAAGAAGCTTCCGGTCATAGACGTGGACTCAAAAGCGGGAGGCATTTGCGCGGAAGCAGAATGCATAGGATCAGAAGCCCTGCCGGCGCAGTTCCGTCGCAATGCGTTTTCGAGATGTAGTTTCACGCGTTGGAAAAGCAGCGAAATAATCCGCCGATGTGGCCTCGGGCTTGAGTCGGCGGACCTTCTGTCGCCACCGGGCTGCCTGCTCATGACGTTCGGCCAGCCCGTTGGCGACGAGCGCGATCATGGCAATCAGATAATGTGCACCGGGCGTGGTAGCGGCGCGGTCAGCCCAGCCGGCGGCAGCCTCATGATCCTCCTGCTGAATCAGGATCTGCGCCCGCACGCCGTGAATGCCGTAGAGCAGCGGATCCAGCGGACTTAGATGCAGGGAGGTATCCAGCGCGGCGAGTGTGGCAGGCGCGCTCCCCGTAAGCATCGCCGTAAATGCGGAGGCGTAGAAACCTTGCGCATAATTCGGGTTCAATTTGGTCGCCCGCGCCAGCCAGTCAGCGGCGATCTCCGGCTCGTCGGAAAGCCAGAATGTACGCCCCATCGTAAAATTTGCGAACGGGTCAAGAGGGTCCAGTTCCAGACCGCGGTCGGCATGACGCCGCGCGTCGTTCGCGGCTAATGCCGGATCCGGTGTCAGGCGTAGGAACGCTTCGAGGAAGCTTGTGAACGATAGTCCCGCATGGGCGCGAGCAAGTTGAGGATCTGCCGTGATCGCCCGCTCGAAGTAACCCTTCGCCAGGGCATTGTCGGCTGGGGTGAAACGATAGAGGTGACCGAGGCCAATGTGATAATTTGCCCAGGCGTCCAGTCCGGTCGGATCGCTCAGTCGCGCGATGCGCGCCTCATTGTAGGGGATGTGAGCCTCGAGCGCCGATACCAGGTGCGCGACGATCTGCGCCCTCAGGTCGCCGACTTCGTCGACGCGAGCCGCGAGCCTGTCTGCCCAGATGATCTCGCGCGAGCCGGAGTCGGTCAATTCGAGGGTCACCGCAATGGTGCGTCCGGGGCTCTCGATCACCCCAGACAGGACGTAGCGCGCGGCAAGTGCTGTCGACACCAGATCAAGATCGGCGGTGACCTCCCGGAAGCGGAAGGTCGATCCCCGCGCGATCACTGCAAGCCATCGCAGCCGCGAGAGCGCCTCTATGATCTCGTGCGGGATAGCGTCGCCAAGAATGGCAAGCTCAGACGACATGCCGAGTTGTTGGAACGGCAGCACGGCGATCGAGGGGCGGCCGCCGGAACCGCCTGATGCTCGGTGGGAAGAACTCTCCGAAACGGCGTGGCCGGGCGCCGAGGTCGTCACTTCCGGAATGAAGCAGAATCCTCGACCGTGAACCGTGCGGATCACCGCCTGCCGCGCACCATCGTCGCCGACCGCTTGACGGACCGAGCGAATACGACTGGAAATACTGGCATCCGAGACGGCTTCACCTTGCCAGACTGCGGCAACGATCTCGTCCTTCGAGACCATGTGATCACGGTTTCGAACAAGGTGGATCAGCAGGGACAGCACCTGCGGCTCCAGATGCACCGGCTCATCGCGAAAGCTGAGCTGAAATCGCTCCGGGTCGAGTCGAAAGTCGCCGAATGACCAAACCATGTGGGAGCATACAGCACAATCGCCGGCTTCTACAGGAGTTCTTCAGAACTTCGTCAAGCTTGCTCCAACTGGATGCCACACGATCAACGCATGCAACTGCCTCCACGTGGCAAGACTCGAGCAGGACGGAGCGAACGATGCAAGAGAACGCGATAGAGACAAGACGATTTGAAACGCCTGACCAGCGCCTCGACATGAAGGAGCGCGGTGGCATCTCCATCGTCAGGATGGCCGACGGCAGTGCCGGAATGCACGCGATTTTCGAGCCCGGCTGGACCTGGGAGGCTGACGAGAAGCCTCTGCTCGGCTCGCCCGACTCATGTCCGATGCGACACACGGGCTACTGCATCTCGGGCAAGCTTGTCGTCCGCATGGTCGACACCGGCACCAAGACGCACATCAGCACGGGCGACTTCTTCGAGATCCCGCCAGGGCATGACGCTTACGTCGATGGCGCCGATCGGGTCGAACTGATCCTGTTTGCGCCTCCTGAACACCAACACTGACCTATTGCCGATCAGGCGAATTCGCACTGGCCGAACGAAGACTGAATGGAGCGAGATGATGGACGCGATGACGATGCGCACAACACGGGGGCGTGGCAAGCTTTTCGCCAGCGTCCTGGAAACCGTCGGGGACACCCCCGTCGTCCGGATCAACAACCTCGCTCCGGCCGGTATCCATATCTACGTCAAGGTCGAAGCCTTCAATCCGGCCGGGTCGGTCAAGGACCGGCTGGCGCTCAGCATCATCGAGGAGGCCGAGCGCGACGGAAGCCTGAGCCTTGGCCAGACAGTGGTCGAGGCAACATCGGGCAATACCGGCATCGGTCTGGCGATGGTCTGCGCGGCGAAGGGCTACCCGCTGGTCGTGACCATGGCGGACAGCTTTTCCATCGAACGCCGAAAGCTGATGCGCATGCTCGGCGCCAAGGTGGTCCTGACGCCGCGCGCCCAGAAAGGATTCGGCATGTACAAGAAGGCGGTCGAACTGGCCGAATCGAACGGCTGGTTCCTGGCGCGTCAATTCGAGACCAATGCCAATGCCGCCATTCACGAGGCGACGACCGCGCGCGAGATCATCAATGATTTTGTCGGGTCCCGGCTCGACTGGTTTGTCACCGGCTATGGCACCGGCGGCACGGTTACAGGCGTCGGTCGTGTGCTGCGCCGAGAGCGTCCGGATACGCGGATCGTGCTGGCCGAACCCGCCAATGCGCAACTGATCGGCAGCGGACATTTTCAGGAACGAGAGCCCGGCGGCGCGCCGGCGTCGAGCCATTCCGCCTTCGAACCACATCCGATCCAGGGCTGGACGCCGGACTTCATCCCCCTCGTGCTGCAAGAGGCAATCGACTCCACCCTTTACGACGAAGTGGCCCCTGTCGCGGGCGCCGAAGGCATCAAATGGGCCAAAGCCCTCGCGCAACGGGAGGGAATTCTTACCGGAATCTCCGGCGGCGCCAGCTTCGCGGTCGCCCATCAGATAGCGGAACAGGCCCCAGCCGGTTCTGTCATCCTGTGCATGCTGCCCGACACCGGTGAGCGGTACATGACGACGCCGCTCTTCGATGGCATCGAGGCCGACATGGATGAGGAGGAACATGCTCTTTCGTTGTCGACACCCGGATACCAGCTTGCTGCCGCGTGACGACGTCTCGCGGGAGAGACAAGATGGACGCGTTGCGCAGCCCACTCATCTCCAACGCCGAAGAAACCCTCGATCCGGTTGACTGGAGCGATGTCCGAACGCTTGCGCATCGGATGATCGACGATTCGATCGACTACCTCCGCGACGTCCGGGAGCGTCCGGTGTGGCGGGAAATGCCGGCAGGGGTGAAGGCCACGTTCGAGGAGCCTCTGCCTCGCTCTCCCATGCCCCTCGATGATGTCTACCGGGAGGTTGCGGAGAACCTGATGCCCTATCCGATGGGCAACATTCATCCGCGCTTCTGGTCCTGGTACATGGGGTCGAGCAATCTCACCGGAGCTTTGGCGGAATTCCTGGCGGCCGTTCAGGGGTCGAACCTCGGCGGGGGCAATCATGCCGCCGCTTCCATGGACAGCCAGGTCGTGGACTGGTGCAAGGAGATGATAGGGTTTCCCCCGCAGGCCAGCGGAACCTTGGTCAGCGGCGGCTCGATGGCCAACCTGATCGCGCTCACCGTAGCGCGAAACGTCAAGGCGGGCGTAGATGTCCGCGAAGATGGTGTCGGCGCGATAGAGAAGCCTCTGCGCTTCTACGCTTCGGATCAGGTGCATAGCTGTCATCGCAAGGCAATCGAAGTGCTCGGGCTGGGCAACAAGGCACTCCGGCGGATTCCTTCGGATGCCGATCTGCGGATTGATGTCGCCGCGCTTCGAGCCGCGATTGCGAAGGATCGCGCAGCCGGATGTCAGCCAGCCTGCGTGATAGCCACGGCCGGCACGGTCAATACTGGCGCCATCGATGATCTGGAGGCACTCGCGAACCTGGCGTTGGAAGAGGCTCTTTGGCTACACGTTGACGGCTGCATTGGCGCATTGCTGGCGATCTCGTCTGCGAATGCCTATCGCGTCTCCGGCATCGCGCGCGCCGATTCCGTGGCGCTCGACCCGCACAAATGGATGCACGCCCCTTTTGAAGTCGGCTGCGTCCTGATCCGAGATGCCGCAGCGCACCGCGGCGCCTTCGCCGTCACGCAGGAATATCTTGAGTCGACGTCGCGCGGCCTCGCATCGGCCGAATGGCTGTATGAATATGGCTTGCAGACGACGCGCGGCTTTCGGGCGTTGAAGGTCTGGATGGCACTCAAGGAGCATGGTGTTGAGAAGTTCGGCCGATTGATCGACCAGAACATCGCGCAGGCGCACTATCTCAGCCGGTTGATCAAGGAAGACCCCCTGTTCGAGTTGGTCGCGCCGACGAGCATCAACATCGTCTGCTTCCGTTATCGCCCCCTGGGCCTGGAGACGGCTGCATTGAAGGCTCTGAACATCGAGATCATGCTGCGGCTTCAGGAGGAGGGCATCGCGGCCATTTCGGACACGACTGTCCATGGCGAGCACTGCCTGCGGGTGGCGGTGAACAATCATCGGACCCGGCGCGAGGATCTGGACATGCTCGTCGCAGAAACACTGCGCCTCGGTGCGCTGCTGGCTGCTGGTCCAACGACAGAGCTGCGTTAGCGTAGCTGATGCTGCTGGTGGGTCGAAAACAGCAGACAGGAGCGGACGATCGACTGCATGAACGGATCCGCGTTTGAATTCAGCGAACGGGGGCTTCATGCAGATTTTTGCGCGGCGGCCCGCCGATCTGTTTGACATGATCGTCTCGAGCCTTCGGAGGAATGCCATGTGGCCCGACCGACGACTACAAGATCTCCTCGGCGTGGAGACGCCAATCATCCAGGCGCCGATGGCAGGTGCAGGCCTGGCGGACCTTGCCGCGGCGGTCGCCGAAGCAGGCGGGCTTGGTTCGCTGCCCTGCGCGCTGCTCGGCCCCGACGACATGCGCACGCAGGTGCGGCTGTTCCGGCAGCGCACCAACAAGCCGCTCAACCTTAACTTCTTCTGCCACCGCGCTCCGGAACCGAACGCCGAGCGGGAAGCTGCATGGCGGCGACGGCTCGCGCCCTACTACCGCGAGGTCGGCCTCAACCCGGATGTTCCGGCGCCAGCGTCGAGCCGCGCGCCGTTCGACGAAACGTTCTGCGGGCTGGTCGAGGAACTCCGCCCGGAAGTGGTAAGCTTCCACTTCGGCCTGCCCGAGCGAAAGCTGCTGCACCGTGTCGTCGCCAGCGGCGCGAAGATCCTCTCCTCGGCGACCACCGTCGATGAGGCTCGCCGGCTCGAGGCAGCAGGCTGCGACGCGATCATAGCTCAGGGCTCGGAGGCGGGCGGGCACCGCGGCATGTTCCTGACCGACGACGTCGCGACGCAGGTCGGGACCCTGTCGCTAGTCCCGCAGGTGGTTGACGCGGTGCGCGTGCCAGTGATCGCGGCCGGCGGCATTGCCGACGGGCGCGGCATTGCAGCGGCGTTCATGCTCGGCGCGTCGGGAGTGCAGATCGGCACGGCTTACCTTTTCTGCCCAGAATCGACGATCGCAGCGCCCCATCGCCGCGCCCTCTCGTCGGTGCAGGCCCGCGAGACCGCCCTGACCAACGTGTTCACCGGGCGGCCGGCGCGCAGCATCGTCAACCGGACGGTGCGAGAGGTCGGACCGATCTCGGCGCTGGTGCCGGCCTTTCCGCTGGCCGGCGGGGCGCTCGCGCCGCTGCGCGCGGCGACGGAGCCGAGCGGTTCTGGCGAGTTCATGTCGCTGTGGTCGGGGCAATCTGCCGCGCTCGGCCGCTCTGTCTCTGCAGATCGGTTGACCCGCGCGCTTGCGGACGAGGCTCTGGCGCTGCTGCAGCGGGATTGAACGCCTAGCCCGTCACGTCCTCGGTCGGATCTGAGCTTTCACTAGGGTCGAAACCCAATCAGCCTGTTGAAGGTCCGTGGCAAATCAGATTTCCTTCGGTCGTTTCGCGAGGGAGGCGATTATGGGCAGGCTTTTCTGGTTGAATGACGAGGCGTGGGCGGCGATC
>JAESGL010000702.1_pt1 | contig 10254 bp, 10 predicted proteins | sample 9269711 | NCBI WGS metagenome assembly JAESGL01 (sample SAMN14515918, study PRJNA621676) | algae metagenome | isolation source: Kastovskya adunca ATA6-11-RM4 and co-occurring heterotrophs from soil and... | place: Chile: Atacama Desert | collected 2011-06-27
CCTTTTGCCGACTGAAGGACTTCCGACGCATCGCCACCCGCTACGACAAGCTCGCCCGCAACTTCCTCTCCGCAGTCGCGCTCGCAACCCTTGTCGCGTTCTGGGTCTGAATGAGTCCGAACCCTAGAGGAGATCGAGGACAATCCGGCCCTAAAATCCTCGTTCTACGAGGAATGCTACGTATCCCTAGAGGCGAACAACCGGCACCTTCTTCTGAGCAAGCGCATCATCGCCAACCGATACCGTAGAGCGGGCGATGACGGTGTCGCACCATCTGCAATGGATGCCGTAGCTAGAACAAATCCGTCGGGCGAGTTGAAGTTAAATGACCTGACACTGCAGGGATCTGCAGGGTCTCGGCCTATAGTCGTCATCGGCGATGTCGGCGTTGGAAAGACCTCCTTTTTCGAGAATCTTTACGAAAAGATGGAGCCGTCGGAGAAAGAAAATACCTACTTTATCCATATTAATCTTGGTATTAAGGCTAACCTCAGCAGCGACGTGAAATCCTATGTGCTGAGAGAAATCCCGGAGGCGCTGCAGCGCGAGTACAGCATAGACATCGAGAGCAACGATTTCGCCAAGGCCGTACATCATGAGAAAATGAAGAGGTTCGACAGCAGGGTAAAAGGAACTCTGAAAACGCTTGATCCGGCCGCCTACGAAAAGGAGCGGATGGAGCATCTTCACGAATTGGTCTCGCAGCAGGACACACATTTGCATGCCTCCCTTGGACATCTGAGCAAAGGTCGCGGCAAGCAAATCATCCTAGTAATGGATAATGCGGATCAGCGAAACCTAACTATCCAACAGGACGCGTTCCTCATCGCACAGGAGTTGGCCGCCACGCGAAACCTGCTCGTCTTCGTCGCCTTGCGTCCCAGTACCTTTTATTCCTCCAAGACCACGGGCGCCCTGTCCGGTTATCAAAATAAGATCCTCACGATCTCGCCCCCGCCGGCGGACGAGGTGGTTCAACGACGGTTGGCGTTTGCGGTTCGGGTCGCCGAGGGAAAGGTCGCTCCGGCGGCGATGGCGAACATCAGGTTGCAGCTCGGAAGCGTCGTAGCTTTCCTTCAAGCCACACTGAGATCGATCAGAACCAATGATGCAATCAGGCTCTTTCTCAGCAACATCACCGGCGGGAACACCCGAAGCGTGATCGAACTAATCACGGCCTTCGTCGGTAGCCCAAATGTTGACTCCCGAAAGATTGTGGCGATCGAGACCGATACCGGCAACTACCACGTACCGATACACGAATTCACGAAGCACGCGCTGCTGGGTGACTATGCGTACTTCAATGCCCAGTCGTCCTTGGTCGCCTGCAACGTTTACGACATCAGCGCCGCCGATCCCCGGGAGCACTTCCTGATGGCTCTCTTGGTCTCGTATCTCAGCTCGAACGTCGGCGTTCGAGATGGAGATGGTTTCTTAAGTGGAGCGGCAGTAAGCGCGGAATTGGTCCGGCACGGTTTCATTCAAGAGCAGGTTAGCCATGCGCTGCGCAGGGCTGCGACGAAACGGCTTATCGAAACTCCCCATGCCCATTTCAGCGATCTGCCTGTCTCGGAGAGCGAGCCTCCGGAGCAGTTTCACTTCCGTGCAACGTCGATCGGCATCTATCACGTGAAGTTCTGGATAGGGACGTTCGGATTTCTCGATGCGACGTCGATCGATACGCCAATTTTCGACGAGAAGGCGAGGGACGAGATTTCAGCTATCGCGCCGTCATTCGATATCGCCCATCGCTATCGCCGGGCGACGACGTTCCGTGCCTATTTGCTCGAGCAGTGGCACCGAGCAAATATCGGCGCCTCATATTTCGATTTTGCGTCCCTTCTCGACATGCAAAATGACAGCTTCGACAAGGTGAGGGCATTCCAGGAGCGAGGCAAGTCGCCGCTTCCCAAACGTACTTGGAAAGGACGCCGCTGACTCATTAAGGACGTGTTCGGCGCCGGCCATCTCCGGATCGGCAGCTTATCCGCCTTCTACAGGGTGAGAGTGGAAGGTGGGTCTCCTGCGGCAGGTATCCGCCCGATGTGCTGCCCCCGCACGCTGGAAGCTATTCAGCGTGAAGAGGCAACGAGCTATCCGTCCCTCCCAATACAAGGCGCGCCTCTTCCCGGGACTGGATCCCAGCGACGCGGATCGCGTTTACGCGATCATGATGCCTCTCGACCTCGAACATCGGCTCGTTTTTACCGGAAGCACTCGGCTTCACGTGGTCCAGGCCGGACCGATCGGTGGCAAGCCCGTCATGCTCCTGCACGGCTTTCCAGATTTCTGGTTCGGCTGGCGCCACCAGATCGAGGCTCTAGTCTTTGCCGGGTTCCGGGTCATCGTCCCCGACCAGAGAGGCTACAACATCAGCGACAAGCCAATCGGCATCCGCGAGTATACGTTGCCCAAGCTCCTGGGCGACATTGCCGGCTTGGCCGATGCGCTCGGCCATGAGCGCTTTCACCTCGTCGGCCATGACTGGGGCGGGATCGTCGGCTGGGCGGCCGGGGCGAAACTGCCTCATCGGGTCGATAAGCTCGTTATCCTGAATGCGCCGCATCCTGAGGCCCTGTTCCCGTATGCGATGCGATCGCCGACGCAGTGGCTGCGCAGCAGCTATGCCGGCTTCTTCCAGTTCCCCTTGCTGCCCGAACTCATTCTAGGCGCGCGTCGGTCGGCGGTTCTGGTCCGGGCGCTGGAGAGGTCCAGCAGGCAGGATGCCTTCACCGATGAGGACTTTGCCGAATACCGACAGGCGTGGGAGCGGCACGGCTCACTCACGGCCATGCTCAACTGGTACCGCGCCCTGCGCTTCCGCCCGAGCATGAAGGAGCGGATCACTGTCCCCACCCTCGTCTTGTGGGGCATGCAGGATCAGGCGCTGGAGCCCGGCCTTGCCCAACGCAGCCTGAGCTTCTGCGACAACGGCTATCTGGAGACTTTCGACGAGGCGACCCACTGGGTTCATCGGGAGGAGGTCAGCGCGATCAACGCGGCACTTGTGTCCTTCCTGGACGGCTGAGTTGAGAAGACGATCTGCAGGCCGGCTGAACCGCCGCGATGTCATTGCCGCGCTCGCCGCCATCGTCACGTCCCCCAACCGTTCCTCAGCGGCTGACGCATCAAGGGAGCTTCCCATGCAGCATGTCGTTCTTCTCGGCGACTCCATCTTCGACAACGCCGCCTATGTCGCGGGCGGACCCAACGTCATCCAGCAGTTGCGGGAGCGCCTGCCGCAGGGCTGGGACGCGACACTGAATGCCGTCGATGGCGCTGTCACGGGTGGAGTCGAGCGTCAGCTTCAAAGGCTCCCGGTGGATGTAAGCCACCTCGTCGTCAGCGTCGGCGGAAACGATGCTCTCGGTCACGCCGGGCTTCTTGAGCAGGGCGCTCGGTCGGTAGCCGAGGTACTCGACAGGATCAGCGATGTTCGCGAGCAGTTCGAGCAGGACTATCGGACGATGCTTGACGCGGTGCTGAGCCGGAGCCTCCCTACGTCCGTCTGCACGATATACGATGCGCGCTTCCCCGACCCGCAGCGTCGCAGGCTCGCCGCCACTGCACTGACGATCTTCAACGACGTCATCACCCGAGAAGCCTTCGCGCATGGTCTGCCGCTCATCGATCTGCGTCTGCTCTGCAACGAGGAGGCGGACTTCGCCAATCCGATCGAGCCCTCCGTTCAAGGCGGCGCTAAGATCGCCGCGGCGATTGCGGCTCTTGTCGCGGAACATGATTTTGTTTGGAGGCGGTCGCAAGTCTTTGCCGGGTGAAAGGCGGTCTCGTCACGCCAGCTCATTCAAGGTCCTCTTGGCGGCACGACTGGCCCGCGCAATCTCGCCGAAAGTTTGTGGAAGGGAAAGGGACAGCCGACCAGCCGCGACGAGATTGTCAGCCTGAAGGTCGTGGGGCGCGAAGTCGACGAAGCGTTACCGGCCCGTCGCGATTATTCGTGGGGTTCTGCTCGTAGGCCCGCTTCCAAGTCCTCAGCCGAAGCGATCAGCCTGCCCCGCCCACTCCGCCTGAAACGGCTCCAGCACCCGCGCCAGCGTCACCTCTGGCCCCTGCTTGCCGTCCAGGATCGCCTCGACGATGTCTGGCGCAAGCAGGGTGAGGCGCAGGACGCGGGTCATGTAGGACGAGGCGATGCCCTCCCGCTCGGCCAGTTCGGCGATGGTGGCGAACTCCCCGCTCTCCAGCATGCGCTTCCAGCGGAAGGCGCGGGCCAGCGCCTTGATCAGCGTGCTGTCGGTCCGGCGCGGTTGCGCAGCGCCTTCGGGCGTGTTGGGCAACACCAATTCCTTGCGCCCGCCGCGCTTCACCACGCGGAACGGGACGTGGAGCGACAGCGTCTCCTGCTGCGTCAGTGCTGTGCAGATCATGCGGCGCGCTCCACGTCCTGACCCAGCATCTCGTGCGCGAGCCCGCCGAGGCCGTCGACGCGGAGCCGGACGTTCAGCCCGTCGGTGCTGAGGTCGATCCGCTCCACCAGCAGCTGGACGATCCGCGCCTGCTCGGCGGTGAACAGCTCGTCCCACAGCGGATCGAGCTGCTGCAGTGCTGCTCGGACATCGGCCTCTGCCACGTCACCACCCTGCCCTCGCGCCGCCTTCCATGTGCCTGCAACGATCTCGGGCTGCCGGAACACGGCACGCAGCTGGTCGACGACGGCGGCCTCGATCTCGCCCGCGGGAACGCGACCGACGGGGCATGATCCGGCGCCATGCTTCAGCACCGTCTGGCTGACATAGTAGCGGTAGAGCCTGCCGCCCTTGCGGGTGTGCGTCGGCGAGAACGCGGCGCCGTTGGGGCCGAACAGCAGCCCCTTCAGCAGCGCCGGCGTATCAGCGCGGGTGCGGGCGGCGCGCTTGCGCGGGCTCTCCTGGAGGATGGAGTGGACGCGGTCCCAGATCTCCCGGTCGATAATGGCATCGTGCTCGCCGGGATAACTGTCGCCCTTGTGGACCGCCTCGCCGACATAGGCGGGGTTGTTCAGCATCCGGTAGAGATACTTCTTGTCGATCCGGTTGCCGCGCATCGTGCGGATGCCGCGCTCCCCTACCTCCCGCGCCAGCTCGGTGCAGGACCCGATCTCGAGGAAACGGGCGAAGATCCAGCGCACATGCACGGCAGCTTCCTCATCGACCACCAGCTTCCGACTGTCGGCACGGTAGCCGTAGGGCGGCACTCCGCCCATCCACATGCCCTTCTTCCGGCTGGCGGCGACCTTGTCGCGGATCCGCTCGGCCGTCACCTCGCGCTCGAACTGGGCGAAGGAGAGCAGGATGTTCAGCGTCAGCCGTCCCATCGACGTGGTGGTGTTGAACGACTGCGTCACCGAGACGAAGGTCACGCCGTTGCGGTCGAACACGTCGACCAGCTTGGCGAAGTCGGCGAGCGAGCGGCTGAGCCGGTCGATCTTGTAGACCACCACCACGTCGACCAGCCCGTCCTCGATGTCCGCCATAAGCCGCTGCAGGCCGGGCCGCTCCAGGGTGCCGCCGGAGATGCCGCCGTCGTCATACTGGTCACGGACCAGCACCCAACCCTCGGATCGCTGGCTGGCGATGTACGCCTCGCAGGCCTCGCGCTGCGCGTGCAGCGAGTTGAACTCCTGTTCCAGCCCCTCCTCGCTGCTCTTCCTCGTGTAGACGGCGCAGCGCAGCTTGCGGACCACCTTCGGCTTCTCCGGCGGCTTCGTCATGTCCGGCTCCGGTGGTTCCTGAGCCCGAAGAACACCCAGCCGTTCCAGCGCGTGCCGGTGATGGCGCGGGCGATGGCGGAGAGCGACTTGTAAGGCCGCCCCTGCCATTCGAAGCCGTCGGCGGTGACGGTGACCAGTTGCTCGACGCCCTGCCACTCCCGGATCAGGCGTGTGCCGACGATCGGCATGGCGTCGGCCCGGATGCGGCTCTTCTTCCTGTCGCCGCCGTCCAGTTCCTCCCCCAGCCGCTCCAGGCGCCGGACCGTCTCGGGCTTCAGCCCGCCAAGCCCAAGTTCCTGGATCCGGTAGGCCAGGCGGCTCTCCAGGTAGCGCCGGTTGAACGGCGGCGGCTCGCTGTCGAACAGGTCGCGCCACTGCTGCTTCAGGTCGGGCGTCGGGGCGGTCTTCAGCGCGGCGAGGCGCGCGGGAATGGGATCGGGCGTCATGCGGTTCTCCGGTGAGTTGCATCGTCCACACGACCGCTCCGAAGGCGCGCGTAGTCCAGTCGAACCGTTCTCCCGTCCCCTGCTTCTCTCCCGGATAAGGCATCATCTTCGGCCCGCAGTCGCAGCCGGAGGAGACCGGCAGCCAGGATCGCGCACGATTCGCCGCGGCGCTCGACCAGCGTCATGTGGCGGGGGTGGAGCGGGCTCGGCCCTGAGTTTGATCGCCAGAGAGTGTTTGCGCGTCCCATTCCACACGCAGTAGCTGCGGGCAGGACCAGGATCCAACCGCGAGCAGGATCGTGCGTGCCCCCGCGTAAACAAATGTGGATAGGAGAACAAAACGGGTATGAATTGAGGGCTGCCCGGTTAGAATGGCCTCGCAACTCTAAGGGAGATGCCATGCCTTCCCTTCGTATGTTTTGCCTGCGAACCGCAGACATGAAGCTGCTGCGAGAGTTCTTTGACCGGCACGAGATCGATCTCGGGCCGGACGATCTTCCACCTGATGCAGATGCCAAGGCGGTCGCGCTCAAGGTCAAATCGGAACTGCGCTTGCGGCACAGGCAGGCGTCTCAGGCAATCGATGATGATCTGGCCAGGATAGAGAAGCTCGCCAGCGAGTTCGGCGAGTATGCGCTAGACGACCATACCCTTACCGACGAGCTAGCCGATTTGCCGTCCCGCCATGCCAGGGCGCTCCATGCGTTCCTGCACGACATTGCCGGGTTCAGACGCGCCGAAGAGATCATCTTCAATGACCTTCGCCGCGGCGGCAGGCAGTGGACATCGTTCCCTGCGGAGCGGAACCTCAATCTATCCCGCGACAAGACGGCAATGGAAAAGCTCAAGGAGGGCATGCGAACGCAGTTCAACACCGCGAACGTTCATCTGGAGGTTTTTGACCGGGTGCGGCCACAGTTGCCAGACGGCACCGAAGAGGGCAGCGATCGGGTTGATCTCGTTCAGATCACCATCTACCGCGAGACGAAGGCGAACACCGAGTTCTCCTTCATCAACGGTGAGTTGGGCACCGAGGTGCGCCGTCCGGTGCTGGAGGCTTCGGTTACCTACGAGCCGCGGACCGGTATGATCGAGTGCGTTGCTCCGCATCGGGATGATCGCAGCGAGATTGCGCGCCTCCTGGCCGTCGAGATTCTCGGCTGTAGTCCCGACTTCCAGCCCGTTCCCGCTCGCGCTTACGACCTTTCCGTCCTCAAGCGGCGAATGGCCTTCGCGACCGAACCTGCCGATCAGATAGAAGAGGTCGCGATCGAGATGCTGAAGCTGATCCCCGTCGAAACGCTGGGCGAACTGATCACGGTCGAGAGCAGGCGCCAAAGCGGCAGGGACATCTGGACTGTAGTAGAAGACCGTCTCGGCTCGGATGCCCTCCAGAGCGACTACACGATCGCCCAGGCCAAGATCGTGATCCGGTACCGGGCGGGCGACACCCAGTCGGTCCGCACGCTCGCCGTCACAATCACGCACCCGAACCGGTCTAACCTCAAGGAGCGCACCGACATCGAACGCTCCGTCGCGAACAAGTATTTGCCCAGGTGGGGCCTGATCGCCGCCTGATCTATGTTGTTTGAACCCGAAGCTCAGGCGCTCCTGTTCGATCTGATCGAGGCGCGGGACCTTCTGGTGACCCGGCGTTCGCTGATCGAATATCATGGTGCACCGGGGGAGCAACTGCTGGCATCCGGGCTGCTTGAGCACGCCGACCATGAGACGTCGGTGATCGCCTCCGATGAAGATGAGTCTCCCATCTACACGGTGGTCCAGGACGGTCGGCACGGTCAGCTCGGCTACCACAGCGCCATCCGAGGCTGGGTGCCGGTGCAGCAGGAGGCGCTCGAGCGGTACAGGCTGCGTGTGGACGAGGTCTTCTCGATGCTCCTCGGTGACGAGCTTCGCCGCCCCCTGAAGGGGATAACGGAGATCGAAGCCGGCTATGTCTGGGAGGTCGGCAAGGTGAGGCTCATCAAAACGCAGCTGACCTCCGTCTGGTTTGCGCGGCGTCTGTCTGACCCGGCGGTGCAGGAGAGGCTTCGATCCGCCAATGCACGGCAACCTGAACAGGCGCACCGGTTGATCTTGACGTCCACACCACATGACAGACTGCCAAGGTCGATCCGCCTAGAAGGCTCGACGGTGCTGCCGATCCTCGACGTACTCGATCCTTACGCTCCAGTCCGGATAGATGTCGGCAGATTGCGCGCTCGCTTCGGGGGGAAGGCCTCTGCCGTCGGCAACGAGCCGCTGCACCTGTCGGATGACGGAAGCACGCTGACGATCCTCGGCACCGAAATCGTGTTCGGCGGCTCCCATCAACGCAAGGCGATCAGGCTGATTGTCGACGCCCATCATGCCGGCAAGCGAGTCAATGCCGCCGGCACTCTCGCATCTGCTGGCTATGGTTCGAGCGTCAGGACGTTTCCGCAAGCCTTCAGAAAGCAGTGGCCCCTGCTCCGCCCGTATCTCAGGTCGCGCGACAAGCTCTGGCAGTTCGAGCTTTGAGAGGCTGAGGGCAAAGAACTCTCGTTCCGACTCTCACTCGGCCAGGCGACGGACTCTCGCCAGCGCAGCGAAGGTTTTCTCCTTCGAAACGCAGATGGCGAGGATCTTCGCAATGTCCCCCACCTATCTCACGCAGTCCGAGCTCGCACAGCGCTGGCGGATCAGCCCGAGGACGCTGGAGCGCTGGCGGTGGCTGAAGACCGGGCCGAGCTACACCAAGCTCGGCGGGAAGGTCGTCTATGCCGCCTCCGATATCGAGGTGTATGAGCGCCGCCGCAGGGCCGAGATCAGCACCGCCATCCTGGGCAACTGGCGATGAGCCCCCTGCCCAGAGGCGAAACGAGCGATGTCAGGCACGACGCCCTCGCTGCCGAGCTGCTTCAGGCCGCGCTCGGTCATGCACGACGAGGCCGTCCGATCTTCCCTGTCCGCCAAGACCTCGAAAGCGGGCGGAAGATCCCGCTCATCAAGTGGAAGAACGGCGCCTCCACCGACGAGAGCCAGATCCGGGCCTGGTGGTCGATCTGGCCGCTGGCGATGATCGCAATGCCGACAGGACGGGTGAGCGGCATCATCGTCATCGATATCGACGTGAAGAACGGCGCCAATGGCTTTGCAACCCTGGAGCGGCTCGGCTGGCCTGTCGCCAACGCGCCCCGGGTCTCGACGCCGAGCGGCGGCGCCCATCTCTACTTTCGCTACCCGCCCTTCCCGGTCCGCAACAGTGCCGGTCGCATCGGCCCCGGCATCGACGTCAGGGGCGACGGCGGCATGGTCATCCTGCCGCCTTCCCGGCCCCGGCTGAACGGACTCGACTATGCCCTGGAGCGGGATGGCGAAGAGCCTCACCCGCTGGATTGGTCGTCACCATGAGCATGAGCGCCCTGCCCGAGCTCCCGGCAGAAGTGGCCGCAGCTCTGCGCCCTGAACTGCCCGCGGCGAGGGAGCGACCGATCGCGCGCTCGAGCCTCGCGCGTGGTGCAGCCGACCTCGGCTCTTCCTATGGTGAGGCCGCTCTCGACGCGGAGGCGATCAAGGTCGCCTCGGCCCCACAAGGGCAACGCAACGACACGCTGAACAGCGCCGCCTTCTCGCTGGCGCAGCTGGTGGCCGGGGGCGAGCTTCAGGAGGGCCATGTCCGCTCCACCCTCTTCGACGCCGCCATCGATGCGGGGCTCGAACGGGGGGAGATCCTCGCCACCCTCGACAGCGCCTTGGGAGCCGGCGCCCAGAAGCCCCGGGGGGCACCTGAGCCCGATGCACGGCGCGAGCATCGGCGACGTCCGTTCGAGCAGGATTCGCAGACCCCTCCATCGATCCGCCTGTTGAACTTCCGCGAGTATCGTTCTCAGCATCGCTCGACGGCGTCCTACCTCATCAAGGGGCTGATTCGGCAGGGAACGGTCATCGCGGTCGGCGCGCGCCCCGGAGGCGGCAAGACAGCTTTCGTCACGTGGCTCTCGCAGGTGCTGGACAAAGGCCAACCTTTCCTCGGCAGGGAGACGGTGGAGACGGTGGTGGCGTACATCGCTGCCGAGGACGCGGACGACGTCGTTTCTCGCCTGCAGGCTCTTGATG
>JAESGL010000703.1_pt1 | contig 10239 bp, 8 predicted proteins | sample 9269711 | NCBI WGS metagenome assembly JAESGL01 (sample SAMN14515918, study PRJNA621676) | algae metagenome | isolation source: Kastovskya adunca ATA6-11-RM4 and co-occurring heterotrophs from soil and... | place: Chile: Atacama Desert | collected 2011-06-27
GTTCGCCGACGCCGTCCTCTTCTTCGCCTCCCCCTGGAGCCGCGCGGTCACCGGCCAGAACCTGGTCGTGGACGGCGGATTGGTCCGGGACTGAAGCCCCCGATACTCCTTCTCCCGTTGGGAGAAAGATAGCCTTCCTACTCTGGTATAATTATCTGAAAAATAGAGTGATTTTCTCAGTAAAAAACGCCGTGCAGAGTTCGTGTAGATAATCCTTCACGCGGGCAGCAAAAGATGGCTGGAGTCGGCGGCGGCGTCCAATGATTTGGGCCGCTTGTTCGTATCAGTGAACGGGCCTTACAACGCCTCAGTCGAAGGCCGCCGTAGCCCTCTCTGCGCCCAAAACACGCAAAGCCCCGCCAGCCCAAGGACAGATGGTGATGGCGGACGTCCACGCCGCCGCGTGAACGCCCTGCTCGCTTAGAACAGCGATAGCTGCCTTGTCTCCTGATCGAAGGCCTTCCATTCCGGCGACCGTGATTCATGATCCAGCCACGCTTCCACAAAGGCTTCCGCGCTGTCGTAACCGTCCATCGACGCTTTCGGCGTGAAGTGTGATCTGTAGCCTGTCTCGGTGATCGGCAATGGCGCCCGCTCGGGTAAAACGCTCATCACTTCCAGATGGGCCATGTGGGTGCTGTCGTCATAGACCAGATAGTCGGCGTTCCACCTGATTTCGATCTCGATGCCCTTCCAGTGTGTCCGTGTGATTGAATAGTCCTTCTTCATATCCGCCTCTGGGGTTTGGGTTCGTACTGAACCCTTGCCCGTCGGCGAGACTGGGGGAGCAAACGGAGCGGGAGACTTCGCGGGGACCCGGCTGCAAAGAGCACCGCGAGAGAAGCTGGGCGGAAGGCTCTCCGAAGTGCGCCAGGGGCAACGCCCCGAGCTCTTCGCGATAGGGATTGCAACCCGGATGGGCTGAGATCACCGGCGCAGCCGGAAGCTCAAGGCGAAGCCTAAAGCCCGCCGCGCTTCGGCGCGGATCGCCCTGCTGCCGGTTCTCGCTTTTTCGGTCGGGTGAGTTCCAGCGCCTCGTCACGCTCTGAGGTCCTGACCGCTCGTGCGAGCCGCACCATCGCCGCGGCAAACGCCGCCTTCACGGCTTCCGGGGGTATTCCAAGATGCAATCCGATCTCGTCGTAGGTCATCCCCCCGAAACGATGGAGAACGAACACGTCGCGCAGCCTTGTGGGCAGTCGCAGGATCGCGACTTTGATGACATCCGCAGAGCTTCGTGCACGTCGGCGTCTTTGCCGAGGTTTTGATGCTGTCATCCGCCTTTCCTCCGATCGAAACCGTAGCTGGTCTCTTCCGTTTGCGGTCTACGCGCCGAAAGCGCCGTGCTGGATATCGGCCGACAGCGCGACGAGATCCTGCCGCGATCTCGCAATCATGGCGTGGGCTTCGGGGTGGTCTTCGGGCCATATCAGGCGCTCCAAGACAGCGAGCCTTGCGATGATTGCCTCGAAGCTCACGGATGCGGAATCCGGAATGGCCTCCAACAGACGCTCACGCTTGTCGAACAACGTGTCCAGGATGCCGTCTATGTCTTGAAGCTCCTTGGACCACGGCAAGGCTTGCTGTTCGGCGCGGCTAAGATTGCACCAGGAATGCTCCCGGATCAGCCAGCCCTCCAGTTTGGCCCAGCGGGTCTGGAGCCGGCCTATCTGGGCGTCGATAGCCAGCCAGTTCTTGCAGTGTCTGACCGCCTCAGTTGAGGCGACCACCGCGATGGGTGCCAGATTAGCCGAGGCGGAGGCAGGATTGACCGCCCCAAAAGCGGCCACCGATGTTCCAGCGATGAGCGCGCGCCTGGAAATCTCAGGCAGGCGCGCGTCCTCGACGCCCGTCTTTCGACGCGAGCCCATGACTCTGCCTTTCTCTCTGTGTTAGTCTTTTAGTACCAAGATACTCCGTCGAGAGCAATCCAAAAATACCATGACCGGCACTAAAAGTGACAATCGATGATAATGCCCGCCCAAATCCGCGCGGCGCGCGCTCTCTTGGGATGGAATGGAGCTGAACTGGCTAAAGCGGCTGGTGTCTCGCTTCAAACAATCCGGCGAATGGAGAGCGCACTGGGCCCAGGTCGCAGTTCGGCCGCCAATGTCGAAGGCGTGCGGCGTGCTCTGGAGACCGCAGGCGTCATCTTCCTTGATGCAGATGACGCGAGCGAAGTCGGCCCAGGGGTGCGACTAAAAATGGTGAGCGAGAGTAGTTCCGGTTTGTCTGGATCGAATTCGGACCAGTCATGACCGACAAAGCAGCCGTTGACGCGAGAAGCTATCGGACGACGCGAACAGTAATCCAAGGTGACGTTGGAAACATCTGTTGCGGGATTGCCCTCGCCGGGCCGTAGCCACGAGCGAACCTTCTGAAAGGTGCTCCGGGGTCTACTTTTCCGCGACTCAGGGGGGCGGAGCGCTGGGATCGGTGAGCGGCTTGCTCCGCTGCACCATTTGGGATCGGCCGAGCCGAGACCGAGACCGAGACCGAGATTGCTGGGCCTCTATATTCACACTTCCAGTTCTAACCACCGCGATGAAATCAATTATCCCAAAACCTCTCATTCCAGCAGCGCAGTATCTGCGGATGTCCACGGACCACCAGCGGTACTCATTGGAAAACCAAGGAGCGACGGTGGCAGCCTATGCCGAGGCGAACGGATACCAAATCGTAGCCTCGTACGAAGATGCGGGGAAAAGCGGCCTTACTGTGAAGGGGCGCGATGGTTTGAAAAGGCTCCTGTCGGACATCCTCACCGGCTCACCGCCTTACAAAACGGTCCTCATCAGGGACGTCAGCCGTTTGGGACGGTTTCAGAACCCCGACGAAGGCGCTCACTATGAATTCTTGTGCGACCAGGCTGGCGTAAACATTCACTACTGCGCGGAAGCGTTCACCAACGATGGATCGACCGTTGCGAACATCGTCAAGCATCTCAAGCGAGTAATGGCTGGCGAGTACAGCAGGGAACTGTCGGAGCGTCTCAAGACAGCCATCCGTAGGACGGTTGTCGCGGGGGGCGTGAAGGGCGGGCCAGCAGCATATGGAGTCCGTCACCAGGCTTTTGACGATGGTGGAAATGCGCTTGAAGTGCTGACAGGCGGACGCCGGAAGCAGCGTTCAACCGATGTTGTTAAGATGGTTCATGGCCCTGCCGAAGAGGTCGCTACGATCCGGGAGGTCTTTAGACTGTTCACTCACAAGAGCATGCGACGTTCGCAGATTGCCACGAGGCTGAATCAGCAAGGCATAAAGCCCCCGAGAGGAATTCTGTGGACCGGGATGCAGGTGGACGTCGTTCTTCGTAATGAAGTTGCCCTCGGGCTCTCCGTGTTCAATCAATCACGGGGTCAGGTAGGCGGACCGCGCACACTAGTGCCTCATGCCGAGTGGGGTCGCATCAAGGTGATGAAGCCCCTGGTTAGTGAAAGCGTCTTCAGGAAGGCATCTGACCGGCTGGCCTCAACGAGAAGGCGGAAATACACGAACGAGGAACTGCTTGAGGGCCTTCGGCGGCTTTCGCAGGAGAAGGGGGTGTTGTCGGCGGCGCTTATCGAAGGTTGCTGTTTTCTCCCAACCTTCAACGTGTTCCGCAAGCGCTTCGGCTCGATCCATGAGGCCTACAGGCTCATTGGATATAGCTACACTGACAAGCAGCTTCGTTCGATGCAATCGAAGCGCACGAGCGACGCGGACGTGCTAGCCGCCCTGACCGCACTCAGAGAGCGACACGGCCACCTGACCGCAAAGATCATCGCGGCAGACCGAAGCGTCCCAGCAATGGCTTCTCTGGTGGCACGGTTTGGCTCGACCACAAGAGCATATGAGCTTGCTGGCTTTGTCGGGAGTCCGCATTTGCTGGCTTGGGAACGCAAACGCCTTCGACGATCCAATGTGGCAGGTATGGCCAATTGCTAATCTAGTGCCGGGTCAGCTGTCGACTCCTGCGACGCCGCCACCATTACCGTACATCGCTGCGTCTTCCCGCTCTCGACCGCCGCCGCCCGGCACGCGTCGAGAGCGTCCCTGTTCCCGTCGGCCAGCCGGGCATCCGCGACCATCCGATCCCAGCCAGCCGGATTGGCCATCCGCATCAACGTCCCACCCGCCGTCCACCGATTTTCGTGCATCACCAGGGCCGCCACCCGCGCGTTCAGCCCGAACGGTAGGACACTGGCGAGGATCGGGGACACCAGCAGCCCGACCGCGAACGCCACGCCACCCGTCCACCACAGCAGACGGACCTGCCGATCCCGCGCCAAGGCCTGACCGACGATTCCTGACAACCGCGCCCGCTCGCGCTCCGCCTCCTGAGCGGCGCGATCCAGCCTCTGCGCCGCCTCGCGCACGAGCGCCGACCCCGCCCGCGCGATGCCCTGGCCTTGCTGCTCCGGCGTCAGGTTCAGCGCGGGCGAAGCCAGCACGGTCTCCAGCGACTGGCCGATCTCGTCGAGGCCCTTGCCGAGGATCGCGAGGTCCTGGCTGTAATCAGGCGGCCGGTGCTCTCGCATCGCCGCCGGCAGGCCTTCGATCGCGCGGCGCAGCACCGACACCTCGGCCCGCAGATCCTCGAACGCCTGAGCGGGGTTGCCCGCCTGATCCTCCGACATCCTCGCCTCCACCTTCGCTATAAGGACATGCCTCTATCCCGGTCCCGCCCGATCTCCAGGGCGGCCTGCCGCACGCTCGGCGCCGCCATCACCCTCCCCAGCGTTGAGCCCTGGCTCACGCCCAAGGCCTGCGCCCGCGACCGCACTATAGATTCCAGTTGCGGGTCGCGCTTCAGCTTACCCGCGACCGCCTTCATTCGCGTCTCGACGCGTTGACGCGCGCCGGTGTGCCGCCAGCTGTCCAGCCGGTCCTGCTGCGCCTCCAACCGCTTCCAGTCCTTCACTAGCCGGTCGGCCCTGAGGTTTGGATCAGCCCGCACCTGCGCTTCGTGACGGATGGCGCCCGCCAGCTCGGCTCCGCGCTCCGGCCCGCGCAGATCGCGCATTGCCCGCCACGTGGCGGGTTCGTGGCGCAGAGCCTCATGCAGGTCGCGGGTCGCACCCGGCCGCGTCTGATCCAGAGCCGCCCCCGCCTCACGCAGTTCGCGCTTCTGGTGTTCGAGAACGGGCAGCTTCTGACCCCGCATCCGCTCGGTATCGTCCATGGCCCGCGCATAGCGCTCCACCGAGGCCTCCAGCGTCTGCGCAGGAACGGCAGCCGTTCGCCTCGGCCCGGGTGACAGCAGGCCTTCCACGAGGCCGAACTGCGGCGCCGTCGCGCGCTTGTTCAGGGTCAACCCGTCGAACAGGCCGCGTTTGCGGGGCTCGGCGTCGTGACCCGGGACGCGGGCCGGCGCCTCAAGGCCGCGTCGCGCGGCATAGTCCAGCGTCATCTCCTTCAGCCCGGCCCGCGACAGCCGTGCCGACAAGGCGTCGCCGTCCCTGAACTCTTCTCGCCCGGCGTAGAGGGTCACCGCCTCCCGGTGGCGGGTCATGGCGACATAGGTCAGGTGCCGGTCCATCGTGCCGGACGCGAGCACATGGGTTCGGTCCACCGTCGCGCCCTGAGCCTTGTGGATGGTGGTGGCGTAGCCGTGATCGACGGCGGCGTAGTCCGCCATCGACACCGAGACCGCGCGGCCTTGGCCGGGGCCCTTGGCGCTATCCAGACGCACCTCCAGCCGACCGGCCTCGGCCCGTTCCACCGTCCCCAGCATGCCGTTCTTCACGCCGAGATCACGGTTGTTCTCCCGGAACAGGAGACGGTCCCCGGTGGCGAAGGCCCGTTCGCCCTCGGTCGTTTGATAGAGGCGCTCGCCGCGAAGCTCGCCCCGGTCCTGCCGCGCGGCCCGGATGGCGTCGTTCAACTCCGCCACGTCCGAGCGGCGGTGCGCCAAGACCAGACGCGATCCGTCCGGCCGCGCGTCCATGTCGGCGATGACGTCGGCGACGATCGCCTGACGCGCCGCGCCGGGATCGGCCTCGAACCGGACCGCGCCGCGCTCGGCATAGGCCGTCAGACCTTCCGCCGTCCGGTGGCGGGCGAAGTCGACGGAGGCGTCCCGCTGCCAGCCTTCGCGCTGGCGCCGGATTTCGCCCAGCTCGACGAAGCCGACGCGTTCGGCTACCGCGCGGAAGGCCGCGCCGGGGCCTATCGGCTGGAGCTGTTCGGGGTCGCCCACCAGCACCACCTTGGCCCCACTGCGATCCGCCTCAGCGAGGACGCGCGAAAGCTGGCGGCTCCCCACCATACCGGCCTCGTCGATCACCAGCACGCTGCGCGGATCCAGGCTGTCTCGACCCCGCTCCCAACTCCGTTCCCAGCTCGCCAGCGTCCGCGAGGCGATGCCAGAGGATTCCTCCAACCCCTCGGCCGCCTTGCCGGCCAGGGCCGCCCCCATGACCCGGTAACCTTCGGCCTCCCACGCCTGACGCGCGGCCCCGAGCATAGTGCTCTTTCCCGCGCCTGCCATGCCGACCACGGCCCCGATCCGTTCGGGACCCGTGAGGTGGCGAACCGCCCCCATCTGCTCCCGGGACAGGAACGGCCGCTCGGCCAAGGCCCGCTCCGTGTGAGCCCTGCCGACGCCGAACGTCCGGCTGTCCGCCATCCGGTCGGCGCTGTCGGCCATCGACTTCTCGATGGCGATCATCTCCTTCGTCGAGTAGCGCGCCGGCTCCAAGGTGCGGCCGAACTCATCCCTTTGCTCGGGGCGCAGTTCGACCAGCTCGGGCGACGCCATCGCCTTGGCGAAGGCCCTCTGGAACTGGTCGGGATCGTCAACGTAGCGGTGGATCACCTTGGCTACGTCGGCGCGGTCGAACACGCTCTTCTCGTTCGTGACCAGGGTCAGCGCCTGTTCGGGCTTGTCGCGGATCAGTCTCGCGTTGCGCTGTGCCTGCTCGGCGTCCTGCCGCGCGCGCACGACGGACTTGCCGCGCCGGTCCATCTGGGTGGCGTGGACGCCCATATGCTGGGTCGGCTCGATCTCCAGCCCGCAGTCTTGGTGGGAGCGGTGATCGATGCGCAGGTCGTGACCCGCCAACGCAAGATGACGGTTGGCGCGGTCCTCCCAATCCAGACGAAGATCGCGAAGCTGATCGTGCGAGGTCGGCAGGCCGAGCGCGATCAGCCGTTTGTTCTCCAGCTCCATCTCGGACTTCTCGCCCAACCCCTCGCGCTCGACCTTGCGCGTGGTCAGCAGGATGTGGGCGTGGTGATTGCGCACGTCGGTGTCGCCGTGCGGACTGTGGATCGCGAAGTCCACCGCCACGCCGTAGCGATCGGCGAGCCCTTGAGCGAACTCCCGTGTCAGCGCCAGCCGCTGCTCGGGCGTCAGTTCGTGCGGCAGCGCCACCTCGACCTCGCGCGCCACACGGGCGTCTTTCCGGGCCTCCGCGAACTCCGCCGCATTCCACAGGGTCGAGCGGTCCTGCGCCCATTCCGCGTCCACGCCTTCGGGCAACACAATCTCGGTGTGCTCGACGCCGCGACGGGCGGTGAAGTCGTGAGTCTGGCCGTCGCGTTCGTTGGTGAGCTTTTCCGAGGCGCGATAGGCGGCGGCGGCCACCGCGCTGCGTCCGCTGCTGCGGCTGATCGGCTTCATCGCCAGATGATAGATCGCCATGACGACCTCCAGAGAACCGCCACGGGGGGCGGCCAGACTGGCGGGCCGAGATCACGCAAAGCCAGGACACAACCTGGGTCCGTCGATCTCAAAATACCAAGCCCTGAGTTGCGCAGCAACTCGTAAGTGAGCCCTTCGCTAATCTTCGCTTCGCTCGATAGGCTCGGTGGGGCCCGCTTGTAAGAAAGCGGCGTGGGAAGTCAGAGACGCCGTTCAGCAACGACGGCCCGTCGGCTGGACGAATCGGATCGCCTGCTTTGGCGGAGCATGGTTGGGCTGGCGAGCCGTCGCAATGGCGCGGTGAACGCCGGGGTATTGCTCGGCCTTTGCTGATTGCGTCGTCGAGTGCGTCGCTGTTGACCGATGACGGCTTGGCGCTCTCGTGCTACCATGGGTTCCGGACAAGGAGCGGCGACACGGAGGAGACGATGGCGAGGCGGTCAATCGCTGAGCGGCTGGCTCAACTGGAGGCCCAGCGAAAATCGCTACAGACCAAGCTCGGCAAACAGGAGCGGGCCAGAGATACGCGCCGCAAGATCCTGCTCGGCGCCCTAGTCCTGCACCGGCTGGAGAAGGGTCAGGACGCTTTCTCCAAAGACCAACTTCCTGATTGGCTGCGGCGCGAACTCCCCGGCTTCATTACTCGTGACGACGATGCTGCCCTGTTTCCCGACCTGATCGGCGAGAGCAGCGCGGCACCGCTGCCAGACAAGACCTGATTGGGGCGCTGGAGTGCTGCGCCGGCTCTTCGGACTCGTCGGGCTGATCGTCACCCTGATTGGCGGCTACCTGATGGGAACCATCATCGGCTTGGTCTTCATAATCCCGTTTATCCTGATCCGGCACACCAATGAAACTGAGCAGAACTGGCTGCTCCTCGCGGCCGGATCGATCGGTGCCCTCATGGCCTGGTTCAAATGGCGAGCGGCGAACGCCGGGCTCGAAGACCCCGGCGACGTGCATGGCTCGGCCCGGTGGGCCAGCGAGCGCGAGGTGCGGGCGTCGCTGGTCAGCGGCGACGGCCTGATCGTCGGTCGCGAGAACCGCAGGAACGGTGCCCTTCTGCGCTACGATGGCGAGCAGCATCTGATCACCATCGCCCCCACCCGATCAGGCAAGGGCGTCGGCGCCATCATTCCCAATCTGCTGACTGCCGACCGCTCGATCCTGTGCATTGACCCCAAGGGTGAGAATGCGCGGATCACCGTGCGGGCGCGGCTTGGCTTCGGGCCGGTCGAGGTGCTGGACCCCTTCGGTGTGTCGGGCGTGCCGTCCTCCGCCTTCAATCCGTTGGACTCTCTCGATCCGGACGGTCTGGAGCTTGCCGAGGACGCAGCCCTGCTTGCGGACGCACTAATCTACGATCCGCCGGGCCAGGCCGGCGAAGCGCACTGGAACGAAGAGGCCAAGGCGCTCATCACCGGCGTCATCCTCCATGTCGTCTGTTCCGAACATCCGGGCGCCCGCAACCTCGTCACCGTGCGCGACAGGCTCACCAGCGCGCCCGAGGCCTTCGACGAAATGCTATCGACCATGCAGAAGTCGAAGTGCGCCGGCGGGCTCGTCGCTCGCGCCGCCAATCGTCATCTGAGCAAGAGCGGACGCGAGGCGGCGGGGGTGCTGTCGTCGGCCCAGCGTCACACCCATTTCCTCGATAGTCAGCGGATGGCGGCGGTTTTGAGGCATTCGGATTTCCGGTTCGAGGATTTGAAGGCCGGGGTCTGCACGGTGTTCCTGGTCCTGCCGCCCGAGCGGTTGAACACCCATGCGCGCTGGCTGCGTCTGCTCGTCGCCCAGGCCATCGGCGCGCTGGCGAAATCCACGGATCGACCGGACAGGCCGGTCCTTCTACTGCTGGATGAGTTCGCCGCCTTGGGCCGATTGGAGCCGCTGGAACAGGCGTTCGGCCTGATGGCGGGCTATGGTCTGCAACTCTGGCCGATCCTTCAGGATCTGCACCAACTCCGGAGTGTCTACGGGGAACGGGCCGGGACGTTTCTGTCGAACGCCGGGCTGATCCAGATTTTCAACGTCGGCGATGTCGAGACGGCGAGTTGGGTCTCCCGGTCGATGGGCTCGGGGACCATCGCCTACCGAACGGCGAGCAGCGGAGAATCGCAGTCGCCAGGGCCGATGATGTTCTCGCAGACGTCCACCAACACCTCCACGACAGACCATCTCGTGAAGCGCGAACTGCTGACACCCGACGAGGTGATGCGGCTGGATTCCAGTCTGGAGATCCTGCTGCGGCAGGGCCGAGTGCCAGTCGCCGCACTGAAGGTGCGGTATTTTTCTGATCCGGAGTTCGTCGGCACTATCAACCAACGATAACCGTCATAGTCCTGTCGGCGTTTGAGTTCGCGTGGGCGCTTGGCATCATTCCTGTGGAGGGGGCACCCTGCGGCCATACCTAAATCAGGGGCACGAACTTTGTCTCCGGTGCGCCGATACTGTTAAAACGTCGGGTAGCTGACGAGGCGGCGCGGCTGGTTGGGCGGTGACTAGGCTCAGGACCCATTGATGTGATGTGCTCGATCTGATTCAGGCTCTGCAAGGAGACTGGATATGAGCGACCTCTATTGGCTGACGGACGAGCAGATGGCGCGGCTGCA
>JAESGL010000704.1_pt1 | contig 10203 bp, 10 predicted proteins | sample 9269711 | NCBI WGS metagenome assembly JAESGL01 (sample SAMN14515918, study PRJNA621676) | algae metagenome | isolation source: Kastovskya adunca ATA6-11-RM4 and co-occurring heterotrophs from soil and... | place: Chile: Atacama Desert | collected 2011-06-27
TCAAGACGGTGGTGGTGAGCTGCGGCACCTGCTACGACCAGCTGCAGGGCTACCAGTTCGACAAGATCTTCCCGGGCTGCCGCATCATCGACATCCACGAGTACCTGCTGGAAAAGGGCATCCAGCTGCAGGGCAAGGGCGCCTACCTGTACCACGAGCCCTGCCACAACCCGATGAAGCTGCAGGATTCGGTGAAGACCGTGAAGGCGCTCGTCGGTCCGCAGGTGACCAAGAGCGACCGCTGCTGCGGCGAATCCGGCACGCTGGGCGTGACCCGGCCCGACATCTCCACGCAGGTGCGTTTCCGCAAGGAGGAGGAGATCCGCAAGGGCGAGGCCGCGCTGCGCGCGAGCGGCGCCGTGGGCCCGCAGGACAACGTGAAGATCCTCACCAGTTGCCCGAGCTGCCTGCAGGGCCTGAACCGCTACCAGGATGACCTGAACAACGGCCTGCTCGAGGCCGACTACATCGTCGTCGAGATGGCGCGCGAGATCCTGGGCGAGAACTGGATGCCCGAGTACGTGCAGCGCGCCAACGCGGGCGGCATCGAGCGGGTGCTGGTCTGATGGCGCCGGCCTGCCCGCTCTGCGAGGGCGACGGCGGCACGCTGGTCTGGCGCGGGCCGCTGATGCGCGTGGTGCATGCCCCCGAGGAGGCCGAGCGCGGCTTCCCGGGCTTCTACCGCGTCGTCTGGAATGCGCACGTGGCGGAGTTCTCGGACCTGGCCGAAGCCGACCGCGCGCGCTGCATGGCGGCCGTGGCGGTGGTGGAGCAGGTCCTGCGCGAGCAGCTGCAGCCCGCGAAGATCAACCTCGCGGCCCTGGGCAACATGGTGCCGCACCTGCACTGGCACGTGATCGCCCGCTTCGCCGGGGACAGCCATTTCCCGGCGCCCGTCTGGGCGCCGCCCCAGCGCGAGCGCGATCCGGCGCAGGAGGCCGCCGTGCAGGCGCGCGGCGAATCCATCGCGCGGCGGCTGCGCGAGCGCCTGGACCAGGCCGGCCTGGGCTGAGTCCGCGCGCCGGGGAGCGCCGTCCGAGGCCGGGGGCGGCCACCGGTCAGTCCGCAGCGGTCACGCGGTTGCGGCCGGCATCCTTGCTGGCATAGAGCGCCCGGTCGGCGCGGGCGATCGCGGCTTCGAGCGACTCGCCGCTGCGCAGCTGCGCCACGCCCACGGACACGCTCGCCGCAATGGCGTCGGCCCCGTGGCCGGCCGGCTGGCGGGCCACGGCGTCGCGCATGCGCTCGGCCACGGCCAGCGCCTCGTCCAGGCCGGACGTGGGCATCACCAGCAGGAACTCCTCGCCGCCCCAGCGCGCCAGCAGGTCCTGGGCGCGGCTGTTGCGCGCCAGCAGATCCGCCACGTGCACCAGCACCCGGTCGCCGGCATCGTGGCCGTGGGTATCGTTGATGCGCTTGAAATGGTCGATGTCCGCGATCACCACCGCCGTCGGCCCGCCCGCCTGCCGTGCCTGCGCGATGCGTTCCGCGGCGAGGCTGGCCAGGCGCCGGCGGTTGGACAGCCCCGTGAGCGGATCGGTGGCGGCCTGGTCCTCCAGCCGGCGCTCCGCGCGCAGGACCGATCCATAGTAGTAGCGGGCCGTGTACGCCGCCATGGCGAACACCACGGCCACGTTGAACGCATGCACGATGGAGAGCCCGGACGCGTCGAGCGGTGCCTGCGCGCCGTGGCGGCGCGACAGCTCGTACATGCCGATGTAGAAGGCGAACAGCGCGAGCAGCAGGACCGGCGTGACCCTGCGGCGCCCGCGGCCCACCACGATGGCGGGAATGAACATCAGCAGGTAGTAGTGGAAGCCGCTGTTCCAGCCGATCAGCCAGGTGCCGAGCGCGGAATGGCCCACCACCTCGGCCCATATCAGCACCAGCGCGGCACCGTTGCGGTGCCGCCGCAGCAGCGCATGGGCCGCGGCGTACAGGGCGATGCTCGCCACGTTGATCCAGGTCAGCAGCGGCGAGCCGAGCAACAGGAAGAGGGGGATGAAGGACGCGTCCACGGCCGCGGCCATCACGGTCACGCGCCGGGTCATCACCCAGAAGGCCTTGCGTGCCAGACGGCCCTCCCGGGCGGATCGGAGCGCGGGGGACGAGGAGGCGTCGGTGCTGGGCATGGGGGCCTGTGGGGGGACGGCAGGTGGTGGGACAATTCTCGTCCACGAATGTAAGAGTTGCTACCGCGCGGCCCGGCGCGTGTCGGCAAGACGAGACGACGAGAGAAGGACTTCCCATGGCAGACCCGCATATGGCCGCCGCCGCTGCGCCGCAATCGCTCACCGTGCATGGCGCCTCGCGCGTGCTCGAAATCGCCTTCGAGGACGGCGCGCATTTCCGCATCCCGTTCGAGCTGCTGCGCGTGTACTCGCCCTCGGCGGAAGTGCAGGGCCACGGCCCGGGACAAGAGGTGCTGCAGACCGGCAAGCGCGACGTGCAGATCACCGCCATCGAGCCCGTCGGCCATTACGCGATCAAGCCCGTGTTCTCCGACGGGCACCAGAGCGGCCTGTTCACGTGGCAGTACCTGTACCGGCTCGGGCGGGAGCAGGAGACGCTCTGGCAGCAGTACCTGGAGCGCCTCGCCGCCGCGGGCATCGACCGCGATGCGGCCATGCCGGCGGGGCGCAGCGGCGGCGCAAGCCCGGGAGGCGCCTGCGGCGCCGAATGACCCCATGCTCTAATATTGATAGCGCCTGCACTTTTTTCCACGAGCGCCGGCGCCGGTTTTCCCTTCAGGTTTCGCGTACCCGCCGCGCGACACATGCCCCAACCCTCTGCGGGGTTGTCGCCATCTGCGCGGCCCCGCGCTCTTAGCATGCCCACCATGAGCACCACCCATTTCGGTTTCCAGTCGGTCGATGAGAAGGACAAGGCCCGCCGCGTGCGCGGCGTGTTCGATTCCGTGGCCTCGAAGTACGACCTCATGAACGACCTCATGTCCGGTGGCCTGCACCGGGCCTGGAAGGCCTACACCGTGATGGTCGCCAACCTGCGGGAAGGCCAGGCCGTGCTGGACATCGCCGGCGGCACCGGCGATCTGGCGCGTGCATTCGCGAAGAAGGTGGGCGCCAGCGGCACGGTGGTGCACACCGACATCAACGAGTCGATGCTGCGCGTGGGGCGCGACCGCCTGATCGACGGCGGCACGGTGCTGCCCACGCTGGTCTGCGACGCCGAGCGCCTGCCGTTTCCCGACAACCATTTCGACGTGGTGAGCGTGGCCTTCGGCCTGCGCAACATGACGCACAAGGACCAGGCCATCGCCGAGATGTGCCGCGTGCTCAAGCCGCGGGGACGCCTGCTGGTGCTGGAGTTCTCGCAGGTGGCCAAGCCGCTGCGCAAGCCCTACGACTGGTATTCCTTCAAGGTGCTGCCGCGCCTGGGCAAGCTCGTGGCGGGCGACGACGCGAGCTACCGCTACCTGGCCGAATCGATCCGCATGCATCCGGGCCAGGAGGAGCTCAAATCCCTCATGCAAAAAAATGGCTTTGGGCATGTGGACTATCACAACATGACGGGCGGCGTGGTCGCCTTGCATGTTGGAATCAAGTGCTGAGCCGCGTCCGCGGTTCCCGATAAATAGAAGGAGATGACATGATGAAATTCTGGTCCTTGGCTCTGGTGGCGATGCTCGCCGTGGTCCACCTGGACGCCGATGCCCGCCGCATGGGAGGCGGCAAGTCGGTCGGCAAGCAATCGAGCAACGTGACGCAGCGCGAGGCCGCGCCCGCCGCGCCGGCCGCTCCCACGCAGAACGTGAACAATGCGGCGGCGGCCAAGCCGGCCACCGCTCCCAATGCCGCGCCCGCCGCGGCGGCGCCCAAGAAGCCCTGGGGCGCGATGCTCGGCGGCCTGGCCGCCGGCCTGGGCCTGGCCTGGCTGGCGCATTCGCTGGGCCTGGGCGCGGCCTTCGGCAACTTCCTGCTGATCGCGCTGCTCGCCCTCGTGGCTTTCGCGGTGATCGGCATGGTCATGCGTTCGCGCAAGTCCGGCCCCGCGGCGGCCGGCGCCGGTTCCGGCGGCGCGCCCTTCGCCTTCCAGGGCGCGGGCGCCGGCTCGGTGTCGCCCGCCGAGGCCCCCGTGCCGCGCCAGTACAGCCCGCAGAACGTGGGCAACGATGCCTCCGCGCGCCCGTTCGAGCGCAGCGGCATGGCCTTCGACGCCTCGCGCGCCGGTGGCGCCGGCGTGGGCAGCGGCGTGGTGATCGGCTCGGGTCTCGCGGGTTCGCAGAACTGGGGCATTCCGGCCGACTTCGACACGCAGGGCTTCCTGGCTGCGGCCAAGCGCAACTTCGTGACGCTGCAGGCTGCCTGGGACCGCTCCGACATCCCGACGCTGCGCTCGATGATGACCGACAGCATGGTCGACGAGATCCGCTCCCAGCTGAGCGAGCGCGAATCGCTGCGCGGTGCGAACCAGCCCAACCACACCGACGTAGTGATGCTGGAGGCGCAGCTGCTGGGCATCGAGGACCTGGGCGACGGCTACATGGCCAGCGTGGAGTTCTCCGGCATGATCCGCGAGGAGCTCTCGGCCGGCCCGAGCCCGTTCCGCGAGGTCTGGAACATGACCAAGCCCAAGAGCGGCAGCAGCGGCTGGCTGGTGGCGGGCGTGCAGGCGCTCCAGTGAGGCGTCACGCGGGCCGCAGGTGGCCCGCGGTTTTTCTTTTTCCCTAATGGCGCGGCGCGCGTACGGACAAGCTTTCGGGCGTCCGGGCCAGTTCGGGGAATAATCGGGGACTATGGCAGCACCACAGTCCCCTTTTTCGTTCCTGGACGGGCTCTTCGAGCGCCTGGCCGGCGGCCCGCAGCCCCCGCAATGGCTGGTGCACGAGGTGCAGCACCGTCTGGTGCTGCTCGTCAACCACGTGCTCATGCAGGAGCCCGAGGCCATGGAGCGGCTCGTGCGGCAGAGCGGCAGCGTGGCCCGGGTGCAGTGGCGCGCCTATTCGATGGCGCTGCGCGTGACGCCCGCCGGCCTGTTCGATCTGGCCGGTGAGGCCGCCGTGCCGGACCTGCGGGTGGAGATCACCGACACCTCGCCGCTGTCGCTGGCGCAAACGGCCCTGCGCGGCGACCGGCCCGCGATCCGCATCGAGGGCGACGTGCAGCTCGCCGCCGAGATCCAGTGGCTGGCCGACCACGTGCGCTGGGACCTCGAGGAAGACCTGGCGCGCATCATCGGCGACGCGCCGGCCCATGCGATCGGCACGGTGGCGCGGCGCGTGGCGCAGGCGCTCAAGCAGTTCGTGGGCATGCGCATGGCCGCAGGGCGCCCGGCGCCCGACGACGGCCCGCAGGCCGGCGCGCCCGGTTCGGACCGCGGCGCTCCATGAGCCGGCTTTTCCGCGGCGCCACCATCGTCTGGGTGGTGCTGCGCCATGGGCTCGACGAACTGGTCCTGACGAGCTTCCAGAAGCCCTGGCTGCGGATGCTCGCGCGCGTGGTCTCCGTCGGCCGCAACCTGGACGCCCCGCGCGGCCGCCGCCTGCGCGAGGCGCTGGAGCGGCTGGGGCCGATCTTCGTGAAGTTCGGGCAGGTGCTCTCCACGCGGCGCGACCTGCTGCCGCCCGACATCGCCAACGAACTCGCCCTGCTGCAGGACCGCGTGCCGCCGTTCGATCCGAACGTGGCGGTGGCCACGATCGAGCGTGCCTTCCGCCGGCCGATCGGCGAGATCTTCGTGTCGTTCGACCGCGAGCCGGTCGCCAGCGCCTCGATCGCGCAGGTGCATTTCGCGGTGGTCCGCGACCGCTACGGCGTGGAGCGCGAGGTGGCCGTGAAGGTGCTGCGGCCCGGCATGCTGCCGGTGATCGACAACGACCTGGGCCTGATGCGCGCGATGGCCGGCTGGGTGGAGAGCCTGTCGGCCGACGGCAAGCGCCTCAAGCCCCGGCAGGTGGTGGCGGAATTCGACAACTACCTGCACGACGAACTCGACCTGATCCGCGAGGCCGCGAACGCCGCGCAGCTGCGCCGCAACATGGAAGGCCTGGGCCTGGTGCGCATCCCCGAGATCCTCTGGGACTTCTGCCACCCCGAGGTGCTGGTGATGGAGCGCATGAACGGCGTGCCGATCAGCCAGATCGAGCGGCTGCGCTCGGCGGGCGTGGACATCCGCCAGCTCGCGCGCGACGGCGTCACGATCTTCTTCACCCAGGTGTTCCGCGACGGCTTCTTCCATGCGGACATGCACCCGGGCAACATCCAGGTGAGCCTGGAGCCGGGCTCCTTCGGCCGCTACATCTCGCTCGATTTCGGCATCGTCGGCTCGCTCACCGAGTTCGACAAGGAATACCTCGCGCAGAACTTCACGGCCTTCTTCCGCCGCGACTACAAGCGCGTGGCCGAGCTGCACGTGGAGAGCGGCTGGGTGCCCGCCGACACGCGCATCAACGAGCTCGAATCGGCCATCCGCGCCGTCTGCGAGCCGTACTTCGACCGGCCGCTCAAGGAGATCTCGCTCGGCATGGTGCTGATGCGGCTCTTCCAGACCTCGCGCCGCTTCCAGGTCGAGATCCAGCCGCAACTGGTGCTGCTGCAGAAGACGCTGCTCAACATCGAAGGGCTCGGGCGCCAGCTCGACCCGGATCTGGACCTCTGGAGCACCGCCAAGCCGTTCCTCGAGAAGTGGATGCTCGACCAGATGGGGCCGCAGCGCTTCTGGCGCGAGGTGAAGGCCGAGGCGCCGCATTTCGCGAAGATGATGCCCGAGCTGCCGCGGCTGCTGCACGACTACCTGCGCCACAAGCCGCACGACCACCGGCGCGAGATGCAGGAACTGCTGGCCGAGCAGCGCCGCACCAACCGCCTGCTGCAGGGCCTGATCTACGGCGGCCTGGGCTTCGTGCTGGGACTGCTTCTGCTGCAGATCCTGATCCGCTGGCGGATCTACTGACGGCGCGCCTGCCGCGTTCCCGGGCCGCCCGCCGCCTCCCCCTCTCCCCACCCCTTCACCGCAACCCCATCACTTCGCGACATCGAGGAGCATGCCGTGCTGCTGACCCTGGTCATCGTCTATCTGCTGGTCACCATCGCCATCGGGCTGGTGGCCGCCAAGCGCGTCAAGAACACGGCGGATTTCGCCATCGCCGGGCGGCACCTGCCGCTCTACATGATCATCACCACGACGTTCGCGACGTGGTTCGGCTCGGAGACGGTGCTGGGCATTCCCGCGAAGTTCATCGAAGGGGGCCTGGGCAACGTGGTGGAGGACCCGTTCGGCGCCGGGTTCTGCCTGATCCTGGTGGGCCTGTTCTTCGCGGCCAAGCTCTACCGCATGACGCTGCTCACGATCAGCGATTACTACCGGGAGCGCTACGGCCGGGCCGTGGAGGTGGTCTGCTCGCTGATCATCATGCTGAGCTACCTGGGCTGGGTGGCGGCGCAGGTGACCGCGCTGGGGCTGGTGTTCAACCTGCTCTCGGGCGGGACCGTCAGCATCCCGATGGGGATGACGATCGGCGTGGTGTCGATCCTCGCGTACACGCTCTTCGGCGGCATGTGGTCGGTGGCGGTGACCGATTTCATCCAGATGATCATCCTCGTCGTGGGCCTGGCGATCATCGCGGTGTTCGCAGGCAACATGGCGGGCGGGGCCGACAAGGTCATCGACTTCGCGGCCAGCCGCGACCTGTTCCGCTTCCTGCCCGAGCCGAAACTCCACGACGTGCTGTTCTTCATCGCGGCGGGCATCACGATGATGTTCGGTTCGATCCCGCAGCAGGACGTGTTCCAGCGCGTGATGTCCGCCAACAACCTGAAGGCCGCCACGCGCGGGCCGGTGATCGGCGGCATCTGCTACATCCTGTTCGCCTTCGTGCCGATGTTCCTCGTGGCGAGCGCGCTCCTCATCATGCCGAACGAGACGGCGGCGCTGCTCAAGGAGGATCCGCAGAAGGTGCTGCCGACGCTGGTGCTGGAGAAGATGCCGTTCGTGATGCAGGTGCTGTTCTTCGGGGCGCTGCTGTCGGCGCTGAAGTCCACCGCCTCGGCCACGCTGCTGGCGCCGAGCGTCACCTTCACCGAGAACATCTGGCGCCAGTTCCGCCCGGCCGTGAGCGACCGCGAGCACCTGCGCACGATGCGCATCAGCACGCTGGTGTTCAGCCTGCTGGTGCTGGCCTATTCGATCCACATGCAGGGCACGTCGATCTACGAACTGGTGTCCGGCGCCTACCAGGTGCCGCTCGTGGGCGCGTTCGTGCCGCTGGTGTTCGGCCTGTACTGGAAGCGCGCCACCACCCAGGGCGCGCTCTGCGCGATCGTGCTCGGCCTGGGCTTCTGGCTGGCGTTCATCGCGCTGCCGGCGGGCGCGGTGTTCCCGGCGCAGCTCGCCGGGGTGCTGGCCGCCGTGGCGGGGATGCTGGCGGGTTCGCTCGCCCCGCAGTGGCTGGCCAACCGCCATGCGCCGCACCACCGCGTGGTGGGCGCCGAGTGAAGGCGGCGGGGCCTTGCGGCGCCGCCGCGGGCCCGCGGTAGCGCCTGCCTATAATTGAAGGTTTTGCGGCGCTTGCGTCCGCATTTCCCACAGCTCGGTATTAAGCACGGTACACATGCCTATCTACGCCTACAAATGCGGCTCCTGCGGCCATGCCAAGGATGTGCTGCAGAAGATGTCCGATGCCCCTCTCACGGTCTGCCCCGCCTGCGGCGCGGAGACGTTTTCCAAGCAGGTCACGGCCGCCGGCTTCCAGCTCAAGGGCTCGGGCTGGTACGTGACCGACTTCCGCGGCGGCAACGGCGGCGGTGGCGGCACGAGCGCGCCGGCCCCGGCCGCAGAAGGCTCCGGCGGCGCCGCGGCTCCCGCCGCAGCGCCTGCGCCGGCCGCGTCGCCGGCCCCGGCGGCCGCACCCTCCGCCGCGGCGCCCGCCGCGTCCTCCTCCAAGAGCTGAACGCCCCTCGATGTCCGCTTTGCGCAAATGGCTGTTCACGGGCCTGCTGGTGATCGTTCCGGGCGTGATCACCGCCTGGGTCCTGCACTGGATCATCAGCACGCTCGACCAGACCCTGCAGATCCTGCCGGAGAACTGGCAGCCCGACCGGCTGCTCGGTTTCCACATCCCCGGCTTCGGGGTGCTGCTCACGTTCGCGATCCTGCTCACCGTGGGCGCGCTGGCGAGCAACTTCGCCGGCCGCAAGCTGGTGGAGTGGGGCGACCGGCTCGTGAGCCGCATTCCGGTGGTGCGCTCGATCTATTCGAGCGTCAAGCAGGTCTCGGACACGCTGTTCTCGGAGAGCGGCAACGCCTTCCGCACCGCGGTGCTCGTGCAGTGGCCGCGCGAGGGCGTCTGGACGGTCGCCTTCATCACCGGCTCGCCGAGCGGCGAAGTGGCCGCCTACCTGCGTGACGGCTACGTCAGCGTGTACGTGCCGACGACGCCCAACCCCACGGGCGGCTATTTCGTGATCCTGCGCAAGAGCGACTGCGTCGAGCTGGACATGAGCGTCGATGCGGCGCTGAAGTACATCGTGTCGATGGGCGTGGTGGCTCCCCCGGACCTCACGCCCCCCGAACCCAAGTAACCCCGTTTTCCATCGCCTCCCCGTGGGGCGCGTGGAATCCCTCCCCATCCCGTTTGCGCGCTCCCCGCGGGCGCAGGAAGAAGCACCCATGGCCATGCGTTCCCACTATTGCGGTCTCGTCACCGAAGCCCTGATGGGCCAAACCGTCACCCTCGCGGGCTGGGTGAACCGCCGCCGCGACCATGGCGGCGTGATCTTCATCGACCTGCGCGACCGCGAAGGCAACGTGCAGGTGGTGTGCGACCCGGACCGCGCCGACATGTTCAAGACGGCCGAAGGCGTGCGCAACGAGTTCTGCGTGCAGATCAAGGGCCTGGTGCGCGCACGCCCCGAGGGCACGACCAACGACAACCTGAAGAGCGGCAAGATCGAGGTGCTGTGCCACGAGCTGAACGTGCTGAACCCCTCGGTGACGCCCCCGTTCCAGATGGACGACGAGAACCTGTCGGAAACCACGCGCCTCACGCACCGCGTGCTCGACCTGCGCCGCCCCTACATGCAGCGCAACCTGATGCTGCGCTACAAGACGGCGATCCAGGTGCGCAACTTCCTGGACAAGGAAGGTTTCATCGACATCGAGACGCCCATGCTGGGCAAGAGCACGCCCGAAGGCGCGCGCGACTACCTCGTGCCCAGCCGCGTGCACGACGGCCAGTTCTTCGCG
>JAESGL010000705.1_pt1 | contig 10172 bp, 8 predicted proteins | sample 9269711 | NCBI WGS metagenome assembly JAESGL01 (sample SAMN14515918, study PRJNA621676) | algae metagenome | isolation source: Kastovskya adunca ATA6-11-RM4 and co-occurring heterotrophs from soil and... | place: Chile: Atacama Desert | collected 2011-06-27
AAAGGAGTACTGGCCGTCCCTGCTGATGCAGATCTAAGTGGCGGGATAGGGGTGATCGGATTGGAAGCTAGTCCGGGCCAAGTCATCACACCCGTGATTGACACGGTCGAAAGGATGGCGAACCTGCTATTCGCCTTGGCCATATTCTCAGGCGTCCTCTTTGTGATGTTGCCTATCGCGACCTCCCTGTCAGCGATTGTGTTGGGAATAGGTTTGGTCGTTCCCGCTGCCATGCAGTTCCTACCGCCTGTGCAACGCCATTATCTCCGCCCCCTCCGCCGCGTTTCGGTGGTTATGATCGCGATTGGACTAATGGGAGTGGTGGCGTTGCCCGGCACTTACGCGCTGGCGTCCGTGTTGGGCGGTAGCTATGTGGATGCCGCAGCATCGCGTAGCCAGAATTTGCCTTCAGACGCGAATCTTGGACGTGACCTCTCCGGTTTTACAGGCGAGCTGGAGGCAGCGACTGAACTACCCGAGATTTCAGAGCGAACGGACGGCTTAGAGCCCAGCGTACCTGCGGAGCAGGGCACTATGTGGGGGGACCTAACAAGCGCTTTGGGGTCGGCGAGAGATGCCGTGGGCGGTGCTATCTCTGGCCTAGGAGGTCAAGCCGTTACTATAGGCACTCAAGCTATCGGTCAGGTGACAAGCTCTCTGACCGCAATCGACACGTTCCTTGAGCGATCAGAAGAGCTGTTCGCGCTTCTAATTGGATTGGCGGTCGCCTACATTGCCAAGCTGATCATATTGCCCATCATGATCCTTGCAGTTGCCCTCGTTGTCGCGCGTGCATGCATCGGGTTGTTTGATCGCGACAGCCGCTTTGTTGCGATAGGCGATTCGCACCTTTCTCAGCGCTCGAATATGTAAGTGTTGGTGTTCCCGTGGCCACCTCGGCCATTGCCGCCCGCCCAAAGCTTTAGCGGTTCTATAAGCCCATACCGGCTGACTGGCGGATTTGCTAAGCTGTTCGCATGACAGCCGCCGATCAATACAGTTTCCGCAAGGTGACGCCGGATGACCTCGGTATGCTGGCGAGATGGCAATCGAACGCGCATGTCCGTCAATGGTGGGACCGGGAACCGTACGACGAGAAGGACTTAACTGATCCTCGAGTAAGACGCTGGATTGTTCTAAATGCCGGTCGCCCCTTTGCGTACATGCAGGACTACACAGTCCACGGGTGGGAGGGTCACCCATTTGCTTACCTGCCCAGGGGCGCCCGGGGCATCGACCAATTCATTGGAGATCCTGAAATGGTCGGGGTCGGGCATGGCGCAGCATTTATCGCGATGCGGATGCGGGCTCTTTTTGATGAGGGCGTACCTGTGATCGCGACCGATCCGCATCCAGATAATGCTCGAGCGATAGCCGTCTACAAGAAGGTGGGGTTTGAGCCGTCTGGACCACCTCAGCAAACGCAGTGGGGTCTGGTCTTACCTATGTTGGCCATAAAATGAGCGTTGCGAAGGCATTGCAACTTCTGCTCGCATAACGGCCGTTAACCCATGTTGTTGAGGGTAACCGCTTTCACCCGTTGCGGGATTTGGACCTGAGCGTCTTTTTGCAGGTCATGTTCGACATCCGGCCATTCACCCCAGCTGACCTGAAAGAGACTTTATGTGGCCTCCTTGGCGACAGGGCACCACGGAGGTGACGCAACCCATCTGGGTGGTGACGGCAAGCTGATAGGCACATCTACTCAGCCCCATACGCCGCGCATCAGCCGAGTTTTCTCTCTTGGCCTTCGATGGACGGAGTTGAGGGAGCCAAAGCCGACCCAAATAGGTTATTGGCGAGACCGCACTGCTCACCTAGAGGCGGATGCAGGTGTCCTCTGCATCTCAGCGCCTGGTCGTCTCAGGGTCGGACCGTCAGCCATCAACTTTATCAAAGCAGCCCCTTCCGGCGAGGGAACGACCTCACACCGATGGTAGACCCGACCGTCTTTCGTTCGCTTCATCCGTCCGAGGTTGCAGAGCGTCCGCCGCAGGATAGCTGCGTCACCGAATGTATGTAGCATGTTCAGGTGGTCGCTGATCTCGCGCTCTGTGAAAGTGTGGTCGGCAGGTATTTCTGACCAAAGCACCCAAAGACAAAGGTTCTGAAGGCTTGTTCGGGCGGGCCACGCCGTAAGCCTGCCCTTCTCGTCGAAGAACCGAGCAGCTTTCACAACGGAAGCGGGCAGTTCCGGAGATGCCGACGCAGGCTCCGCGTCCGGCCATGGCGACGCTGCACGAGGCCCGGATTGAGATCGCAGGTGTTTAAAGTTCCGCTGACCGGCTGCCCTGGCCAACATGTTCAGAAGCTCTAGATGGCTCGGCAGTGTTGTGCTGTCCGCCAGCTGTCGGCGCAGCGACTTCGCAAGGGAAGATATGTCGTCGGTCGAGAATGGGATGAGGTGTCTGGGCATAGTCGCTCTCCACGTGCCAGCCCAATTGGGAGATCGATGGTCACCGGCTTGTCGACGGGGCACGAGAACGAGAGTGCGTGCGGGCCTTCCAAGCAGGTTTAGCTTCCCTTTCGGGACGGTGACGCCTGGGTGAACTGCGGACCCGCCCCAACAATAACGGTAAAACGGGCCACCTGCAACGGTGCAAAGGTAAACCACTGTTCGCGTGGATTGCGACTGGCTAGGGATGTCGCATGCATGTTGATTTCTGCACCGGACGTGCCAAACATGAATAGTGCCGACACTGCACATGATCTGCGGCCTATAGGTTCTGGCAAGCAGGATCTCGTTGGAGCTGAAAAGGCAACTGCCTGTCGCAGCCACCGAGCTTGCCACCCCACCGTGCCCCGTCTGGCGGGCTTAACTTGACAACTCGATTGTCAATGATCTTGTGGGAGCCATGCTCCTGAAACAAAAAAACACCCAGCGAACCATCCTGAGCCTCAAGAGCGTGACCAAGCGCTTTGGGGATGTCCATGCCTTGCGGGAGGTCGATCTCGACATCGCAGAGCGGGACATCGTGTGTCTTGTGGGGCAGTCGGGGTGCGGAAAGTCGACTCTGCTGCGGGCGATTGCCGGCATCGAAGGCATCGAGGCGGGTACCATTGCGCTGGACGGGCGGGTGGTCAGCAGCGCCCAAAGCTTTGAGGAGCCGGAAAAGCGCAATGTGGGTTTCATGTTCCAGGATTATGCGCTGTTCCCGCACCTTTCCGCGCGGCAGAACATCGCCTTTGGGCTAAAGAACCTCCAACGCAAGGCTGCGGCCGCCCGGGTGGAGGACGTGATTGCCCGCCTTGGCATCGAGGCCTTGGTCGACCGCTATCCGCATATGCTGTCGGGGGGCGAACAGCAGCGCGTAGCGCTGGCGCGAGCTCTGGCGCCGCAACCGCATATCCTGCTGATGGATGAGCCGTTTTCGAACCTTGACCGGGGTTTGCGCGACTCAGTCCGCCAGCAGACGCTCTCACTGCTGAAGGCTCTGGGCACCACTACCATCATTGTGACGCATGACCCTGAGGAGGCCCTAACGCTAGGGGACGAGATCGTGCTTATGCACAAGGGTGGGGTGGTCGAAACCGGCTCTGGGGACGCGATCTATAGCTATCCACAGACCGCCTATGCAGCGGCGTTCTTTTCCCAGGTCAATCGGCTGCCTGCAGTGCGCAATGGCGACTGGCTGGAGACCCCGCTCGGCCGCTTCCCGGCGCCGTGCGGCAGTTCGGGCGCAGTGCAGTTGTTTGTTCGTCCCCAGGCAATCGCACTCAGCGAGGATGGACCAACTGCTCGCGTGCTGGGGCGCGTGCTGCTCGGCGAGATCGAGGAAGTCACCCTGGCACTGCCCGGCCTTGCCGATCCGCTGGTGATGCGTACCAGCAGCCGTTGCGAAATCGAGTTGGGGCAAGAGGTTAACATCGAAGTGGCGGCAAAGGACGTGATGGTTTTTTCAGCAGATGAGGCCGCCCGAGCCGCCCTGCATCAGAGAAACTGACGAAAGCACAACAAGATCAAAGGATTAGAACGACTCTAAGAATGCAGTTAATTGTTGACCCTGGCGGTCAGCTATGCCTTATGCCTTCTTGAGGACGCAGGGGAGAGCTTGGCGTCCGACCGTCAACAGTTCACCTGGGAGACACCATGTCCCGTCTAGCCACACTCACGTCGGCTGCCAGCATCTTGATGCTCGGCGCTGCGGTTCCGACACTGGCCCAAGAGGTCAATATCTATACAACGCGTGAACCGGGGCTGATCCAGCCCATTCTGGATGCGTTCACGGCCAAGACCGACATCGCGGTCAATACTGTCTACCTCCAGGACGGCTTGATAGAACGCGTAGCGGCAGAGGGGGAAAGCTCCCCGGCTGACATTCTAATGACCGTGGACTTCGGCGCACTTGTCGACCTGGTCGATGCCGGCTTAACCCAGACTGTTGACTCGGAAGTTTTGGAGAGTGCCGTGCCGGAGGCTCTGCGTGATCCGGAGGGCAATTGGTTCGCTCTCTCGGGCCGCGCCCGAGTGCTTTATGCGGCCAAGGACCTCGATGTCGACGGCTTCACCTATGAGCAGTTGGACGATGAAGAGTGGCGCGGCCGGCTGTGCATCCGCTCGGGTCAGCACCCCTACAACACCGCCATGTTTGCCGCCTATCTCGCCAAGTACGGCGAGAAAGCAACTCGCGAGTGGCTTGAAGGCATCAAGGCGAACCAGGCTCGTGTCGCTGCGGGTGGCGACCGTGACGGTGCTCGCGACATTGCTGCAGGCGTCTGCGACATTGCCATCGGCAATTCCTACTATGTCGGCCTGATGACCAGCGGCGCGGGTGGCGATGAACAGCAGGCCTGGGCCGAGGAAATAAAGGTGATTTTGCCCACCTTCGAAAATGGCGGAACCTTGGTTAACGTTTCGGGCGCCGCCCTTGCCGCAAATTCTCCCAACCGCGATGAGGCCGTGCAGCTGCTCGAATATCTCGTTTCGGACGAAGCTCAAAAGCTCTATGCCGAAGCAAATTTCGAGTATCCGGTGACCGAAACGGCGGAAGTCCACCCCATCATCGCCGACTTTGGCACATTGCAGCCAGACGAGATGCAGCTGACCGAGATCCTGCCATACCGTCAGCGCGCTAGCGAACTGGTCGATGAAGTCAACTTCGACACCTTCGGCAATTAACGGACAGGCGGCGGGGTCGCCCCGCCGCATTCTCCGGTGTCGATAGCTTTCATTTCAGCTCCGCTGCAGCGGCGGCTAACCGGTACGAGCGTCTGGGCTGCAGTGGCTTTTGTCACCGCAGCCTTGGCGCTTCTTCCCCTTATGGCGATTGCCTATGCAGGGCTCGGGGGCAGCACGGGCGTGCTGTGGTCACATGTGGCAGTGCATGTGATGCCGCAAGCGGCCTGGAATACCGCACTGCTACTGCTGGGCACCGGATTGATAGCAACCGCCATCGGCACTGGCTCAGCCTGGTTGATGTCCGCTTATAGCTTCCGAGGGCGCGGCGTGCTGGAGTGGGCGCTGCTGCTGCCTCTTTCGGTCCCCACCTACATCATGGCCTACGCCTATCTGGATGTGCTGAGCCCGCTAGGGCCCATTCAGGGAATGGTGCGCGCCTTTCTGGGATATTCGAGCCCACGCGACTTTCGCTTGCCCGATATTCGCTCGATGTGGGGAGCCATCCTGGTCTTTGGGTTCGTACTCTACCCCTATGTCTATTTGACGACCCGAGCCATGTTCCTGACGCAGGCGGCCAATCTGGTGGAGGTGTCCCGTACCCTCGGCGTCTCCCGCGCTGGAGTCTTCTGGCGGGTCGCCTTGCCTCTTGCCCGCCCAGCCATCGCGATCGGCATCAGTCTCGTCTTAATGGAAACGCTGAATGATGTAGGCGCTGCTCAATTCCTTGGCGTTCGCACAATGACGGCGACGATCTACACCACTTGGATCGTCCGAACCGATCTGGCGGGGGCGGCACAGCTCGCATTGGCGATGCTTGCTATCGTGCTTGCGCTGATACTCTTGGAGCGTTGGGCACGGCGGAGTAGGCGCTTTGCCGCAAGCGCCCAGCGGGCCCGACCAATGGCGCCCGAGGTCCTGCGTGGCTGGAAGTCACTCGTGGCCTTCGGGTTAGGCGCCCTGCCCGTCTTCATTGGCTTTGTTGGTCCTGCCGCCTACCTTCTGGTGGAGGCCGTCGAGCGCATCGAGTTCGCCGGAGTTTCGACGGCATTGGTCCGCGCGACCGCCAACACGGTCCTGCTCTCGGCCGTCGCTACTGGCGTCGTGCTTGTCCTTGGTTTCGCCGTGTCCTATGCGGCTCGCCTGCAGCCCAGCCGGTGGGTCAATGGCGCGGCGCGGGTCGCGGCACTCGGGTACGCGGTACCCGGAACGGTGCTCGCCATCGGCATTCTCATCCCGGTCGCCGCGTTCGACCGCAGCCTCGACGCCCTTTTTAAGGCCTGGCTTGGCTTTCCCATAGGTCTGCTGGTCCTGGGGTCAGGAGCCGCTCTTATCTACGCCTACGCGGCTCGCTTCCTCGCTATTTCCGCCGGCGGCATCGAAGCTGGCTTGAGCCGAATTCCGGTCTCCTTTGACCATGCGTCTCGTACGCTGGGGGAGACCGCCACGGGCACCATGCTGCGCGTTCACCTGCCGCTCTCACGCACCGCACTCACTGCTGCTGGGCTGCTGGTCTTTGTGGACTGCATGAAAGAACTGCCAGCAACACTACTGCTCCGACCATTAAACGTGGAAACCTTGGCAACTCTGCTTTATGGCGAAGCTGCAAGGGGAACTTACGAGGAAGCGTCTCTTTCAGCCTTGATCATCGTGGCCGTGGGCATGCTGCCGGTCATACTGTTGGCCCGCACCGGCCGGTTGCGATAAGAAGAGCCGACATTCGGACGAGGATCTCAGCTATACTTTGCCTGCCGTTCTTCACACCCCGGCATCCCGCTTATTCGAACTTACCAACGTCCCCCCTGTCATCTCGTCTGGCTTCGACAATCTCATGAGGTCGAGAAGAGTTGGCGCAACATCCGCAAGCCGTCCGTCGCGTAAAGATTGCCGATCCGAGTTGTAGATCAGGATCGGAACAGGGTTTGTGGTGTGAGCTGTATGAGGCTCTCCGGTGCGCGGATCGCGCATCAACTCGCAATTGCCGTGATCGGCAGTCACCAGCAGCGCCCCGCCAACCGAATGCACGGCATCGGCAATCCGGCCGAGCTGAATATCCACTGCTTCGACTGCTTTGATCGCTGCATTCAGGTTCCCTGTATGTGCGACCATATCGGGATTGGCGAAGTTCAGGACGATAAGGTCGTATCTGCCCGACAGAATTGCCTCAGCGGCTCGGGTGCCCACTTCCGGTGCTGACATCTCGGGCTGGAGATCGTAGGTGGCAACATCGGGTGATGCTACAATGATCCTGTCTTCCCCAGTGAAGGGTGTCTCCTCGCCCCCATTTAGGAAATATGTCACGTGCGGATACTTCTCAGATTCTGCTATCCGCAGCTGGGTTCGCCCCGCCTTGGCAACCGTCTCCCCGAGGCCGTTTGACAGCGTCTGGGCGGGAAACAGCGCGCTCATCACACGGTCCAGCTCATCGCTGTACTGCGTCATGCCAACTGCCGCAGCGAGCCTGGGCAGTCTTCGCGCAAAACCCTCGAACTTGGGATCGAGTAGAGCCGTCAGAATCTGCCTGACCCGGTCAGAGCGGAAGTTGAACGAGAGCACGGCATCGCCATCCTGGAACCCGGAGTACCCATCGATGACCGAGGCAGGCAGGAACTCATCGGTGACCTCCTTCGCGTATCCGTCAGCAATCGCCGCTTGGGCGGTAGGGTAAGCCGTGCCTAGAGCGTCCACCATTGCGTCGTAGGCGGTTTTGATGCGATCCCACCTGTTGTCGCGGTCCATTGCCCAGTACCGTCCCGATACTGTCGCGATGTCGACCGAAGGCGGCAGGGCAGCCTCGAGCTGCGCCAGGTAATCGGCAGCGGATTGCGGAGGCGTATCGCGTCCATCAGTGAAGGCATGCAGAACCGTCCGGACGCCCGACGCCGCCAGGATGTGTGCGAGTGCAACAGCATGGTCCTGGTGCGAATGGACCCCGCCCGGCGATATGAGACCCATCAGGTGGCAGGTACCATTGCTGGCCCTAAGTGCCGAGATCAGCCCGGTATCCTCGAGCAGCTGCGCCAGGGTTTCGTCTGCTGCAGCCCGGGTGATGCGTGGCAGATCCTGCATTACGATGCGACCAGCGCCGATATTGATATGCCCGACTTCAGAATTCCCCATCTGTCCATCGGGTAGGCCCACATCGGATCCGGAAGTTTCGAGGAAGGCGTGCGGACACTGCTCCCACAGCCTAGTGAAAACCGGCGTTCGGGCTAGGCGGACCGCGTTGTCTGCGGACTCCTCCCGCCAGCCCCAGCCATCAAGAATGGTAAGAACGACCGGTCTTGGCGCCACCACAGCCTCCTTCATTGCACTTTACCGACCGCGCGGCAGAGGGCGGCATCTTCCCTCAACTCCCTGCACTGCTAGTATCTTACCGCCTCGATGATCTCGCCGAGAAGGTGGTGCAGATCATCGCGGTGCCCGGTACGACCCGATGGGCTGTTCTCGTCGGAGGTCATCACAACGGTGAGCTCGAGATCTGGAACGATGTAAAGCATTTGCCCGCCATATCCCCAGCCATAGTGCACCGGCTCTTGAGCAATCTCACGCTCGAACCAGCCATAGCCATATTGGTCTCCGGTGAAACGAGAATTGGTTCGCGGCTCCCACGATTGCGCGATCCAATCCTCGGACAGGACCCGTTCGCCATTAGCGGCGAGCCCGCCATTGCGATAGAGTTCACCAAAGGAGAGTAGCGACGTAGGGCTCATCGCCATCTGGTTGCCACCAAAGTAGATGCCTTGCGGATCGCGGTCCCATGCAGCGATGGAGAAATCCTCGAGCGGCGACAACCAGTCCCTCGCCAGCTCAAGTGTGGGCTGCCCCCCCACCCGGGTCAGTATAGCTGACAGCAGATGGGTAGAACCGGTCGAATACAGCATAGACCCGCCCGGCTCGTCGACGAAGGGCTGAGCGAGCGCGAAACGCACCCAGTCCGAACTGGCGACCCAAGCACCGTAGTTTGGGCCCGAAGTGCGCTCTAGCCCTGCCTGCATGGACAGCAAATTGCCTACCGTGATTTCATCGAGTCTGGGATCAGGGTCGTCAGGCAGCGCGTCCGGGAGCAGCTCAGCGATGGGTTGATCGCCCCCCTTGATCAAGCCGCGATCGATGGCGATGCCCACAAGCGCCGAGATGATGCTTTTGGAGGCAGACTTGATGTTGGTCGGTTCGGCAACCGAATTGCCGCGATAGCCCTTTTGCGCAACCAGTTCGCCATCGAGCGAGACGATCACCGTCTCGAGCGGAACCAGAAATTCAGCGTCAGCAAGAATGGTTGAGAGCCGCGTCTCAACATCTGGTGCCTGCGCGAGAGCAAGGCTGGGCAGCAGAACTATGCCGATCAGAAGGACGGACTTCAGCGCGGGCAAGACAGGATGAACACTCATGTAGCGGTAAAGCCTAAAACGGCTAGGCGTTGCTTCACGTCGTGCTGAAGGATGATGCGCCATTGCGTGATCTGGTTGGCATGCACATCGGACTGCTGTGCCGACTCGGATAGGGTCTTCTCGCCCTTGAGCGCCGCCAAGGCTACCCTCGCCTTGAACGCCGGTGTGTGATTGCGGCGGGGTCGTCTCGTCATGGTCTCTCCTGTTCTCGGCCCTATTGGCCGCCTCAGGCACAAAATCCACTTATCCCGCTGTCCAACTTTCCCGAGCCACTTCTCCTATGCTCGAGCGGCCCCTGGCAGCAAAGGCACTTCTTTTGGTAGGCGTCACCGTATCAGCGTACCGCCGCAACAAGTCCGCGAGCGGCACAGACTACACCTCGGCAGAGGGATCCTTCCCCCGATCCAGCCGTAGCTCTATGTCTCTCGCCCACGGGTCAGCATCTCGCCTGGAGATAAAGCTCTTGGAATAGGGTGGGTGACCTTGGCGGCGAACTTGGGCCTGCCATTTCGTTCCACGTTTGCGGAAAGTGGCCATGTAAATGCACTCTCTGTGACGCCAGAGTGACATACAAAGCAAGGGCAAGAGGACTTGTGAGGCTAACTTATTAAAAATTGGCGCGCCCGAAGAGATTCGAACTCCTGACCCCCAGATTCGTAGTCTGG
>JAESGL010000706.1_pt1 | contig 10169 bp, 11 predicted proteins | sample 9269711 | NCBI WGS metagenome assembly JAESGL01 (sample SAMN14515918, study PRJNA621676) | algae metagenome | isolation source: Kastovskya adunca ATA6-11-RM4 and co-occurring heterotrophs from soil and... | place: Chile: Atacama Desert | collected 2011-06-27
TCGCCCGGCTTGATGCGCATCACCGCGACCAGATAATGCGCCGCCGCGCCGTCCAGCCGCAGCGGCCCCGCCGCCAGCGGCGTGTCCACGAACAGCCGCGGCGTCGACCGCGGCGGCCAGGCCGGTTGCGCACCCATCCCTATCGTCCCCGCACGATCAACATCCGCGCCACCCAGAACAGGATCGCGCCCGCCAGCGCAATCCCCAGCACCGCCGCCGCCGCGACGCCCGCCACCTTCAGGATCGCGTAGAACAACGCCTCGAAGAAACGGCCGATCGCGACCGACAGGTGGATCACCGCGGCGCGATCGTCGGCATCAACGCGCGCTCACGCGCGTCCACCGCTGCTCGCGGCAGCCGAAGCCGGCGAACAGGCACCCCTGCGCCACCAGCGTCCCGCGCCCCTCCAGCCGCAGCGTGCCGTCGACGCGCGTGCCGATGTCGGGGACGAACACGCTGCCCGCCCAGCTGCCGTCCTCGTCCCGCTCGAACCCTTCGAACAGGCGCGTGCCGACCAGCCGGTCGGTCCCGCCGCGCGCGGCATCGTCGCGCGCCTTGGGGCTGGCGGAGATCACCGTCCCGCACATGCCCGGCGCGTCGCGGCACGGGGCCACGCGGATGCGCACGCTGTCGCCGGCGTTGCGCCACACGCCCGCCAGCGGATCGGTCGCCGGCGCTGCCGCCAGCATCAGGAGGGAAAGAAGCATCGACATATCCGGGATGTAGGCGCGCAACCGGGCCAAGATAAGGCACGGGGGGCGACGCGGCGTACCGCTTGCGCTATCGCCGGACCGATGACTGCGCCCCTCGATATCGTCCCCGACAGCCAGCATCGCGGGCTGGTCGCCGCGCTGCCGCCCCGCGCACGCGCGCTGGCGATGCTGGCGCGGCTCGACCGGCCGATCGGCTGGTGGCTGCTGTTCTGGCCGGGTGCCTGGGCGATCGCGCTGGCCGGTGGCATTCCTGCGCGCTGGGATCTGCTGCTCTGGTTCCTCGTCGGCAGCATCGCCATGCGCGGCGCCGGATGCGTCTACAACGACATCGTCGACCGCGATCTGGACGCCAGCGTCGCGCGCACCCGCCACCGCCCGCTCGCCAGCGGCGCGGTGTCGGTGACGCTGGCATGGGCGTGGCTGGCGTGCCTGTGCGCGATCGGGCTGGTCGTGCTGTTCCAGCTGCACTGGACCGCCGCGATCGTCGCGCTGGCCAGCATCGCGCCGGTCGCCGCCTATCCGTTCATGAAGCGGATCACCTGGTGGCCGCAGGCGTGGCTGGGCCTTGTCTTCTCCTGGGCGGCGCTGGTCGGCTGGGCGGACGTGTGGGGGTCGCTGTCGCCGGCCGGGCTGACGCTCTACGCCGGGTGCATCTTCTGGGTGATCGGCTACGACACGATCTACGCGCTGCAGGATCGCGAAGACGATGCGCTCGTCGGCATCGGCTCGTCCGCGCTGGCGATGGGCGCGCATGTCCGCGCCGGCGTGGGGCTGTGCTATGCGATCGCGGTCGCGCTGTGGGGCGCCGCCTTCTGGCAGGTGCGCGCCGATCCGCTCGCGCTCGCCGCGCTGCTGCCCGCCGCGCTGCATCTGGCGTGGCAGGTCGCGACGCTGGTGCCGGACGATGGCGATGGCGCGCTCCACCGCTTCCGCGCCAACCGCTTCACCGGCCTGTTGATGTTCCTGGCCTGCGCGGCGGTGGGGACGACGCTCTAGCAACCGACGCGCCTACTCCTTAAGTCCCTGCCATGCTCACTCCCGAACAGGCGCAGGACCGCGCCGCCGATCTCGTCCGCCGCGCCGTCGCCGCCGGGGCGGATGCCGCCGATGCGGTCTTCGCCGCGCACGCCTCGACGGAGGTATCGGTGCGGCTCGGCGCGCTGGAGGATGTCGGCCGGTCGGAGAGCGAGGACCTGGGGCTGCGCGTGTTCGTCGGGCAACGTTCCGCCAGCGTCTCCACCTCCGAACTGTCCGCCGACACGCTCGCCGCGCTGGTCGACCGCGCGGTCGCGATGGCGCGCGAGGCGCCGGAGGACCGCTTCGCCGGCCTCGCCCCCGCCGAGCGGCTGATGCACGGCGCGCCGCCCGCTCTGGACCTGGCCGATCGCGGCGACGTCACCCCCGCGGACCTGCGCGAGGCGGCACAGGCGGCCGAGGATGCCGCACGCGCCGTCCCCGGCGTCACCAACAGCGAGGGGGCCGGCGCATCGGCCTCGTCCAGCGTCTGGGCGCTGGCGACCAGCCACGGCTTCGCCGGCGCCTATGCCACCACCGGCTACGGCCTGTCCGCCAGCGTGATCGCGGGCGAGGGCGGCGCGATGCAGCGCGACTATGGCTTCCACTCCGCCCGCCACCGCGTCCATCTCGACGCGCCCGACGCGATCGGGCGGCTGGCGGGGGAACGTGCGGTCGCGCGGCTGGGGCCGGCGCGCGTCGCCAGCGGGACGATGCCGGTGGTGTTCGATCCGCGCGTCGGCGCCAGCCTGATCGGGCATCTCACCTCGGCGATCTCCGGTCAGGCGATCACGCGGCGCACCAGCTTCCTGCTCGATGCGCTGGGGATGCGGGTGTTCGCGCCGGGCGTGACGATCCGCGACGATCCGCATCGCCCGCACGGCCTGCGCTCGCGCCCGTTCGATGGCGAGGGTCTGCCGGTGTCCCCGATCGCGCTGGTCGAGGACGGGATGCTCGAAAGCTGGCTGCTCGATTCGGCCTCCGCCCGGCAACTGGGGCTGGAGCCGACCGGCCATGCCGCGCGCGGCATCGCCGGCGCGCCGGGGGTGTCGACCAGCAACCTTTACATGGAACCGGGCAAGGTGCCGGTCACCACGTTGCTGTCGGATATTGCCAGCGGCGTCTACGTCACCGAACTGATCGGTCAGGGCGTCAACCCGGTCACCGGCGATTACAGCCGCGGCGCGGCGGGTTTCCTGATCGAAAACGGCATCGTCACTCGCCCGGTGGCGGAATTCACGATCGCCGGTAATCTGACCGCGATGTTCGCCGCACACACCCCCGCCAACGACCTGGAATTCCGCCACGGCGTCAACGTGCCGACGTTGCGGGTCGAGGGGATGACCGTCGCCGGTGGGTGACGCCCCCGGCCTTGCCGATGCGGTCGCGCAGGTCGCGCATGAGGCGGCGCAGATGGCGTTCGCGCGCTGGCACACCGATTTCGCGCGCTGGGAAAAATCGCCCGGCAGCCCGGTGTGCCAGGTCGATCTGGACGTCGACCGCTTCCTCCACGCGCGGCTGTCGGCGCTGCTGCCCGATGCCGGCTGGCTGTCGGAGGAGACCGCCGACCACCCCGACCGGCTGGCGCGCGGGCGCGTGTGGGTGGTCGATCCGATCGACGGCACGCGCGACTATATCCGCGGGCGCGCGGGCTGGTGCATCTCGGTCGCGCTGGTCGACCATGGCCATCCGGTGATCGCGGTGCTCGACGCGCCCGCGCGCGGGGAGGTGTGGCGCGCCGCCGCCGGGCGCGGCGCGACGCTGGCCGGGGCGGCGGTCCATGCCGGCAAGCGCGCGGTCTTCCCCGGATCGCGCGTACCGGTCGATGCGCTGCCCAAGGCGGATCGCGAACTGGTGGCGGTGGAAAAGCCCAATTCGATCGCGCTGCGCATCGCGATGGTCGCCGCCGATCGCGCCGATCTGGTCGCGACGCTGCGCTGGGGCAACGAATGGGATATCGCGGCAGCGGTGCTGGTCGCCAGCGAGGCGGGTGCGCGGGTCAGCGATGCGCTGGGTGCGCCGCTGATGTTCAACAAGGCCGATCCGCGCGCCTATGGCGTGCTGGTCAGCGCGCCCGGCATCCACGACGCCGCGGTCCACCATCTGGCCGCCCGCGCGCGCGCCGCGATCGGCTGACGCGCGCGCCAGCGGTCACCGCCGCCCGCGCAGGTCGCGCCGCCCCATCGGGCGCAGCCGCACCGCCAGGCAGATGACGGTCGGCCAGAACATCGTGTGGATCACGTCGCTGATCGTGTCGGGCAAGCGCCAGCTGTGATAATGCAGCCGGTCGAGAATCTCGTTCGCCGCCTCTGCCGCCGCGACGACGGACAGCGGCACCAATGTGCCCAGCGACCGCCCGGTGACGATCCGCGCGACGATCAGTACCGCCATCCCGGCATGGATGTGCAGCACCGTATCGGGCAGGCCGGTGCCGTCGCCAATCCACCAGATGAACTTCGCCCACAGCCCTGGCGCGTCGATCACCGCGCGTTCCCCCCGCTGGCCGCGATCATTTCTGGCAGGCGACGATCGCGGTGACGACGCTGATCGTTTCCTGCGGATCGCGCACCGTCACGGTATCGACGCCGGCTTCCTTCGCCGGATAATCGTTGCCGCCCGGGAAGATCGCGTCGCCCAGGAACAGCATCTCGTCCAGCGCGAAGCCGCTCGCCTCCGCCAGCTTGCGCAGGCCGTAGCCCTTGTCGACACCCTCGCGCGTGATGTCGATCGACGTCGCGCCGCCCATGTTGATCGCCAGCCCCGGCAGCCGCTGGCGCAGGTCCGCCTGGATCACCTTGCGCTTGGCGAAATCGGGGTCCCAATGCTCCTTGGCCTCCAGCGGGGCTTCCTGCCCCAGCGCGGAGAAGGTGATCTGGCTGCCGCGATCCTCGATCCGCTCGCCCCAGGTCTGCTCGGGGGTGAAGCCGGTCGCGTCCAGCGCCTCACCGAAGGCGTCGATGATCTTCTTCTTCTCCGCCTCGTCGAACAGCTCGGCATAGACCGCCGTCCACGCGCCGTCCTGGTGCGTGTAAAGCTTCGTGCCGGTGGTCGGCATCAGCCACAGCCGCGACAGGTCGGCACGCGCCGGCAGCCGGCTGGCCACCTGCTTGTCGAACTGCGGCCAGTCCCCGCCGGAAATCACCGCCACGTCGGCGACGCCCAGCAGGTCGGCCAGCGTCTCGGCCATGTCGTCCTTGAGCGCCTGCTTGCTGAGCGCCAGCGTGCCGTCGAGGTCGAAGGCGACGAGTTTCTTCATTCATTGTCTCCGGGGAAGGATGAGGGTGTCGATGGCGTGCGCGACGCCATCCTCGGTATTGGGGCGGGTCACCTCAGCCGCGGCGGCCTTCACCGCATCGGGCGCATTGCCCATCGCGATCGACAGCCCGGCGCGCGCCAGCATCGGCAGGTCGTTGGCCTGATCGCCGATCGCGGCGGTATCGGACAGCGCCACCCCCACCGCGTCGGCCAGCGCGGCGATCCCGTCGCCCTTGTTCGCCTGCTTCGCGGTGACGTCCAGGTAATAGGTCTGGCTCTGCGCCACGGTAGCGCGGTCGCCGATCGCGGTGTGGACGCGCGCATACAGCGCGTGGAGCGCATCGGCATCGTCGCTGACGAAGGTGATCTTGTCGGCGCGGTCCAGCAGCGCGTCGAGATCGTCGGTCGCTTCTGGCTCTTGCGCCGACGCGCGCCGCTCGCTGCCGGTATGCGGCCCGTCGGGATCATCGGCATACCAGCGGTCGCCAGTGAACACCCAGGTCGCCACGTCGCTGTCACGCGCCAGAATCATCGCCTCGCGCGCGGCGTCGGCGGGGATGGTGACGTGGCGCACGATCGTGCCGTCGCGGCGGAACACGATCCCCCCGTTGAACGCCGCGACGTCATCGTCCAGCGACAAAGTTTCGAGCAGCGGGCGCAGCCCCGACATCGGCCGCGCACTGATGAGCGAAAAGCCGATCCCCGCCGCGCGCATCCGCGCCACCGCGTCGACGGTGGCGGGCGTCAGCGTCTTGTCCTTGTCGACCAACGTGCCGTCGACATCCGACACCAGCAGGCGGATCGCCATTATTGCGGCATCTCGACATGCCCGCCGAAGCCGAAGCGCATCGCCGACAGCACCTTCTCGCCGAACGTATGCTCGACGCGGCTGCGGTAGCGCGCGAACAGCGCGGTGGTCAGCACGTTGACCGGCACCGCCTCCTCCATCGCCGCCTCGATCGTCCACTGGCCCTCGCCCGAATCGGCGACATTGCCGCTGAACCCGTCCAGATGCGCGTCCTTCGCCAGCGCCTGCGCGCTGAGGTCGAGCAGCCAGGACGAGATCACGCTCCCGCGCCGCCATACCTCGGCGATGTCGGCCAGGTTCAGGTCGTAGCGTTCGCCTTCGGGCAGATGCTCCGACGCCTTGCCCTTCAGCACGTCGAACCCCTCGGCATAGGCCTGCATCAGCCCGTATTCGATGCCGTTGTGGACCATCTTCACGAAATGCCCCGCGCCGGCCGGGCCGGCGTGGATATAGCCTTTCTCCGCACGCGGATCGACCGCGTCATTGCCGTCGCGCCCCGCGGTGCGCGGGATCGTGCCCGCCCCCGGCGCCAGCGCGGCGAAGATCGGGTCCAGCCGGCGCACCACCTCGTCCGGGCCGCCGATCATCATGCAATAGCCGCGCTCCAGCCCCCACACGCCGCCCGAGGTGCCGACGTCGACGAAATGCATGTCCTTGTCCGCCAGCGCGCGGGCATGGCGAATGTCGTCCTTGTAGAAACTGTTGCCGCCGTCGATCACGATATCGCCCGCCGCGCCATGCTCCGCGATCGCGGTGATGGTGGTGTCGGTAATCTCGCCATGCGGCAGCATCACCCACCAGATCGCCGGGCTGCCGGCCTTGCCGCGCGCGTCCTCCAGCGACGTCGCTGCAATCGCGCCGGCCTCCGCCAGCTTCGCCACCGCGGCCTCGTCGCGGTCATAGGCGACGATCTCATGCCCCGCCTGCAACAGCCGGCGCGCCATGTTGCCGCCCATCCGGCCCAGCCCGATCATCACCAGTCGCATTATGCCAACCTCCTCGCTCGCGCGCTCAATCACCGGCGCCGCGCGCAGGTTCCCGCGACCCCGCGGACGCGACCGCCACATCGGCCGCGCTAAACCAGATCGCAACCTCCCCCGGATAGGACCACCGGCGTGATCCACAAGCCCCGCATTCTCGTCGTGTTCGGCACGCGGCCCGAAGCCATCAAGATGGCTCCTGTCGTCGCCGCGTTACGCGCGCGTGACGGGCTAGACGTCGGCGTCGCGGTCACCGCGCAGCATCGTCAGCTGCTCGACCAGGTGCTGGCGATCTTCGGCATCGTCCCCGACGTCGATCTCGATCTGATGCAGGCGGGCCAGTCGCTCGATACGCTGGCGGCGCGCATCCTCACCGAATTCGGCGCGACGCTGGACGCGCAACGCCCCGATCGCATCCTGGTCCATGGCGACACGCTGACGTCGATGGTCGCGACGCTCGCCGCCTATTTCCGCCAGATCCCGGTCGGCCATGTCGAGGCGGGGCTGCGCAGCGGCAACATCTATTCGCCCTGGCCGGAGGAGGGAAATCGCAAGGTGACCGGCGTGATCGCCGACCTGCATTTCGCCCCGACACGGCAGGCCGCCGATGCGCTGCGCGCGGAAAACGTCCCCGACACCGCGATCCATGTAACCGGCAATACGGTGATCGACGCGCTGCTGGCGATGCGCGACCGGATCGCGGCACAGCCCGCGCTGGCGGCCGGGCTGGACCCGCTGGCGGCGCGCTTCGCCGGGCGGCGGATCGTCGCCGTCACCTCGCACCGGCGCGAGAATTTCGGCGACGGCATGGCACAGGTCGCCGCCGCGATCGCGCGGATCGCCGACCGGCCCGACGTCGGCGTCATCTTCCCGGTCCATCCCAACCCGGCGGTGCGCCCCGTGATGGAAGCCGCGCTGGGATCGCACCCCAACGTCGCGCTGATCGACCCGCTCGACTATCCGCATTTCGTCCGGCTGATGGCGATGAGCGCGGTGATGCTCACCGATTCGGGCGGGGTGCAGGAAGAAGCGCCCAGCCTGGGCAAGCCGGTGCTGGTGATGCGCAACACCACCGAGCGGCCCGAAGGCGTCGCGGCCGGCACGTCGCGACTGGTCGGCACCGATCCCGACACGATCGTCAACCGAATGTTCGCTCTTCTGGACGATGACGCCGCGTACGCCGCCATGGCCCAGGCGCATAACCCCTATGGCGACGGGCAGGCGGCACAACGTATTGCAAGGATCGTGGACGATGCCCACCGACGCTGACACGCCCGCCACCGCCCCGGCAACCCCGCTCCTGGGCGCGGTCGTCATGGGACTGGGCTATATCGGCCTGCCGACCGCGGCGGTGATCGCGCGCGCGGGCGTGCCGACGCTGGGCATCGACGTGAACGCCGATGTCGTCGCCACGGTCAATTCGGGCCGCGTCCATATCGAGGAAGTCGACCTGTACGGGCTGGTGCAGGGCGTCGTCGGGCGCGGGCTGCTGCGCGCCGCGACCGTGCCGGAACCGGCCGATACCTTCATCATCGCGGTGCCCACGCCGTTCCGCGACGATCACCAGCCCGACGTCAGCTACGTGCTGGCCGCCGCGCGCACGATCGCGCCAGTGCTGAAGAAGGGCGATCTGGTGATCCTCGAATCGACCTCGCCGGTCGGCACCACCGAACAGGTCGCCGGCCTGATCGCGCAGCTGCGCCCGGACCTGTCGGTGCCCGGCCGCGGCGGCGCGGGGGCGGCCGACCTGTTCATCGCCTATTGCCCGGAACGCGTCCTGCCCGGCCGCATCCTGATCGAGCTGATCGACAACGACCGCGTCATCGGCGGCATCACCCCGCGCTGCGCGCGCCGCGCGATGGGCTTCTATCGCCAGTTCGTGCGCGGTGCGTGCCTGACCACCAATGCGCGCGCGGCGGAAATGGTGAAGCTGGTCGAAAACAGCTATCGCGACGTCAACATCGCCTTCGCGAACGAACTGTCGGTGATCGCGGAAAACCTGGGGATCGACGTGTGGGAGGTGATCCGCCTCGCCAATCGTCATCCGCGCGTGTCGATCCTTCAGCCGGGACCCGGCGTCGGCGGGCATTGCATCGCGGTCGACCCGTGGTTCCTGGTCGCGGGCGACCCCGACAACAGCCGGCTGATCCGCACCGCGCGCGAGGTGAACGATGCCAAGACCGATTACGTCATCGGCCGCGCCATCCGCCTGATCGAAAAGCTGCCCGACGCGCGCGTCGCGTGCCTGGGGCTGGCGTTCAAGCCGAACATCGACGACTTCCGCGAAAGCCCCGCGCTGGAAGTGGCGACCGCGCTGGCGCGCCAGTTCGGGAATCGCATCGCGCTGGTCGAACCGCACGCGCGCACACTGCCGGCGGCGTTCGACGGCACCGGGGCGGCGCTGGTCGATCTCGACACCGCACTGGCGGAATGCGACGCGATGATCGTGCTGGTCGATCACGACGTCTTCCGCTCCGTGCCGCTCGACGAACGCGCCGACAAGCTGGTGTACGACACGCGCGGGCTGTGGCCCGACCAGCCGCGGCTGTCGGCATGGGAAAGCCTGCTGGCGCGCGCCGCCTGATCCACCCCCACCGCATCTGCGGCGCGCGATAGCTTTTCTGCCATTGCGCAGGCCGCGCGCGCAGCGCACATCCCGCACCGCAACAACGGGCGGGGCATGACGTGGACTGGCTGAGCACGCTGGCGGGCTTTCTGGTCGGCACGATCGTGGGGGTGACCGGCGTCGGCGGCGGATCGCTGATGTCGCCGCTGCTGATCCTGCTGTTCGGGGTCGCGCCGGCGACCGCGGTCGGCACCGACCTGTGGTTCGCCGCGATCACCAAGATGGCCGGCGGCGCGGTCCACCATCGTCAGGACAATGCCGACTGGCAGATCGTCAAGCGGCTGTGCTGGGGCAGCCTGCCCGCGGTCGGGCTGACCCTGTGGTGGCTGTGGAGCCATGGGCAGAAGGCGGAAAGCGGCGGGCTGATCGTGCGCACGCTGGGGATCGCACTCGTCCTGTCGGCGATCGCGACGCCGTTCCGCGGCGCGATCGCGCGGCGATTCGCGCGCGCCGACGGGCCGCTTGCCGATACGATGCTGCGCTGGCAGCCGGCGCTGACGGTGGCGGCGGGGGCGCTGCTCGGCACGCTCATCACGCTGACGTCGGTGGGCGCGGGCGCGCTGGGCGCGACGCTGCTGCTGATGCTCTATCCGTTCCGGCTGACCGCGCGGCGGCTGGTCGGCACCGATATCGTCCATGCCATTCCCGTCGCGCTGATCGGCGGGATCGGCCATGCGCTGATCGGCAACATCAACCTGCCGCTGCTGGGATCGCTGCTGCTGGGGTCCATACCGGGCGTCGTGCTGGGCGCGCGGCTGACCGGGTACCTGTCG
>JAESGL010000708.1_pt1 | contig 10138 bp, 9 predicted proteins | sample 9269711 | NCBI WGS metagenome assembly JAESGL01 (sample SAMN14515918, study PRJNA621676) | algae metagenome | isolation source: Kastovskya adunca ATA6-11-RM4 and co-occurring heterotrophs from soil and... | place: Chile: Atacama Desert | collected 2011-06-27
ACGTCACCTTCGACGATGCCGGCGTGGTGACCGAGTCGAGCGGAACGCCGCTGCTCATGAACAGCGCGATCCCTCAGGATCCGACGCTTCTGGCGCGCGTCGAGGAACTGGCGAAGCCGCTGGAAGCCATCCGCCAGCAGGTCGTGGCGCGCATCTCTGCGCCGCTCGAGGGTTCGCGCGAGGTCTGCCGGATCGAAGAATGCAGCATGGGCAACCTCGTCGCCGACGCGATGCTCGACCGGGTGCGCGACCAAGGCGCCCGCATCGCAATCACCAATGGCGGCGGGCTTCGCGCCTCGATCGACAAGGGCGAGGTGACGATGGGCGAGGTTCTGACCGTGCTGCCGTTCCAGAACACGCTCGCGACCTTCAAGCTGACCGGTGCCGACATCAGGGCGGCGCTGGAAAACGGGGTCTCGCAGGTCGAGGAGGGCGGCGGCCGCTTCCCTCAGGTCTCGGGCCTCAAGTTCACCTGGTCGAGAACCGCGGCGCCCGGCAGCCGCATCGGCACGGTCGAGGTGAAGGAGGGGGACGGCTTCGTGCCGCTCGATCCGCAAGCGGCCTATCTCGTCGCCTCGAACAACTTCCTGCGCGGCGGCGGCGACGGCTACAGCGTCTTCGCCGAGAAGGGGCTGGAGGCCTATGATTACGGCCCGGCGCTGGAAGATGTGGTGGCGGACTATCTCAGCCGCGACGACGCCCCCTACGAGCCTTATACCGACGGGCGCATCACGGCGGCCGAGTAGCCCCGGACACCGGTCTCGGAGCCGATCGTGCTCGTCCGGCCATGCCATCGCGAAAGCCGCAGCCGGATTGTGGGACCAGGAAAATGACGAACGGTGCAACAAGCGGCATCAGCTGGCGTCACGCGCTCGCCGCAGCGGCGATCATCGCCGCCACGGCGGGGATCCTCCTATGGATGGGACGCGTGCCGATCTGCGAGTGCGGGACGGTCAAGCTGTGGCACGGCACGGTCGTCAGCTCGGAGAACTCCCAGCATCTGTCGGACTGGTACTCCCCTTCGCACCTCATCCACGGCTTCCTGTTCTATTTCGCCACCTGGCTGCTGCTGCCGCGCCTGTCGCTGGGCGGGCGGCTGATCCCGGCGGTGCTCGTCGAATGCGCGTGGGAGATCGCGGAGAACACCGACGCCGTGATCCAGCGCTACCGGGAAGCCACGATCGCGCTCGACTATTTCGGCGACAGCGTGGTGAATTCGGTCGCCGATATCGGCTTCATGGTGCTCGGCTTCTGGCTCGCCAGCCGGATGCCGATCTGGCTCACCGGGGTGATCGCCGTCGTCTTCGAGCTGTTCACGCTCTGGTGGATCCGGGACAATCTCACCCTCAACGTGCTGATGCTGGTCTGGCCGGTGGACGCCGTGCGGACCTGGCAGGGCGGCGGCTGACTCTCTGCCGAGGCAGTGCCGGGGGTACGGCCGATATTGACCGTCGTCATTTATGTTGATATCAACTTTTCTTGTTGAGGCTATCTCGACCGGGAGGGACCCCATGCATGTCAATCAGCAAGCCGACATCGAGATCAGCGCGTTTTGCTGGGTGCCGCCCTTTGCGCAGGGCCTGGTGCGGGATCTGCGCGTCCGCTGGGCGCTGGAGGAGGTGGGGCTTGCCTATCGCGAGCGCCTGCTCGACGCGATGACGGAGCGGCCCGCCGACTATCTTCAGGAGCAACCCTTCGGCCAGGTGCCGGCGTTTCGCGAACCCGGCATCCGCCTGTTCGAGAGCGGCGCCATCGTCCTTCACATCGCGGAGCGCTCGCCCGCCCTGATGCCGTGCGAACCACAGGCTCGGGCGCGTGCCACGGCCTGGGTGTTCGCCGCCCTCAACAGCATCGAGCCGATGATCAACGAGCTCGGCACGATCGACCTTTTCCATGCCGACGCCGAATGGGCGCGGCTGCGCCGACCGGAGTTGGAGGCAAAGATCCGCAACCGGCTCGGCCAGCTGGCGGACCGGCTCGCCGGGCGGGACTATCTCGAGGACGGGTTCACCGCCGGCGACCTGATGATGACGACGGTGCTGCGCAATCTGCGGCACACCGATCTCGTCGCCGCCGATCCCGTGCTTGCGCCCTACCAGGCTCGCTGCGAGGCGCGGCCGGCGTTCAGCCGCGCACTGGAGGCGCAGCTGGCGACGTTCAGGCAGTCCGAGCCGGCCGAGATTGCCTGACCCGGCGACGCCTGGCCGAACAGCGGCAACCCCTGGTGCCGATGACGCCGCAGTTGGAAGGCGGAGCCGGTGCGCTTGCCAGGTCTCGCGGCGCGATCCTATAGAAGGCACCGCCGCGCCGACGGACGACGTCGCCCGGCATCGGAGCAGGGAAACCACCGCCGCGTGCCCGAATCTGACCTGCCGCCCACGCCTCTCGCCCCGCCCGACCGACAGTCCGGCAGTGCCCAACCCGGCTTCCTCGCCGGCCTCGGCTGGAGCGGCTTCTTCTCAGAACAGCTGGCGCCCGACGAGGCAGGATTGCTGCGCGCCCGCATTTCCGCCGTCCACCGGACGCGGCTGACCGCGACGAGCGAGAGCGGCCAGATCCGGCTGTCGCTGCCGGCTCGCGCCAGCACTGCCGGCTTCGCGGTCGGCGACTGGGTGCTTGCGGATGCCGAAACCCATCTGCTGCACCGGCGGCTCGAGCGCCGCACGCTGATCTCCCGACGCCTCGAGGGCAGCCCGGTGCCGCAGCTGACCGGCGCCAATGTCGACACGCTGTTCATTGTCACCTCCTGCAACGCCGACTTCAATCCCGCCCGGCTGGAGCGTTATCTGGCGCTGGCGAACGAGGCCGGGACGGAGCCCGTCATGGTGCTGACGAAGGCCGATACGGTGGACGATGCCGACGAATTCGTGCGCCAGGCGGCGAGCCTGCAGCGGGGCCTCGTCGTCTTGACGCTGAACGCCCGCAGTCCGGAGGCCGCAGAGGCGTTGGCGCCGTGGTGCGGCTCCGGGCGGACCGTGGCGCTGATCGGCTCTTCCGGCGTCGGCAAGTCGACGCTGCTCAACACGCTGGCCGGCCCCGGCCAGGTGCGTCCGCAGGAGACCGGCGCGATCCGTGAGCACGATGCCAAGGGCCGACACACCACGACGTCCCGGTCGCTGCACGCCATCGCGGCGGGCGGCTGGGTGATCGACTCGCCGGGGATGCGCACGCTGCATCTCAGCGATTCCGAAAGCGGCATCGACACGCTCTTCGCCGAGATCACCGAGCTCGCTCCCCAATGCCGGTTCCGCGACTGCACCCACAATCACGAGCCCGGCTGCGCGGTGCTGGCGGCCGCCGCCGACGGCAGGCTCGATCCCGACCGCCTCGCCCGCTGGCGCAAGCTCAGGGACGAGAACCGGGAGAACACGCCGGTCGCCAATCCGCGCGCCGCGAGCCCCGCGGGCCGTCGCCGGAAGCGCTGAGCGATCCGACGCCGCTGCTTCAGGTTCCGCCGTCGGCGTAGAGCACCCGGTGGTCGAGCAGGAAACGCGCGAAGAGCGGCAGGCTGGCCGCCCCGATCTCGCGCGCCCCGGCGCCGATCGTGCCTTCGCGAATGTCGAGCGGCGACAGGCCCTGGCGCTCCAGCAGCGCCATCTCAGCGGCCGTCGCCGCGACCAGTCGGGCGCGGACGGCCGGCGGAAAGCCGCCGTCAATGACCGCACACTCGAAGTCGTAGACGGCGCTGGCGGCGACCAGCGCATGAGCCAGCGCCCGCGCCGCGCCGGCCAGCCAGCGGTCCAGCACCGGGCCGAGCCGGTCCCAGGCTTCCGCGTCGCGCCAGATCGCCAGCTTGTCGCCGCCTTCGGCCGCGATCATCTTCTCCAGCACGTGGATCGAGGCGAAACCGATGAGCTGGCCGAAGCCGCCCGCCCCGTCGGGGACAGGCATGGAGCCGAGGGCTGCGGCATTGCCGGTGCGCCCGGTGACGAGGTCGCCGTCTATGACGATGCCACCGCCGACGAAGGCGCCGACGAAGAGATAGACATAGTCGGTCGAGCGGGTCGTGCCGAAGACGTTTTCGGCGGCGCAGGCGGCGGTCGCGTCGTTCGCCATGTGCACCGGCAGTCCCGTCACGCCGGCCAGTTCGGCCACGATGTCGGCCGTGCGCCATTCGTCCATCGCCGCCGGCGGCGCGCCGACCGCGTCCGGCCACGACCAGAGGTCGAAGGGGATCGCCACGCCCAGCCCGACGAGACGCTCCGCCAGCGGCGGCGCCAGCGTGCCGGTCACCTCGGCCTCGGCCTGGCGCACGAAGGCGAGGATCTCGGCGAGGCGCGGATAAGCATAGGCGAGCCGCCGTCGCTCCCGCACCGCCCCGACGAAATCCATCAGCACCAGCTCGACGGTTCGCCTGCCGATCTTCAGCCCCAACGAGAACGCCCCGTCCGGATTGAGCCGCATGGGCACCGAGGGCTGGCCGACCCGGCCGCGGCGCGGCATCTCCCGCAGCACCAGCGCCTCGGCCTCCAGGACGCGCATGATGACGGACGCCGTCTGGGGCGACAGGCCGGAGCGACGGGCAATGTCGGCGCGGGCGATCTCGCCGTGCCGGCGGATCAGGGTGAGCACCGCGCGTTCGTTGTGGGCTCGCAGGCCGGCCTGATTGGAGCCGCGCATGCGCCCCTCGCGCTCGCGGCCCGGACCCTGCGGCAGCGCCTCGCTTGCCTGCATCGACATCTCTCCCGAGCGCATCTGCCGCCGGCCGCTCCTCGGCGGGAACGGGTCGCGGCATACGCTTTGGTCGCCAGCGTGTCACCGCCGCGCCGGTCGGTCAATAAATAAATCCTTGTGATTTATCTTCGTTGACAAGCGGACGCAGCGGGTGTTTCGTCAGGGGGATCGGGCTGCGAGGAGGCAGCCCGGCATCGCCGCCCGGCCAATTCCCGCGCCGAGCCACCATCATTCGGGAGGATGTTCCGTGAGGTTCCGCACGCTCTTTGCCTCGACCGCCGTCGCGGTCGCCACAGTCGCTTCGCCCGCCCTCGCCCAGGACGAGCCGGTGAGCGCCTGCCTGATCACCAAGACCGACATCAACCCGTTCTTCGTCAAAATGAAGGAAGGCGCGACAGCCAAGGCCGAGGAGCTCGGCGTCCAGCTCTCCACCTATGCCGGCAAGATCGACGGCGATCACGAGACGCAGGTGCAGGCGGTGGAAAGCTGCATAGCTTCCGGCGCCAAGGGCATCCTGATCACCGCGTCGGACACCAAGGCGATCACCGACGTCACGCAGCAGGCTCGCGACAACGGGCTCCTGGTCATTGCGCTCGACACGCCGCTGGAGCCGATCGACGCGGCCGACGCGACGTTCGCCACCGACAATTTCAAGGCGGGCGAGCTGATCGGCCAGTGGGCCAAGGGCAAGCTCGGCGACGAGGCGGAGAACGCCAAGATCGCGCTGCTCGACCTGTCGCCTTCCGCCCCTTCCGTCGACGTGCTGCGCGACCAGGGCTTCCTGCAGGGCTTCGGCATCGACATCAAGGATCCGAACCGGATCGGCGACGAGGAGGATCCGCGCATCGTCGGCCACGACGTCACCTCCGGCAACGAGGAAGGCGGGCGGACGGCGATGGAGAACCTTCTCCAGCAGGATCCGGACATCAACGTCGTCTACACGATCAACGAGCCGGCGGCCGCGGGCGCCTACGAGGCGCTTCGCTCCTTCGGCAAGGAGAACGACGTGCTGATCGTCTCGGTCGACGGCGGCTGCCCCGGGGTGAAGAACGTCGAGGAAGGCGTCATCGGCGCCACCTCGCAGCAATATCCGCTGGACATGGCGGCCAAGGGGATCGAGGCGATCGCCGCCTTCGCCAAGGACGGCACCGTGCCGCAGCCGACGGAAGGGCTGGACTTCTTCGATACCGGCGTCAATCTCGTCACCGACGAGCCGGTCGACGGCGTGGCCTCGATCAGCGTCGAGGAAGGGACCGACCGCTGCTGGGGCTGAGGCTTCGCGACGAGCGGCTCCCCTGAGGGGGCCGCTCCTTCCTGATGCACCCGCCGGCGTGCCCGCCGACGGCCGGAACCTGCGGAGCCTGACGCCATGAGCGAGAGCAAAAAGCCGCGCGCCGATTACGAGGTCGCGCTCGACGGCAGCGACGGCGCGGTCGCCGCGTTCCATCGCACACGCGGCCCTCTGGACGCCGCGCAGCACTTCCTGCACGGCGCGCCGACCATGGTGCCGATCATCGTGCTGCTGCTCTCGGTGGCGGTGTTCGGCATGGTGTCGAACAATTTCTTCTCCGCCTTCAACCTGTCGCTGATCATGCAGCAGGTGGCGATCGTCGGTATCCTGGCGGCGGCGCAGAGCCTCGTCATCCTCACCGCGGGCATCGACCTGTCCATCGCCGCGGTCATGGTCATGGTCTCGGTGATCATGGGGCGGCTCAGCGTCGATGTCGGCCTGCCCGTCCCGCTGGCCATCGCCGTCGGCCTCGTCGTCGGTGCGCTCACCGGCTTCCTGAACGGGGTGCTGGTGACGAAGGTGCGGCTGCCGCCTTTCATCACAACGCTCGGCACCTGGAACGTCTTCCTGGCGCTGAACTACTACCTGTCCAACCGCGAGACGATCCGCAGCCAGACGCTGGACGCCGAGGCCCCGCTGCTGAAGCTGTTCGGCGAGCGCTTCAACCTCGGTGGCGCCGTCCTGACCTGGGGCGTCGTCCTGATGGTCGTGATCTTCGGCGTGCTCTGGTACATGCTCAACCGCACCGCCTGGGGCCGCCATGTCTACGCCATCGGCGACGACAAGGAGGCGGCGGAACTCGCCGGCATCCGCACCGACCGCACGCTGGTCTCGGTCTACGTGCTGGCCGGCTTCATCGCCGCCATCGCCGCCTGGGCCTCGATCGGCCGGGTCGGCTCGGTGAGCCCCACCTCGTTCTTCGAAGCCAATCTGGAATCGATCACCGCCGTGGTGATCGGCGGCATCTCGCTGTTCGGCGGGCGGGGCTCGATCCTCGGCCCGATGATCGGCGCGCTGATCGTCGGCGTGTTCAACTCCGGCCTGAGACTCGCCGGCGTCGACGTGCTCTGGCAGGTCTTCGCCACGGGCTGGCTGATCATCCTCGCCGTCGCCATCGACCAGTGGATCAGGAAGGTGTCCGCATGATCGTTCAGCCTCCGGTTCTTTCCGCCCGCGGCATCGTCAAGAACTACGGCCGCGTCACCGCCCTCGACCATGCCGATTTCGATCTCTACGCCGGCGAGATCCTGGCGGTCATCGGCGACAACGGCGCCGGCAAGTCGTCGCTGATCAAGGCGCTGTCCGGCGCGATCACGATCGACGAGGGCGAGATCCGGCTGAACGGCAAGGCGGTGCGCTTCACCTCCCCGATGCAGGCGCGCGACGCCGGCATCGAGACCGTCTACCAGAACCTCGCGCTGTCCCCGGCGCTGTCGATCGCCGACAACATGTTTCTCGGACGCGAGATCCGTAAGCCGGGCTTTCTCGGCAACTATCTGAAGATGCTCGACCGCCCGGCGATGGAGCGAATCGCTCGTGAAAAGCTCACCGAGCTCGGGCTGATGACCATCCAGAACATCGGCCAGGCGGTGGAGACGCTGTCAGGCGGCCAGCGCCAGGGCGTCGCCGTCGCGAGAGCCGCCGCCTTCGGCTCGAAGGTGGTCATCATGGACGAGCCGACCGCCGCGCTGGGCGTGAAGGAATCGCGCAAGGTGCTCGACCTGATCCAGGACGTGCGCTCGCGCGGCATGCCGATCGTGTTGATCTCGCACAACATGCCGCATGTCTTCGAGGTCGCCGACCGCATCCACATCCACCGTCTGGGCCGGCGGCTGTGCGTGATCGACCCGAAGAACGCGACGATGAACGACGCCGTCGCGCTGATGACCGGCGCCAAGCAGCCGGAGCCGGACATGCTCGCCGCCTGAGCGGCGGGCTCCGCACTCCTCCAGGCCTCGGCAGCCCGGCAACAAGAGTGCCGACGGGACGGTAGCGGCGCGCCTTCGCGGCGGCTGCCGGCGTTGCTGGTGACTTGCCGCGTTGCGACGCCGGATTGACGCCTGGCCCAGCCTCTCCACCTCAAGCCGCAGCACGAACAGCGGAGAGCTTCGATGGCCTACGATCTCTATTACTGGCCGATGTTACCGGGACGGGGAGAATTTCCCCGCCTCGTCCTGGAGGCAGCCGAAGTCTCCTATCGCGACGTCGCGAGGCTGCCGGAGGCCGCGGGTGGCGGCATGGCGGCCATGACGGCGTTCATGAAGGGCGAACGCGGCGCGTTCATCCCCTTCGCGCCGCCGTTCCTCGTTGACGGTGACATCGCCATCGCCCAGGCGGCGGAGATCGCCGCCTATGTCGGCGAGCGCCACGGCCTGGCGCCGCTGACCGAGCCGGAGCGCCATTTCGCCCGGACGATCGCGCTGACCACCTCCGATCTCGTCGCCGAGGCGCACGATGTCCACCATCCGCTGGGGGTCGGCCTCTATTACGAGGACCAGAAGCCGGAAGCCGAGCGACGGGCCGAGGGCTTTCGCGAGGAACGCATGCCGAAGTTCCTCGGCTGGTACGAGCGGCTCCTGGAGAACAACCCGAGCGGCGACGCCTATCTTGTGGGGGACCGGCTCAGCTATGCCGATCTCGGCCTGTTCCAGACGGTCGAAGGGCTGGCCTATGCATTCCCCAGGCGGATGGCGACGCTGATGGCGGACCACCGGCGCGTGGCGGCGCTGCGCGAGCGCGTCGCAGCCCATCCGACCGTCGCCGCCTATCTGAAGAGCGAGCGGCGCATGGCGTTCAACGAGGACGGGATATTCCGGCATTATCCGGAACTCGACGCCGCCTGAGACGGCACAAGACGCGAGGCCTCAAACGCAGACGCCCCGGCCGATGACCGGGGCGTCGTTCGATGGCACTGGCCCGAGGGCCGGTGGCGTGGTCAGCTGGCGAGCTTGCTGGCGAACAGCGCCAGCGCCTTCTGGTAGACGCCGGCGCGGTTCCAGTCGCGCAGGCGGGCAAAGTTCGGCTGACCTTCCTGGTAGCCGGCGCCCGGCTGCCAGCCGTGCTGGCGCAGGAAATTGGCGGTGGAGTGCAGCACGTCCGGGACCGAGTTGATCAGGTCGCGCCGGCCGTTGCCGTCGCCGTCCACGGCGAAGCGCAAATAGTTCTTGGCGAGGAACTGGGTCTGGCCGATCTCGCCGGCCCAGGCGCCGCGCATGGCACTCGGCTGCATGTCGCCGCGCTCGACGATCATCAGCGCCGCCAGCAGTTCCTCGGTGAAGAAGGCCGAGCGGCGGCAGTCATAGGAGAGGGTCGCGAGCGAGGAGAAGATGTTCATGTTGCCGGAATTGGCGCCGAAGCCGGTCTCCATGCCCCAGATCGCCACCAGCACTTCCTTCGGCACGCCGTAGCGCTGCTCGACGTTCTGGAGCAGCCGGGCGTTCTGCTGGATGATGCGCTTGCCCTTGGCGACGAAGGACGCCGGCGCACGGCGCTGCATGAACTCGTCCAGCGAGATGTTCATCGAATGCTGGTTGCGGTCGAGGCTGACGACCTTGGTCGAGTACTGCGTCGGCATGAGCGCGGACTGGATCGTCCCCTGCGAGATGCCGGCGCGCTGCGCTTCGGCGGCGAATTGCTGCTTCCACTCGTTGAAGCCCGCGGCCGTGTTGCCGCACTGGGCCGCCAGTGCCGGGCCTGCGGTCACACCGAGCGCCAGAGCCGCCACTGCGGCGAACCGTCTCGCGATGTTCAGTCTGGCCATCATGTCGTCTTCCTCGTCGTTGCGGGGCGGGCGACCCTTTTGCGGTCGCGCGGGAGCGTTAGAGATTTTTTCTGGTTCCTAGCCGATAAGGATGCCGTTGCGTAGTGCAGCATTGCGACAGTCGCCGGTAAGCGAGACGACGTCAGGAGTCAGAGGGATGGTCCCCGCCCAAGGCCCTGCTGCCCCGATTGGCGGCGTGGGCGCGGTCTGGCCGGTCCGGACCACGTCTGCCGCCCGCACCTCTGCCGACTGGCCCCCACGTTGAACTCGACATGAAACCTTCGTGAGCGGAGCCTGCGCGACGCCGGTACGAATCGCCGCCGCTCCGCCTGCCGCCCGGCCCTATCCGGCCAGCTGGAACCGCTCGAAGCGCTGCAGCGCTTCCTCGATCGCCGCCTGGTGCAGGGCCGGAG
>JAESGL010000709.1_pt1 | contig 10113 bp, 7 predicted proteins | sample 9269711 | NCBI WGS metagenome assembly JAESGL01 (sample SAMN14515918, study PRJNA621676) | algae metagenome | isolation source: Kastovskya adunca ATA6-11-RM4 and co-occurring heterotrophs from soil and... | place: Chile: Atacama Desert | collected 2011-06-27
ATCGATCCACGTCCGCCGAAGAGGGAAGTGCCACCGATCACGACGGCTGTGATTGCATCGAGGTTGGCAGTCTGATTTCCCAGTGGAGAGACGGCCCCTACCCTGCCGATAAGGATCCAGCCAGCCATGCCGCACAGGAGGCCAGCCAGGGTATAGACCTGGATCAAGGTCCAGTTCACCTTGATGCCCGAAAGGCGGCTTGCCTGAGGGTCGTCGCCGATGGCGTAGACATGCCGTCCGAAGGCCGTACGGCTCAGCATATACCAGACGACAAGCGCCAATCCCAACATCAGCAGCGAGCCGTACATGAGGAAAGCTCCACCCCCGATGGGGATGCGGTTGCCAAGCGACTTTAGGAAGGGAGCAAACTCGTCGAGCGCCTGCGAGCGGATTGTTGCCGCTTGCGAAACCAGGGTGATCAGTGCGCCGTAGATGCTCCATGTACCAAGGGTGACGATAAATGGCGGCAATCGAAGAAGCGTAACAAGCAAGCCGTTGAGCATTCCGCAGAGCAGTCCGGTCAGCAATCCTGAGGCAAAGGCAATGGGCACTGGCACACCCCAATCCACCGCCATACGCCCCATGACAATGGAGGAGAGCACCATAATGGCTCCCACCGAAAGGTCGATGCCCGCCGTTAGGATGACCAGCGTTTGCGCCGTCCCGAGCATTCCAATCAGCGTCACCTGCGCCAAAATAAGACTGAGATTAAAGCTGTTGAGAAAGCGGCCGTTGGTGACAATGGTGAAGACCACCAGCGCGACCAGCAGGATCATGAAGGGTATGGACGTGGGATATTGGTGAAGGAAGTGCTGCAGGCGCCGCAGAACTGTCGGCCTGTCAGTTGTAAAGTTAGCTTGGCCGGGCTGAGATCCTTGCAGGCCTCTGTCGGCGTCAGCGGCGCCAACGGCGTCGTCACTCATGCAACTGCTCCTGATCAATGATGGTGCTGCTTGTCCAGCACAAAGAAGCCGGCTCGCTTAACTGCGAGCCGGCGAGCGATCAGCCCCAGCAGAGTTCCATGCCCTCATCGGTGCTGATGGACTCAACACCCTCGACGGGTTCGTCGGTGACCAGGCGAGCACCCGTATCGTAGAAGCCCAGTTCCGGATCGACTTCAGGCTTCGTACCACTCTCGGCGAACTCCGCGATGGCTTCCATGGCCAGTGAGGCCATCTCAAGCGGATACTGCTGACTTGTAGCACCGATGATCCCGTCCTTGACGTTCTCGACGCCCGGGCAACCACCGTCGATCGAGACGATCAAGACGTCTTCGGCCATGCCGGAACTCTGGAGGGCTTGGTAAGCGCCTGCAGCTGCAGGCTCGTTGATCGTATAGACGACGTTGATATCAGGGCAGCGCTGCAGGAGGGTTTCCATGGCGGTCACGCCCCCCTCCTCGGAACCCTGGGTCATTTCGTGTCCGCAGATCCGCGGATCATCTTCGTCGCCGTACCGGTTCGGATCGTTCACCTCGATGCCGAAGCCCTGCATGAAGCCCTGATCGCGCAAGTAGTCGACGGTTGGCTGGTTCGTGGCAAGATCAAGGAAAGCGATCTTGGCATTCTCAGCTTCGTCTCCAAGGGTAGCAGCAGCCCATTCGCCGATGAGCTGGCCGGCTTTTCTGTTGTCAGTGGCGAAGGTCGCATCTGCTGCGTCCATGGGATCCAGCGGTGTATCCAGAACGATCACCAACAAACCGGCATCACGAGCCTGCTGGATAGTGGGCACAATGGCGCTGGAGTCCGAGGGTACAATAGCAAAGCCTTCCGCTCCCGCCGCAATCAGGCTCTCAATAGCGGCAATCTGGCTTTCGTTGTCACCGTCGAACTCACCTGCATAGGTACGCAACTCAAGGCCCAGTTCCTCTGCCTTCGCCTGGGCGCCCTCGCGCATCTTGACGAAGAATGGATTACCCTCGGTCTTGGTAATCAATCCCACGACGGGGCTATCCTGGGCGACGGCGATGGCCGAACCGAGCCCGAGCAAAATCGTGCTGGCCAATGCGGCCCGCAGAACAGTTTTCATAGCTTTATCCTCCCGGATGCGCCGAATGCGCCTACTACGCGGCGCTTTGTGCGCCTTTCCTCCTCACGTAGTGATCCAGAGTAGAGCCAAGCGATCGGCGGTTGTCAATAGATCCATCCGCTGGATTTATTAATTGACAGCCACTGGACGCAACCGCAAAGGATTGCCAGAAGGCCGCCTCATTCCAGGCGCAATCGGGAGCACATCTTGGCACGGCGGGTATCTGGACTTGATCAAGCCGTCGGCCACAGCCGCGGCACCAATCAAACTGGAGTACGGCTTTACAACGAGCGGCTGGTACTCTCATTGATACGACGGCATGAGCAGGTGCCAAAGGCCGATCTTGCTCGTTTGACCAACCTATCACCGCAGACCGTGTCGATCATCACCAATCAGCTCGAAGCCGATGGGCTGGTCCTGCGTGGGGAACCCAAACGCGGAAAGATAGGCCAGCCATCGGTGCCCTATAGGCTTAATCCTGACGGGGCATACGCTTTCGGGCTAAAAATCGGCCGCCGTAGTGTCGATCTGTACCTCATCAACTTCGTCGGGCAGATCGTTGGGTTGCTGCATCGAACCTATCGATATCCCACGCCCGCTGTGGTCGAGCGCTTTACCATGGAGGGAATTGTTGAACTCTCCGGGCGGTTGACGGAACAGCAAGCGAGGCGGATCGCCGGCCTCGGCATTGCCGCACCCTATGAAATGTGGAGTTGGGCGCAAGAAATTGGTGCCCCTCAGTCTGAGATCGACCTTTGGGGCCAAGTAGACATGCGCGAGCGGCTAGAGCCGCAGGTGCCCTACCCCGTTTACTCTTCCAACGATATCACCGCCGCCTGTGCCGCCGAGCTTGTGTTTGGATCCGGCAAAGAGCACACTGACTATCTCTACGTTTATATCGGCTCGTTTGTAGGTGGTGGTCTGGTTCTTAACGGCCACCTTTTCCCAGGCCGCCGCAGCAATGCCGCCGCTCTGGGATCAATGCCTGTATCCGGCTTGCACACGAGCGGGGAGCCAGCGACACAGCTGATGCATGTGGCATCGATCTACACGCTTGAGAGCCAGCTGATTGCTGCCGGATACGACGCCGAAACGCTCTGGCAGTCGCCGGGACGCTGGAGCAGCGACTTCGAGCCCATTCTAAGCGAATGGATCGATGAGGCTGCACGATATCTGGCGGCCGCGATTGTTTCTGCAGTGGCGGTAGTCGATGCGGGGAGTGTGTTGATCGATGGCGCCTTCCCCGATGCAGTTCGGGAGCGGTTTGTGCACCGCACTCGAGCCCACATCGGCCAACTTAATCTGCGGGGGCTCTCTCAGATAGAAGTGCTCCCCGGGACCATCGGGCATCCCGCTCGCGCAATCGGCGGCGCCTGCCTCCCCTTGCTCGCAAACTTCGCACAGGATCGAGAGCTCTTGTTCAAGGATGTTCCGTGACTCGAGGGTCCGAAGCTGCTCATGACTGGGGCCGCGGAAATAGAAACATTCTTCGGCAAGGCAGCTTTGGGGCCGACACCAGACTGACCGGTTCTGGTGCCGAGAGGTGGAATAGCTGCCATTCCGAGCAAAAAATCTGGACGGCGGCAACCGACCCCATGTCTGCCGTTCAGGGTAAAACCGCGACCTCCTCAGAGCTGCCATTCACAAGGTATGGTTACGGTCGCGCCATACAGTTTAGCTGCCGACCTCTGGGCGGCCGCTGCGAGTTTGTAGATGTCGCAATCAGGGATTGCGGCTTGCCTCCGGCCCAAGCGCTGTAGGGCGAAGCAGTTGCTTCGGACCAGGAGTACAGCCGTGCTCCTGGTCTGTTTTTCGCACCTGCGGTGGTGTTTAGGCAGGCTGTGGAACGCCCCCCGTTGCACCAAACACCTGTCCGGTGGAGTAGCTGAAGGCAGGGTCAGCCAATGCCACATAGAGAGGTGCCAGCTCTACTGGCTGTCTGGCTCTTCCGACGGGCGTGCTTGAGCCGAATTGGACAATGTTTTCAGGTTTCTGTCCGCCACTAACTTGCAAGGGTGTCCAGATCGGGCCGGGAGCCACGGCGTTGACCCGAATGCCCCGAGAGGCAAGTTGCTTCGCCATGGTGTTGGTGAATGACAAGATGGCGGACTTCGTCATCGAGTAATCGATCAAGATTTCGGGGGGAGCAGCAGCAACTACGCTCGACGTGTTGATGATCGCTGCGCCGGGATTGAGGTGTGGCAGGGCCGCTTTGGTGAGCCAGAACATGGCGTAAAGATTTGTCTTCATGGTCTGGTCGAACTGCTCGTCCGACAGTTCCTCAAGCCCAGGGACCCACTGCTGATAGGCAGCGTTGTTGACAAGTATGTCTAGCCCACCGAGCGCCTCCACCGTTTGCTTTGGCAAGCTCGTGGTATAGCTCTGATCCCGCAGATCTCCGGGGAAGCTGGCAAAGGTACGGCCCTCAAGCTCCACCACGCGCTTGACATCCTCAGCATCGGGCTGTTCTTCGGGAAGGTAGGCGATCGCAACGTCTGCCCCCTCCTTGGCGAAAGCGATAGCTGCGGCACGGCCAATGCCACTATCACCGCCCGTGATCAGCGCCCGCTCGCCGCGCAACCGGACGGCGTTCACATCAATCGCGCTCGTACTCACATTGCCGACGCCCCTCGCTACAACCCCGACGTCATTGATGAACGTGAATATTATGATGAGCTCTACGGTCACTACGGCGTAACCCCGTATTGGGGTGTGGGTACGTTTATACCTGGCCATCTTTTTTGCTTCAGGTCTGGGGGAGCAAGTTCACATGGCTATGATGCGAGTTAGAGTGATCGGCATGCAAATGGCGTCCCACCTTTACGGCGCGCTACCAGCAGGCGGGCAGAGACGCTGGAGCGCCTTGTCGACAGTGTCAGGCGTGTGCGGTGGGTGTGGCAGCGAGCCAGCCGTGAGCGACATTGAGGCATTTGCTGGCGACTGGCTGGACCAACCGAGTTTGGCAAGCAGCCTGCTCTCAGAGCAATACACTCATCTGGGGCTTTCGTCTGGCGGCGGACGGCACCGGCAAGAAAATCGCGGTCACGGTACTGGGCTCCAGACGTTAGCAGCCATGCAAGGCTAGCTGCAGTTCTCTAGCTGCGTCCGTGACGCCTGCCGGCGCTCAAGGCGCTTAACATATCAACGCGATAGGCTGTACCCCAAGCGGGTCACACCTCCGGCGCCCATCTAAGGTCCGAGCAGTAACGCAAGCTATGGAACTCAGCCCCCGGACTTTCAGTTCGGCTTCTATGACCGCATTGAAGGAGGAACGGGAGATGGCTGAGGGAAACCGTGGATTTGGCTTCTGGGCAGCCGTCGTTCTCGCAGCAATTCTTCTGATTTTCGGGCTCCCGATTCTCGCTGGCGGGGTGTGGCTCGCCGTTCTAGGAGGGTCTTGGTATTACATATTTGCCGGCCTTGGCCTCGCCCTCACGGCGTTCTTCCTCTTCCGCCGTGATATGCTGGCAGTCTGGATTTATCTCGTAACGTTCGCTGGCACTGTCGCCTGGGCGCTCTGGGAAGTGGGCTTGGATGGATGGGCCCAAGTTCCACGACTTGTTGCGCCCACTGTCGTGCTCATCCTGGTTCTCGCGCTCATTCCGGCGCTCCGTGGCCGGCTCCGCACGCACAGGGGCACAGTTGCAGCGAGTACCGCGGGATTATTGGCGGCATCCTTCTCAATGGCTGTGTTAACTGCAAGCAGCGATGGAACAGCAACTGCACAGGAGAATGTGCCCGCTCCCACACCAGGAGCAATGCTTCCCGATGAGCCTGGGGGGGCAGTTGAGGGTGAATCGCCGACTGTTCTGGACACCGAAGAACCCGCTCCCGTTATCAATGACGCGGCAACTACCAGGTCAGAAAATGACCCGGCATCCCCTGGCGAAGCTGAGCCGACGCGCGAGCTGGTCCCCACTGCGCCGGTGCAACCTGAAGAACCACTCGGTGCTGTAACGCCTGTGGCTGCGAGCGAATCCGCAACCGAGGGAGCTGGTGCAGTCAGCCCCACAGGGGTGCCATTGCGCGGCGCGATGGAGATGCCACAGACCGGACGGGATTGGCCGGCCTATGGCGGCACCCATCACGGCACCCGCTATTCGCCCCTCGACCAGATCACGCCTGCCAACGTCTCTCAGCTTGAACGCGCATGGGAGTACCATACCGGTGTCATGCCGCCCGAGGATGCAGGCGAAGGCCAGCGATGGTCACCGGAGAACACGCCGCTCAAGATTGATGACGATCTTTTCGTGTGCACACCCACCAATGTCGTCATCTCCATAGATGCGCGTAGTGGGCTCGAAGAGTGGAGATTCGATCCAGTGGTGGATCCGGCCATTCTTTCCATCGGTGCTTGCCGTGGCATGTCCTATTTCCAAGATCCAGAGGCCGATCCGAACGCGCTTTGCGCCCGGCGCATCATTTCGGGGACTGAGGATGGCCGGCTTCTGGCGCTTGACGCAGATCTCGGGCAGCCTTGCTCCGAGTTCGGCCAGGGCGGTGAAGTCGACCTCGAGGACGGATTGGGCGATACAGTGCCCGGTTGGATCGGCGTCACCTCCCCTCCAACCATCATCCGCGGTATTGTCGTGGTGGGATACAACGTCAACGACAATGAAGCCGAAGACGCACCATCTGGTGTCGTCCGCGGCTTCGATGCCATCAGTGGCGAACTCGTATGGGCTTGGGATTTAGGCAATCCGGGTTACCGACAAGCTCCTCCGGAAGGCGAAGTCTATACCCGCGGTACACCCAATATGTGGACCGTGGCAGCGGCAGACGAACAGTTAGGCCTCGTTTACCTCCCTCTAGGCAACTCAGCCGTCGACTATTACGGCTCCAACCGCTCCGAACTGGAAAACGAGTACGCAACATCTCTTGTCGCTGTCGACGTCACAACTGGCGATGATGTCTGGCACTTCCAGACCGTACACCGCGACGTTTGGGACTATGATTTGGGGAGCCAACCGGCTCTCGTGGACTTTCCTACACAGGACGGCACTGTTCCTGCAGTGATCCTGTCGAGCAAACAGGGCGAGATCTATGTGCTTAACCGGGAAACTGGTGAGCCGCTCTTCGAGCCGGAGGAACGCGAAGTACCTCAGGGTGGCGTGGAGCCAGATTATCTCTCTCCCACCCAGCCGTTCTCGACCTACCACTCGCTGGCCATGGATCCAATCGAGGAAAGGGACATGTGGGGCATGACGCCACTAGATCAGCTCTGGTGCCGCATCCAATACCGCCAAGCGAGCTATGAAGGCATCTACACGCCGCCCACCAGCGAAGCCTGGTATGTGCAATATCCCGGTTACAATGGCGGGCAGGATTGGGGCTCCATGGCCGTAGATCAGGGAAGCGGCATTCTGATCGCCAACTATAATGATGTCCCCAATCGCAACCGTCTTGTCCCCCGCACGGAAGCCGAAGAACGCGGCATGAGCACTGCGATCTACGATGATGGTGTTGGCGGTGATCCTCAGATCGGCGCCCCTTACGCAATCGATATTGATGTTGGTTGGCGCTCCGAATTCACAAAGCTCATGTGCAAGCAGCCTCCCTATGGCGGCATTCGTGCAATCGACCTGGCGACAGGTGAAACGCTGTGGGATCAGCCTTTCGGTTCGGCTCGCGCCAATGGTCCCTTCAACATACCCTCCATGTTGCCTCTCACGATCGGAACGCCCAACAATGGTGGCCCTATCGTCACCGCCGGTGGCCTGATCTTTGTCGCAGCCACAACCGATAATCTGATCCACGCCTATGACATCGCGACGGGTGAGGAAGTGTGGAGCGACGTCCTGCCAGCCGGCGGCCAAGCCACCCCCATTACCTATGAAGTCGAAGGGGTGCAGTACGTCGCCATGATGGCCGGCGGACACACACCCATGGAGACCACCCTTGGCGACGCGGTTATTGCCTGGGCTCTGCCAAATAATCAGGCTCAAGGTGAGGGAACAACAGGAGACTCCGAGGCCCCCTAAGAAGCTATGCGGCAGTCCTCGAATGGCTTTCTCGCTGTTCCCAGCCGCTGTAGACCGCGACTTTCTCGATGCGATGACGGGGATCAGGAACTCCCCGATCTTTCTTGCCGTTTCGATCCTAGACCCACCAACAGGAGATAGGGCAATGGACTGGAACCGCGTTGAAGGCAACTGGAAGCAGATGTCCGGCAAGGTCAAGGAGCAATGGGGAAAGCTCACCGACGACGACATCGCGCAGATCAATGGCAATCGCGATCAGCTCGAAGGCAAAATTCAGGAACGCTATGGCAAGGCCCAGGACGAGACTCGTAAGGATGTCGACGACTGGTATGGCCGCCAGACCTGGTAATCCTCGAACCACGCAAATTCAGGGACCCCGCTTCGGCGGGGTCTTACTTAAACCAGTACTCCGCCGCGGCTGACGAGGGCGTAAGCAGGACCAGAGATAGAATATGACAGAGACAGACATTGTCCTGCGCTTAGCGGTCGCTGTGACAGGAGGCATTCTCTTAGGCCTCGATCGCGAATTGCGTGGGATCTCTGCCGGAATCCGAACCCATGCGATCGTCGCACTGAGTTCAGCAGCCATTACGGTCTCGGCACTGTTGCTTTATGAGAGCCTGCCTTCTGCGTCGGGAAACAGCAACATAGATCCCCTGCGTGTAATCCAGGGATTGGCACAGGCAATCGGCTTCATCGCTGCTGGAGCGATTTTTGTCGCGCGCGGAGATGTTCACAATCTCACCTCCGCAGCGAATTTGTGGTTGGCGGCCGCACTAGGGATCGCAGCTGGAGCGGGCCAGTTCGTCCTCTTCGGGGCAGCATTGGTCTTTGGCATAGTACTGATTACGGGAGTGCGAGTCTTGGAGCGCTTTATCCCAAACGGCAAGCCGGAGAAGGAAGTAGACTCTCAACAAGTCGAATCCACCGCACGAAGCACTGACGAATACGGCAGTATCGACAACACGCCAGGGCAGCGGAAGTAATCAGCATGTCCGCATTGGCCTTTGCCCACCTATGGTGACCCTGACCGTGGGTATTCGAAAAGAAGCAAGCATAGCCTGCGAAGCGGACCTCACTGGCATTGATCATGAAGTGAGTACGTGCTGGCGGCTCTGATGCTGCCGGTCTGTCGGCGGTCGCATTCGGCCGGACGATATCGGACCGTCAAAGATTAAGTGATCCGCGAGAGCAACACTTTGCCCGGTCAAACCCTTTGCCAAGGTGGGCTGTCGCATGCCGAACAGTCAACTCATGTCCCCCACTCGCAGATCATTGGAACAGACCATGCTTCGCACCCGCCAACTTCTCGCGTCGACCACACTCTCTGCGGCGCTTCTCCTCACTCCAGCATTAGCCCAGTCTGCGACCGTAACGGCGCCTGCCAATGCGCCCGATCAAACGCCGGCCTTCGAAGAACAAACGCGCGCGCCTCAGCCCGAAACGACCACCGAGATCAATCAAGAAGTGGTGGCCGAGGGGCTGCCGCAGCTTTGGGCCATGGAGTTCCTGCCCGATGGGCGCATGTTGGTCACGGCCAAGCAGGGCGACCTGCACATCATTTCCGAAGACGGCACCGCCAGTGACCCGATTTCTGGTGTACCAGAGGTCGACACCACCGGTCAGGGTGGCTTGCTTGATGTAGCGCTCGCACCGGACTTCGAGAGCTCCAACCGCATCTTCATGTCCTTTGCCGAACCGCGCGATGGCGGCAACGGCACCAGTGTCGCCTCAGCTCGTCTGGTCCTGGATGAGAATGGCGGCGCCACACTGGAAGACGTTTCGGTTATCTTCCAGCAGGAGCCGACATACGACGGCGACAAGCACTTCGGCTCCCGCATCGTGCCGACCGAAGACGGCGAACTCTTTGTCACCGTGGGCGAACGCTCGGACGACGTCGTCCGCGACCAGGCGCAGGAATTGCAGAGTGCCTTGGGTAAGATCTTCCGTATCGACCAAAGCGGCGAGGCGATCGAAGACAACCCCTATGCCGACAATGAAGACGCTCTCGATGCGATCTGGAGCCTCGGTCACCGCAATGTCCAGTCCGCAGCGCTCGATGGCAACGGAGAACTGTGGGTCGTAGAGCACGGCGCGCGCGGCG
>JAESGL010000710.1_pt1 | contig 10067 bp, 6 predicted proteins | sample 9269711 | NCBI WGS metagenome assembly JAESGL01 (sample SAMN14515918, study PRJNA621676) | algae metagenome | isolation source: Kastovskya adunca ATA6-11-RM4 and co-occurring heterotrophs from soil and... | place: Chile: Atacama Desert | collected 2011-06-27
CACCCGAAATGTTCCCCAGCGACTTGTTCTTGACCTTGGAATAGATGTTCTCGGTGAACACGGTCAGTTCGTCGTTCAGCTTGTAGCTGGCGTTCAGGTTGGCGATGTAGCGGTCCTGCTGCGTGCGCAGCACGGTGTTTTCCAGGCTGCGCTGGAACCCGCCGTTGCCGCCGCGCGCCGATCCGACGTTCAGCGGGTCGTTGCCGCTGACCGGGCCGCTGAACGTATAGCTGCGCAGCGTCCCGTCGTCATTGAACTCCAGCGGCACCGAGACGAACGGCAGCACCTGGTTAACCGGAACCTGCACGGTGGCGCCGTTGACCTTCACGTTCACCAGCGAGGTGTCGGTGTTGGCGATCCGCGGAACATCCGGCGCGAAGGTGCCGATGAAATAGTTCAGGTTGACGTTGGGGTTGGCGGCCAGGAACTCGCGCGCCGTGAAGCGGTTCGCCTGCAGCAGGTTGACGGCCAGGGTGGTGATCTGCGCGTTCGAGGCACCCGTCGGGGCGGTCACGCCATAGCTGGCGAGCACCGAACCGGCCGTCACGTTGCCCGGCAGTGCCGTCGGCGCGAAGGTGGTGAACGGTACGTTCGCCGCCTGCGTCGTGCGCCCGTTCAGGCCGTTGCCCGAAATCAGCGCTGCGCCCGGCACGCCCTGAATAATCTGGCCGGCGGTGTTCCAGAACCCGTTGTTGATGCTGCCGGTCGCGACGCCGCCGGTGTTGGTGACGATCGTCGCACCCGACGTCGGGATCGTCGTGCGCTGCCCGGTCGGCGTGAACGCGATCAACTGGAAGCCGACCGGCGCGGTGCCGTTGGCCAGGCTGATGTAGTTGCTGGTGCGCACCTGCCCGTTCACGGTCGCGGTGATCGGCGTGTAGGGCGTGTAGAAATTGGTGCTCGCGACGTTCAGCACCGAACCCGGGTTGCTCAGCGTCTGCGTTACCAGGCCCAGGCCGAACAGCGTCGCGGGCTGACCGTCATCGCTGTTGCGCAGGAATGCGCCGTTGTTCAGCGTCGCCTGGTTGATGATGTCGCGGCCCGTGAAGTTCGGGTTGCGAACGCCGCCGTTGAACGGGTTGTTATACGTGCCCGGGCGCACGTTGCGGAAATCACGCGCCGTCGCCTGCAAGCCGTCGTTGTGGCTGTATTCGAACGAAGCGACGACGTTGCCGCGCCCGTCGGCGAAATTCTTGCCGCCCGCGACGCTCAGCTGGTACTGGCCCGCGTCGCCGCGCTCGGAAATGCCGCTGACCGCGCGCGCCTCGATTCCGTCGAAGTCGTTCTTGAGGATGACGTTGACGACACCCGCGACCGCGTCGGCACCGTAAGCGGCCGCGCCGCCGACGGTCACCGTGTCGATGCGCTCGACCAGCGCCGAGGGAATGACGTTCAGGTCGACCTGGCTGCCGGTTTCATTGCCCGCCACGAACAGCGACGCGGAATTGCCCGACACGAATCGGCGGCCGTTGACCAGTGTCAGCGTGCGCGCGGTGCCCAGGTCGAGCAGGTCGACGAAGGCCGCGCCCAGGCTGGCCGTCTGCCCGCCGTTGTTGCCCGACAGCGGGCTGGCACCCGCGCCGGTCAGCGGCAGATCGTTCAGCGCCTCCAGCACGTTGGTGAAACCACGCGATTCGATGACCTGCGACGACACCTGGAAACCCGGCAGCACGCCGTCGGTTTCCGGGCGCGGGATGCGCGATCCGGTGACGACGATCGTCTGGCCGCCCTGATCGCCCGAACCGTCGGCGCTGGCGGACAGGTCGCGCTGCTCCTCGGCTTCAACAGGCGATTTGGCGGTGGTGGCAGGCGGCGGAGTGGTCTGCGCGAAGGCAGTGGCGTGAAGGAACAACGTGCCGGCGAGCGCGGTGGCGCTCAAAAGGCGAATATAGCTCATCATAGACCCCCTATGGTGACAAACCTCTCGGTTCGTTCATCGAACAGACAGGTTGGCGGGGGTGGCTGGCAATAGCTTTGTCACGCAGATTTTAAAACTGCGTCACTTTTGGGCCGGCTGTTGCGGTGATGTGACAGTACATTCCCATAACGATTCCACCAGCGGATCCCACACCGCCCCCTTCGCCCCGCCGCCCATCACCATCCCGACGTGCCCCATCGCTAGGTCACGGCGATCGGCGAGGCCGGCGGCGGTGGCGGCGGGGACGATGCGGTCGCTGAGTGAGACGAATTCGGCCGCCGGGCAGCGCAGCGCCGCCGGGTCGATCACCATGCAGCCGACCCGCCATTCGCCCTGCCCCGGCCGGTCCTGCGCCACCAGCGTGTCGAACAGGTCAGCGCCCGCGGCATGGGTCAGCGGCGCGCCGCCGTTGGCCCAATCCTCCAGCAGCACGAAGGTAGCGGCGCGCTCGGCGTCCATCGTCGCGAAGGCCTCGTACTTCGCCACGGTGCGTGCGGGGTCGAGCCGCCAGAACGCGGTCTGGAGCAGCTCCATCGGCAACACCCCCAGCGCGCGCGACGCGGGCGCGGCTTCGTGCCACAGCGCCGCCAGCGCCGCGCGCGCCGCCTCGCCATAGCCCGCAAAGCGCCACGGCGCGGCGATCGTCACGACCCCCGCGACGCGATCGCCCAGCAGGTGCGCCGCCGCCAGCGCCAGCGTGCCGCCCAGGCAATAGCCGACCAGCACCGGCGGCCGCTCCAGCTTGGCGATCAGCGGCAGCAGCCGGTCGGTGACATGGCCCGCCAGGTCCAGCCCGGCGTCCTGCGGGCGCGGGCTGCCCCAATCGACCAGCCACGCCGGGAACCCCGCCGCCGCGACATGCCCGACCAGCGAGCGCCCCGGCGCCAGGTCCAGCACGAACGGCGGGTTGATGAGCGAGGGGACGAACACCACCGGCGGCAGCCCGGTGTCGTCGCCCATGCGGTGATCGCGCAGCCGTGCCGCGCCCTTGCGGAACCGCGCGGGCTTCATCCGCCGGACGATGCGCGGCGCCTCCTGGTACCGGCGCAGCCCCGCCAGCGCGGCGGCGCGGCGTTCGGGCGATGCTGCGGTTTCGCGGCGCAGCATGTCGATGAACAGCGGCAGCGGCCTAGGCCCGTGTTGCGGCGCGGTATTTTGTGCGGTACCGCATGGAAAAACGGTCATGGGGAGCTTTCACGATGAAGAAGCAGTCGAACGCCGACGGGGCCGTGGTCATCAAGAAATACGCCAATCGCCGGCTCTACAACACCGAAAGCTCCTCCTACATCACGCTCGAACATCTTGCCGCGATGACGCGCGAGGGGCGCGAGTTCCGCGTCGTCGATGCCAAGACCGATGAGGACATCACCCACAACGTCCTGACCCAGATCATCATGGAGGAGGAAAGCCGCGGGCAGACGATGCTGCCGGTCAATTTCCTGCGCCAGCTGATCGCGCTGTACGGCGATTCGATGCAGGCGATGGTGCCCGGCTATCTCGATGCGTCGATGGACAGTTTCCGCCGCAACCAGTCGCAGTTCAAGACCGCGGTGGAGGGCGCGTTCGCCGGCTCGCCCTTCGCGGAGATCGCCAAGCACAATATGGCGATGTTTGAGGCGGCGGCCAATGCGTTCAAGTCGGGCGCGGTCGCGCCCGGCACCGCCGCCCCGTCGCCGCCCCCCGCCAACGGCACCAAGGACAGCGAGATCGCCGCGCTCAAGGCCGAGCTGGCCAGCCTCCGCGAGAAGGTCGACAAGCTCAGCGATTGAGCCGCCCGCGCGCGCGGGTCAGCGCGGCTTGACGAACTTCAGCGTCATGCGGTCGCTTTCGCCGATCGCGGCATATTTGGCGCGGTCGACGTCCTTCAGCGCGAAGGTCGGCGGCAGCGTCCACACGCCCTGGGGATGATCGTGCGTATCCTTCGGATTGGCATTGACCGCGCTTTCGCCCGCCAGCCGGAATCCTGCCGCCTCGGCCAGCCGGATCACGCTCGACCGCTTGACATAGCCGCTGTCGCGCTCGCGCGCGGCGTCCGCTCCTTCGGGCAGGCGGTGGTCGACCACGCCCAGCGTGCCGCCGGGGCGCAGCATCGCGAACCACGCCTTGAACGCATTGGCGGGCGCGTCGCCGCCCGCCATGGTCAGATTGTGGACATTGCGGAACGTCAGCACCACGTCCTGGCTGCCGGCCGGAACGTCGGTGGCGCCGGTCGCCGGGTCGATCGTGGCGACATTGCCCTTCAGCCCCTTGGCCGCGAGCATCGCGCGCGCCGCGTCCGCGCCCTTCCCGGGGGTGGTCAGCGCGGTGTAGCTGCCGCCGCCGGCCGGGATGCGCGCCAGGATCTGCGTGTACCAGCCGCCGCCGGGGGAGAATTCCACCACCTTCGCCGCGGGCGTCACGCCGAAGAAGGCAAGCGTCTGCGCGGGGTGGCGCGCGGCGTCGCGGGCGCGGTCCGCGGCGCTGCGTTCGGGCGCGGCGACGGCGCGCGCCACCGCGGGGTCGATGCGCGGTTCTGGCGCGGCGTGGAGCATGGCGGCGGAGCCGGCGATCGCGATGACGGCGATCGGCACGGACGAACGGCGGTACGGCATCTCATTCTCCCGGTGATGATACGCGGGAGGCTGGCGCAGCGATGAGCGATGCACAAGCCCTGCTGGCGGGGCTGGCGGCCGGCTGCGCGCTGCTGGCGCTGTTCGCCGCGTGGCGGCAGGCGCGGCGCGGCCGGCGGCGCGACCTCGACGCGGTCGGCTGGATCGACTGGACGACGGTGCAGATGGCCGCGCTGATCGCGCTGGCGGTGCTCGCCGGGCTGGCGTTCAAGGCGTAGCGCCCCCGGCCCGGGCCGGGGGCGCCACCCGTCTCACTCGCCGGCGGTCTTGCGATAGTCGAGCGGCGGCTGGCGATCGCCCAGTAGCGCCTTGTACTGGAAGCTCGCCCCGCGCTTGGCGGCGAATTCCTGCTTGGCCGCGGCGATCGCGTCGGGCGACCGGAACAGGTCGGCCGCAGCCAGCGCCAGCGTCTTGGTCGCCAGCGCGGCGCCCTTGATGCCGATGCTGCTGCCCGCCGCGGCGACGTTCTGCCAGCTGTGCCCGGCCGATCCGGGGACGAAGGTGGCGGTCGACAGCCCCACCGTCGGCACCACCCAGCTGACGTCGGCGACGTCGGTCGATCCGCCCATCGCATCGTCGACCAGCACCGCGGGCTGCACCTCGCCCACGCTGGCCAGCGCGGGCGCGCCGGCCCCGCCGTTCGCGAACGTCTGCTGGATCTTCTGCCCGAACGCCAGTTCCTCGGGCGTCCAGGTGATCGTCCCCGCGCCGCGCAGCGACCGGTCCATGACCTTCATCAGCGCCGCATTGGGCAGCAGCGAATAGACGCCGCCGGTCACCTCCACGTCGACCTTGGTCTGCGTGCCCATCGCCGCGCCGCTGGCGGCCTGCTTCACCCATTCCCACACCGCCTGCACGACCTTGGGGTCGGTGTGGCGGACGTAATAATAGACCTCGGCCTCGTCGGGGACGACGTTGGGCGCCTTGCCGCCGTTGGTGATGACGTAATGGATGCGCGTGCGGTCGGGGATATGCTCGCGCATCATGTTGACCATCGCGTCCATCGCCTCCACCCCGTCGAGCGCCGAGCGCCCCTTGTCGGGGTTGCCCGCGGCGTGCGCGGAGATGCCGTGGAAGCGGAACTTGCCGGAGATGTTGGCCATGCTCGGCCCCTGCGCCGCGCTGTTGGCATTGCCGGGGTGCCAGTGGAGCACGGTGTCGACGTCGCGGAACAGCCCCTCGCGCACCATGTACACCTTGCCCGATCCGCCTTCCTCGGCCGGGGTGCCATAGACGCGGATCTCGCCCTTGACGTTGTTCCTGACCATCCACTCCTTCACCGCGATCGCGGCATAGCTGCTGGCGGCGCCGAACAGATTGTGGCCGCAGCCATGCCCCGCCGGCCCGCCCAGCGGCTGGCGCGTCGGCGCCGCGGCCTGCGACAGGCCGGGCAGCGCGTCGAATTCGGCCAGCACGCCGATCACCGGTCCCGCCCCGTTCCTGAAGCTGGCGACGAACGCGGTCGGCTCCCCTGCGACGCCCGGCGTCACGGCGAAGCCCGCCGCCTTCAGCCGCGACTGCAACAAGGCGGAGCTTTGCGTTTCCTGATAGCCCACTTCCGCGAACTTCCAGATCTGCAGCGCCGCATCCGCCATCGCCTTCTCGCCCGCGGCGGCATTGGCCAGGATCTGGCTGCTGTCGGCGGGCGCCAGCTGCGCGGTGGCGGGGGCCGCCGCCAGCAGCATGCCGGCGGCCAGCGCAGCGGCGGCGGTCATCATCTTGGTCATCATCGATCCTCCCTTGACCGGTCCTATCACGATCAGAACTTCTTCGTCGCGCCGATGAAGAAATAGCGGCCGATCACGTCGTAATTCTGCGGGTCGTAATTGCCTTCCTGATCGCCCACCTGCGGCGGCGCGCGATTGAACAGGTTGGTCGCGCCCATGCGGAACTGGGTATTGTCGTCGACGTCGAACCGCGCGTTCAGGTCGAAGACGTTATACGCCCGTACCCCGCGCGTCGTGCTGGCGGGCGCCACCACCTTGGCCGAATTGATCATGCTGTCGATATAGCGCCAGCGCAGCCCCAGGCTGGCCTGCCCCAGCGTATAGGTGGCCGATGTGATCGCCTTCCACCGCGGATGCGCGGTGCCCGCGGTGGTCTCCACGCCCACGCCGATCGACCCGGCGTAATCGTAATTGGGCGCGCCGGGCAGCGCCTGGATCCGGAACCGGTCGAGGTAGCTGACCGCCGAATTGATCGCGAACGTCCCCGCATTGGCGCCGATCGGGAAGCGCCAGTCGAACTGGATGTCCACGCCGCGCACCTCGTAGGTGCCCAGGTTCAGCAGCGGCTGGAGCGGGTTGACCGGCACACCGGTGTCGGTGTTGCGGGTGATGAGCGAGCAATAATAGTTGTTCGCCGCGTAATTCGAGTTGTTGCCGCCCGAATTGAAGCAGAACTGGAACGCCTGCGCGATCGACAGCGGCCCCACCGCATCCTTGATCTTGATCGAGTAGAAATCGACCGACAGCGACAGGTTCTTGAACACCCCCGCGAACGGCGATTGCAGCACGCCGCCGGCGGAGAAGGTGTCGGCGGTTTCCTCCTTCAATTGCGGGTTGCCGCCGGTCAGCGCGAAGACCTGCGCCGTGCCCAGCTGGTAGCTGTCGATGATCGACGTCGGGATGCCCTGCGCCAGGCACAGGTTGCGCACCTGCGTGGCATTGGCGCCGCGGCGGTACGACGAGCGCGTATCGCACGGATCGCCGTTGGTCGTCGTGCTGCTGGCGGTGCCGATCGCCACCGACCCGGTCGATACCGGCGCGAACAGCTCGCCCACGCTCGGCGCGCGGATCGAACGATTGTACCCGCCGCGCAGCCGCAGCGGTTCGAACACGCGCCACGTCACGTCGGCCTTGTACGCATGGACGCCGCCGACGGAATCATAGTTCGAATAACGATAGCCCAGGTCCAGATCGAGCTGCTGGATCAGCGGGATGTCGTGCAGCAGCGGCACCAGCAATTCGCCGAATGCCTCGCCCGTGCTGACCGATCCGCCCGCCGCGCGCAGCACCGAATAGCCCAGCACGTCGCTGGTGCCGTTGGGCAGCGACAGCTGGCTGTCGGGCTGGAAGCCATAGGAGTTGTAGCGATAGTCGCCGCCGACCGCGAAGCGCACCTCGCCGGCCGGCAAGGTGAACAGCCCGCCCTGGATCGTCCCCTCGACGGTGCGCTGCTTCAGGTCGTTGGTGTTGAGCGTGCGGCGGCTGATATAGTCGATGCACGCCTGCGACGGGGTCAGGTTGCCGAACGGATTGAACCCGCCCGCGCACAGTTCGGTGCCGCCGGTCGGCGAATTGAGCAGCTGCGCGGTCGCACTGGCGCTGGCGCCGCCGCGCTGTTCGTTGCGGAACTTGGCCTGGCTGGTCGATGCGTACAGGTCCCAGGTCCAGTCGCGGATACCCAGCTTGCCCGACAGCCCGGCCGTCACCTGCCACACGTCATAGTCATATTGCTGATACCGCGGCCCCAGGATGTTCAGCGCCTTGTAGAAGGTGAAGGGCGCATTGGGGTTGGCGCGCGTCGACAGGATCGTCCTGAACGCCGCCGGGATGAACGGATTGGTGGTCGGCACGGTCAGGCCGTAGACGTTCGACGCCAGCGTCGGGTTGGCGACCCCCAGCGAGGTATAGGTGGTGTAGGTCGCCTGGACGAACGCCTTCACATCGTCCGACACGTCGTAATCGACCTTGCCGAACACGCTCCACCGGTCGAGGTCGGATTGCAGCGACGCGCCGTTGTAACCGAAATTGACCTGCTGCGAATTGGTCCCCGAATTGACGATATACGCCTCGTCGGTCTGCGGATCGCGGAAGTTGTAGACGGGGACGCCCGACGTCGAAAACAGCGTCTGGTCGGTGTTGAACCCGATCTGCCCGGTATAGCGGCCCGCCGCATTGCCGGTCAGCGCGGGCGTGCCGTACTGGCCCTGGAACACCGCATTGACCGACGCCAGCGTCGGCGTGTTGCTGCCGAACAGCACGGTGCCCTGCGGGATCGTCGCCAGCCCCGGCGTCGACTGGCGGAACACGTAATAATCGCGCCCCTGCTGCAACGCGCGTTCGCGGTTGGTATAGTCGATCGACAGCACCGCCGATCCGCGATCGTCGGCGAACTTCGACCCCATCGTCGCGGTCAGGCGATAGGAATTGCCGTCGCCGTAATCGCTGACGCCGGTCTGGCCGTTCAGCTCCAGCCCCTTGAAATTGCGCTTCAGCCGGAAATTGACGACGCCCGCGGTCGCGTCCGACCCATAGGTGGTCGACGCGCCGCCGGTGATGACCTCGATATTCTCGATCAGCGCCTCGGGCAGGATGTTGAGGTCGACCGACCCGTCGGGGTTCGACGGCTGGATGCGCCGCCCGTCGAGCAGCAGCAGCGTCCGCTTCGATCCCAGCCCGCGCAGGCTGGCATAGGCCTGCCCGCCGTTCAGCCCGGTCGACGTGCTGCCGCCGTTGCCTGCGCCGAACGCGCCGCTGAACTGCGGCAGCTGGGTCAGCGCGCTTTCGACGGTGACGCGCCCGGTATTCTCCAGCGTATCCTGCGACAGCGACACGATCGGGGAATTGGCGACGTAATCGGGGCGCGCGATGCGCGATCCGGTGATGACGATCTCCTCGCCCGCGGCGGGCGCCTCGCTCTCGCGCGCTTCCTCGACCGATGGCGGCGGGCTTTCGGGCACCGCCGTCTGCGCGTGCGCCTGCGCGGCGATCAGCGCGAGCGTGCAGGTGCCGAGGGCAAGGAGAGAGCGGCGATCAGGTCGCTGGTGCATGGCATGGATCCCTGGATGGGCCGCCTCGTTCGCGGGCGGCTTCATCGGGAAAGACGCACGCTTGTGGCGCGCCCTCACGCCCGGCCATCAAAAAAGTTTCGCCGATCATGCCGTGTCGGTAACGAACGGTCGCGCGGAAACCCCGTGCCGGATCGGGCATTGTGCGGGAAACGGGAGGACACTGATCCATGTTGCGCCACATCACCATCGCCGCCGCGCTCGCTTCGTCGGCCGCGCCCGCCCTTGCGCAATCGAACGCGGTGCGCAGCATCTCTGCTTCGGACAAGGCGCAGGGCGCACAGGCCAATCCGCAGCTGCTGGCCGAATTCGGCGGGCGCTACGACGGACCGCAGGCCGCCTATGTCGAACAGGTCGGCAAGCGCGTGGCGGTCCAGTCCGGGCTGTCGAATGCGCAGGGCGATTTCACCGTCGCCTTGCTCAACTCGCCCGTCGAGAACGCCTTCGCGATCCCCGGCGGCTATATCTACGTCACGCGCCAGCTGCTCGCGCTGATGAATTCGGAAGCGGAACTGGCCTCGGTGATGGGGCATGAGGTCGGGCACGTCGCCGCGCGCCATTCCGCCGGCCGGCAGAAGACCGGGACGATCGCCGGCGTGCTCGCCGGGATCGTCGGCGCAGTGGCGGGCAACGGCGCGGTCGGCCAGCTGGTCGGCGCGGGGGCGCAGCAGGCGGCGGGGCTGTACACGCTGAAATACGGCCGCGATCAGGAATATGCCGCCGATTCGCTGGGGGTGAGATACATCAC
>JAESGL010000711.1_pt1 | contig 10040 bp, 12 predicted proteins | sample 9269711 | NCBI WGS metagenome assembly JAESGL01 (sample SAMN14515918, study PRJNA621676) | algae metagenome | isolation source: Kastovskya adunca ATA6-11-RM4 and co-occurring heterotrophs from soil and... | place: Chile: Atacama Desert | collected 2011-06-27
TTGCGAGCCGGGTCTTGCCGCTCCCCAGCGGGCCGATGATGTAGTTGAGCGCCCTGATCTCTCGCAGCTCAAAGCGCTCGCCGCCCCAGGGCCAGGGTAGCTCTATCGCCAGGCTGGCTGGCGGCGAAGGCGCTACGGCGTGCAGCAGTTCTCCGACGCGCGCCGTTCTGCCTTGTGCCAGCTCGGCCCGAATATGGCGCACAGCTGCGATGGCACCAGTGGTGCGGCGCACCTCCTCCTCTAGTCTCTCATGGTGGAGGGCCAGCGCCTGCGCCAAATCGCTGCCATCTCCCGCCAGGAGACGCTCAATAGCCGCCAGGCTGAGGCCAAGCGAGCGGAGCGTCTTTATCTCTGCTATGCGCGCGACCTCATCTGGTCCGTAGGTGCGCCACCCGCTTGCGGTTCGCACGGGCGCGAGCAGGCCGCGCTGCTCATAAAGGCGCAGCGCCTTGGTTGAAACGCCGAACCTGGCGGCGACATCGGCAGGGCTGAGGAATTGGGCGGATGCGTGCACGACTCACCTCTCGAACTTGTGTCCGCCGCTCTTATCGGGCCGGCCCCAAGGGACGGGTCAAGAGGCATTGAGCTGCAGGCGCTAGCCGTTCCCCAGCACGTCGCGCAGGCTGATCTTGGCGCTGCCGGGCTTGAGGGGTTGTTGCTGGCTTTCGTGTGGCGCCCAGCCGGAGAGCCAGATGATGTCGAGCGTGGCGCGGACGCGGCCGTCGAGATCGGCGTCCTGCGCCGCGTAGGCATTGGCGGCCGCCGCGAGCAGGGACGGCGTGGCGAGGCCGCGTGGCCGATCGCTGAGCGGGTTGGCGGCGCCCAGCGTCTTGAGTTCTGCCATCAGGGCGAACGGTGTGGAGTAGCGCACGGCGTGGCTGTCGACATCGGCAACGGGCAGGGCAAGGCCGGCTCGCTGCAGCAAGGCGCCGGCATCGCGGACCTGGATCATGGGCGCAACGCGGGGCGCTGCGCCACCCAGAATGAGACTGTCGGCGGAAAGGAAGGCTTCGCGCAATTCGCTGAGCGTATTGCCGCCCAGAGTGGCCACCAGCAGGAGCCCATCGGGCGCGAGGCGGGCGCGCAAGCGGGCGAGATAGCCCGGGACGTCGTTGACGGCCTGCAGGTGCAGCAGCGAGACGATGAGGTTGTAGTCGGTGGTCGCGATAGGCGGCAGGTCGTCGTTATGGCCGAAAGCAGCAAGCCGCTCGAAGGCGACAGTGCTGCTGGCAGTTTGCGCGGTTTCGGGTAGCAATTCGGGGTTAGGCCCGATGATCAGGGCCTTGGGAAAGTCGCGGATGAGGGTTGCGAGCCGCTCATGGAGATCGGTGAGCACGAGATCGGTGACGAAGTCGCTTGCGGACCCCCGCTGCGCCTGGCGGCGGGCAATCAGGACCGTGTCGAATATTTGCGGGGGTTGCGTCATGCTCTCTTGCGGCGAAATGCGGACGTGGCACTATCGATATCTATGGAGAGCGCCGAGGGGCTTGTCAAAAGCGAGGGGCTGCGCAGCCGGCTCGGGAATGGGCTGCGGCGGCTTTCCGGCTTGGCGCTGGACATGCTCTACCCACCGGTGTGTCTGGCCTGTCAGACGCCTACCGGGGTGGCGGACACGCTCTGTGCCGGCTGCTTCACCAAATTGCGTCCGATAACCGCTCCCTTTTGCCCGCGGCTGGGCATTCCGTTCGAGGTGAGCCTGGGCGAAGGGGCATTGTCGGCCGAAGCGATCGCCGATCCGCCGCCCTTTGGCCGGGCGCGGGCCGCCGTCGTCTACAACGAGGTGGCGCGCAGCTTGGTCGGGCAGCTCAAATATGGAGATCGGCCCGAGCTTGCCAGTTTTTGCGCCCGGCTGATGGTGGGGGCGGGCCATGAATTCTGGGATGGCGCGCCGCTCCTGGTTCCGGTGCCGCTCCATCCGCGCCGATTGCGGGCTCGGCGCTACAATCAGTCAGCCGAACTGGCCCGCGCCTTGGGGGATCTCACAAAGCTTGGGGTCGATGCCGATCTGGTCCGCCGCAAGAAACATACGCGCCAGCAAGTGGGGCTCAGCGGCGCGGGCCGCGAGCGGAACGTGGCGGGTGCCTTCGCCGTTCATCCGGACTTGCTGGCGCGCGCCAAGGGACGGCGGATCATCCTGATCGATGACGTCTATACCACCGGGGCCACCATCAAGGCGGTGACCCGGACGCTGCTCCGGGCTGGCATTGAAGCCGTCGATGTCGTGACCTTTGCCCGCGTTGTGATCGGCGCAGACGAGACCATATAAGAGGCAGTGCCTCCATTCTTTGAGGAAGTTTTCAGATGGCCCGGATTGAAATCTACACCACTCCCACCTGTCCCTACTGCCACGCCGCCAAGTCGCTGCTGCGCGAAAAGGGTGCTGACTACACCGAAATCACCGTGCTCGATCCCGATCTCCGCTCGGCCATGACCGAACGGGCCCATGGCCGCCGCACCGTGCCGCAGATCTTCATCGACGATAGCCATATCGGGGGCTATGACGACATTGCAGCACTCGACCGCCGGGGCGGGCTTGATCCGCTGTTGGCGCAGTAGCAGCCGCCTTTTTCTGGAGTGCCCGCTTGAAAATCGCCGCTATCCAAATGCAGTCGGGACTTGATCCCGAGGCCAACCTCGCCGCACTCGAGCCCATGCTGGCCGAAGCGGCGGCGGCGGGCGCGCATTATGTGCTGACACCGGAAGTCACCATGATCTTTCCGGAGAACCGGGAGCAGTTGCGGAGCGTGGCCGCGCCATTCGAGGGCCATCCGCAATTGCAGCGTGTCGCCGAATTGGCGCGGGAGCACGGCATGTTCGTGCATATCGGCTCGCTGGCGGTACCGCTCTCCGATGGCCGCTTTGCTAACCGTTCGGTGCTGTTTTCGCCTGAGGGGGAGATCGCTGCGACCTACGACAAGATTCACCTCTTCGACGCAACTATCGCAGGGCTCAATGCCTATCGGGAAAGCGCGACCTACAGGGCCGGCGAAGTGGCCGTGACGGCCCAGGTGGGCGAAGCGAAGCTCGGCTTTGCCATTTGCTACGACATGCGCTTCCCGCGGCTTTTCAATAGCCTCGCTAATGCCGGCGCCACCCTCTTGGCGGTTCCGGCGGCGTTCACCGTGCCGACTGGGGAGGCGCATTGGCATGTGCTGCTGCGCGCTCGGGCGATCGAGACCGGCTCCTATGTGATTGCGGCGGCGCAGGGCGGGCAGCATGCCAATGGCCGCGCGACTTATGGCCATTCGATTATCATCGATCCTTGGGGCCGGATCGTCGCCGAACTGGAGCATGACCGTCCCGGCGTTCTCCTCGCCGATATCGACCTCGCCCAAGTGACCGACGCACGCGAGCGCATTCCGGCCTTGGCCAATGCCCGCGACTTTGCCCCTCCTGCGGCATTGCAGGGCTAAGCCTTGCGCCTATATGGAGGCTTAGGAGTGGTGTTCAAACCGAAGTTTACCCAGTGATCCAGTATTCCTTGCGTTGTTCTCAAGGCCATAGCTATGACGCCTGGTTCAAGAATGCCCAGGCATTCGACGACCAGCAGGCGCGCGGCATTGTCGTTTGCGCCGTGTGTGGTGATGGTCAGGTCGAAAAGGCTTTGATGGCGCCGGCCGTGGCGCGAACCGATAGTGCCAAAGTGGCGGTGAGCGCCGGGCACCCTGATCCCGCGCAACTGCGTCAATTGCTCAAGGCCTTCAAGCAAAAAGTCTTGAGCGAGGCGGAGAATGTCGGCGATCGCTTTGCCGAGGAAGCGCGCAAGATCCACTACGAGGAGGCCGAGGCGCGCGGCATCTATGGGCAGGCCAGCCGGGATGAAGTGGTGGCGCTGGCCGAGGAGGGGATCGAATTCCTGCCGCTTCCCGATCTGCCCGAGGAACACAACTAGGGCTCCGGCCTTATTCATCAGGGGCGGCACTTCGGTGCCGCCCTTTTTTCCCGCCGGTCCAATTCAGGAGACATATCATGCCAGCACTCGACGCAGCTCAGTCGGGCACCTTCGCCATTGGCGGCGACCTCCCGGTCAACCGCCTGGGCTTTGGGGCGATGCGCATCACCGGCAAGGGGATCTGGGGGCCGCCGGAAGACCTCGAGGAAGCCAAGCGCACACTGCGCCGCCTTCCTGAGCTCAATGTCAATTTTGTCGACACTGCCGAGAGCTATGGTCCCTATATCAGCGAAGAGCTGATCGGGGAGGTGCTCGCGCCCTATGGACAGGGCACGATCATTGCCACCAAGAGCGGGCTGACGCGCACCGGTCCTGACCAGTGGCACCAGCTGGCGCGGCCGGAATTCTTGCGGCAAGGCGTGATGACCAGCCTCCGGCGGCTCAAGCTCGAGCGCCTCGATCTCTGGCAGCTGCACCGGATCGAAAGCGGCACACCGCGCGAGGATCAGTTCGGCGCCATCGCCGACATGCAGAAGGAAGGGCTCATCCGCCATGTCGGGCTCTCCGAAGTCAGCGTTGCCGACATCGAGGAAGCAAGCCGCTACTTCAAGGTCGCCACAGTCCAGAACCACTACAATCTGACCAATCGCAAGAGCGAGGCGGTGCTGGATTATTGCGAGAAGAACGGTATCGGGTTTATTCCGTGGTATCCACTGGCCGGCGGCGAATTGGCCAAGAGCGACAAGCAATTCGCTGAAATCGCTGAGAAGCATGATGCCTCCCCCAGTCAGATCGCGCTGGCGTGGGTGCTTAAGCGGTCGCCGGTCATGCTGCCGATCCCAGGGACTGGGAAGGTGAAGCACCTGGAAGAGAACGTTGCCGCTGCCGGCATCGCATTGAGCGACGAAGACTTCCAGACGCTCGATGCCATCGGGCGCAAGGGCTAATCGGTATTTGAAGGGGAGTTAGGTCGGTCCGATGGGGAGGGTGGAATCCCCGCCATCGGACCTGACCAGAAGGCTAAGCCTTGGCAGGCCGCCTTTTGGCTGACGCGGCGTGTAGCATGCTCACATGAACATGCCCAGCCCTATCTCGGACCCTTGAAGAGGCGATTGCTGCCGGTTCAGTCGCCGAGATAGGGAATGTCGACCTTGTGGGAGCGACCCAACCGCCGGTGCAGACTGGAGGGCAGCGCGACCAGCAGTTCATTGTCGATGAAACTGGCGAGGCGCTTGGCGAAGGGTTGGCGGGGCGCAGCCCGCATCGCGGCGCGTACCGGCGCCATGTCGCTGCCCGCGCCCCATTCGTGCCCCGGCGTCCGGTCTTCCTGGATCGCAAGGGCCGGCACGAGTTGACGACGCTTGACGCGGCCAAGAATGGAGCGATGGGGCCGGTAGATCACCCGGTCGATGACCTCCTCGAGGGCTTGGGGATTGTCCACCATCCGCTTGGCCGCCCGCGCCGAGATGATATAGGCGGCTGCGCCCCAGGCCCAGCCATGCATGGTGTGAAACGCGAAGCCGCCGATGCCGCCCTGCGCTTGCGTGGAGATTTGCGCCGGCGCGGCAAAGGTCTCAAGTCGCAAGAGGTCAATGCCTTGGGGGTTAGCCTCAAACTGCTGGAGGAAGTCTGGCAGGCGGGGGGAGAGGACGATGTCGTCCTCAAGGATCAGCCCGAAGGGTTCGCCCGAGGCGAGCAGGGCTCGGCACGCGTGGAGGTGACTGACGCCGCAGCAGAACTCCTGCACTGAGAGACGCTCGTGCCGGCCGCCGGGGAGATAGCGTTGCTTGAGCGTCTCGGGTAGGTCAGCGGCCAGGATGGCTTCGATTCGCTCGCCAGCTAGGCCGAGCCGGGCGAGTTGGGCTTCCATGGCGGCGCGCCGGTCGGTGCGCCGCGCCAGATTGATGTACCAGGCGTGCAATCGCTAGTCGTCCAGCTGACCCAGATCGCGGACCGCGCCGCGGGCGGCCGAGGTGGCGAAGGCGGCATAGGCCTTGAGCGCGGTGGTGACATTGCGCTTGCGCGGCTTGGCGGGCTTCCAGCCGGCGGCGTCCTGCTCGCGGCGGCGCTCGGCCAGTTCGTTATCCGAGACCAGGAGCGTGATCGAGCGGTTGGGGATATCGATCTCGATAGTGTCGCCTTCCCGCACAAGGCCGATGGTGCCGCCCTCAGCCGCCTCGGGCGAGACGTGGCCGATGGAAAGGCCCGAAGTGCCGCCCGAAAAACGCCCGTCGGTAAGGAGCGCACAGGCCTTGCCCAGGCCCTTCGACTTCAGATAGCTCGTGGGATAGAGCATTTCCTGCATGCCCGGGCCGCCGCGCGGTCCCTCGTAGCGGATGACGATAACGTCGCCGGCCTTAATCTCGTTGGAGAGGATGGCCTTGACCGTTGCGTCCTGGGACTCGAACACGCGGGCAGGGCCGGTGAACTTGAGGATCGACTCGTCGACGCCCGCGGTTTTCACGATACAGCCGTCGATGGCGATGTTGCCCTTGAGCACGGCGAGACCACCATCCTTGCTGAACGGATTGTCCGGCGAGCGGATCGCGCCATTGACCCGGTCGGTGTCGAGTTCGGCCCAGCGGTTGGACTGCGAAAACGCCTGCGTGGTGCGCACGCCCCCGGGCGCGGCCATGAAGAAGTTGCGCACGCTTTCCGAATTGGTGCGGGAGATGTCCCATTTGTCGAGCGCATCGCCCATGGTGGCGGTGTGCACGGTCGGCTCGTTGCGGTTGATGAGGTTGGCGCGGTCGAGCTGGCCCAGGATCGAGAAGATGCCGCCGGCGCGGTGGACGTCCTCCATGTGGACGTCGTTCTTGGCCGGGGCGACCTTGCATAGCACCGGCACCTTGCGGCTCAGCTGGTCGATATCGTCCATGGTAAAGTCGATTTCGCCCTCATGGGCCGCCGCCAGGATGTGGAGCACGGTATTGGTCGAACCGCCCATGGCAATGTCGAGCGCCATTGCATTTTCGAAGGCGGCCTTGGTGGCGATGGAGCGCGGCAGGACCTTTTCGTCTTCCTGTTCGTAATAGCGGCGGGCGAGATCGACAATCAGGTGACCCGCTTCCTGGAAAAGGCGCTTGCGATCGGAGTGGGTGGCCAGCGTCGAGCCGTTGCCCGGCAGCGAGAGGCCCAGTGCCTCGGTGAGGCAGTTCATGGAATTGGCGGTGAACATGCCCGAGCAGGAGCCGCAGGTAGGGCATGCCGCTTCTTCCACCGCCTGCACTTCGGCATCGGTATATTGCTCGTCGGCGGCCATCACCATGGCGTCGACCAGGTCCAGCGCCTGCAGCTTGCCTTTGACCATGGCCTTACCCGCTTCCATGGGGCCGCCGGACACAAAGACCACGGGGATGTTGATGCGCATGGCGGCCATCAGCATGCCGGGGGTGATCTTGTCGCAATTGGAGATACAGACCATGGCGTCGGCGCAGTGTGCGTTGACCATGTACTCCACGCTGTCGGCGATGATCTCGCGCGAGGGCAGTGAATAGAGCATGCCATCGTGGCCCATGGCGATGCCATCATCCACCGCAATGGTGTTGAATTCCTTGGCGACGCCGCCTGCCGCTTCGATCTCCCGGGCTACCAGCTGGCCGAGATCCTTGAGATGCACGTGGCCGGGCACGAACTGGGTAAAGCTGTTGACCACCGCGATGATGGGCTTGCCGAAATCACCGTCCTTCATGCCGGTGGCGCGCCAAAGGCCACGCGCGCCGGCCATGTTGCGGCCATGAGTGGTGGTGCGGGAGCGATAAACGGGCATCGGATGATCCTTCGGACAGGCGCATTGGTCAGAGGCGCGTAGGTGGACTCTTGTTTAGACCCATTCAAGGCAAGGATCAATTGAAATGCGTACCGTACCGTACGGTACCGCATGACTCTGGCGATGAAGATTTGGTGTGCCGGGCGGGGCAAGCGGGGCTAGCGCGTGCATCGTTTCGGCGGTTTTCCGCGTTGCTTCACCAAAAGGAGGCTCGGATATGAACACAGCCAATCTGCAGCTCGAAGGCCTGCTTCTGGCGATCGCGTCGATCAACCGCGCGCTGGTGGACAAGGGCATCCTCAGCCAGGACGAACTGGATCACGCGCTGGCTACCTGCGAGTCGAGCGCTACCGGCAGCGACCGCTCCACCGAGGATCTGTCCCCTTCCAATCGCGACGCCATTGCTTTTCCGCTGCGCTTTCTGCGGCTAGCTAATGGGCGGACTGGCCCGCTAGAGTTCGGCTCGCTGGCTAAGGAAGTGGGGCAGACCAAGGGGCGGTACAACGACCAGATCTAGCGATCACCAGGGCAAACGCATTCCACAGCATCAGGAGGAAGACATGCATTCAGTATTCAGCAGCATCCGCGAAGGCATGACGGTCGTTGACCGCGACGGCGACAAGATCGGCACGATCGAGACCTTCCGGGCCAGCGACGAGGATCCCTCGCGCCCCGGTCCGGCGACGGCCGGCCACAGTGCTGCCGCCGACGACCGGCAGGACTTCATCACCGCCACCCTGGCCGATATCTTTGCGCCCGACGACAATCTGCCATCGGAAATGCAGGAGAAGCTGCTGCGCGAAGGCTTTATCCGCCTTGATGCCGATGGGCTGTTCGCCAGCGACCGCTATATCGTGCCCGAACAGGTGGAACGTGTGGAGAGCGACCAACTCGTGCTGGCCGTCCGCAAGAAGGACCTGCTCAAGGCGTAGGCTGCCTCAATTGGTGATGCGGATGATTGCCCACTCGGCGTCTTCGCAACTGTCGTCGCTGCAGATGAGGGTCATCCAGAGCGCGCCGTCGGCGAAGCCGACCCCTTCGCTCGTGACGATTAGATCGGCGAAATCCTGGCCGCCAATGGCGGCCTGGGTTTCGTCGGTCATGAGATAATCGAAGTTCTCGACCAGGTCTTCGGGTTCGAGAATGTCATAGAGCTCGCCATTCGCGGCCACCTCCAGTGGGTATGCCGCCAGGCTAGCAAAGCTCTCGGGGTCTTCGAATAGAAAAGCGTCCTGCAGCTGCCCGAAGGCTTCGCCGAACTCCTCGGCCATGCCATGCAGCTCTTCGATCTGTTCGAAGACCGCTTCCTCGCTCTGGGCGAAGGTGGCGGTGGCAAGAAATGGCAGAATAGCAAGGCTGGCGAAGAAGGCTGTGACGCGCATGGCAGCTCCGGGGTTACAGCCTTCCGTATAGCTGATGCGCGTGCGCACTGGCAGCGCTATTCGGTACCCGGCCGCTCGGACATGATCATATAGTTGACGCCCATGTCGCGCGAGCGCCGCCACTCATCGGCGAGGGGATGATAGACCACACCAGTTTCGGCGGTTACCCGCAGACCATTGCGCGTCAGGAGCGACCGGATCTCCTCGGGGGTCAGAAACTTCTTCCAGTCATGCGTCCCCTTGGGCAGCCAGCCGAGCACATATTCGGCGCCCACGATAGCCAGGGCATAGGCGCGCGCCGTCCGGTTGAGCGTGGCGGTGAGCATGAGGCCGCCCGGCTTCACCAGATCGGCACAGCTCTTCATGTAGAGCGGCACGTTGTCGACATGCTCGACCACTTCCATGTTGAGCACCATGTCGAAGGTCTTGCCTTCAGCCGCGAGCGCCTCGCTGGTGGTGGCGCGGTAGTCGACGGCTACGCCTGACTTATCGGCATGCAGCGTGGCGATGGCGATGTTGCGCTCGGCCGCGTCAATGCCCGTGACGCTGGCACCCAGACGCGCCAGTGGTTCACAGAGAAGGCCCCCACCGCAGCCGACATCGAGAATGGAGATGCCTTCGAGCGGCCGCATGGCCGTGCCGTCGAGCTCGAAGTGCCGCAGCAGGTGTTCGCGGATATAGCCCAGCCGTACTGGGTTGAACTTGTGAATGGGCTTGAACTTGCCATTGGGGTTCCACCACTCCTCCGCCATCGCGGTAAACTTGGCGACTTCGGCTTGGTTGATCGTGGTGGTCATGGGCGGAACTCCTGTCGGTTGGCATATGACCTGCCATGGGCAACGCTGGCAAGGCTGGGACAGCTGGCAAGTCGCGGCTCGCCGCAGCCGTTCCTCACTGCAACGCACCAAGCTTTGCGAACGATCACCTGCGCATGCGAGTTGAAAGCGCCGTGCCTTTGTGGCATGTCCGCGCGCAACTAAAGCGTACCGCCGGGTTC
>JAESGL010000712.1_pt1 | contig 10037 bp, 8 predicted proteins | sample 9269711 | NCBI WGS metagenome assembly JAESGL01 (sample SAMN14515918, study PRJNA621676) | algae metagenome | isolation source: Kastovskya adunca ATA6-11-RM4 and co-occurring heterotrophs from soil and... | place: Chile: Atacama Desert | collected 2011-06-27
GTCCGGGGCCGACAAAGATTAGCGCCGTGCGGTCGATCGGATCGGCAGCGACCTGCGCTTCGATGGTGGCAAGCGTGCCGCACAGGATGCGCTCTTCAGGCCACGTCGCGCGCACCACGATGGCGACTGGGCAATCCGCGCCGTAGAACGGGGTAAGTTCGGCCACAACGCGGTCAAGCGCATGGATCGCGAGATGGATCGCAAGAGTGGCACCCGTTGCGCCGAAGGCGGCAAGGTTTTCGCTGGCGGGCATGGCGGAGGCGCGGCCGGACACACGGGTGAGCACCAGACTTTGTGCGACTTCTGGAATCGTCAGCTCGCGCTTCAACGCGGCGGCAGCGGCGGCGAAGGACGGAACCCCGGGCGTCAGGGTGTAAGGAATGCCAAGCCGCTCCAAACGACGGATCTGTTCGGCAACCGCGCTCCAAACAGACAGGTCGCCGGAATGGAGGCGGGCAATGTCCTGGCCGGCCTGCGATGCAGCAACGAACTCCTGCTCGATTTCGTCGAGCGAAAGCGGTGCCGTATCGATGATGCGGGCATCCGGCGGGCAGTAGTCCAGCAGTGCTTTCGGCACGATGGAACCGGCATAAAGGCAGACCGGGCAGCGCGCGATAAGATCGCGGCCGCGCACGGTGATGAGGTCCGGGGCGCCCGGTCCGGCGCCGATGAAGTGCACGGTCATTCGTCGTCTCCGCTGACCGCCAGAGCACAGGTCACGCCGTCCTGAACTAGCCGCGGAGCGAGCAGGCGGGCCTGCGTGCCGCAGGCAGCGAGCGCGGCCGCTTCGCTGGCTGAACCCAATCCCGTCGCGGCGAGCGAGGCTTCGCTGCGGGTCAGGCCGCGGCTGTCGGCCGCTTTCAGTTGGGTGTCGTCCGGCACGGCTAAAGGAATGCCGAGGATTTCGGCGGCTTCGACCAGGCCAGGTTCGTCCTTCTTTGCCGGAACGGTGGCCAGCATGGCAAGATCGTCACGCGCGAAACCCTGCGCTTCCAAAACAGCATCGAGCGTGGCGAGGACGGCCATCGCGCGCGTGTTTTGGGTGCAGCCAAGTCCGGCGACCATCATGGCTTCACCCACGCCCATTGCAACACCGGCATGGCCGGGCGCCAACCGCTCATGCTGCCGACCGGGGTTGCGCGTGCGGTCGCCATCTGCGTGAGTTCGCCACCAAGCCGGGCGTAATGCGACAGAAGCACGGCTTCCATTTCTAGCGTGACGCTGTTGGCGACGAGCCGCCCTCCAGGTTTCAGCGCCGCGATCGCCGCGTCCACGGTGCCGTGGTCCGAACCGCCGCCGCCGACGAAAATCGCATCCGGCCGCGGCAGATCATGGAGCGCTTCCGGCGCGCGGCCTTCCGCGATCTTCAGGCCAGGCACGCCAAACTGGTGGGCGTTGCGCCGAATGCGCTCGGCGCGCTCGGGCACGTGCTCGATGGCGATCGCGCGCATTGAGGGGTGGGACAGCATCCACTCGATGGAAATTGAGCCGGAGCCTGCACCAACATCCCACAGAAGTTCGCCCCGGCGCGGCGACAGAGCGGACAACGTCGCAGCGCGGATAGCGCGCTTGGTAATTTGGCCATCATGCTCGAAAAGGTCATCGGCGAGGCCAAAGCCCAGCGGCAGGATGCGCGCGCCATCCCCCGCGGCGACCTCAATGGCGAGGACGTTGAGCGGGTTGAACTCAGGCAAGCGGTCCCTGCCCGACCATGTGCTGACGCGCTCACCTTCACCGCCAAGCGCTTCAAGAACATGCAGTCTTGAAGCGCCGAAGCCGATCTCTGCCAGCAAACCCGCAATGATGCCAGGCGCGGCACCATCGGACGTCAGCGCCAGAATGCGGCGGCCGGGATGCAGCATTGGGCGAATAAGGTGGACCTGGCGGCCGTGAAGAGAGACGATTTCGATGTCCTGCAACGCCCAGCCCATACGCGCGGCGGCAAGGCTGAAAGAGGACGGAGCAGGCAGGACTTCGATTTCCTCGGCATCGATCACACGCGCGATTGTCGCGCCGACGCCGAACAGGAAAGGATCGCCGGACGCCAGTACGCAGACCCTGCGGCCCTGCAGGGCGACGAGCTCGGCCATGGATGGATCGAAGGGCTCCGGCCAAGACCGCGTTTCGCCAGTGACAAGATCCTGGGCGAGCGCGAGATGGCGACGGCCGCCCATGACGATCTCGGCTTGGGCGATCAGGTCGCGCGCTCGCACAGACAATCCAGCAATGCCGTCTTCGCCGATGCCGACGATCGAAAGCCATTTCGTGTCTGTTGCGGAAAGGCCAAGCGGATTATGCAGCGGCATGGAAACACCGCATTGTCTGATCTTGGGCGGCACCGGCTACGCGCGACAGCTGGCCGAGCGGCTGAGCGCCCGCACCGATTTGCGCGTGACTTTGTCGCTCGCCGGCCGCACGAAAGCGCCGCTGATGCAGGCCGTGCAAACGCGGATCGGCGGATTTGGCGGCCTCGATGGTCTGACGACGTACATCCAAGCCGAGCGCGTCGATCTTTTGATCGATGCCACGCATCCCTTCGCCGCCCGCATCAGCGCCAATGCATTCGCGGCCGCTCGAAGCACAGGTGCGCCGCTGGTGCAGCTGGACCGCCCCGCTTGGGAGAAGACGAATGACGATCGCTGGATCGAGGTGGGGGACATGGTCGCTGCGGCGGCTGCGCTCGGCAATTCGCCGCGCACAGTGTTTCTGACCATCGGACGACAGGAACTCCTGCCCTTCGCCGCTCGCCCGCAGCATCACTTCATCCAGCGCAGTGTTGATCCCGCCGATGTGACCCTGCCGAAGGCCACAATCATCCTGGATCGCGGCCCCTTCGATGCGGAGGTCGAGGAGGCGCTGATGCGCACGCACGGCGTTCAGGTGGTGGTGAGCAAGAACAGCGGCGGCGCGGCGACCTATGGCAAGATTATTGCGGCGCGCCGGCTCGGGCTTCCGGTGATCATGGTCAAGCGCCCTGCTCCATCCGGTGCAGATACCGTAAGCTCTGTTGAGGCCGTGGAGGACTGGATCAACCGTCACGTTGCAGCCTTCGCCGAACGTGGCGCATAAACCAGTGGCTCCATTCCCGGACGCTCGATCAGACGGGTGTCGGGCGAGCCGATGATGACGCAGGTCGCCATATCCGCAAAGGCCGGATCGGCATCGCTGAGCGGCACGATACGGATGCGCTCGTCCGGACGGCCGGCGGCGCGGCCGAACACAACCGGGACTGTTTCCGGCAAGACGGTGAGCAGGATTTCAAAGGCGCGGCCAAGCTGGAACGGACGGGCCTTCGAAATCGGATTGTAGAGCGCGATCACGAAACCGGCGGAAGCGGCGGCCAGCAGGCGGCTTTCAATGAGGTCCCAGGGCTTGAGATTGTCGGACAAGGACATGGCGCAGAAATCATGCCCGAGCGGCGCGCCGACGCGTGCGGCGACCGCCAGCATTGCGGTAACGCCGGGAACCACGGCGAAGTCGAGCGCGCGCCATTCGGCCGGGCCATGCTCAATCGTCTCGCACATCGCGGCGGCCATCGCGAACACGCCGGCATCGCCGCCAGATACAACGGCGACGTGCTTGCCGGACACGGCAAGATCGAGTGCGGCCTTGGCGCGGTCGAGTTCTTCGCGATTGTCGGACGCGTGCAGCGTCTGGTCGGCACGAACTTGGAGACGGTCGAGATAAGGCTTGTAGCCGAAGAAGTCGCTGGCAGCTTCGATAGCCGCACGCGCTTGCGGCGTCATCTGATCGGGGTTGCCCGGCCCGGTGCCGATGACGGTGAGACGTCCGCTCATGCCACGACCTCCGCCATCTGGGAGGAAGTATCGACGCTCTCGCCCGGTTTGGCAGCCCAGCCAGGCACCAGCACGATGGAGAAGTATGGCGCGATGTCGTCCGGCTTGGCCGCCAGTGGCGTGATTGCCATGTTTTCCATGGTGCCGCGCTCGACATAGATGGCGCGGTCGAGCTTGCCGACATGCGCAAGGGCGCGGCGGATCTTGGGCAGATTGCGACCGACTTTCATGATCACCGCCGCATCCGTATCCGACAAGCGATGGGCCAGAATGTCTTCGGCCAAGGTGCCGGGTAAAACGCTCAGAATGTCGTCACCCTGCACGATCGGAACGCCGGTTGCCGACCAACAGCCGGACATGGCGGTGACGCCCGGCACGACCTCCGTGGAGAAGCGATGCGAGAGCCGGACATGCAGGTGCATATAAGAGCCGTAGAATAGCGGATCGCCTTCCGACAACACCACAACGGTGCGGCCGGCAAGAAGATGATCCTCAACCGCCTTGGCAGACTCTTCGTAGAAGTCGCTGATTGCGGAGACATAATCCCCATGATTCTTGTTGATCTCGGTGGTCACGGGATAATACAGCGGAAGCTCAATGACTTCAGGCCGCATATGCCCGGCAACGATCTTTCGGGCATTGCCGGCATTGCCGCGCTTGGCGAAATTCGCGATCACATCGGCTTCTGCGAGATAGCGCGCGGCCTTGAGCGTCAGCAGTTCGGGATCTCCCGGGCCGGTGCCGAGGCCGATCAATCTGCCAGGGGCAGCGCTCATAGGCCCGGCCTCGCAAGGGCGTTGACTGCTGCGGCAGTCATTGCGCTGCCGCCCATGCGTCCGCGCACGATGGCGAAGGGGATGCCGAGGTTGCTTTCAGCCAGCGCGTCCTTGGATTCTATCGCGCCCACAAAGCCAACCGGCATGCCGATGATGGCGGCCGGCCGCGGAGCACCGGCAGCGATCATGTCCAGCAGGTAGAACAAAGCGGTGGGCGCATTGCCGATGGCGACAACCGCACCTTCCAGTTGCGGTCGCCAGAGTTCGAGTGCTGCGGCGGAGCGCGTGTTGCCGATCTCCTTCGCGAGATCCGGCGTGCGGGGATCGCGCAAGGTGCAGATCACCGGATTGGTCGCCGGCAGCCGGGCGCGGGTGACGCCCTGCGCTACCATTTCGGCGTCGCACAGGATCGGAGCGCCGGCCTGCAATGCTGCGCGGGCGTCTGCAACGAAGGTCGGCGAAAACTGGAAATGTTGCGCGGCTTCCACCACCCCGCAGGCATGGATCATGCGCACGGCGACATCGGCTTCCGCTTCGGTAAACAGCGAGAGGTCAGCTTCCGCCCGGATGATCGCGAAGCTCTTCTCGTAGATGGCGTCGCCCGATTTGATGTAGTCCGTGGTCATGAAGCCCGCTGCATGGGTGGTATGTTCGTCAGCCTGTCGCTGAAATCGGGCGGCAGCACTATCCCGTTCGCGACGATCTTGCGAGAGCCCGGAACACCAATCACATCGACATGCGCACCGGCGGGCTTCGCACACTGCTTGTCGCAACCAGAAAGATGCAAAAGAAAGGGCCCGTCGAGCCAATCCGGAGGGTTGGCAGCGAGATCGCGGCCGAGCGCATGCGTGTCGAAATAGCCCGAAGCGCAAGCGGGCGCTCCGGCGCAGGCAACGATTCGCAGACGTGGGTCGTCCTGCTGGATGATAAGGTGATGGGGATCGGAGCGGGTCAGGGCGGCACGCGCGGTGGCCTCGTCAGGGCACAGCAGGATCAGCATGCGCTGCGGAGACAAGCGAAACTCCGTGATGCCGAGGCTTTGCATTTCAACTGAAAAGGCGATCAGCGTTTCGGCGCTGACGGTGCCGAAGGGCAAGGCCACCACGGCAGCAAAGCGGTTATCGGTGAGGAGCGTGATGTCGCCGGGGTGAAGACGAGAGGGCTCAGAATTCCGTGGCTTCACCGGCGGCTGAACGTCTTGGTAGGTCAGCAGGAGATCGCGTCCGCGTGTCTTGCGGCCACCGTCGGCGATTGCGCGCAGAAGGGACACGGCGGACTGAACAGCCCATTCGGCCTCGTAAGTGCCGACAAACCGTGCGGCGTTGGCGTCGCCGGCAATTGCCAACTGCCAGGTCGTGGCACCAAGCGCCGTCAGCCGCACGTCGGCTTTCACGCCGGCGAGCATCGACGGCCCGCCGCCATCCACCACAACGGAAACCTTGGGACCGAGCCTGGGGGCAAAGTCTGCCGCTTGGTTTTCGATCGCTTCAGCCAACGGGCGCGGATCGGCGCGCTCGTCACGGCAAAGGCCGGCCAGCGGCGCGACATCGAGCGGAAGACCGCTTCGGATTTGCAAGCCAAGCGCTTCAACGGTTGCGTTCATGCCGGCAACGGTGTCAGGGCGCAGACCGCGGATCTGTAGGCTTCCGCGAAGGGTAATTTCGAGCAAGCCGTTGCCGAAGCGTCTGGCGGCTTCCGCAACACCTGCAAGATCGGCTGGCGAGATGGCGCCATTGATCGGGTTGATGCGGGCGAGCAGCCCGTCGCCTGTGGTCATGGGCTTGGAGAGCGACGGGCATTCGCCGCGTTGACGCGGGGGGAGAACCGCGGTCATGCCGCGAACTCCAAACTCTGCGCTTCCGCAATAAGCGTGGCGAGATCGTCATCGGTGGAGTTGCGCAGCGGATGCCACAGGCCGCGACGTCGCGCCGCCGCAAACCGTTCTGCGATGAAGCGGGCAGCGGCGGGGTTCTCATGAAGAAGAAAAGCGCGAACGGCCTCGTCCTCGACGTAAGCGGCATGCAGATCGCCGATCAAAGCGCCGGGCACGGCATCCGTAGTTTCGGCAAACCCGACAAGACGATCAACGGTTTCGGCGAATTCAGATGCGCCGCGCGGGCCGTGGCGCATCTGGCCGGCGATGAAACGGGGGTTCAGCGCGCGGGCGCGCACGGTGCGCGCGATGGTTTGTTTCAGCGAGCGCGCCTGCGGGCGCTCGGCCTTCGTTGTGTCAAGCACGATGAGGTCAGCCTTGCCGCCGAGCGCTTTAACCGCCGCCGCGAAGCCGCCGATGAAGGCGACATCGGCCGAGCCTTCCAGGAGGTCACGGCCGGGATCGTCGGCGCTGTGGACGAGAAGATCGGCGTTCAGAAGGCGTTCGGCGAAGGTTGCATCGGAACGCCCTTCCCCGTCATGACCACCGAAGGCGTAGGCTGCGCCATCGAGATAGGCCTGGCCGAGTTCGGCCTGTTCGTCCCATTCACCCGATGCAAGCTTGTCTTCGATGCCGGAACCATAGGTGCCCGGCGCAGACCCGAAGATGCGGGCTGGGGTTTGGCCGGCGCGTCGCGACGCCGCCAGCGGATTGTCGCCCTCGGCTTCATCGCGGGTCGAAACGGCAGCGACCGCCGCGTCGAGCAGCGCAATCTGGCTGGCGAACATGTCGCGGAACAGGCCGGAAATGCGCCAGGTCACATCCACGCGCGGCCGTCCCATGGCCGCTGGCGGCAGAACCTCGATGCCCGTGACACGGCCGGTTGCCGGATCCCATTGCGGACGGCAGCCCATCAGCGCAAGGCCTTGCGCGATCTCCTCACCGCCGGTGCGTAATGACGCGCTGCCCCACAGGTCGATCACGAGCGATCGCGGCCAATCGCCGTGGTCCTGCATAAAGGAGCGCAGCACTTCGTCAGCCGCCTTTTGCCCCAGCGAAAAGGCGGTGGGCGTCGGCAGGGTGCGCGGATCGGAAGTGAAAAGGTTGCGTCCGGTGGGCAGAACGTCGGTGCGGCCGCGCGCCGGCGCGCCCGCCGGACCGGGGCGAATATGCTTGCCGTCGAGCGCGGCCAAAAGCGCATCCCGTTCGGTCTCGGCACACTGCCGGCGCATGGGGTCGTCGCCCGCCGCGCGACCAAAAATATGCAGGCCGTCCTTGACCGCGAATTCCTTGAGGTCGCAGAGCCAGGCGTCGATACGCGTCAGGGCGGCGTCCGGATCATCCGCGGCGTCGACACCCGCGTCGCCTGCCAGCCCGGTCTTCTGCGCGGTTTCCACAATCAGCTTCGCGAGGCGGTCACGGCGGCGGCAATCGAGGCCGTCGGCCTGGCTGTATTCATCAACGAGCCGCTCCAGCTCCTGCTGCTCGTCGCTCAGTCCGGCGCCTTCCAGTGGCGGGGTGAGATGGCCAATCGTGACAGCCGCGATACGCCGCTTGGCCTGCGCGGCTTCACCGGGATTGGAAACGATGAACGGATAGATGACCGGCAGCCCGCGGGTGACGATCTCGGGGAAGCAGTCTTGCGACAGAGCGACGGTTTTCCCCGGGAGCCATTCCAGGGTGCCATGCGCGCCGACATGGATGATCGCGTGGCTGCGGAGCACGTCGTGCATCCACATGCCGAAGGCGACTAGCGCATGGCGTGGTGGCAAAGCTGGATCGTGATAGTCGGCCCGGCGATTGGCCGAGCGACCGCGGTCGGGCGCAAGAGCTACGGTGACGTTGCCGAATCGAGCGGCACGAACAGCGAAGGCGCCGTCTTCGGCTTCTGCTTCGGGCTCGCCCCATGTTGCAGCGAGCTTGTCCCGCGCGCGTTCTGGGATCGTGGCAAGATGATCATGATACAAAGCAACATCAACGATCTCCCGCGAAGTTCGAAGCTGATGCATAAGCTCGCGCGGAAGCTCGGGTATGCCTTCAATCGTGTAACCGGCAGCACGCAGATCGACGAGCATGGCCAGAACACTCCCGGCAACATCAAGTCCTACGGCATAGCCGGTGCGGCCAGCAGCACCCGGATAATCCGGCACGAGGATGGTGATCTTGCGTTCGGCCCGCGGAGTTTGCGCTAGGCGCAGGAAGCTTGCGATGCGACTGGCAACATGCCTGACGCGGTCGGGTTCCGGACGGTTGATCTGCGCTGACCCCGGAAGCAGCCCCGGCTCCTTGAAGGAAATAGCGCCCGCAAGAATGCGACCATCGAGCTCGGGCAGAACGACATGCATGGCAAGATCAGCCGGCGCCAGGCCGCGCTGGCCGTCCTGCCACGCCTCGCGTCGCGTGGTGGCGGTGACGATCTGGAACACAGGGATGCCAAACGTGTCAAACAGCGTTTGCGCGCCCGGCTCGGCGCCGCTTGCAAAGGCCGTGGCGGTGAGGATAGCCGCCGGCCGATGCTGCTCAACAGCCTGGCGCAGGAAACTCTCCACCTCACCGTCGCGCAGGCTGGAAACATAGATCGGCACGGGCACCATGCCATGCACCGCGAGTTCGTCGGCAAGCGCTTCGATGGGTGCGACATCGTCGGCGAGCAGCATCGAGCGGTAAAACAGGATCAGGACGCGCGATCCAGTGCTCGCCTCAACAGGCCGATGAAAGCCGGCGCGCGGAAGCGGTTCGGCCACTTCCACGACGCGATCTTGGCCGGCCAGCATCGCCATCCGCTCGACAACGCGGCGCATGTTGTCCGGCCCACCTTCGCGAAAACAGGCGAGCAGCGCTTGCCGCTCTGCAGGCTCCATCGTCGACAGGGCTGCGAGGCGCTCGTCTTCGACGCGACATTCGCCGGGCAACAACGCAAGCTTCACGCCATTGCGGCGGGCAGTTTCGCTCAAACGGTCACAGCCATAGCGCCACCAGTCGTAGCCACCCAGCACGCGCACCACGATGACCTTGGCTTGGGACCCGATGCGGTCGACCCAAAGATCGACGGACATCGGATGGCGCAGATCGCGCAGTGCCGTGAGGCGCAGATCCGGCAGCGCCTCGTCGGCCTTCGCGGCCCGATCGAGACTGGCAAGGTCACTGTCGGAAAACGACAGGGCAACCAAATCCGCAGGCTGTTGGCCCAGATCGACGGGCTCGATCAGGTCATCCAGCGAAGCGGTCGTGGTTGCAAGGATGTGCATGGCGGCAGAGTACTACGCGGCGAGGATTTCTTCGATGGCGCCGCGGTCGAGACCCTTCAAGCCAATTACGACCAACCGCGTGCCACGGGTTTCTCCTGCCTTCCATGGGCGGTCGAAATAATGGGCGACGCGCGGGCCAACGGCCTGAACTAGCAGCCGCATCGGCTTGCCCGACACTTCCGCAAAGCCCTTCAAGCGCAGGACGTTTTCTTTTTCCGCTGCCTTCGCGACCTTTGTCGCAAGCGCATCAGGATCGGTGATCGCGGGCAATTCGACGATGAAGGTGTCGAAGTCATCATGCTCGTGGTCGAAATGGCCGTCATGGCCGGTCTTGCGGTTCTCG
>JAESGL010000713.1_pt1 | contig 9983 bp, 8 predicted proteins | sample 9269711 | NCBI WGS metagenome assembly JAESGL01 (sample SAMN14515918, study PRJNA621676) | algae metagenome | isolation source: Kastovskya adunca ATA6-11-RM4 and co-occurring heterotrophs from soil and... | place: Chile: Atacama Desert | collected 2011-06-27
GCAAATCTCTAAGCCTGTATAGTATGAGTAAATTCTTTTTTTTATACCAGATTGTTCCATAGATAAGCCCCTTTCCATTGATGCACACATACTTAACTTAATTCCCCTCCTTAAGTTGACAGCATTGCATTCAGCATCCCGGTGAGCTACAGCAGGTGTGGGAGCAGCTGGAGGCTATTTACGACCTCGACTTTCGTCTGCGCCACTGGAGCAGCACCCAGCTGAAATAGCATTAGCGCCAGCCTATCCAGAATTCAGTGAGTCCGCTGGGCAGCGTTTGCAGGGAAAAGGGAAAACCATGGTTACGGAGTATTTCGCGTACCAGCATCAGGCCTATGCCCTGCCCCTGTGGCTTGGTGCTGTAGAAAGGTGTAAAGAGCTTTTTCTGCACCTCTGCCGGTATGCCTGCACCACTATTAAGCACCCGCATACCTGCATGCTCCAGCTTAAGCACTACACGCCCCCCTATGCCGGCGGCTTCCAGGGCATTTTTAATCACGTTTACCAGCACCTGCTCAAACTGCTCTCTGTCCATCAACACACGCACTGCCTGCTCCGGAAGCTCAAGAGCCAGTTCCACCCCTCCCGTATGTGCCTGAGATTCCATAAAGCGCTGCATGTACTGCAGTAACTCCGCTACGGAAACGGCCTCTTTTTTAGGGGCAGGGATTTTTACCACATCGGCAAAATTGCCCATGAAACGTGACAGGCGAAGGTTTCGACTCATGGCAATGCCTATGGCCTCTTTATAATCATCATCTATGGTATCGAGGCCAGCCATGCTCTGCAGTATAGAGTTAACAGCCCCGATAGAGTTGTTCACCTCATGCGACATCATTCTGATTACCTTGTCGTAGGCGCCTTTTTCGGTACGCAGAATTTCTTCTGTTAGCTCCTCCAGCATAATAAACTGCCGCTCAAAGCCCCTGTCGATAAAGCGGGATTTTATGCAGCGGTAAAATCTGTTGCCGGAGGCTTGTATTACATGCGCCTGATCGGGGGCTAAGGCAGTAAGCGCTATACCAAAAGGAGCTTCCAGCTCGGCAAGCGAATGTCCCTGCAGCTTTTTAACCGTTTGCCCCAGGATACGCTCTGCAGCAGCATTGAGCGAGTACACCCTGCCATCCAGATCAAGCAGCATGATACCTGCCGGCGAAGCATTGATCAGCTTCTGCAAGAGGTAATGTTGTTCTGTGAGGTGCATCCGTTCCATCCGCAGCTGTTCAATCATCTGGTTGTAAACATCTATGAGGGCATCCAGCTCGCGCTGGCCCACCTTATTAAATTGTACAGAAAAATCTTTTTGCCTGAGGCTTTCAGCCCCTGAGGCCATGAGCTGTACCGGAACAATAAAGGCCCGGTACATGCGCCAGGCAATATAGAGTGAAAAAAAAATTAGCAGCTCGGCGGCCAGGAACCAGAGTGGTTCATCCCGGAGCAGCAGTACACTAAGCACTATAAATACGCCATGCAGGCCTCCTACATAGAGAAAATACTTAATGGGTAGCCTCATAGGGTATGTTATATTTCTCCAGCCGGCGATAGAGGGCGCCACGGCTCAGGCCCAGTGATTGCGCTACCTTGCTCATATTTTCTTTGTACAGCACCATTGCTTTCAGAATCATGGCTTTTTCCATCTCCTCCAGCGGCATCAGGGGCAGCTCTTTTATCTGGGGCTGCTGTGTAGTAGCCGGCTGAGAGCCAGCGCGCATTAAGGCTTTGAAATCATCTACCGACAGCTCCTGGTGCGGGCTTAGCAATACGGCACGTTCCACCACATTTTTAAGCTCGCGTATGTTGCCTGGCAGGGGCTGATCGCGCAGCCAGCGCAGGGCTTCACGCGATGCCTCCAGTTCGGGCCGCTGGTAGATCTCGCGCAGATTACGAATAAAGTAGTTTACCAGCAGGGGTATATCGCCGGGGCGTTCGCGCAGGGCTGGCAGCCTGACGGTAATAAGGTTAATGCGGTAGTAAAGATCTTCCCTGAACTGGCCTTTGGCCACCATTTCCTCCAGGTTGCGGTTGGTGGCACAGATTACGCGCACATCTACCGTACGCGTTTTACTATCCCCCAGCACCTCGTAGGTGCGGTCCTGCAACACACGTAGTAATTTTACCTGGCTGTTGGCATCCAGATCACCTATTTCATCCAGGAAAATGGTGCCGCCGTTGGCCAGCTCAAATCGGCCTACCCTGTCGTTTTTGGCATCGGTAAAAGCGCCGCGCTTGTGGCCAAACATCTCACTCTCAAATAGTGAAGCAGAAATACCGCCCAGGTTTACTTTTACAAAAGCTTTGTTGTAGCGGTGGCTATTGAGGTGCACGGCTTCGGCAATCATTTCTTTACCCGTACCGCTTTCGCCCATGATAAGAATGGAGGCATCGGTTGCGCTCACCTTTCCCACTGTTTCCAGCACCTGCAGAAAGCCCTTATCCTCCCCAACAATGGCATCAAAATCATACTTTTTATTCAGGGCTGCCCGGCTCAAACCAGTGGGCTCCTCCTCCCTTTTCTGGCGGGCCAGGGTTAACACGGTTTTTACTGATTGCAGCAGGTGATCGTTTTGCCAGGGCTTGTTGATGAAATCAGCCGCACCCAGTTTCATGCCTTCTACGGCCAGTGGCACGGAGCCCCAGGCGGTAATCAGAATCACTGGCAGCAAAGGGTAGCGCTTTTTCACTTCTTTCAGAAAAGCCAGGCCTTCTTCACCACTGGTCTCTATGCTGAAGTTCATATCGGAAATCAGTAATTCAGGCTCTTTCTGTACCAGCTTTTCCAGGGCTTCATCAGGATGATCTGCAGTTTGCACGGCAAAGCCAGCCTGTTTAAGCAGCAGGCTTAGGGATGCGCGGATGGCTTCATCGTCGTCTACCAGGAGGATCATAGAGGTAAAGATGGAAAAATTAGGGAATATTTAGTAGTGGTGTTTCTGTATTTGATTGTTGGTAGTGAGTGGTGGGTAAAAGGCATAAGCTACAAGGAGATCCAGCATCTTCCTTAGTCCATATACCCTATATCATGTACAACATACCCACTACCAACTACTCATAATGCAAGGCAATGGCCGGTTCGATTTGGGCAGCCTGCCTGCTGGGAAACCAGGCACAAAGGGCAACTAACAGGTATATAAGCAGTAGCGAGGCTGAGATGGATATCAGGTAAACAGAGGTACCCACATTCATTACCCCCAGTATTGGAAACTGCAGCGCCAGGAGCAATCCAACAGCAATACCTAAGGTAGCCAGCACCATCACTTCGGCAACCATTTGTGTGCGGATGGATGAAGCAGTTGCCCCAAGTGCCCTGCGGATACCAATTTCAGAATACCGTCTGTTAATATTCTGGTATAATACGCCAAACATACCCAGTGCTACATTGAAGATTAGAAAGCCACATACAACACTTAGGGCAATCAGGGGAATCATTTTAGTTCTGCGCTTATCAGCACGCATATCGGTAGTGGGGGTAAGGTCTATCGACCAGTCTCCGGCCACCTCGTTCAGTTTATCCAGCAGGGGCTGCTGCCAGCCTGATTCCACGCCTGCCTTTATTTCGATTATGATGTTTGATGGACTGGAAGTTGTATCGCCAGGGTAGTACATTTCAAAAAAGGCTGTTTCGGGTGCAGAAAATTCACCATCCTGACGAAAATGCTTCACCACACCAATTACCTCATAATTCTTCTCCCGAATTCCTAGCTTAATCTTCTGTCCCACCGCTTCCTCATCCGGAAAAAATTTATTTTTCAGGGTTTCATTGATCACCACAGGATTTGTGTTTGGCCCATCGCTTTTTTGAAACCAACGGCCTTCTGACAGCTCAATGTCCAGGCTTTCCAAATAGGCTGGTTCTGCCAGGTACTGATTCGCATGCTCCTCCTTACCATCCCGCTGAACACTTTCTACAATTTGATTGAAAGAATAAGGGGTATTGGAGTTTGTTAAGCTGTAGTTACTTATTTCGGGAAAAGACTGCAGCACCTGTCGTATTTGTTGAAGCTTAGCATTTCTGACCTCTGGTTTGTCGTTATGATTCCTGAATTCCAGATTATATACATCAGTATAATCAAACCCTGCAGGAGTATAGTAATTGATCAGGCCTTCGGCCAGAAATGTGCCTGTCAGGAAAAGTACCAGAAAAGAAAAGAAGATTTCGATCAGCAGAAGAGCATTCCGCCCTTTGCGATGCCACATTATTTTAAAAAGCTGGGTAAGCATAATTGATATTGAGTTTAGGTATTGTGAATTGAGAGGGTAGACTGAATAACTGATGATTACTTTCCTTTCAATGCTTCTGCAGGATGCAACCTGGACATACGCCAGGCAGGGTACACGCCCGAAAGCAAACCGAAAACAAGGGTGAATAACAGGCCAGCCCAAAGTACTTCCAGGTTAATGGTGAGCTCCATGTAATCTACTATATCAGAACCATTTATGACCTGAATAGCCAGCCAGGCAACCACCACGGCAATCAGCGCGCTCAAAAAAGTCAGCACCAGGTTTTCAATAATAAACTGGATGATGAGCGAAAAACTGGAAGCACCAAAGGCCTTGCGCGCACCTATTTCCGAGGCCCGTTCCATAATGCGGCTGATGTTGATGTTCATCAGGTTAATGGTAGGCAGCAGCATGAAAAGAAAAGCCAGCACAAAGAGGGCCGTATAAAGCTTCTCAATTCCTGAATCATTGCCATTCCCCAGGAACATGCGGCTGAAGGAGGCAACATATGGCTCTGCAGCAGTATAAATGGCTGTAAATTTATCCGGCTCAGGAATCTCTATCTGCCTGGCCATGGCCTGGTACTCCTGCTGCATCTCCTCTACACTGGCTTTGTCCTTGGCCACCAGCGTGGCCATAAAGTAGCCCATATAACTTTTATCTTTCCTGTAGTCTTTGTTAAGGGTTACCGGTATAAAGAGTGTACCATAGGAATGTATGCGCGTAATGGGTGTGTTTTCAATGACCCCAATTACTTGGTAGCGGGTATCACCTACCTTAAGCTCTCTGCCCACTGCCGCTTCATTGCCAAACAGCTGCTCTTTCAAAGAACGGGCCAGTACCACTACCGGCTGCCGTTGTGCCACTTCATCTTCAGTATAGGGACGGCCTTCTATAAATTGGTGCTGCATTACACGCCAAAAAGGGGCATCTGTAAATTTCTGACTCATGCTTACCTTCTGTCCCTCCTGATACACGCTGGTGGTAGTGGGAAAGGAGTAAAAAGTCATCATTTCAGGGGTTTCAAGCTTGCTTACGTACTCTTCCAGGAAATACATGCTGTGCGATGTTTTCCAGGTACCGCCATCTTTGTGCTCCATCTGGAGGCCTACTACCTGAAGGCTTCTGTCCTGGTACACCTCAGGAGGCTGCTCCCCTACCAGGTGTTCCCATAGGGCTGAAACAATCAGCAGAATAGCCAGGGTAAGCGTAATGCCAAACATACTGATGAAGGTGTAAAACCTGCGGCGGTTTAGTACCTTCAGGGCCATTTTAAGATAATTGCGCAGCATAGCTTTCGGTGTTTACAGGTTGACCATCGAAGAAACGGAGCAGGCGCTGGGTACGCAGGGCCTGGGCCTCATCGTGCGTTACCATTACAATGGTGGTACCATCCTGCTGGTTGAGTTGTAAAAGGATGTTCATGACCTCATCGCCCATCACGGAATCGAGGTTACCGGTAGGTTCGTCGGCCAGTATTACTTCAGGCCTGCCAACAATGGCCCTGGCAATGGCAACCCGCTGGCGCTGTCCGCCCGATAGCTGGTTGGGGTAATGTTTGGTACGGGCACTCAAACCCACCTTTTCAAGTGCTTCCATGGCTCTCTTTTTACGCTCCGAAGCAGATACATTGCGGTAGATCAGCGGCAGCTCTACATTATCAATCACATTGAGATCGGTAATCAGGTGGTAGCTCTGGAAGATGAAGCCGAGCTTTTCGTTGCGGATCTTTGCCAGTTTTTGGTCAGGTAGGTTACTCACCGTCTGTCCATCCAGTGTAATGGTACCGCTGGAAGGTGAGTCCAGAAGGCCTATGATGTTGAGCAGGGTGCTTTTACCGCAGCCTGAAGGGCCCATGATGGAAAGAAACTCTCCCTTGGCTACTTCCAGGTTTACATTTCGCAGCGCCAGCGTTTGAATGCTGCTGGTGCGGTACACTTTTTCGATGTTGCTAAGCTTTATCATTTCTTTGGTATTTGGTATTTAGTATTGGATATCAGGAGTTTTACTCAATGATTATGTTATTCAAAATCTTCTACATCACTCATGGTAATTGGCTCCTGCCGTTCAAAATCGTAGAGGGTAAGCAGGCGCAGGCGGTAGTAGGTTTCCCAGTAGCCACGCAGGGCCTGCAGGTAGTTGCGGCGGGCGCTGTCTTTTTCGGTTTGGGCTATATTTAATTCTGTGATGCTGATGCGGCCCATGGCAAAGCTTTCGCCTGCAATTCCGTATCTTTCACTGGCCAGCTCGGCTGCCTCTTTCGATACTTCTACCTGGGTACTTAGGGATTCTATCAGGGCTACCTGGGTGCGTATCTGCTGCTCAAAAACCTGCTGGTCTTGTTTAACGGTATATTCAGTGAGTTTTTGATTGGCTTCTGCAGTCATGACCCTGGCTTTGTTTCGGCCCCAGTCAACTACGGGAATGGTAAATCCTATGGTGACCATCTGCTGGTCTACCGGGTTGTGGTACACCTCATTCCAATGGTCGGCGCGGTTTACCAGGCCTACGGAGGCAAACAAATCTGCATTCAGGCCACCTTCGCTTTTTGCTTTGTTCATATCCCTGCGCGCTTCCAGCAGGCGAACCTGAAAGTTAAGCCAGGTTTCCTTGTTCTTCTGTGCTTCTTTCAGGGCTATTTCCTCCTGAACAAACAGCTGTGGCACATGCTGCGGCTCCTCCACCCGTAAGCTGCTGCCCTCCACCCCTGCAAAGGTTTTTAGCTGCAGAAAGGAAATTTGCATATCCTGGCGGGCATCGGCAAGGGCACGCTGTGCATTTAGCAGGATGTATTTCATTTGCAGCAGATCGTTTTGAGAGATTTTACCCATATCGAACCGTAGCTGTGCTATCTCCAGCGACTTTTTACCGTTGGCAACGTTCTGCTGGGCCATTTCATAATCTATTTGCGCCAGCAACAGCTGAAAATAAGCTGCCGTTGCCTGCAGTGATACTGCCTCCAGATCCGACAGAAATTTTCTGCGTGACATTTCGTAACGCAGGGGCTCAATTTGCCTGGCCCAGCGGTAGGGGTTAAAGGAGAAAAGAGATTGTTTGAAGCCCACACCAACAGGGCTTCCATTGTAGCGGGTAAAATCCCTTTCCAGGTCATCGAAGCGCTGCAGCTGGCTGTTGATGAAGAACTGACCGCCGGTAAAGCCCACATTTTGCGTAAGCTGCAGGTTTAAAGCGCTGTTGTTGTTTACAATTGGCTGAAACTGTATGGTACCATCAGGCTGTGTAATAGGACTGAAGGTACGGCTAAAGTCGGGCAGGGTACCCTGCAGTGCAAGCTGAGGGTACAGATCGGCTTTATAGCTGCGGTATTGCCAGTGCCCTGTTTCTTTGGCTGTTTGTGCAATAAGTGCATCTACTGAACTCTGACGCGCCAGGGCCACCAGTTCTTCCAGGTTGAGTGTTTTTTGCGCTTCTTGCTGCGCCCAAAGGATCATGGGCAGGCTAAGGAGCATGGTAACAATGATGATGATCCAGGTTCTCATGGCCTTAGCGGTTTTCCAGTTCAAGTTCTTCAGCCTGTGCATACTCGCTCATATCGTTGAGGATCAGTTCATCACCTTCCTGCAGCCCACTGATCTCTACCAGGTCTACATTAGTAAGGCCAATGTCTACGCTGTGGGCCTCGGCTTTATCGCCCCGCACCACAAATACTTTCTGATCCTGCTTGCCCTTATAGAAAGCACCATTGCGCACCACCAGTACGTTTTCTTTGTACGCCGTCACCACATATACATCTACCTGCAGGTTGGGGCGCAACACCGGGGCATTGCCTTCTTCCAATCCCACTTCAAAGTTTACCAGTCCGCCTTTTACTTCTGGCTTGATGCTGGTGATCATACCGTGCAAATTTTTATCTCCGGCGCTTACCAGTACCTTGCCTCCACTTTTAAGCTCCGATGCATAGGCCTCCGTCATGCTGGCACTCACCTTAAAGCGGCTTAGGTCTGCCAGGCGCACCAGTTCTTCGCCAGCCGATACCGTAGCCCCAAGCTTGTCCTTTACATACACAATCACGCCATCGCGTTCTGCACGAATCTCGGCCTGCTGCATGCGGCGCTGCAGTTCATTTACACTTTTATCATCTATGCTGATCTCGAACTGCAGGGTGGTAAGATCTGCCTTGTTGGTTTGCTGCTGATTGCTGATCTGCTCCTGGAGCTGCTGTAGTTCGCGGCGGGCAATTTGCAGGCTTAGTTCTGCCTGGCGTACGCTCTCGCCGGTACCACCACCTATTTCCTGCAGCTTGCGCTCGCTTTCCAACTCGCTCTCCAGGCTGCTGATACGCAGTTTCTTTATGTCATATTGTGCCTGCAGGTCGGCCAGGTTTTTTTCCATGCGCAGGCGAATCAGGTTTGCTTCGTTCCTGCGCTTTTGCAGCCCATCCTCCAGTTTTTCGAGCTCAACCTGGCTGTAGCTAAGGTCAAGCTTTAAAATAGGTGTGCCTGCTTTTACCAAAGTACCTGCAGGATGGTAAACAGAATCGATACGTGCCTGCAGCGGACTGCTGATGCTCTGCTCATACTCCGGCACTACAGTTCCTGTGGCGGTAAGGCTTGCCTGAATAGGTCCGGTTACAACCTGAGCAGTTTTAAGGGTGCGGTAGTCAACACTGGGTTTTATAAAAATTCTGAACCCAAAAAAGAGAAGCACTACCAGCACTACCAGGGCAGCAATCTTCATGTTGCGGCTGCGGCTTTGCTTTTGTAGTTCTTCCTGTGGTATTTCGATGTCCATGGCGGAGAGGTATTAATGCTACCATCCCTATTCCAAAGCCCATGCCAATTACGTAATTAATTGAATTACAGGTTGTTGAGTGTAATTTGACATAAAAAAAGTGTCCATTCCTGGACACTTTGTTCGGTTTTGTGTGGGGGTGTGAATGAAAAACGGACAACGCTATTTTAAACTGACTAAGTATGAGTTCACAAATACATTCAACTATGCCAATCTTTGTGAGACTGCGCCTCCCGACGCAGCGAAGCGGAGTGTGGGGGCCACCCCGTGGCCTGATACGTCGTCCCTCCTCGCAAAGGAGACCATTATCATCCAAACTAATTTAGTCCTTATACTTATAGAAAGTAATCACAAAGTAGAAAACAAAAGCCGTAATAAAGCCCTGATCGGTTGCTAATACAGCAACCGATTATTTAAAAATATGGCAGCTACCAAGCTATTTAGCGATTTTATGTACAGGGAACATGCAAGACATATGGATTCTGTCAACTTAAAAAGTTACAAATTATCACAATACTAATAAGCAAACTCTTACCCCAATAACACATTTGTAAAATTCAATATAATGGCGGCGAATTTATAGTTTTCTATATACAAACCATACTACTATAAATATTTTTATGTATTCTAATATTTTTATTATTTATTATTACTTTAAGTATTGACATTCTGTGTTTTAACACCTACCTTCAATCATACCATTCAGTACAATTAGTGTTTCGGAGTTTTATAGTGCCAGAATTACTATAATGATCCTAAACATGTTTTCTGACCCCTGCTTGTACTACGCTTCATTGGTCAGGACTTTTTTGTTTTGTGCTTAGGAATAAATACCCATACCCTATAGGAATTACGGGTCTCAACTGCTGAAGATCATTGCTTTCGCTATTAAGAGCATGTTTAAAAATTTTATTAGGCAGCGGGGGCTAAACGATTAAGAATAATTTGACAGTTTTGCCATAGCACCCAAGCTTCAGAACTTTCTATGGTTTTCTCGTGATCTTTGTCTAATC
>JAESGL010000714.1_pt1 | contig 9978 bp, 9 predicted proteins | sample 9269711 | NCBI WGS metagenome assembly JAESGL01 (sample SAMN14515918, study PRJNA621676) | algae metagenome | isolation source: Kastovskya adunca ATA6-11-RM4 and co-occurring heterotrophs from soil and... | place: Chile: Atacama Desert | collected 2011-06-27
GCGATACTCGATCACCGCGTCGCGGCGCAGGTCGCGCAGCGCCTGCTGCGCGCGCAGGTTGACGCGCTGCTGCTCCAGCTGGTTCTGGATCTGCGCCGCACCGGGCAGCTGACCGCTGGCCACTTCGTCGCGGCCGCACAGCACCAGCGTGCGCACGCCTTCCTCCGGGTTGCCGAACGGCGGCGTCGCCTGGCCGACCTGCAGCTTGAGCATGATCGCCTGCAGCTGCGGCGGCAGGTCGCGGACGCGCACCGCGTCATTGTCGACCACCTCGGCGTTCAGCGTCGCGGCGACCTGCGGCACCGAACCGCAGCCCTTCAGCTTCTCGATCGCGGTGGCGAACGACGCGGTCCGCTGCGTCGCCTGCGCCTGCGTCGTGCCGGACGGGAACTTGATCGTCAGCTGCTTCAGGCTCAGCCGCGCGTCGCGCGGATCGGCCATCAGCACCTGGCGCTTGTCGGCGAGATACAGGATCGAGAAGCCGCCCGGCGTCGGCACCGGGCCGGCGACCTGGCCGACCTGCATCGTCTGCGCCGCCTGCGCCAGCGCGTCGGGCAGCTGCGCGGCGCGCACCCAGCCCAGGTCGCCGCCGACGCTGCGCGTGGTCGCGGCGGAGAAGTTGCGCGCGAAATAGGCGAACGGCGCCTGGCCCTTGCCGATCTCGGCGATGATCTGGCGCGCGTTGTTGAACACCTCCTGTTCGCGATCCGGGGTCGCGGCGAGGTAGATTTCGTTGAGGTGGAATTCCTCCGTCCCCTTGGCCGCTTCCAGCCGGTCGAGGATCGCCTTCACCTCTTCGTCACCGACGTTGACAAACGGCTCGACACGGCGGCGCAGATAGCGGTTCCACGCCAGCTCGCCCTCGATCTGGCGGCGGATCGAGCGTTCGGACGACCCGTTCTGCGTCAGCCACTGCGTGAACTGCGCGGGCGTGCGGTTGAAGTTCTTGGCGACGCCTGCGTACGCCTGATCCAGCTCGGCCTTGGTGATCGTGATGTCGGCGGTCTTGGCCTGCTGGATCTGCAGCGTCTCGTCGATCAGCTGGCGCAGCACCTGCACGCGCAGCCGCTCGCGATCCTGGTCGGACAGCTTGGCGTTGTTCGCCGTCGCCACCAGCGCCACGCGCTGATCGACGTCGGTGCCGGTGATGACGGTTTCGTTGACGATCGCGGTCGCCTTGCGGATGTTCGAATCCGTCTTGCCGAAGATCTGCAGGTTCGACGGGATGTTCAGCCCGGTGTTGTCGGGCAGCCCCTGATCCTCGACCGTCTGCGCGATAGCACCCGCGGCCGCGCCCAGCGCCAGCACGGTCCCCAGCATCCGGCGGGTCAGCAGCGCCGCGCCCTTCTTCATCGTCATCACCGTTTCTCGAAATCCCGTTGGTGTCGCGGGTCGGCGCGCGCGCGACTGTCCCGTGTGGCGGAGTTGCCCGATCTCAGCTGAACCGTGGCTTAGCGGCCGAGGTTCTTCAAGGAAAGCGTCAACAGATAGCTGTTGCCGGCGCGCGCGTCGCCGGTCGACTGATAGTCGCGCCGCCACGTCAGCCCCAGATCGATACAATCGTCTTCATAGGCGACACCGACGCGGTGGCGGATCGGGGTGAAGCCGTCCGACTGCGACAGCGGGTCTTCGGCCCGGTCGGTCAGGTCGATCATCGCCGATCCCCATACCGACCAATAGCGCGCGAACGCCAGCCGCCCGCCGGCGCGCACCTCCTCGCGGTCCTGCAGATCCTCCAGCCCGGTGATGTTGCGGTTCAGCCGCAGGTAGCCGACCGTGGCATAGGTGCGACGCGTGCCGACCGTCGCGTCGATCTCGTTCCGGCGCACTGCCAGATTATCCTTGTCGAGGCGATAGCGGTGGGTGAACGTCACGAACTCGCCGATCCGCACGTTCGTGCGCCCGACGATGTCGGAGAAGCGATCGGACAGGCCGGTCCCGTTGGGCAGGATCGTCGGCCGGTCGTTCAGGCGATAGCTCTGCCCCACGGTCGTGGAGATCGCGACCCCGGTCAGGTCCAGCGACCAGTCCGCGCCATAGGTGAGCCGGCTCGAATCCTCCCACCGGTCGTACCCGGGGAAGCGATTGAGGGAGAACAGGTTCGAATCCTCCAGGTCGACCGCGCGCGCATCCTCGTTGGGGACGGCCAAGTTGCGGGTCGGCGGGGTCGCGACGATCTGCACGCGCGGCGCGAACCGCTGGAACCCGCCCAGCAGCTGCCCGACGAAGGGCCAGCGCACCTCCGCGGCCAGCGCGCCGATCGCGCGCGTCTGGAATCCGTCCAGCCCGCGATAGCTGGCGATCGTCGTCGCCGCACTGCCGCTGGTGTTATAGGCATCGCCGCGGCCGAAGGCGGTCAGCAACACTTCCTGGCCCAGCGTCGTGATCCCGCGCCAGTCCCAGCGCGCGCTGACGAATGCGCGCTGCGTATCCTGCCCGGCGCGCCGCCCGATCGCGAGCGTATTGGCCTGCAGCTGGATCGTCCCGCCCAGCAGTGCATCGGTGAAGCGGCGGCGGTAATCGATCTCGGGCAGCGCCACCGGCTGCATGCCCTGGCGTTCGCCGACGCGCAGCGTCTGCACCGCCCATCCCGCGACCGACAGATAGCTGTCGGCGTCGATCCGCTCGAGCGCGAAATGCGTGCGCAGCCGGTCCTCGCGCGAAATGTCGTAGCGGCGCAGGAACGTGCGGTCGGTGACCATCCGCAGCGATCCCGACAGCGACCAGTTCGGGTCGAGCTGGAACCGCGCCTTGCCGTCCAGATAGCCGCGCAGCGCGCGTTCGGTCTCGGTCGTGAACCCGTCCGACAGGTCGCCGCTGCGCCGGCTGCTGGTGGCGTATCCGGTCAGCGAGAAGGCGCCGAGCTGCGTCACCTGCGCATAGCGCATCTCCAGCATCGGCAGTTCGGAGGAAAACAGGTGCGGCGCGACGATCAGCGAGCGGTCCTGACCCAGCGCGATATTGACCGGCAGCACCAGTTCCACGCCGTTCAGCCGCGTGATTCCGATCCCCGGCGTCAGCAGCCCGGTATCGTTCGCCTCGCCCACCGGCACGCTGAAACGCGGCAGCGCCGGGGAGGTGAGGCCCAGCAGGTGGAATCGCGCCTGGTCAAAATAGACGCGCTCGCGGTCCGGGCGGTACGTCACCTTGACCGCGGTGATCTTCCACGACGGTTCCTTCGGGCAGCCATCGCTGTCGGTGACCGGGCATTGCGAGAAGGCCGCGCGATCCAGCAGCACCGTGCCGTCCTGCTGGCGCGTGCCGCGCACCGCCGCGATCCGCCCGCCGCGTTCCAGCACGACCAGGATATTGTCGACCACGCCATCCTTCAGCGAATCGGTCAGCTCGATCGAATCGCCATAGGCGACGTCGCCCTGGGGGTTGGTCACCGCCACGTTGCCGGTCGCGACGACGCGCCCGGTCTTGCGGTTCCACTCCACCTTGTCGGCGCGCAAGCGGTCGCCTTCGCGCGTCATCCGCACCTCGCCGGTAGCGATGACGATATCGGCGTTATAGTCGTACTCCAGCGTGCCGGCGCTGAACTGCACCTGATCCGCCGCAACGGGCGTGGTCGCGCTCTCAACGACCGGTGCGGGAGGCGCCACGGGGCGGTCCTGCAACGACTGGGCGGCGGCCGGTCCCGCCATCGACAACCAGATCGCACCACCGGCGAGAAGATCCAGACGCCTCACGTTGCTCCCGTCGACCGCATGGTGCGCCGCCGGAATGGCGTGGGCGCATCGTCGCCGCCCTATCGCATCGCGCGGCGCGTGCTGCAACGCTTTGCGCCGCGCCCCGCGTGCCGCTAGAGAGCCGGCACGGAATGAAAGGTTTGTGCAGATGAAGATCGCGTTCGCCCCCAGCCGCCCCGCGGATGCCGCCGTCCTCGCGCTGCCGGTCAGGAAGGGGGACGCGCTGACCGGGCTGGTTCCCGCCGCCGACGCGCTGGTGGAGGCGGCGGCACGCGGTGCCCGGTTCGAGGGGGAGGCAGGCAGCAGCGCGGAGCTGTTCGTCGCCGCTGACGGCAAGAGCCAGCGCATCGTCCTGCTGGGCGTCGGCACCGGCGACGATGCCGCCTACGAACGCGCCGGCGGCGCGCTGACCGCGCGGCTGCTGACCTCCGGCGAGACGTCCGCCGTCGCGGACCTGTCGGGCGTCGATGCCGCCGCGACCGCGCGGTTCGCCGCCGGCGCCGCGCAACGCGCGTGGCGGTTCGACGAATATCGCACGAAGCTGCCCGAAAAGCAGAAGCCGACGCTCGCCGCGCTGACGGTGGTGGGCGACGATGCCGCCTGGCCGGCGCGCGAGGCGGTGACCGCGGGCCTCGGCCTTGCCCGCACGCTCGCCGCGCTGCCGCCGAACGTGCTCTACCCGGAAACATTCGTGGAGCGCGTGCTTGCCGCGGTCGACGGCCTGGGGCTGGAGGCGACCGTGCTGGACGAGGCGCAGATGCGCGAGCTCGGCATGGGGGCGCTGCTGGGCGTGGCGCAGGGGTCGGTCCGCGCGCCGCGCATCCTGGCGCTCAAGTGGAACGGCGCCGGCGAGGGCGCGCCGGTGACCGCATTGGTCGGCAAGGGCGTGACCTTCGACACCGGCGGCATCTCGATCAAGCCCGCGGCGGGCATGGAGGACATGAAGTGGGACATGGGCGGCGCCGGCGCTGTCGCGGGGGCGATGCTGTCGCTCGCGCGGCGCGGCGCGAAGGCCAATGTCGTCGGCGTCATGGGCCTTGTCGAGAACATGCCCGACGGCAATGCGCAGCGCCCCGGTGACGTCGTCACCAGCATGTCGGGTCAGACGGTAGAGGTCATCAATACCGACGCCGAAGGGCGGCTGGTGCTGTGCGACTGCCTGACCTGGGTGCAGAGCGTCCACAAGCCCGCGACGATCGTCGATCTCGCCACGCTGACCGGCGCGATGATCGTCAGCCTGGGCAACGAATATGGCGGGCTGTTCGCCAATGACGACACGCTGGCCGACGCGCTGCTGGCGGCGGGGCGGACCTCGGGCGACCAGCTGTGGCGCTTCCCGCTGTCGGACGCCTATGACAGGCTGATCGATTCGCCGATCGCCGACATGAAGAACGTCGGCCCGCGCGGCGCGGGGTCGATCACCGCTGCGCAGTTCCTGCAACGCTACGTCGACAAGGGCGTGGCCTGGGCGCACCTCGACATCGCCGGCATGGTGTGGGCGGACAAGGACGGCCCCACCTGGGCGAAGGGCGCGACCGGCTTCGGCGTGCGCGTCCTCGACCGCTTCATCGCCGACCGCGAAGGCTGAGGCGGGCCGGCGGCGCGCGGTGCAGGTCGATTTCTATCATCTGGTGCACACGCCGCTGGAGCGCGCGCTGCCGCGGATCGCCGAGAAGGTGGTGGCGAGCGGCGCACGCCTGCTGATCGTCGCCGCCGCGCCCGAACGGCAGGCGGCGCTCGACCGGCTGTTGTGGAGCCACACGCCCGACAGCTTCCTGCCCCATGCGGTGGCCGGCACCGCCGACGATACGCGCCAGCCGGTGCTGATCGCGGGCGACGTCACCCCCGCCAACGGCGCGCGCCACGTCGCGCTGGTCGACGGCGAATGGCGCGACGCGGCGCTGGATTTCGACCGCGCATTCCATTTCTTCGACGACGATCATATCGCCGGGGCGCGGATCGCATGGAAATCGCTGGCGGCGCGCGACGGGGTGGAACGGCGCTACTGGAAGCAGAATGACGCCGGCCGCTGGGAACAGGCGGCCTGACGCGGCGGCTTGCATCGTCGCGGCACCGGGCCTAGGGCGGCGCCACTTTTCCGCAATCCTCATTTTCAGGAGCCCGTGACCGTCATGGCCGCGAACCGTACCTTTTCGATCATCAAGCCCGACGCCACGCGCCGCAACCTGACCGGCGCGGTCACCAAGATGCTGGAGGAAGCCGGCCTGCGCGTCGTCGCCTCCAAGCGCATCCAGATGACCAAGGAGCAGGCCGAGGGCTTCTACGCCGTCCACAAGGAGCGCCCGTTCTTCAACGACCTGGTGTCGTTCATGACGTCCGGCCCGGTCGTCGTGCAGGTGCTGGAAGGCGAGAATGCGATGCAGCGCAACCGTGACATCATGGGCGCGACCAACCCGGAAAACGCCGCACCGGGCACGATCCGCAAGGAACTGGCCGAATCGATCGAGGCGAACACCGTCCACGGTTCGGATTCCGACGAGAATGCCGCGATCGAGATCGCATACTTCTTCAAGCCCGAAGAGATCGTCGGCTGATGACGGCGTGGCGGCTGCGGCGTGCGTCGGTCGACGATGCCGCCGCGGTCGCGCTGGTCGCACGGGCCAGCTTCCTCGATACCTTCGCCGGCGTGCTGTCGGGCGCGGACATCCTCGCGCATCTCGACCGCAAGAGCCGGCCAGAGCAGTTCGCGGCGTGGAGCACCAATCCCGCCGCGGTCCTCACGCTCGCCGAACATGCGACCGGCGCCGCGCCGGTCGGCTATTCGCTGCTGACCCCGCCGGAGGAGGTGGGCGAAACCGGCCCCGGCGATATCGAACTCCGCCGCATCTACACGCTTTCGGTTGCTCGCGGGACCGGGCTGGGCGCGGCGCTGATGGCGCAGGCGATCGCCGATGCCCAGGCGCTGGGCGCACGCCGGATGCTGCTGGGCGTCTTCGCCGGCAACGCCCGCGCGCGCGCCTTCTACGAACGCCAGGGCTTTGCCGTCGTCGCCGAGCGCCGCTTCAAGGTCGGCGAGACATGGTGCGACGATCGCGTCTACGCCCGCGACCTGTGATCGCTACGGCGTAAGCCGCGCCCAGGCCGCATCCAGCGTCGCCTGATCCCCGCCGCGTTGCCGCAGCCGCAACCCCTCCAGCTTCACGTCCCGCCCGCGCAGGAAGCGGCCCTCCGTCCGCCAGACGATATCGTAGATGCCGGTCGCCACACGCGGTGCGTCGCCGTCGAAATAGCGGACGGTCAACATCACCGGTAGCCGCCCCGACCGGCTGTCATCGCCCTTGTCGGTCAACGCCAGCAGCTCCGCGGCAAACCAGTTCGCGTCGATCTGCGGATCGCCCGCCGGCCGCTGCGCCGGGATACCCAGCGTTCGCGGGAAGACGATGCGCGCCTCGCTCAATTCGTGCCGCTCGTCCTTCAGCGCCAGCACCCGGCCGCCGTCCTCGACACTCGCCGACAGGTCGACCCGCCCACGCTCGCGCGCGGCGTCGCGCTGCTCGGCGATCTTTTCCGCGCGCTCCTCGCGCTGGCCGTTCCAGCTCAGCCACAGCGTCAGCGCACCGATCAGCAGGCCCGCGACCGCCACCACCTCGGCCAGCGTCACCCAGCGCCGCCGCGTCGCCGCCGTATCGCGCCGCTCCTCGCGCGTTTCCGGCGCGGTATCGGGCGGCGGAGCGGGATCGTCGCTCACCGCCCGCCGGCCTCCAGCAACCGCGCGGGCGCGGCCAGTTCCCAGCTGCGCGCGACGCGATCCTCGACCAGCGCCCAGTCCACGTCGTCCGTCGCCACTTTCACCGCGACCCAGCCCGCCGGTCCCAGATACGCGGGGCGCGAATAGGTGTCCGGCGCGGCGTCCAGCAGCATCGCCTGTTCGTCCATCCCGCTGGTACGCACGCACACCACCACGCGCCCGTCGCCGTGATGATCGTCGCGAAACTGCGCGAACTGCTTGCCCGCCACGAAGAAGGTCGGTTGCCCATGGCTCATGCGCTCCTCCACCTCGGGCAGCAACAGCGCAATGGAGCGGATCCGGTCGAGCGCGTCGGTCATCGGCGTACCATGTCCGCCAGAACGGCGGGATACAGCCGGTGTTCCTCCGCCAGCACCCGCGCCGCCAGCGCATCGGGCGTGTCGCCGGGCAGGATCGGCACGCGCGCCTGGCCCAGCACCTTGCCCCCGTCCAGTTCCTCGGTCACCAGATGGACCGAACAGCCCGCCTCGGCGTCCCCGGCCGCGATCGCGCGGGCATGCGTGTCCAGCCCCTTGTACTTCGGCAGCAGCGAGGGGTGGATGTTGACGATCCGCCCGCGCCAGCGCGCGACGAAATCGTCCGACAGCAGCCGCATGTAACCGGCCAGCGCGATCCATTCCGCCCCGGCCTCACGCAACGCCGCGTCCAGCGCCGCTTCATAGGCCTGTTTGCCGATTCCCCTTGGCGACAGCGCGAAGGTCGGCAGCCCCGCCTGCAACGCCCAGACGAGCCCCGCCGCCTCCGGTTTGTCCGAAGCGACGACGACGATCTCATAGGCATCGCCGGCATGGGCGGCGAGCGCCTGCATGTTCGATCCCCGCCCGGAGATCAGCACCGCGACCTTCGCCGGGGTCGGGGCGCCGGTCATGCGCCGTGCGTCGCGGTCCAGTCGGCCCGCGCGCTCCATGTCTCGGTGCTGCCGGTCACGGTGCAGCCGCGCGCGCCCTCCTCGATCCGGCCGATCATGAAGACGGTCTCGCCGGCGGCGATCAGTTCCTCCGCCACCGCATCCGCGGCATCGGCGGCGACGATCGCGACCATCCCGATCCCGCAATTGAACGTGCGCGCCATTTCCTCCGGCTCGATCCCGCCCTGCGCCTGCAGGAACGCCATCAGCCGGGGCTGTTCCCAGGCATCGGCATCGACGATCGCATGCGCCTCACGCGGCAGCACGCGGGGGATGTTCTCCAGCAGGCCGCCGCCGGTGATATGCGCCAGCCCCTTGATGCGATGTGCCTTCAGCAGCGGCAGCAGGCTTTTGACGTAGATGCGCGTCGGCGCCATCAGATGGTCGATCAGCAACCGGTCCTGATCGAACAGCGCGGGGCGATCCAGCTTCCACCCCTTGTCCGCCGCCAGCCGCCGGACCAGCGAAAAGCCGTTCGAATGCACCCCCGACGATGCCAACCCCAGGATCACGTCGCCCGCGCCGATCGTCTGACCGGTCAGCACGTCCCCGCGCTCCACCGCGCCGACGCAGAAGCCCGCCAGGTCGTAGTCGCCCGCCGCATACATGCCCGGCATCTCGGCGGTTTCCCCGCCGATCAGCGCGCATCCCGCGATCCGGCACCCTTCGGCGATTGAGGCGACGACGCTCTCGGCCACCGCATTGTCGAGTTTCCCGGTCGCATAATAATCCAGGAAGAACAGCGGCTCGGCACCCTGCACGATCAGGTCGTTGGCGCACATCGCGACCAGGTCGATGCCGACGCCAGCGTGACGATCCCATTCGATCGCCAGTTTCAGCTTGGTGCCCACGCCATCGTTGGCGGCGACCAGCAGCGGATCGGTGAACCCCGCCGCCTTCAGGTCGAAGAAGCCGCCGAACCCGCCCAGGTCGGCGTCCGCCCCCGGCCGCCGCGTCGCGCGCGCCAGCGGCGCGATCGCGCGGACCAGCGCATTGCCGGCGGCGATCGACACGCCTGCGCTCTCATAGGTGTAGGGCTCGTTGCGTCCTTCGGTGCTCATGGCGGATGCGCCTAGACATATCGCGCTTGGATTTCCACGCCTGCTTCGCCAAAAGACGCGCAACATGCGTGTCCGTCTTCCTGTCGCCCTGGCCTCGGCCGTTGCGGTCGCCGCGCTGGGCGCCGTTGCCGTCATGGCGCAGATCGACGGCGCCGATCGCGGCGTCGCCGCGGTCGACAGCTCCAACGACTTCGAGGTCGCCGGCATCACCGTCGACACCAGCGGCCCCAATGCGGAGGCGGCACGTCTCGCGGGCTGGCGCGAGGCGCAGCGCAAGGCGTTCGTGCAGCTGTCGCAGCGGCTGGGCGCGGGCGGCGGCGGCGCGGCCGACGGCACGCTCGATTCGATCGTCTCGGCGATCGTCGTCGATCGCGAACAGATCGGGCCGAATCGCTACATCGCGCGCCTCGGCGTGCTGTTCGATCGCGCGCGCACCTCCGCGCTGCTGGGCGTATCCGCCTTCGTCAGCCGGTCGCCGCCGTTCGTCGTCGTGCCGGTGCAATGGTCGACGGGTGTCGGCACCACGTTCGAACAGCGCACCGTCTGGCA